>SXGS01058593.1_pt1 | contig 30433 bp, 24 predicted proteins | sample 3174681 | NCBI WGS metagenome assembly SXGS01 (sample SAMN11356861, study PRJNA531348) | freshwater metagenome | isolation source: freshwater sample F1-80 | place: China: Fuxian Lake, Yuxi | collected 2017-12-25 | reverse complement strand
CAAGCAACCCCCGCTCCTCACCACTCAACCGGACTATGTAAATTTTCCGCATGGTACCAACCCTCCTTGGTTGGTACTTATACTATGTGCCTTGCAGCTGAATACTATCCTAATCCCTTTGAGTGGCAGGGCACTAGGCCAAAAATCCTATTTTCAATCAAAACCAATTCTAGAGGAGTCGGAATATTGGATTACTATGCTTACCCACCCGAACAAAGGTCTGCAAAGAATTATCATAATACCCGTTCCCGTAATGCTTTTACCTTGATTGAGCTCCTGGTAGTGATTGCGATTATAGGGATCCTCATTGGACTCCTTTTGCCTGCGGTACAAAAGGTCCGTGAAGCGGCCAATCGGATGAGTTGCTCCAATAATATCAAACAATTGGTTTTAGCCACCCATAGTTTTGAATCCGCTTTCAGAACACTACCCCTCAATCTGGAAATCCCGACTCCATCCAATTGGCCCTACACGGTAAAAACCTGGTTTGCCTCCATTTCCCCAACCGGGGTAATCAACCCTACCGAGGGGACCCTTAGTCCCTTTTATGAGGCAAACACCAAAGCCCTAAACTGCCCAACCCTTCCTAAAACCTTGCTTTTCCAGACCCTCGGGGGATTTGCCGGAGGTTACGGGTACAACACCTCCCTGGGGACGACCTATTTTCTCCCGGGGAATTACACCTCACCTGTTTACCTAACCAAACGGATGGCCGATTTTCCCTCAACGGGAACGGTTTGTGTCTTTGCCGACTCCGCCCAAATTTCTCCTGCAAGGAATCCACCCCGTGCGGATGAATCCTACGGCCTAAGCTCCCCAAAGCTTGCCTATCCGGGAACCCCTGTCCCAACCGTTCATTTTCGCCATACAAACCATTTGGCGATGGTAGGTTTTCTCGATGGCCATGTTGAATCGAGGACCGAAGTTCCCGTCCCAAGTCCGGTTAATTGGAATCCAGTGGCAAATGACCTTAGTGTCAAACTCCCACTGGGTTATTTATCCGCAGATGGTTCAGCGTATGGGGTACCCTGATTCAAAGGCCCTATCCAATCGGGATTTTTCGCATGGTTTCTCGCATTTCAATGGGCGTTTTTTTGCTGGTTTCCCTCGGTTCCTTTGGAGCCCCAGCCTATCCACCTGAAAAATCCCTTGCTTACCTGCAGGGAACTTGGTCCGTGGTCTCCTTCACACGCAATGAATCGGTTACCCCCAAGGAAATAACGGATTCAATCGTTCGCATCGTCGAAAAAGACCATGTGATTTGGAAACGGGAAGGCAAAGCATTTGCAGGAACAAAAGTGACATGGGACGACACCAAAATCCCTATGTGGATGGATGTATTGCCCGATGGTGGTCCAGGCAAAGGGGAAAGAATCCCCGGTATCTTCAAATGGGATGGAATCGACCTCACGATTTGTATGGCGGACAAGGGAAAGGCCAGGCCCACCCAATTTGCTTCCCCAAAGGGAAGCGATCAAACCTTGATGGTATTTCGAAAAAAACCTATTGACCCCAAAACTCCCTGAATTCCATCCCGGGTTGGAGCGAGGGTCAACAAAAAAGGGAATTGGGGAGGTTTCCTGGCCCCAAAACGGCTAAAATAACTCCTCAGGGTAAGGAGCCGTATTGGTTATGAATTCCGGTTTTGTCTCAATGCTTAAATCCAAAATTCACCGTGCAACGGTAACCCAGGCCGACCTTGAATATGAAGGAAGCCTGACACTGGATGACACACTTCTCCATGCGGCTGGCATCCTTCCCTTTGAAGAAATTCATGTTTGGAATGTGACGAGGGGAACCCGATTCAGAACCTATGCCATGAGGGCCCCCGCCGGCTCCAAAGTGGTTTGCGTTAATGGGGCAGCCGCTCACCTGGCTAATACAGGGGATTTGATCATCGTGGCCACCTATGCCTGGATGCCGCAACCGGAAGCCCTGAAACATATTCCAACCGTGGTTTTTGTGGACCCCGAAAACAGGTTGGTATCCAAACGACAGGAAATTCCCGGACCGGCATTCCCTCTGCCGGTTTGAACCGTTCCCTGCAAGGGTAAAGTGGAGCCGAAGGGGATCGAACCCTCAACCTCAGCATTGCGAACGCTGCGCTCTCCCAATTGAGCTACGGCCCCTTCCCAAGGTATAGGATAGAGACAAAAAGGTTTCGGCTCAAGGCCCGGCGGGACTTGGAATGCACAGAAATTGATCGAACGAATTAAGGCAATTATTATGGAAAAGGGATTCTTTTTTCGGTAAAAAATTGCCATTTGATCCTTGCAGATAACCAATTTCCTGTTGTTGAAACAAGGTCCTTTGGGTCACCTTTTATGCGAATGCCTTGGATCTGGATGTCCTTGTTTTTGGCATTGTTGTTTTCGGTTTGTCGATCCAATGAGGCCAAATCGGAAAACCAGGTCCCCCCGGAACAATTGTCCCATTGGGTAAATCCCTTTGTGGGAACCGGGGGCATTCCTTGGGTCTGTGGCCATAACTTTCCAGGTGCCATGGTTCCCTTCGGGATGGTGCGGCTGGGTCCTGAAACCATGTCCCCTTTGCTCCGGAAACGGGCATTAAACACCTCGGGGTACTACCATGGGGATGACCAGCTTCTCGGATTCAGCCATACCAGACTCAATGGGACGGGAGCCACCGATGGTGGCCATTTTCTGATCGTTCCATCCCAGGATTCATTGCATCCCAAAGCCTACCGCATGGGACACACTACCCGTTTTTCACACACCCAGGAAACGGCGTCACCGGGATATTATTCCGTAACCCTTCCCCAAATCGGCACCAAGGTTGAACTCACGGCCACCCCCCGGGTCGGAATTCACCGCTATACCTTTGACCAAAGCACCCATCCCCACCTTTTGCTGGATGTAATGAATGCCCTTGGTGGCCGAAAAAGCAGCGAGGGCTATTTGTTTGTACGACCCGAAGCAAAAGAGGTTGAAGGAGCAGTTAGGACTTTCGGTACTTTTTCCCAGCGTAATGGGGGGATTAAAGTTTATTTTGTGGCTCAGTTTAGCCATCCTTTTGCGAACATAACGACTTGGGAAAATGACACCATTTCCCCTGGAAAAACGACAGTCAACGGGGATAAAATCGCGGTGGACCTGGGTTTTCATCCTTCAAGGTCCCCGACAGCAATCACCCTCAAATTGGCCATTTCCTATGTGAGCATTGAAAACGCCCGGAAAAACCTCGTCGCCGAGGCTGAAAGGAAAGAATTCGAGGAAGTTCATGCGGCGGCCAGAAACGAATGGGAACAAAAACTTTCCCTGATTTCAATTCAGGGAGGATCCAAAAAACAACGAACCGTTTTTTACACCGCCTTGTTTCGCACTTTTCAGATGCCAACCGTCTTTAACGACGCCAACGGGGATTATCTGGGATTTGATCAAAAGATTCATCGTGCGGTTGATTACCAATACTTCACCGACCTGTCGCTTTGGGACACCTTTCGGACCGTTCACCCCCTATACACCCTGATTGCCCCAAAGGATCAGCGAAATATGATGGTTTCGCTAGTCAAAATGTTGGAACAGGGAGGATGGCTTCCCCGTTGGCCAGCCGGTGCCGGTTACTCCAATTCCATGTTGGGAACCCCTGCGGACATCGTGATAGCGGATACCTATTTGAAAGGCATTTTGGATTTCGATATTCAGAAAGCGTATCAGGCAATGCGCCTTACCGCCCTTGGACCCACCCCCAGGGGAGCCGCATTTTCCGGGCGTAAAGGAATTAGTGATTATTTGAAATACCAATACTGCCCGGCGGACTTGATGGATGAATCGGTATCGCGCACCTTGGAATTTGGCTGGTCGGATCATGCGATTTCGCAACTGGCCGCGGTCCTTGGCTACCATGCAGATGCCAAGTTATTTGGGGACCATGCTCAATTTTACAAAAACCTTTGGAACCCAAAGACTCAGTTTTTTCAACCAAGGGATTCCACCGGGAAGTTCATCGAACCTTTTAATCCGCTTCTTTTGACTTATCTGGATCGTGGGAAAAAACTCACCAAAGACTATGTGGAAGGTAGTGCCATGCAATGGCGATGGGCGGTACCCTACGATCCCAAGGGACTGATTTCCCTTTTCCCTAGCAAAGAATTTTTTGCCGAAGAATTGGATCAATTTTTCAGTAAGTCAGATCCGGCGATGGGAGCGTGGAATCCAGGCCCATACTATTGGCACGGCAATCAACCCGATATTGGGGCGGTTTACATGTTCAATGATGCCAACCGGCCAGACCTCGCCCAAAAGTGGTCACGATGGATTCTGGCAAACAAATATGGGGAAGGGCCCACAGGCCTGGACGGGAACGATGATGGGGGAACCCAATCGGCTTGGTATGTTTTTAGTGCGTTGGGATTATATCCGATGGCGGGCTCGGACAAATACCAACTTGGGTCGCCTTTATTTGAAAAAGCGGAGGTAAAGCTGAACGGAAAACCCCTTATGATCTTAACCGAAAACCATGCGGAAAATCATCCTTATGTGGAAAAGGTTTCACTGAATGGCAAAGTGCTTGATCGGCAATGGATTCGGCATAATGAAATCGCAGATGGGGGAACGCTCCTGTTTTGCATGAGTGCCAACCCCACGAGGAAAAAATAGCAACGGGTCTAAATCCCCAGGGGATATTTCGCCGGGATTATTTTACCTTAACATCGTTTGGTGCTCTGTCCCTGCAAAATAGGGTTTTTTGAGCTTGTCCCTGCAAGAATTGGCTCGGGTGGGATCATTACGCACGGTATCAAAAAGCGTAGCCAGGTGAAACAGTGCCCTTGCCTCCTCGGCCCGATCAACAGAAAAAAGAGTTTCTACCCGCAAAAACTCCCAAAATGCGGCTTCCCTTTGGTTGGCGGCCAGGAATATTTCCCCTAATAGGTTTGACCCCATGGCCTGAAGGCCCGCATCGGTCGCCTTGGCTATGGCAGGTTTCAATGTGGCATCTGCATCGGGAATTTTTCGTCCCTGGGCCATCGATAGGGATGCCTGGAGGATCGTTTTGTTCGCTGGGTCGGAAACCTTTGTAATTTGAAGGTTGGCTTCAGGAAACTTTGCCAATCGAATCAAAATGCGCGTTCGCGAAACTTGGGCATTTTCCCGGGATTGGGCAGAAAGGCCAGGACGGTCCGCCAATACACCCAAAGTTCTTTGTGCCGCTTCATTGTCCCCTTTTACCTGCTGAAGACTGGAAAGAAGGAGCATGGAGGGAAGGATTGTCCATCCGGATTCGAGATTCCCTTTCTCGCGCGTTAAAAGGGCAATAGCTTGATCGGTTTGTTCGGGTTCACTTTCGGCAAGTTTGGCCCGGAGTCTGGCCAAATAGAGAACCCAGCCTCGGGAACCCGGCGTTCCCTGGGTTTTCGCAAGGTTATCTTCCGCACCAACTACTGCAAGCTTGAGTTGGGCTATTTTGTCGGTTTCGGCCCCATCCCGTCGGCTTAATTCTTCGCGGGCTAATGGTTCCCGCAACTGGGAAAGGGACTTGGCTGGAACCCGGCCAAAAAGGAAAACGACTGCCCCGGCATCAATTTCCAAGGGGTCTTTTGCGGATCGTATGCGAATCCGAACGCCACCTGGGGAATCTGAAATAATCTCGCAATCCGTCTCCCTTTCCCTTTTTTCGGCATCCCGGTACCGGATGAAATCCTGAGCATTAATTTGAGTCTTTTCCAGACCAAGAAAGCAAAGGCCAACAATTCCAAGAGCAAAATGGTGTATTTTCATGATAATTTCAAACCTTATTTAATGACAGGTGTAATAGGGGTGGTAGCTTTTTTCTTGGCAGCCTCATAGCGTTCCCGGAGGTTCGGTTCCCGGTTAAACATTTCCTCCACCCTCGCCTTGGATTCCGTTGTTCCAAAATCGGGCCAGGACCTTTCCATTTGGTACAAAAGGGAACCGGCCCGGTCCATTTGACTCCCGTCATTTTTGGATTTGCCATACAGGTAAGTGGAGTTAACCATGTTCCAGTAGGCTTCCAGATACCGCTCCTTGAATAGGTTGTCCGCCGTGCGAGGTAACAGTTGTTTGACCAGTGTGCTGGCCTCACTCACGACTAATCCATGTTTATCCTCCGAAGCAAGGATATTAAGCCTCTCCATTTTTCCTTCAACACTTGTTGCGGCCCAACCCGGCGCCTTGGCGGTTCCCATCCATTCGGAAAGAAATTGCCTTGCTTCGGCGGCACGGCCATCCTTGCGCAATTCCTTGACAAAAGTCAAAAGCAAACCCTGACCCGGTCCGTCCTGCTTGAACTTCCCAGGGTCCCCATTGGCTTCTCCTATCGTTTTGTCTACCGCAACTTGCATCACCTCTACGGCGCGCTTATGCAGACCAAGAGCACTGAAGCACAAAGCAAGAATACGGGTGTTTTCGCTGTTGTATTTCGGCGCATTCTTTGCGAGTTCCTCAATAACGGCGGCCATCCCCGCCAGGGCTACTTCTTTTTGTTTGGCGTCAGGAATCCCCTTGACCTCCGCACCTACCTGCCTCGCCAAACCATAAACCTGGCCCAATTGATTTTTAACCGCAGCGTCCCCCGAACCACCATCAAGTTGCTGCATGATGGCAAGGACTTCAGAAGCTGCCGCCATATCGCGACCCTGGACAGACGCCCGGAGAGCCAGGTTTAGAAACCCTGTCGCCAGTTGGGGATCTTTGCGGATGACTTCGATTTTCCCCGTTTTCGCCTGTTGAATGATTGGATTGATTAGGGAAAGGGCGTCCTTGAGCTTATTCTCACGCAATAAAGAGGAAGATTGCGCTTGTATGGCATAAAGCCGAAGGGTGTCAGCATTGGTTTGGAGTTTTTCCCTTAGGTCTTTTGCCCGGATAGGATCCGCATCCACCAAGGCTGTTGGGATTTGCAAGGAAACCAAAGTTGTCAATTTGTCCACTTCGTTAAAGCGCTTGGCAGCGTAATATTCCGACGCAAGCCTCAATTTCGAAAGAACATAAGTCAGGACGGTTCCTGGGTCATCCGATTTACTTTGGTCGGTAACTGCCTCCAGTGTTTGGACCCCTTTTGCCCGGTAGGATTCATCCTTGGTTTCCAAGGCAAAATCCAATGCAGCCAAACCCATTTGATACCGGACAAAGTTGATGGCTTCATAGGATGCGGGAATCTGCTCCATCACCTTGATGGCATCCAAAAGCTTGCGGTCCCTAAGAGCGATAAGGCCAAGTTGGTGCCTTGCTACATTACCTGCACTTGAATTCGGCCAGCGGGCGATAAGGAAATCGGCCAATAATTGAATTCTTTTTTTGAGGTCAAGGTTTTTTTTGTGGTCTTTTCCGCTGATTTTTTCGCACTCTTGCTGGATTTGACCAAGGCTTTGGAGAGCGATAATGCCCGCCTTCTCGGCTTGGAATGCCTTTGGGTCATTCCGACAAAGGGCTTCGCTGACTTCTGCCGCCTTTTCATTTTGCCCTGACTGGCCGAGAAAATAGGCCAAAAATATTTTGGCGTTACCCCGTTCCCATGGAGTCGCTTTTTGGGAAAGGACCGCTTTTGCATCCAGATCAATCCCCTTGACCAGAGCATCCTGAATGAGTTTAATTCTCTTGTCCCGAAGTTCCTTCAGTTTGGTGGCATCCTTTTCGCGGGCGGGATCCTGATCTATTTCCAAAGCCTCGAATTGGGCCCGGATGAAACAATCCTCAAAGGTGTTGAGCTGTTCCAATTTGCGCTGGAACAATCCTTGGTCCCGGACAATCTGGATTTTCAAATTGCGGGAAGGATCAGAAAACTCATGGTCCCCCTGTTCCAATTCACGGATAAAACCTCTCGCTTCTGCCAGGATTTTTGCTTTTTGGGTTGCAGAGGTGGCATCCTTTCCTGGAATGGCCCTTGCCAGATCATAGGTGGCTTGGGCTTGAAGGAACTTTAATCCAAGCCGAAGGGAATCATCCCCTTGTGGCTCGCGGAAAGTCCTGAAATCCAATTGCCATTGCCGGACACCGTCCAAAACCAAACGCGTTTTTTGGGCTCGCTCGGAAGGTTCGGGTTCCTCGTGTAGAATGCGAAGGCGAAAATAACTAGCCCAAGCCTTGCCCGCCCGAGCCCCGGGATTGTTTTCCTTGGCAGATTGAATGAACTTGATAAATTCCCTGGCCTTTTTGGGTTCTCCTTTTTCCTTAAGGAGAAATGCGGCCCAGGCGTAGGCTTTCCAGCAAATGGGAGCTTTTTCATCCTCGTTGTATAGTTTTTCAAACGATTGAAAGGCCAGATTGATGGCTTGGACCCGGAGGATGGACTCTTTTTCGGGATCGTTAAATAACCTGGCCAGATTGAATTGAGCCTCGGCAATCGTGAGTTTGGCAACCAGTTTTTCCTCGCGAATCCTTGATGGGGTAAAACCCAGGACATCCGCTCCGGATTTCTCCACCTCATCAAACCGTGCCAGAAGGGCCTGGGTTTGGGTGATCCCTGCGGAAAGAAGCTCACGACCCTTGGTTTTTTCGACCAAAGCACTCGGCGTTTTGGGGTCAAAAAGCAAGGCTTTGGCCATCTGAGCCTCCCCCAGGCGAAGCGCCACTGCCGCCAGGGAAATGCTAGCCTGAAGGGCGTAAGGGCTCTTGGGGTTGGCCAAAACAAAAGCCTCAAGCTCAGCCTTTGCCTGGCTCATCATCCGCCGCCTTGCCTCGGCATCAGGAATGGACTTGGATAGGTCGATCTTTGCTCCCGCCAGAATTACCCTGAGGGGTTCCTGTTGGACCGGGGGATAAATGGGCAAAACTCTTGTGAGGTAATCCACAGCAAGATCCGGGGTTCCCTCGGCCCGAAGTTGTCCCGCAAAGCGCAAGTCAAGTTCGGCCATGGCGGCCCAATCGGGTGGAGGGCTTTGGGAAAAAGACGCTGCGACAAAGAAACCCAAACAAGCTGCGAGGGCGACCATTTTATTGTCGCAAAATAGGGCAAGTCGAGGATTCATAAAAACACTCCAGAAGGAAACAACCCTTGGCAAGCCCACTCCTTGGTAACACGAAACAATAGGGTACTATCCTTTGTTTGGTACGGAACCTTTGTTGGGTGCAAGAGCCTTTTTAGCCTCACCAATTTTCAAAAAGGGTAACAGAATGGCTTCGCCGTCCTGAGTCAATGCTTTAGGTACTTCGCCCGGTAAAGCCGCCCGCAAAAGGTCGCCAACCGCAGGATTTTTTTCTGTCGGGGTTCCGGCGGAACACCCTGGTTTTCGGTCAGCCAAAAGGAAATGGCACCAGGACCGAAGCTCCCGGTCCAAGGCGGTATTCCCAGGCATGGATGCGAAAAGTTTAGCGAGGGCTTCAGGATTGAGATCTCCCGGTCCCACCATTTCCGCCCACCTCAGAATAGCAACCTGGGCTTCGGGCTTTGCACCAAGGGAGACCACCTCCTGACTCAATTGGGTTCTCAATTGGACATCTTCAGAATTTAATATTGCCAGTTCAACCCGCGCCCGAAAACCCAAAGCAGGGATCCTGGAGGCATAATCCAATGCACTATTCAGGCGAGCCTGGTCTCCGATCAAAGCAAAGCCCCTGATTCGACCAAGAATTTGGCTTTCCAACTCCCCATCCAATGTGCCCCCGGGCAACCGTCCTGTTTGATCCCCAAGGGCAATTGCCAAGGAAATGACATATTCTCCCACCTCACTAGGGTTCACCTGGCCACCCGGGGCAAGTACCATGTTGAGGGCTTGGATGGCACCCTCCTTGTCCCCCATGGCTAAAAGTTCATGGCCCAGAATGCCTGCCGCATCCATCTTTTCCGGGACATCCTCTCCCAAACGATTGCGCCTTTTTCGATCGGTAAAAATCAAATTGAGCAGGGCCAAAGCACGCCTTGTTTCCTTGGCAACCACAAGCGTTCGAACAGTATGCCTCCACAAGCTTAGCCGGAATTCCGGCCAAGTCATCAAGCCAAAAGAGGCACCAATCCGCGGTTGAATCTCTTCCCAGTTGGCTTTTTTGCCAACCCTGGCTTCCTCCTTGGTTCCTCCCATGAGGAGGAGGGCGCGAATCATCGCCCCTTGGGCAGGATCAATGGGGGCCAAGGCTTCGGCATCTTCCGCGGCCGCCTGCTTTTCCAGGCGAAAATCCGCCAAAGCCAAATCCGTATATTTTTTGGGGTAGGTGTTGACCTCGGTTGAATAGGGGGTAAGCACAGTAACCGCCACCAGGTTGTAAATCGCCCTGGCTCGGGTGGGAAAATCCTTGTTTGCCTTGATATCGGCCTCGCCCTGGCGCACAACATGTTCCAAATTAACCAGGTCTTGTTGGCCGGAACGAATCCACCAAATGGTCCCAAGGACAAGGACAATGCCAGAGCCAAACATTCCAAGAATAACCGCTTTACGAATGCGTTGGCGAACCGGAACGACTACCTTTGGCCGCCTTGAAAGCAGGGCATCCGCCTCTTCGAGTGCTTCCCGGGAAACCTCCACCTTTGTGCCGCCCTGCATTCCCTCGGGCACCGGTTCCAAATCGCGGCGAACCGCACTAGGACCCTGTTTAACATTGGCTCGCCACGACCCTGCATCGACTCGTTTGGGTTGTGGGATTTTTACAATGCGGGAACATTCCGGGCAGGGAGCCTGCTTCCCTCCCATTTCGAGGGGAAACTGGATCGACTCATCGCAAAAAGGGCAGGATAACCCGATCGACGATTCCTTTGCCGCCTCATCCGCCATCCGCTCCGCACCCATAAAGGCCTCAACGGCCTCCTGATTGGCGCGAATTGCGGCCTCATCCACGACAGGGGAAGCAATTCCTTTGGGTTTTGTTAAGGTATTACTTGGCCCTGGCCCATTTTGGGGTTGAGCAGGAACGGTGATTTTTTTCTTGCATTTGGGACAAGCCACCGGCTTTCCCGCCAATTGGTCGGGAGCCTGAAACGCCGCATTGCATTCCGGACAGGCAAACCGAATGGGCACGGCTAAAACTCTTTTGGCATGGAAGAAAAGAAGGGGACTCCCAGGCCGACCCTTTTTTTCAACCCTTTACCAAGGGAAGGCGGGTACGGTGCGGGTGCTTGGAGTTTTCTATGGATTTCTCCCGGAAAAGGGTGCCCTTTTCCAATTCTTCGGCCTCCCATTTGGCAACCTCCTCCAATAAAGCATCTACCATTTCACTTTCAAGGACATGGCGAACGATTTCCCCCCGTTTGAAGATAACCCCTTTACCTTTCCCGGCAGCAATGCCCAAATCGGCTTCCCGGGCTTCTCCCGGACCATTGACCACACATCCCAAAATGGAAATTTTGATAGGGGTCTTTTTCCCCTCCAAACGCTTTTCGACCTGAGCCACAATTCCTTCCAGGTCGATTTCCAGCCTTCCACAGGTAGGACAGGCAATCAACTCCGGTTTGCGGACCCGGCGTTGGGTGGCTTGAAGGATGTCAAAGGCAGCCCCCACCTCGGGGACAGGATCTCCCAAGAGGCTTATGCGCATCGTGTCGCCAATGCCGTCCATCAGAAGGGGTGCCAATCCACATGCAGATTTGGTGATGGCATAAGGTGGTTTACCTGCCTCGGTAATGCCAATATGGGTTGGATAATTGGCCTGTTTGGCGTAAAGGCGATACGCCTCGACAGCGGTTGGGACATCGGACGATTTGAGCGAAACGATCAGGTCGTGATAGTGTTCGGATTCGGCAATCTCAAGGTAGCGTAAAACGCTTTCCACCATGGCTGGGGGACAGGGAAAGCCATATTTTTCGACAAGTTCCCTCTCCAAGCTTCCGGCATTTACGCCGATTCGCATGGGAATACCCTTGTTTTTGGCTTTGCGAATGACTTGGCGAAATTTGTCCAAGCCACCCAGGTTCCCTGGGTTTATCCGGATTTTGTCTACCGGGTGATCAAGAGCGGCCAAAGCCATTTTATGGTCAAAATGAATATCACAAATGAGTGGAATGTGGATTTGTTTTCGGATTTCACCGAGGGCGGCCGCATCCTCTGCTTTTGGCACAGTAACCCGGACCAATTCACAACCCACCTCCTCCAACTTCAATATTTGGGCCACCACCTCGGCAACCAAATGGGTATCCGGGGTGGTCATGGATTGGACACGGATGGGGTTATCGTCACCAATGGCAACTCCACCAACCTCAACCACACGGGTTTTATGTCGAAAAAAAGTATGCTGATAGGACATATATGCTCGGTGGCCTTCCTTGGAATCCTTGAGGCAAAAAACCCACTTCACCTTTTATGCTAAGTGTCCTTGTCAAGGACCGTCAAGTGCCGATGGAATTCCAAAGGACGATTCAGGGAATAAACCCGGTTTCCCATTGATCGTTTTTTTGCATTTTGAGGGCAACCATAACAGATAAATCAGGAGTCCTATTTCCAACCCTAATGATTGGTCCTTGGGCCCTTCTGGTCGATTTCGGAGGGCTCAACTACCGAGGATTTTTTCCTTTGCAGGACCCAAAGGGCGAAAACCAGGCTAAGGATTAGGTACGCACCGGCCCAATGGTAAGGGGTTTGGTATTTTACCACATCATGGAATTCTTTTTGAACCTGGGCCATTACCACCCAAGGAGGTCCCACATGTTCATCCCCCAAGGGGGAATGAATCACCCCGAAAAAACTGAAAAAAGCTGCCACCAGGGCAAATACGAACCCGGCTACTGCCCTTTTGTCGATCACCATAACGAGCATGGCCGACCAGAGAATCGAGGTCACCAAAAAACCGTTACCCACACAGCGCAAAGTTTGGACAAATGAAAGGCCGGTTGGTGTGGCCATACCGAAACCTGTTTTTAATCCAAGCGTCATGAGGTAGGCCAAAGCCGGCAAAAAAGCCAACGCCAATGCGGGTAGATGTTTGGGTTCGGTGGAATGAAAACTTGAGGCGGTGATCTCGATTCCGACATAAACCAGAATCGGGTAAAGGCAAGCTTTGGGGATAAACTCAAGAAGGTAAAAAGCACCGGTAAACCCCGCCAAACCGATGAAAATCGCCGTAAGGAGGGTGTAACCCAATTGACCACCCATTTTCTTGTAAGCCGGATGGCCGATGTATGGGGTTGTTTGAATGACTCCCCCAAAGACCCCGGCCACCAAACTGGCAACTGCCTCAGTAAACAAAACCGCCCTTGTGTCGTATTCATCTCCAACACTTGCAGCACTTTCGGTACAGTCGATACCCCCAATGATGGTTGCCAAGGCGAAAGGCAAAATGACTGGTAATCGCTCCACGGCAGTACTTAAGACGGAACTCCAATACTCTCCACCCACGGAACCCCAAACCCATGGGATTCCCGTCCAATTAAAATGGAGAGGTTGATTGGAAAATCCAGGGGCAAGGGGAATGGAGTCCTGGAATAACCCGGCAATCAGAGTCAAGGCACAACCCACCAAAGCCGCACCTAAAACCCCGGGCAACCGCAAAATTTGCATGTTGGCAACAAGGGCCCCAACCATTAACCCAAGGGCAACAATCCCGATCAGGGGCACGGAGGCAATGCCATCATTTATAAGGGGCAAAAAAGCAATCAGGGCCAAGGCAATGCCGCTTAGGGATCCCAAAAGGCTGGCCCGGGGCAAAATCCTTCGAACCAAATTACCCAAAGGAGCCAGGAGGGTTTTGATCACCCCGGTTATCACCAAAACCATTAGGCCTACATGCCAGGCAAAGTTTTGGGCCGCCTCGGGATCACCTGGAAACTGCTTGTGTCCGAGGCTAAGAGCGGGCAAAAGAACCAAAAAGGCCACCCCGAAAGTACTTGGTGTATCGAGCCCCAAGGGCATTGCCGTTACGGCCCTTCCCATCTTTTTGGCCAAAAGGAAACCCATGGCCGAAAAGACCAGGTCGCCAAAAAGAACACCCAAAGCTGTCCCGGGAACCATGTTGGAAACGACAAAATCGGGCGAAAAAACAAATCTGCCCGATTCCACCTGCTCCTGGTGGGTTTGAGTACCAGAAATCAAACCTAGCAAAAGAATGATCACGGCCACATTATCCAATGCTAACCCAAAAAATGCATTCAGATCAGATTTCACCCAAAGGGAAGGTCGCATGGTTGAGGTCCCCGAAAATCGGTGGTTTTAGGGTTTGGCAATAGGGTTCATCATTCCACAACCACCCTACGATCCGGTTTTAGCGATAATGTCCAAAAATTCTTTTGGAACGGAAGATTTTTTCCTATTGTAATTCGATTAGGATAACTGGATAATTTGAGTGGCTTGCGAGATTTCTGTGAGATCTGGCAATTTGCGCTAGTTGATTCATTTGGACTTTCTGGGAAACCAGGTAAGGGAACTTATCCAATGAAACGGGTCGTCGTCTCCGGTTTAGGGGTAGTTGCCCCTAATGGTACCGGAAAGACCGATTTTTGGAAGGCATGTGTACGGGGTAAAAGCGGGGTGAAGGGAATCACCTGTTTTGATGCCTCAAAACATCCGGTCCGGGTGGCCGGGCAGGTCCCGGATTTTGATTTCGTCAAATACCTACCCCAAGAACATCGAAAAAGCGCAAAGATCATGGGAAGAGCAGCCCGTTTTGGGGTGGTTGCCTCGGTCCTTGCCATGAACGATTCCGGGCTGGATGGTTCCACACTCGATCCGGAACGCTTCGGGGTTGTAATGGGTTCAGGAATTGTGCCCATGGATCTTGGGGAAATCAGTCCGCTTCTTTGTGAAGCTTTTCACAACGAGGACCCTCACTATACCCAACATCTGGGTCAACATGGTCCTGGAAAACTGGCACCCCTTTGGATCCTGAAATATTTGCCAAACATGTTGGCTGCACACATATCCCTGGTGCACAACGCCCAAGGTCCCAATTCGACAATTACTACCGCTTGTGCAGCGGGCACCCAGGCCGTGGGTGAGGCCTTTCGCCTAATCGCAAGGGGGGATGCAGACCTTATGATCGCGGGGGGTTCCGATAGCCGCCTCGACCCGCTCCTGATGCTTGCTTACAGTGCCTTGGGTGCTCTTAGTCCAGCCACCCGGTTTCCCGAAGAGGTTTCCCGACCTTTTGATGGCAGAAGGGATGGATTCGTCCTGGGGGAAGGAGCAGGTGTCCTTGTCCTCGAGGAATTGGACCATGCGAAAAGGCGAGGGGCCGAGATTTATGCGGAAGTTTTGGGTATGGGCACCAGTTTTGATGCCTATTCTGTGACTAAACCCGATCCGGAAGCCCGGGGGGCATGCCGTGCCATCAACTGGGCTTTGAAAGAAGCGGAAACGAACGCCTCGGAGATTGGGTACATCAATGCCCATGGTACAAGCACGCGCCTCAATGACCTAATGGAAACAACCGCAATCAAAACCGTCTTTGGAGTGGATTCGGGCAAGGTCCCGCTCTCCTCCATCAAATCGATGATCGGCCACCTGATTGGAGCGGCAGGAGCGGTGGAGGCAGTCGCGTTGGCCATGACCCTTAAAACCGGTGAGGTACCCCCAACCATCAATCAAACGGAGCCAGATCCGGGGTGCGATCTCGATTATGTCCCCAATAATGCCCGGGAAATTCCGGTACGCAAGGGTTTGTCAACAAGTTTCGGTTTTGGTGGGCAGAATGCCGCCCTGGTAATGTCATCCTTTTCCGGATGATTCAAACCGGTACCAAACTTACCGCAATATCACCACCAAAGCAAACGGAAACATCGCTACCTGGCTCAGCCAGCCTTTGATGGTATTTTCCGGTATAAACCCATCCTTTTTCCCCTTTGCGATATTCCAAAGGCAGAGGATGGCGACCCACCGAAGCCTCAAGAATGGCAGGTTCAGGATCGGTCCTTTCCAAATGGGGAAAGTTAATATTCCAGAAACAACCGGCGGGCGTTTCGCGATCCGATAGCCACTCCATCACCCGGATAACCCAGGAGGTTGCCCGAACCCAATCATATTCCAAATCCCTTATTTTATATTGCGAAAAAGCGGCTGCTCTTAACCCGTGGTAGGCGGCCTCCCTGGCGGCGGCGACTGTTCCAGAAATGGGTAAATCCGCCCCCATATTTCCCCCGGCATTGATCCCCGAAAAAACCCAACTCCAGTCACGGCCCCATTCTTGAAGGGCAATCCTGACACAATCCGCCGGGGTTCCCCAAAGGGCATAGTGATGATCCAAGGTACCTTTTTCCCACCAAATCTCAGAATGGTTGGTGACCTGATGCCCACAACCGGAAAGGGCCTCTTTGGGTGCCAAAACATGTAAAGGCCCTAACCCCATTGTTGCCCGTTCCAGCGCCAAAAGGCCATCCGCACCCAAGCCATCATCATTTGTAAGTAAAATGGACATGAATCCAAACTCCGCTAACTTTGATAGTCTTCAAAGAAATAGGATAGCCAGGTTCGATTCGGAAAGCCCTCACCAAAGCAAACGAGGAAACATAAGTGAATTTCAGCAACTCCCCCTTGGCAGATTGGAAACTGGTCTACCGGATCCTCCACGGTCAACTCATCCGGCACCCCGATTTGCTGGATTCCCCCTTTTTCGAGACCCTGCAAGGGCATTTGCAAGGGCAAGCCCAATTGGAAGGGGTGGATGGAACCGATCATGGGGCCTGGGATGAATGGTTGGGAAACCCGGGTGGTCGTTGCACTTTACGAAATTAAACCGAACGGTTCAGAAAAGCTTGCCTTTCCAATATTTGGGAATGGGATGGATTGGATTCCCAAAACTTGGGCAGAACCTGAAAAAAGCCTTCCGAATCACCTTTTAACAACCCCGGATCGTTCGCCCCAAACCGGTATTTGTGTAAACTAATCCTTGTTGGGATGGGCTTTGGTATGCCTTTTGCCCAAAGAAGAGCCTTGGCCGTTAAATGTACCGCATTTTTTGCGGTTAGCCTTGGGTAGTTAACTTGATTCCACAGACGGATCCCATGTTTGGCACCTTGATCCACTCCTTTCACAATTGGTTTTTTGGTCGCCAAATACCCGCTGGTTCCAAGGGTCGGAAAAACCAATGGTTTAGGGAGCCCGTTCGTTTCGGGGCCGTTCTGGTTTTGGGTTTATGTTCTTGTGCCGACAAAGAGGGCTACCCAGACGATTTACCCTATCCCCAACGGGTAGACCTCATCGTGGAAGAGGCCCCAAAGCTTAGTCCCAACAACCCCTCTCCGCCTGGTGGATTGGAAAAAAGCATTGCAAACCTTGGCCTTGTCGGAGGGAAAATCCTCGACCCGGTCAAGTTACCAGAGGCGACCCAAACCGAAATCACCAAACTTTTGGCGGAACAATTTGGGACCCCCGCCCAACCCAGAGTGGGCGATGGAAAAACAAATCTTCCAGAGCTTGGCAAAAAACTCAAACTCGATTCCCAAACATTGGCACAGGGCAGCGTTGCTTACAGGCGCAACTGTCTTCATTGTCACGGACTATCAGGGGATGGCAAAGGATCGAGCGGTCTTTGGGTCCATCCACCACCAAGGGACTTTCGCCAGGGGCGCTTCAAATTCATCAGCACAAATCCGGCAAAAAACCTGAATAGGCCAAGGCGCGAAGACATTCTCCGCACCATTCGGATGGGCCTGCACGGAACATCCATGCCCGCCTTCGGCATTTTGCCCACGGAAGAACTTGAAGCACTTGCCTCGTATGTGATTCATTTGGGAATCCGGGGCGAGGTGGAATTTACTATTGAAAAAACACTGCTCAAGCCCCAAAGCCAGGTCCTTAACCTCTTTGAAAATTATTTACCTGACGAGGAGGTTTCCAAAGATCAGGAGACACTGGCCTTTTTTGTGCCCAAGTTTTTGCAGGAAATTGTCCGGCAATACCATACAGCAGAAAGTCAGGTTCTGGTCCCACCCGAATACCCCTTTAAGGACTCCGAATTATCTGACTCTATCCGGCGTGGTTTTCGCCTCTTCAGCAGTCAGGCCCCCGATGCCCTGGGTTGCGTCAGTTGCCACATTGATTACGGTCGCCAATCACCCTGGCAGTATGATGAGTGGGGTTCCCTAAACCGCCCCTCCAACCTTACTGCCGGGATTTACAAGGGAGGGAGGCGCCCCTTGGATCTGTTTTGGCGAATCAAACGGGGAATTCCCCCGAGCAAAATGCCAGCAGCCACCCTCACCGGCGAGGACGAAGGGAAGAAAACCTGGGACCTTGTCAATTTCATAGAAGCGTTGCCCTTTCCTGCCACACTCCCGGAGGAAGTGCGAAACGCCGTTTATGGTTCGACAGGCCGAATCGCCAAACCCAACTAAACAGACCCAAAAAGGCTAGAAACCAAAAATTTTGGAGATTCCTTTATAATGCATCGGTTCTGGAGTTTGTTATTTGCCGCAGTCAACATGGCCTGCCTTGCTTTGTTGGTTGTCGCTTATGCCTACCCAGGGCTTGGTTGGTGGCTTCCGGATTCCGCATCAACCCAAGCAAATGAAATTGACTCCCTTTTTTACCTGATCACCGGACTCTGTGCCTTTTTCTTTGTTGCCACCCAGGGTATTTTGATCTATTCCTTATGGAGGTTTCCCTCCACGGCTCCCGGTTCCCCAAGCCCCATTCATGGCCATCCAGGTCTGGAAATCGGCTGGACCATTGCCCCACTTGTAGGTTTGTTGGTGATAACGGCTGCCTCCCTTCCCGTTTGGAAAGAAGCCCGTTACCAAGGTTTTCCACCTCCCGCTTTGGAAGGTACAAATCCATTACCTCCCGAGGCCGATCAGGTCATTCTGGTTACGGCAAGGCAATGGGATTGGCATCTCAAATACGCCACCGAATCCTTGCCTGCGGAAGGAATTCGTCAATGGGCATCGGTGGGAAATCCTTCGGACCTGATCATTGCCAATGAGCTTCATGTGTGGAAGGGAGCAAAGGTTTCCCTTCTCCTGCGAACAACAGATGTGATTCACTCGTTTTTTGTTCCAGCCCTAAGGCTAAAGCAGGATACTTTGCCTGGAAAAACCATTCCCATGCGTTTTGAGGCAACTGTTTCGAATGTCCGGTTTGACCCCGCCGAAGGCAGGGTAGTTCCCAACGAAACCAAGGCATCATGGGAAATCGCCTGTGCGGAACTTTGTGGCGGCAATCACTTTCGCATGCGGGGAAAACTGTTCGTCCATCCTGACCGCAAAAGCTATGATGCCTGGCTCGACCATTCCAGGCGCCAAACCCGCAGCCGCAGTCTGACGGCCATGTTACCCAATGCCTCATCCTCCAATCAAAAGGAGGGTGCCCTTCAATGAACCACGATTCTCACCCGGCGCCGGGGAATTTTCTTACCAAATATGTGTTTTCCGGTGACCACAAAATCATCGGAATCCAGTTCCTTTTCTCAGGGCTACTTTTTTGGATCCTTGGGGGATTGCTTGCCCTTGGTGTCCGCCTTCAACTGGGATGGCCCAATCAGGCACTTAACGAATTATTGAAATGGTTTCCGTCTTTGGCCGATTCCATTCCGGCCAGTTGGGGTTCCCGGATCTCCCCAGAATTTTACACCATGCTCTTTACAATGCACGCAACCGTAATGATCTTTTTTGTGGTTGTTCCATGGTTGGGTGGGGCTTTTGGCAACTATCTCATTCCCTTGATGATTGGGGCCAAGGACATGGCCTTCCCCAAGCTGAACATGCTTTCGTATTGGGTACTTTGGCCTGCTTTTTTCTTCCTGTTGGCAAGTTTTTTTGTTGATGGTGGTGCCGCTGGGTCGGGCTGGACAGCATACCCTACCCTTTCCAGTGCAACCCAAAACGCCGATATTCCTGACCCAGGTCTTGATGCCGCCGCCAAAGCCACAACCCCAACCAATCCTCCATCCCCAACCTCCATGGAACCTGGCCTTTGGGAACGAATCAAAAACCGCTGGAATAGTCCGGCGGCGGGCCAATCCGGTCAAGGCCAGGTCTATTGGTTACTAGCCCTGATTTTTAGTGGTACTTCCTCCATGATGGGTTCAGTTAACTACATCACAACAATCCTCAACTGTCGGGCCCCCGGAATGACATTGATGCGGATGCCTCTGACCGTCTGGGGAATGTTTGTTACCGCAATCCTTCAATCGCTTGCCTTACCGGTACTTACGGTTGCACTAATCATGCAATTCCTCGACAGGACGGTGGGAACGGTTTTTTTCCTGCCCCCCGCAGGACTGGCCTTTGGCAATTGGCAAACAGGTACCGGAGGGGGACAGCCCCTTCTTTGGCAACACTTGTTCTGGTTCTATTCCCATCCTGCCGTTTACATCATGATCCTGCCCGCAATGGGAATGGTCTCCGATGTTCTGGTCGCTTTTTGTCGCAAGCCTCTTTTTGGTTACAAGCCAATGGTTTTTTCGATGATCGGCATTGCTGGCCTTGGCTTTATCGTTTGGGGCCACCATATGTTTCAAAGCGGAATGGACCCCCGCCTGGGAACCGGTTTTATGGCTGCTACCGTTCTCATTGCAGTTCCCTCCGCAGTAAAAATATTTAACTGGCTCGCCACCATATGGGGCTCACGGATTCGCTTTACCTCGGCTTCACTTAACGCACTGGCATTCATTTCCATGTTCATCATTGGTGGACTGAGTGGCATATACATGGCCTCCACCCCGGTTGATATTTACATTCATGACACCTACTTTATCGTGGCCCATATCCACTATGTCCTTTTCCTAAGTTCCATGTTTGGCATTTATGCTGGCATTCACTTCTGGTTTCCCAAAATGTTTGGCAGGACCATGAACGACTCCCTTGGAAAGGTCCATTTTTTCCTGACTTTTTTGCTCGCAAACGGAACCTTTTTCCCCATGCACATTCTTGGGATTCGAGGCCACCCAAGGCGTTATTACGACCCGACTATTTTTGATTGGTTGGCTTCGGTCCAACCCCTCAACCAATTCGTTTCTATTTGTGCGATCCTTTTGGGCCTGGTTCAAGTGATTTTTCTGGCCAATTTTCTATTTAGCATCTTTTTTGGTCCAAAATCAGGTCGAAACCCTTGGGAGGCAAACACTTTGGAATGGGAAACACCCTCGCCTCCAGGCCACGGAAACTTTGAAACCACACCCATCGTCCTCCATGGACCCTACGAATATGCGGTTACGACCGCAATAAACGGTCGATTTTCCCAAACCGGGTTAAATCGTGATCAAATCCAACAAGGGAATCACCCATGAACAGGGATGGAAATGCACCATTGCATGGAGCGGATGGGATGAAGAAACTGGTTTGGGTTTCCATCCTCCTAACGCTTCCCTTGTTGATTTTGGGAACATTGGTCACCACCCTTAAGGTTGGAATGGTGGATCCACTCTGGCCAACCGAACCATGGTATCTGCTAAATGATCCATCGCGTCCTGATTCCATCCCTTTTTGGAAAGAAGACCGCACAGGATATTTACTCGAACACATTCACCGGGTATTTGGCTATCTTGTTGGGTTTGCCGTTTTGATTCAAACCATTGCCTTCGGCCACAAAAGTCGATCCATGGGAGTTTGGATCTTTGGTATTGCAGCTGTCCTCGTGGGTACGGTTTTGGCCATGACTTCGATTGATCGCACACTGGCCCTTAGTGACCCCATCGGTGCGGTTCAACCGGGTATTCTTCGGGCGGGGTTGGGAATCATTCTTGCGGGAATGGGTGCCCTGTTTGTTACTTTGGTTGTGGAATACCGCGAAAAAGGTTCCAGGCGCTTTGTCATGTCGTTGGGAGCATTGGTGTTCCTGGGAGTGATCTCCCAAGGATTACTTGGGGGACTCAGGGTTTACCTGAATGCTGTAGGAGGAACCCAACTCGCCTGTATTCATGGTGCTTTGGCCCAAGTCGTTTTTGCGGGTATTATTGGTCTGCTTGCACTAATTACCTTGGAAAAAAATCCCCCATCCGCCTTGCCTACGCCGAAAGCCCGGAGAGGTGTAATCATTTGGACCCATGGACTTTTGATGCTTTGCCTGCTTCAACTTGCTTGGGCCGTATGGCTTCGGCACTTCCACCATCCGGTCGCCCAAAGGCTACACCTCTTTTTTGGGTGCCTTATTCCAGCGTTCATCGTAGGAATTCACCTGAAAGGGCTTCAATTTCGGGAAATCTTTCGCTGGTTTGGCCCGGCTTCCGGAATGCTATTTATCCTCGTCCTGTTCCAGGTGCTCCTTGGCATTGAAGCATGGATAGGCAAATTTGGCACAGGCAAACCATTGATCGAAGCTGCGGTCAATTTTGGTCAGATTGGGATTCGAACCACTCATACCCTGTTAGGGGCTTTTGTTTTGGCAGGATCTTTGGTTCTTGCCATGCGAGCTTCTTTTATTCCCCTGCAACCCTCCCTGGACCCTAACACTCCACAGGCGGGTGGGTAATGAAACCTTCCCAAACATCGATTGGCGAAACCCCTTCAAAGCCCCGTTCGTTAACCGGGACCCTTAGGGATTACCTGGCCCTAACCAAGCCAAGAGTAGCAACCTTGGTGCTTTTCTCTGTGGCAGCAGGTTCGATTTTGGCCGCCCTTGCCAACCACCTGACTGTCGATTGGGTGCAAATGGGATGGCTGGTATTGGGGGCAGCACTTGTTTCCTCCAGCGCAAGTGCCTTTAATCAGGCACTTGAAATCCACACCGATGGACTCATGGTCCGGACTGCGAAACGACCGCTTCCCGCCAGGCGTATTTCCAAAACAGAAGCATGGGGCTTTGGGATTGTCACGGGAATGATCGGAATGGCTATCCTGATGACCAAGGGTAATCCCGCCGGGGCATGGGTGGCGCTTGTGACCCATGTAAGCTATGTATTAGTTTACACTCCTCTAAAAACGCGGACCAACCTGAACACCCTGATTGGCGCCATTCCAGGTGCCTTACCTCCGGTTATCGGTTATGTTGGGGTGGTTGGTCAAATGGAACCTCCTTGTGCCGTGTTATTTGCCGTCCTTTTTCTTTGGCAAATCCCCCATTTTCTGGCTATTGCCTGGATGTACAAGGACCAATACGCCGGGGCCGGAATGCATATGCTCACCGTGCATGACACCTCTGGCCAAACAACGGCTTCCCAAATGAGGAATTATACCCTCGCCATGGTGGCAACCGCCTCCATTCCCGTTTTGATACAAGGCAGAATCCACGGGTGGTGGGACTTGGTATATTTGACCGGGGCCACCGGAGTGGGAGGGTGGTTTCTATGGTCCACCATTTTGTTTCAAAGAAAACCCTGTTTTGATTCCGCCAAATTCGTTTTGCGCGTTTCCCTGGCGGTCCTTCCCATTTTGCTTTTGCTCATTTGTTTGGACACTTGGATTACCAGATTGCCGGGGATTCCTCCCCTTCCATCCTCGCTTCTTCCTCTGGAAAAATCCCCATGAATGCTCTTGCGGATTACCCCAGTCCCACCTTGGAAGTTCCAACCTTCCCCTCGGCTAAACTGGCCATGTGGCTGTTTTTAGCTACCGAAGTCATGCTGTTTAGCGGGCTCTTGGCCGGGTGCTATGTCCTTAAAGCGGGAGCCACCGGCGGAAACCCCAACCTCTGGCCGACGAGAGAGCAAACCCACATTCAGCCCTGGTTGGGAACCCTTAACACAATCTTGCTCGTAGTGAGCAGCCTATGTTTGAGTTTTGCACTTAACGCATTAAAATCGGGAAACATCAAGGGGACCATGGGAGGATTTGGATTGGGATTTGTTTTGGGCTCCGCATTCCTTGGCATCAAGGCTTGGGAATACCGTGACAAATTCCACCATGGCCTCATTCCGGGTAGCATTGCCGAAGCAATCAATAATAACCAAACCCACGATTCAAAACGAATGCAAATGCTGTCCTCCGGGCAAAGGGTGTGGCTGGACCTTCAACGGGGACAATTGGAGAAATATGTCCACGACCATCCCAATCAACAGGGACCGGACATGGTAGCCGCAAAAGCTTTCCTTGCCTCGCTTCGTGACGGCAAAAAAGCCAATGGCGACTATATTCGGCCCTTAAGCCCGGTGGAGGCGGCCCAGGAAGCCAACCGGATCCTCGAAAAATATCCTGACCTGCCGGTTTACCCGGCGTTGCCCAACGGCAACCTTTGGGCTTCCTTTTATTTTACGCTAACAGGTATCCACGCGACCCACTTGTTTGCAGGATTGATCCTGATTGCCATTTGCCTAATTCGAGCCATATCAGGGGGCCTTCCACCTGAAAACCTCGATTTTGCCGAAAACACTGCCCTGTATTGGCATTTTGTGGATCTCGTTTGGCTGTTTCTCTTCCCTTTAATTTACCTCATTTGATTTTCATCAGGAAGACCTTACATGAACGATGCCCACCAACCTCTTGAACCTGTGCCATGGATCCTGGGGGGTCTTACCCTGTTGTTGGTTATGTGCGGATTTTTGGCCCAATTATTGGGTGCCCAGAGCGTTTTACAAGCGGACTTGGCTAAAATCATTACCCTTTTCGCCTGGCTTGCCCAGGTGGCTGTATGCCTTTTGGGGTTTTTCCATGCCAAAAAGGACGGTGCCAAGCTCTTTTGGATTTTTACCCCGGTTGCCCTTCTCGCAATCATGCTTGTTTTTACCTTAATCCCTGACTTTTTTCACCAGGCGTAAGACCATGAATCGACGCATTTTCTTGCTATTGGCCCTGTTGGCCATACCTCCCTGGGTATGGTCCCAAAGCAATGAAACCGGGGCAGATTTCGGCAAACCCGGTTCCTTTCAATTGACCGATAGCACAGGGAATTCCTTCCCCTCCCAGAACCTCCAAGGCAAAGTTTGGATTGCCAGTTTCGTCTTTACCCGCTGCACAGGTCCCTGTCCTGCGGTAACGGCGACCATGGCCCGCCTTCAGGAGGAGTTAAAAGATCTTCCCAACCTGAGGTTGGTTACTTTTACCGTCGATCCCGAGCGGGACGATCCAGCGGAATTGACCCGGTATGCAACGAATTTTCGGGCCAATCCTACCCGATGGACTTTCCTGACTGGCACCGAAAAGGAAATTCACAGCTTGATGAAAAACGGCTTCAAATTGGGGATCAGTCGCCCCGATACACCTGTAAAAGGCCAGGAATTTGACCACTCCACCAAAATCGTGCTTGTGGATGAAGAGGGCACCATCCGGGGCTACTTCAATGGGGTGGAAGGAAACCTGCCCGAAGACAAATTCGCCAAACAGGATTTTGAAGACAACCTGATCAATCTCAAAAAAAATGCCAGGAATCTTTCCCATGGGAAGGGAGTGGTTGTTGCCGATAAATTCCCTCCCAAAACAAATTCCTGGTATTATCCCTCCCCCGAATTAAACGCCTCCCTCAATGGACTGGCGGGGATAATTTTGGTTTTGGCCTACATCGCTATCAAAAGGGGCAAGCCCAAATGGCACGGCTTGCTAATGCTCCTTGCCATTTTTACCTCGGCGGTTTTCCTTACCAGCTACCTCGTCTATCACATCCTTATCAAGGAAGGAATCGCCACCAGATTTGGCGATGTGGCCCCCAATGCCCCCGATGCCTTTCGTTACCTTTATTACCTTATCCTTGTCAGCCACACCATCCTTGCCGTTGTGGTTACACCCATGGCCCTTTGGTCCGCCTACTTGGGTGCCAAATCAAGACTTGAGAAGCATCGGAAACTTGCCCGAATTACTTTTCCCATTTGGCTCTATGTTTCCATCACTGGAGTCGTTGTTTATTGGATGCTTTATCACCTTCCCGGCCAAGCCGGATGGAGACCCTGATGAAAAAAATCGGTTGCCTTGTCTTATTGGCAGGCTTTGCTCTCACCCCTGTCCTAAGGTCTTGCCCTTCCTGTTCCGGGTCGGTTCCCTGGACGGATGGAACCGATGGTTCCGAGGAAAGTTTGGCTTACAATAATTCCATTTACTTCATGCTTGGCACCCCAACCGCCCTGGTTTTTGGATTGGCATTCGCATGGCGGCTGCGGCAGCAGAACCGTTAAGGGTTTTCCCTTTTGCCATTCCCCAATGTGCGTCGGTTACGGTAATTCAATAGGGCCAAATATCATTTCTGCCTCAATCTCCCTGAAATTGTCCCCCATTCGCAGTTCAAACCTATAGTCCTCCATTTCGCCACTCCCGGTGCGAAGCCAATCGTAGCGGACAAGGATTCGACCATCTCCTGATTCCAGAATTTGCTGGCCAATTGCAGGTTTCCGTTCTCCACCCGGACCTACCCAAACTGCCAATCCGGTGAGAATCGCTTCCTGATTACTTTCCAAAAAGAATTGGGATGGCCCTGGCCGGATCTCGACCTCAAGGGAAATGCGCTTGGCTGTCTTTTGGGTTGATATTCTTTTGACCTGGGTTTTGCCAACATCTTTAAGAATTCCATCATTGCCTATTACCGGACCCAAATCGAGCCAAAGAAGCTGATTGGGGACTACAGCCCGAAGGGTTCCCTTTACCGATTCCAGGCGATCCACTTTGCGGGGAGGTTTTTCAGTGAAAAACTCTAGCGGCGAAATTAAGGATTCTTCCACGGGTTGCCATGAGGTGGGCCGGGAAACCAGGGATTTGGAATCTTTCACCTTACAATGAAATGGCCCGGCTTGAAAAAGGATAGGATGCAATTGGGGATGCCAGGCAATTTGCATCTCCAACCGCATTTTATGGTCCGTATCCAACCATTTTGTTTCCAATTGCAGGGACTCCATTTCTCCACGCCATTGGATTCCACCGTAAGCAATAGGCCCTGGGGTACCAGATTGAAAATGGGCACTATGGGCTTGGATTCTCAATCTCTTCTTTTGGGAATGAGCGACCTGATCCAATCGTTGCCAAAATCCCAAACCATCCGATGCAATTATCTCATTCGATTCGGGAACGCCGGTTAATTTCAAATTCTGTTTCAAAGCCCAACCAACCCATTCCCGGGAGGAAATGGCCCTGACTTCAGGAGGCTTAATTCGCTCCTCAATGTTTCCCTGGGAAAAAAACAAAATAAGGAATGCTGCGATCATGCTATTGGCTTAATGAAATCGCAAAAGGGGACAAGGAAAAATCGATTTATGAATTTATCCGACCGTTTATTCATGTTACAAAAAAAGCTCTTTCAGCCAAAAAAGGTAAATGCCATGAACTACACCAAGAGTTTCATCGAATTCCTCAGGAAAAAACTAACTACACCCCGCCACATCCAGCTACAAGGTTGGGAAATCCGGGATCCCAACCATTCCAATACTGGTTTAGCTATGAAATACATGAACGCATACGATAAACCGCCACCCATTTCACCAATATTGGCAATATCATGGACCAGTTCATAAATAGGAAATCCAAATTCCTGGTAAGAAAATCCGGGCTTACGCCGAGGATTAGTACAAAATTCTATTGATCCAATTTCAGAGTAATTGGATGATTTAATAGGACGGCTATTTTATTGTAATTTTAAATCCATTGTAATTGAAATAAAAAAACATGATTTCATTGCATTCATCTATGCATGATATTTTAGTGTGGTTCTGAAGTATAACAATAAATAACTTAACCAAATTAAAATCACAAAGACTACCTAACAAAATATGAGAAGGATGCGTTATACGATAATAATGATAATAATAGTCGATTTTATAGAAAATCAAATAGTTCCAAAATAAATATTTAATCGACATAATAACATTGTTTTTTAAAATAACATTTATTATATTTGGATTTTTAATTTGAGAAAGAAGGAAAAACGAATTATCTGAAATTTTATTAATAGATGAAAGATCAATAGCACCAAGGTGACCGGCAAATTTTTTAACACTGATATCATTTAATTCCTCCAAGCCTGAAAGATCAAGAAAGCCAATGTGCCTACTCAAAGCATCCGCCACATTCGGTGTTATTTTTTTTAATCCACTTAAATTCAAATCTCCAATATAATAGGAAAGATATTCAGCGGAAGTTAAATCAATTTCAGTAATTCCTGATAGGTTGAGGCTACCATACCCCATTCCTAGCCAATAAGCAAGATCTGGATTAATGCGCCGCAATCCAGATAGGTTAATGTTGCGAACATTAATCCCGCCAATCATTATTGCAATTTTTTGATTAATGAAATTAGCATGTGGCAAATCGATATTAAGTCCCCGAATTAGTAAGCTTTCAACAAAGACAGGGTCAACCGTTTCCCCAGTTGGAATGATTTTTACACCGCCCCCGGACCCATTTCGATAACCAAATGCCTGCTCCTTGGTCATTTTATTTAGGCCCAGGTGAATCCAGGAATTGCTATTAGTTAGTGTTAAAAAGCAGTCATCACTTATTGAATTAATGTTTAATAGTGAAAATCCGGCTCTTCCGTTTGAAATAATTTTTGACATATTCGAGTCCAATTTCGAAATGCCATTTAACAAAAAATTGCGGGAAGTACCAGATAACCTTTCTAATGAAATTGAGTCAATTTTTTTTATCCCGTTAAGTGAAAATCTGAAACCTTTAAAACCTGACAATACATTTGCAATAACTGGATCCAATATTTCAATTCCATCCAGATTAACTTCATAATAATTCAAAAGTTCCTCTGCTTGCATTTTTGATATATTTTTAATTCCTTTTAAAGATATTTTCCTATCACTTCCAGAAAGAATTGATAAAATTTCTGGAGATATGGATTCTAATCCGTCTAACACAAGCTTTTGATTACCACAAGACAAAATTTTAGCATTTGATTTAGTAATTTTTTTCAATCCGCTAAGGTTCAATTTATTTCCCGATTTTACAAGTATTTTTAAAATATCTTCATTAAATTCACAGATTTGTTTGGCATCTATATCTCCGTTTCTAATCGCCATTTTTTTTGCTTGTTCTTTGTTGATAGTGTTCAAAAATTCGGCAAAACAATTGACTAATACAGCCTCTTTAAAAAAACACAAAATAAAAACCATTATCACGGCCACTTTTATTACCTCTTTTTTGAGCTATTTTTATATTAATGGTTTATTGTTGCTGGTTGCCCAGGTACAAGTCTTTCCTCATAAAATCGCCTAGGATTTATTGGGTCCGTATAGTCAAATTTTGCTGACCATTTCAGGTTAGTAAAATCATAGCTAGGAAGCCCGATAACCGAATCCTTTGTAGCTATTCCAAAATTGATTATACCAATATTATTTGCACCAGTATCAATCACTCCTTTATTAAAAGGAAAAAATGGATATTTTGGATCATTCTCTATTATCAATTTTTTTACATTTTTTATTTTTTCTGCAATAAATTCATCATATTTAATAAAGTGAATTTTCATATTTCTCGTTACAGACCCTTTTGTATTTGTAATGGCATCAAATGTCATCTTGGCTTCACCACTTCCAGTTGTCTTCTCATTATTTGCGCCACCATTTGTTGCTGGCACTCCTCTTACCACTTTAATTATAGTGTACCATGTTGATGACTGAGTATAATTTTCAAATCCATTTCTATTATGTTTTGGAAAATCTACGTTCCATTGCATTGTATTTTGTACAATAATCCATCCATTAATTTTTTTCAAATCCTCATCATTGCCTTTAAATTTATATTTTATCCAATGACCAATTGTTGGGGATAAATTCGATGTAACAGCACCTTTGTCTTCAATGAATAATTTTACATCCGCCAATCCTAATGGATCCAAACCGTTTCCAGATCCATTTCCAACATACCGATAAATATTTACATCCCTTGCTTCGAATTCCAACGGATCATTGGACAACCACCTACCCAAGGTCGGACTATAAACCCGATTCCGGAATTCGTAATCCCCGCCTACGACTTGCTCACCTCCCTGATGGAGGAAGACCCAGTCCTTGGCCGATGCGGACAATGCCGATCCGGAAGCATCCCAGTAGGTGACCACCCCAAAAGGTGTGTAGGTGTCCCGTTCAACCACGGTACCACTTGTGTTAACCAGGGCCGTGGTGTTCCAGTTAGCATCTTGAAGGGGATAAATTCTTTCATCCATCGTCCCATTACTGTCGGTATCACGATCTCTCAGTACCAAGGCATCCACATACGCTGGGCTCCAAACGAGCCTGGTAACCGTATTCGATCCAGCCTTGGTCTCCAATAACTGCCACTCCAAACCAAAGGAACGATCTTTCAGGGAAGTGCCTTCCGTATCGGTCACATGACGATGGAGGGCATCGCGACCCATTGTAACGATTACCACATTCGATGCGTTCCTGACCTGAACCATCATGTTCCAGGCATCCCACACGAACCGGTTATCGTTTTCATCCTTGGTCAGGTTGCCATTGTTGTCATAGGTCGGTGTCGTCGCGCCGCTGACACTGGTGATCTCGTTTTGCCTGTTTGCCCCACGGGTTTGGGTCGCGCTGTTGGTTGTCACCGAATCCCAGTTACCTACCGCATCATAATCCCATGATTGGACCTTGGTGGGCGTTCCGGTGACATCGGTCTTTCCGGTGTTCAGCGTGCCCAGTTTGTAACCGGCGATCTGGTTCAAATCGTCGTAGCTGTAGACCTCGCTCAGGCTGGCGATGACCCCATTTTCCTTGAAGAGCCGATTGCCGTTACGGTCATAGCCGTACTTGAACCGGTCCAAATCGACATTGCTTCCGTTGATCCAGCGGTGATCAACGATCCT
>SXGS01490440.1_pt1 | contig 30435 bp, 19 predicted proteins | sample 3174681 | NCBI WGS metagenome assembly SXGS01 (sample SAMN11356861, study PRJNA531348) | freshwater metagenome | isolation source: freshwater sample F1-80 | place: China: Fuxian Lake, Yuxi | collected 2017-12-25 | reverse complement strand
GCGTGATTTTCTGCGATTCGAGAAGTGGGCGGCAGCGCTGCGCCTTTTCAAGGAGCTTTTGCTTCGTCATAACTTGCGAATTGTTTGCGTGCTGATTCCTTCAGAACAGAGTAAATCGCGGCTTTTTTGTTGTCTCGGCCAACTCGGGCCGGATATCCTGCGATCCGTGCTTGAGGAGGAAACCTCTATCAGTGACCGCGCCGCAGGCCGGTCCGGCGCTGGTTCCATCTCGCCTCCACCTCCCGATTCTGACTGATAGGCATTTGGTTTCGGATCGTACCTCCAAGATAGACCTCGGAGATGGATTGGAGCAAGAAGGAACGTTGGGAAAACGATGAGAAACGGAAATGAACGCCTTGCTGTCCTCTGGACCTCGATCCTCCCATGATCCGCTTCGGAAAGTAGATTCAGAACGGAATTGCCCTCTTTTTCAGAGTTTGCAGACAAAAGAGAGCATCCAGAGCTATCGCAACATTTCGCCGATGTTGCCGCTGGCACACCGATTCTCTTCTCCTTTTTACCATTTCAGCCTGCGGTCCTCCCATGAACCTGCGGCGGACCTCGATCGGATTCCTCTTTCCATAAGCCGCAGTGACTCAGAATCGTTCCCACAACCGCCCAGTAAAGGGTAACGAGTGGATCGGTGTTACGCGGTGCGCAATTTAAATTGGTCAACCCAAGGCAGCAAGGTATCCAGCTCAGTTGTAGAGAGTCTGTCATTTGCGCCACCGTATAGGGATCCAACATACGAGGTTTCGGCGCCGTCAAGGTGGCAAACCGAAGTGGTGCGGCGCGTTGTAGACCGTGCCAATAGGGAAAAGAAGGATGACGTTTAAAAAAATGTGAAAACTGAAACCGAAAAAGCCTGTCAGAGGCCCTGGGCTGAGCCTCCAATGGGTCGCCAAGCCTTCGCGAGTGAAAAAACACGCAATGCACCAGGGTGTGCTCTCCGAAGAGAGGGTCCGATTCGGGGAACCGGGTGAGTTTCGACGCATTCGCTATCAAGATCCGGAGACCGGGGAGATTCACCAGTTCCTGACTACTGAGTTCCATTTGCCTCCGGGGATTATCGCCCAGCTTTACCGTTTTCGGTGGGACATCGAGAAGTTCTTCGGCGTTTGTGGGAGTCTCCTGGCAGAAAAGCGAGCCTGGGGTTCTGGACCGGTGCCAGCTCAGGTTCAGATCGAATTCCTGGTGCTTGTTCACAATCTGTTTATCCTCTTGAACGCGCGCTTGGAAACTCAAGAAGGCATCCGGGACGAGAAAGTGGAGCAAAAGTACGCCGCCGCGCTGAAGTTGCGCAAGGAGGCAGCTTTATTAAAAGGCAAAACGGTATCACCCTGGGTGCAGGCGTTGCGGCGAATCACGCGCTGGAGCAGTCAATTCACACGCTGGATGCAAGATGCAATCCTTCACGGTTGGGCTTGGCATTGTGCCGTTGAGAAGCTCAGGCCGCTCATGTGCGGCTACCTCCGCTGACAGCCTTTGACGCCCCTGGAGGACATCGCCCAATCCCCCATACGCGAAGAGTTCCCACACCACCCCTCACTCCAATTCACGATGTTTAAACACTCTTACATCACGAGCCGATCAATTGCGGAAGTAACACCCATCCCCATCACCTGCCTCAGCAAGTCTTTTGACTTCCCGCATCGGCCATGAAACCTCACAATGATCCAATAAATTCATGAACGAATTCGACTTAGCCGGAGAAATTGCCGTGGTCATCGGCGCCACGGGTGCGCTTGGAGGCGCGATGGCGGAGGGATTGGCGCGATCGGGGGCAAAGGTCGCCGTCGTTGGCCGCAACGCGGAGCGAGGCCATTCCTGCGTGCAGCGAATCCAAACCGCCGGAGGTTTCGCCCAGTTCCATGCGGCAGACGCCTCAATCATCGCGGATTTGCGCCGAATCGAGGCTTCGATTACCACTGAACTCGGGCCTCCCACGATCCTCGTGAATGCGGCCGGAGGGAACGACCCTAAGGTCACCGTGGCCGGAGATCGGAAGTTCGAATCGCTCGACCTCGCCGACTGGCAAGCCAGCTTCGACCTGAATCTTGTTGGGGGCGCCCTGCTCCCTTGCCAGGTTTTCGGTCCTGGAATGACCTCCCGAAGGAGGGGTTCCATCATCAACATCGCAAGCGTTTCGGCGCATATCCCCCTATCCCGAGTCGTGGCCTATTCCGCCGCCAAGGCCGCGGTGCTCAATCTGACTCAGTTTCTATCCCGTGAATGGGCAAAACACGGCGTGCGCGTCAATTCGATCACTCCCGGATTCTTCCCGGCCGAGCAGAACAAGCGCCTTCTCCAAAATGACGACGGAACCCCTACTCCTCGCGCCCAATCGATACTCACGCATACTCCCATGAACCGCTTTGGCGTGGCCTCCGAACTCGTTGGCGCGGCTGTTTTCTTGGCGTCCCACCAGGCCAGCAGCTTCGTGACTGGAGCCGATATTCGGGTCGACGGAGGGTTCCTCGCCCAAACGATATGATCCCCTTGAATGCGGCAAAACTCCGGGGAAGCTAGACATCAAAACCGAATGAACCCACCTCAAACCACTCATTTGTTCCAAATCGAGCGCCCCGACGGAGAGGTCGGCCCCGGAGAAGTGCGTGAACTCGTGTCGCGAGCATGCCCGGCCGAATCCTGCCGAGAGAAGCGCGTGCTGCTCATCGTCCCTGACGGAACGAGAACCGCTCCCATCGGAGTCGTGTTTAAAGCGCTGTTTGAGGAGCTAGGAGCCGCCGCGCAGCGGTTGGACGTCCTGATAGCTCTCGGAACCCATCAACCAATGACGGAGGCCGCAATTTGCAAACGATTGGAGATTTCTGTCGAGGAACGGCGCGCCGTCTACGGCCGCGTGGAGTTCTTCAACCACAACTGGAATGACCCAGCCGAATTGAAGAGGGTCGGCGTCATTCAGGCGAACGAAATCGAGGCGCTCTCTGGCGGTCTTTTTTCCATGGACGTCAACGTCGAAATCAACCGGCGGATATTCGATTACGACCAACTGCTCATCATCGGTCCTGTCTTTCCGCACGAGGTGGTTGGATTCTCCGGGGGCAACAAGTATTTGTTCCCCGGGATTAGCGGCCCGGAAATTCTGAATTTCTTCCACTGGCTGGGCGCGGTGGTCAGCAATCCAAAAATCATTGGGAACAAGTGGACACCGGTCCGACGCGTGGTGGACAAGGCGGGATCGATGGTGCCGATTCCGAAGCTTTGCTTTTGCCTCGTCGTCGAGAATGGCGGGCTTGCGGGGTTGTTTGCCGGTTCGCCGGAAGCGGCTTGGGACGCCGCCAGCAATCTTTCGGATCGGCTCCATGTCATCTACAAAGAGCGCCCATTTCACACCATCCTCTCCTGCGCCCCTCGCATGTATGACGAGCTTTGGACGGGAGGCAAGTGCATGTACAAGCTCGAACCTGTGCTGGCGGATGGCGGGGAGTTGATCATTTACGCTCCGCACATCTCCGAGGTCTGTGTCACCCATGGCGCGGTGCTCCACCAGGTCGGTTATCATTGCCGCGATTTCTTTGTGAAACAATGGGACCGCTACCGTCATCATCCATGGGGCGTGCTGGCGCATAGCTGCCACGTTTACGGGCAGGGAACCTTTGCGAATGGGGTCGAAACTCCGAGGGCCAAGGTGACTCTCGCCACCGCCATTCCGAAGTCCGTTTGCGATCAAATCAATCTGGGCTACTGCGACCCCAAGACCATCGACATCGAGGAGTTCGCCAACCGCGAAAGCGAAGGAATTCTTTTGGTTCGCAAAGCCGGTGAGATGCTCTACAAACTCCGCAACCCGCCCGGTTGGGCGCGATGCGAGCCCTCATAAAACCAAGTCTTTCCTCCCCTCTGGACCACATCCCTTCCCCGATTGACTCATGCGCCCGATGAACCCCCGAATCATAGTTCTCTCGATCACCGCGCTGGCGCTCTTAACGACGAGCGCGGCGGAACCTCCAGCCCGGCAGGGGCCACCTCGACAAACTCGGCCAACTAGCACCAAATGGGATCAAATGGATCTTGGCCCCTTCTTCTCCAGCGGGCTTCAAGCCAAAGAAAGGGTGCTCAAGAGCGTGGCCATCAACCTGTCCGCCGAATCCCCCGCGGCGGTCTCCTTCGACACCCAATTGATGCGCCTGGCGCACGGCTGGACCGGGGGGTTCGTAAAGCTTCCCATCGGCCGCGATGGGCTCGAAGGAATTCCTCAAATGGCCGGCACGAGAGCCTTCGGAACTCCGGTGGCCCCCGGCTGGTCCCTCGACGATCAATTCAAGGACCCTCGCCCCACGCCCTTCGAGCCTCTTCCCAAATCGATCGCAAGCTGGCGGGGACTCTATCTTCACGGGAGCGAAGTCGTTCTTTCTTATGAAATCAATGGATCGGCCATTCTCGAGTTGCCCGCTTTCAACGATGAGAACGATCTGCCTATCTTCACGCGCCTCTTTGAGATCAGTCCCACCACCCAGCCGATGAACTTGCTTCTCTGCGAGGATCCGGAAGCTCTTGGAAATTCCGGCGGCAATCCGGCCGCCCTCCACACCGCTCAAGAGTCAGCGGCCAGCTCCTTCTGCGTGGCCGCAGGCCTCCTCGGGAAAATCAAGGACGCGAGAATCGAAGTGATCGACGGGAAACGACTGGTCTTGAAACTTCCTAAACTAACCAAGAAGACGACCTTCGCGGTCTCCATTTTCAGGGGATCGATTCGCGATTTGAATCGATTCAGCCAGTTGGTCAATTCGAAGGCGAACCTGCCCGACCTTTCGAAATTCACAAAAGGCGGGCCCAGGCGGTGGATTCAACCAGTCGTCACCCAAGGAGTTCTCGGCACAGGCGAAGGCCCTTACGTCGTCGACACCATAACGCTGCCCGATGATAATCCTTGGAAATCCTGGATCCGCCCCAGCGGTTTCGACTTCTTCAAGGACGGGCGGGCGGCAATTTGTTCGGTATCCGGCGATGTGTGGATCGTGAGCGGCATTGACGGCACTCTCCAAAAGCTGACATGGCAGCGCTACGCCACCGGATTGTTCCAGCCCCTGGGCCTTAAGATTGTGAACGACTTGGTTTGTGTCCTCGGAAGGGATCAGATCACCCGCCTGCACGACCTCAACAAAGACGGCGAGGCGGATTTCTACGAGAACTTTAATAACGACGCTCAGATCACACCTCATTACCACGAGTTTTGCCTCAGCTTGGAGACCGACTCGGAAGGCAATTTTTACTTCACCAAGGGCGGAAACCTCGAAGAGGCTGTGATACCCCACCACGGCGCCTTGATGAAGGTTTCAAAGGACGGAAAATCACTCGAAGTGGTGGCCACCGGCTTCAGAGCGCCAAACGGGATGGGAATGGGCCCGAACAATGAAATCACAGTCAGCGACAACGAAGGAAACTGGGTTCCCAGCTCAAGGGTGAGCCTGGTCAAACAGGGAGGATTTTATGGCCACGTGTTCACAGCGCACCGGACCCCAAAACCCACCGACTACGACAAACCCATTTTCTGGCTGCCCCGCGAGCTTGACAATTCGAGCAGCGGCCAAGTCTGGGTCACGAGCGATCGCTGGGGACCGTTGAAAGGCAAGATGCTGCACTTGTCTTACGGCTCGTGCTCGATCTTCCTGACGACCGCGGAGGACATCGAAGGACAGATCCAGGGTGCCGCTGTAAAAATGCCCCTGCGCTTCGACTCGGGGATCATGCGCGGGCGGTTCCATGCCAAGGACGGCCAGCTCTACGTCTGCGGTTTGCGTGGCTGGCAATCAAACGCCGCCAAAGATGGCGCGTTCCATAGAGTTCGTTACACAGGCAAACCTCTCCACCTCCCCGCCGAAGTACGCGTCCTACGGAATGGACTGCGCGTTAGCTTCACGGACGCCCTTGACCCTCAAGCCGCCGACTCCAAAAACTTCGCCATCGATCAATGGAATTATCGATGGACAGCCAACTATGGCTCCAAGGAATACTCCGTTTCCGATCCGGACAAAGTAGCCCGTGACACGGTCGAGATACAATCGGTCAAAATCTCCGACGACCGTCGCTCGGTCACGCTCGAGATTCCCGGCATCAAGCCAGTGATGCAGATGCGTGTGAGATTCAACCTTGTATCCGCGGCCGGCGCGCCCGTGAGCGGAGAAATTCACGCCACCATAAACAAGGTTCCCTAAACGTGTGCCCGGAAGTGACTTGTTCCATCACCCAACCGTTCGCTTTTTCTCTTCCTCCTCTGTTCAAGCAGCGCGCCGGCGGTTGCGGTAATGCCGGTACCCTTGAAGCAGTGCAGGGAGGAGCAAGAAGCCACCCGCGACGATGGTGGAAGGCTCTGGCACGGGAGTTAAGATGAGGTCAAAGCGGAGAAACTCCTCAGCGGATTCGTCGATCGGGCCATCGTGCAACCGGATCTTCGTGGGCAGCCAACTATTTCCAACGGCGATTGTCCCCCCACCTTTCGCAATGACCCCTGGCTTGCCCGCGCCCGTCGACGGGACGAGTGTCGTGAAGGGAGCGTAGCTGCTTGCGGCAGCCCCGGGGTGAACATGCGCCCAGCTTGGGTGAAACGCCGCGCCTGCAACCGCTTCGTAGAAATCACTGACCTCGATTTGGAAGCCCTTCCACGGAACATCAGTCATGTTTTTCATGTCAAGATTCATAAAAAAGTACTGTTCCGCCCGTTTTTTGGTGGTGCGAAACGTGACTGTCACAGGATCAAAACTGCTGAACGTCCCTCCCAGTTTGAAAAGAAGGCTCGATGTGGCGTCGCCAGAAATGGACACGCTCGCGTCGGCAATGCTGAACCCCGCTGGCGCCTCGTACTCCCAGTCCGTGACCGCAGGACCGACTGCTCCAAGGGGTACGAATGCGGCTTGAGCTGAACTGAAGCCGAGTAAAACTCCTACAATCAAAACGCTCCGCGCGATCGCAAAGGTTTTCGAATCGCATTTGGCAAATTTCATAAAAGTATTTCTTTGGATTTTAATTCCTGGAGATTGACTTTTGCATTTTCGTCAGGATCGCCCACCCCTGTCGATCTAAAAACAGGACAGTTTTCTACACAATTGGGACATCGTCTCTCCTCGCTGGAAACATCTTGATGGTTCGATCCACTCCCAGTTGAACCCTCACAAGACCCGAGGATTTGGCGCCTGTTGAGCCTTGTCTTAGCGCTGAGCAAGCGATATCCTTTTTGCGTCAGGCTCTCCAAAAGCATGATGAATTTCCATTCAGACGCCTTAATCCATCGTTCTCGCGACTGGCGTCGACGAGAGTTCCTGAGGCAAGTCGCTGCCGGAACGTGTTTGCTCGCCGCCGCGCCTCCTTTGTTGGGCAACGAACTGCCCTACCAAAGCACGGCTCCGAGACGCCCTTATTCGGGGCCGAATGTCATTCTCATCCGCTTCGGCGGAGGCGTGCGCCGGCGAGAGACCATCGAAGCCGGGCACACCTACGCGCCGTTCCTCCTCCACAACCTGGTCAAACGCGGCACCTTGTTCAACAATATGGAAATTGCCTCCCTCGAGGGAGTCGAAACCAGCCACGGCCAGGGAACGCTTTACATACTCACCGGCAAGTACGACCGCTATAAGGACGTAGGAGGCAAGTTCCTGGGAGACCGTTTCGAATCGAAGGCGCCCACCGTCTTCGAATACTTGCGCAAGCATTACGATGTTCCCGATCACCAAACGTTGATCATCAACGGCGAGGACCGAACGAACGAAGAATTCTACACGTTCAGCAATCATCACCTTTTCGGAGTGCATTACCGGTCCAACGTTCTGAGCCTTTACCGTTTCAAAACCTACCTCCTCAGACGCCAGATCGAGGCTGGAGTCTGGAAAGGGAAAGAGCTGGAATCTAAGCGCGAAGAACTCGCCAAGCTCGAGAAGGTCGATTACCGGAACACCGAGAGCGACGGCCAGCCTAAAATGATCGAGGATTTTTGGGGGAGATGGAAAACATTTTATGGGAACACCGGCCTCGTGAACCCTCGTGGTGACCGCCTACTCACCGAGTTGGCGATACGGGGGATCAAGGAATTGCGGCCCAAGTTAATGATGGTGAATTATAATGATACGGACTATGTCCACTGGGGGAACATGACCCACTACACTCGGGGTATTTCCATCATCGATGAGGGCCTGCGCCAGCTCGTCGACACGGTCGAGGCCGATCCCGAATATCGCGACAATACCGTGTTTGTGATTGTTCCCGACTGTGGGCGCGATTCCAACCCACTCGCCGCCGTCCCGTGCCAACACCATTTTGGCTCCAGATCGTCCCGGGAGATTTTTTCTTTGATCTTCGGCCCCGGCATCGCCAAGGGCGCCGTGGTGGACAAGCCCGCCGAGCAAATCAGCATCGCGGCCACGGTGGGGCAGCTCATGGGGTTCGAGGCTGAATTCGGCGAAGGCCCCGTGTTGGAGGAAGCGTTCGCGTGAGCCTGGCCGGACCTCGCGAAGCGTTGAACTCGGATAGCCCCCCCCTCCCCGCGCGGTCCGACGAGGCTGCTCCTGAACGACCTCTCACTCCTGCTCCTACCAGCGCGGGTCCATGCGATGCACCGCCGTCTTCCCGATGGAACTTGGTGAAGCGAGTCCTTCTTGTCCTGGGAAATGCGGCGGTCGGAGCCTTTCTCACCCAATCCCTGTTGGGAGGCTTGATCCTCATCGGCTGGACGATGCGCGCCTCCCGGAGGGCCGCTCTCGCGCTTTGGTGGGAGCGCAGCCCGCACTCATCTCACGCACCCACCCTGGGCGACTGGCTCCAAGCGCATGATCGGGACAATCCCGACGCCTCGTGGCCAAACTGGTTTCTCTCGCAATCCGGTGTCGCGGCTCAGAGAGGCCAGGAAATCGAATCCCGGAGCGGAACGTGGCGTCGCCTGGCTCGGGTCCCGTTTCATTCCTTCTTTCTGAACTTGAAGCTGGGAATCCAAAGTCTTTTCAACACTTGGGTTCTCACCATGCCGGGTTGTGTTTTGATGCTGTTCTCGTGGTATGACGGTTGGAACAACTCATTCAACAAAGGGTATGAGCAAGCCCCCGTGGGGCCTCTGACGGGCGTCCTCGGGATTCTTCTGTTCATCATCGCGATGCTTTACGTGCCTCTGGCACAGGCACGCCAAGCCGTCACCGGTCGTTGGCAGGCTTTCTATGACTTTCAATTTGTCTGGGGTCTTGCGCGCCGCCGCTGTGTCTCGAACCTCCTGTTGGCCTTGGGTTACACGATGTTGTGGCTGCCCCTGGGCATTCTCAAGACGGCGCCTTATTTTTTCGCGCACAACAATCGCACCGTTGAAAACTACGCGCCCGAGCAAGCCCTGGCATTCCTCAACTCCTACTTTCTTGCCTGTGGCCTGGCCGCGTTCGCCGCATTCATCTTGCTGCGGCTTTGGGTGGCCCGGCTCTACGCCGCCGCGCTCGTGAGCGGACTTCACAAGGACCTCGTGCCCCTGGAGGCCCTCGATGAATTCGAGCGTTCCTCCCTGGCGCGTCTGGACATGATTCAAGTCACGCCCACTCGTTCGCGCCATCTCTTCCTGCGAATTGTCGCCAAGACCGGAAAAGGGATTTGGAACATTGGCGTTCTCTTCGCAACAGGCTTCATCTGGTTTACGTTCATCGCGCAAGTTTACGTGTCGGAGTTCTTGCATTACCATCCGGTCACGGCCTGGTTGAACCAGCCCTTGATCCAATTGCCTTGGTTCCGTTATGTGCCGGCAAACTTGAACAGCCCTCTTCCAGAATTATTCTTAACCCTTCTATTTCTGGCCGCTGTGTTCAGCATTGGCGAGTTGCTCAAGAAGGTCCGCCGACTTGGGGCGATGAGGAATTAGCCTTAAACGGCAGTTCCCCATGGCGAATCTTCGAAAGGTCGTGGAGATACAGTTTTTCCAAATCACTCACCAAATACACAAAGGAATTGCCTCACTCTTCGCCAACCCTTTCTCACCCAGGCTTTGCAAATCTCCTCGAGGTCCAACTGCCGTTTTAAGTTTTAATGGAGATTCGCCACCTCGAAGGCAAAAATGAAACTCGTTCAACTTCGGAATTCCCGCCCTGCGACAAGTGGCTTTTGCTTGTTCCAGCAATCCGGCCCGGCTTCTCTCAGCTTCATCCTGTCTGTCAGATTCGGTCTGCGAGTTTGCTTGGACAGGAGGGCAGGATTGACAGAACACCGAGAGGGATCAATTACCCGGCGGCAAGACCGCAGGATAGGCTTCGAATCACACACCCATAGAATTCGATAGGAGTTATGTTAGAATCAATTCAACAAGCCAACCAACGAAGGAAAAGTGATGCGTGTTAAAATGATCCTAACCTTGTCGTTGTGCCTGAACGCCGGATTGATTCTAGGCTTCGTGGTTCAACGCAAATCAGTCAAGCCTCTCACCACCTTGAGTCACGAGCCTCCTTCGACTCCAGCCCTAAGCGCTGCATCTTTCGGAGCCTCCGCTCCTGTCCCCGCACCGGAAATAGTCAAAACCGTGGACTGGCGCGCCGTAGAATCCGAGGACTACAGAAAATATATCTCAAATCTTAGGGCCATTGGATGTCCGGAGGAAACGATCCGCGATATCATTACGGCCGACGTGGCCAAGCTTTTTGAAAGCCGGCGCAAAGAGCTTGTTGGGCCCAAGAAGAAGTTTGAATTCTGGAAACCGGGAGCGATCGTGGGAGCCGCGGTGGATTCCGAACGTTTGGAGAAGGAGAGGATATTAAGCCGTGAAAAACGGGATTTACTGACCGACCTGCTTGGCACCCCTCCTGAACTGAAACCCGATCTTCTGGCGGGAGCCGCCACTCAACTGGAAGCCATGTTCGACTTCCTTCCTCTCGAAAAGCAGGGGAAGGTCTCTGAACTACTCCAGGATCTTCAGATCAAGATGCAAAAAGCGGCTCAAGGTGGCTCCCCTGATCCCCAGGAGATTCGGAAACTGATGAAAGAATCCGAATTGTCGCTGGCCGCCGTCCTCACGCCCGTTGAAATGATGGATTACAACCTGCGATTTTCCATGACCGCGAACACGATGAGGATGCAAATGGCGGGCTTCGAACCCAACGAGCAGGAATTCCTAGAGGTATTCAAGCTTCGAAAGAGCTTTGACGATGAGTTCGGCGGCGGCTTTGGCGCCCCGGCCAGTTTCGGAAAGGAAGAGAGGGCGCGCGTGGAGGCCGCGCAGAAGGAGCTTGATGCCAACATCAAGAACGCACTCGGGGAATCACGCTTCGAAGAATACAAGCGAGGCCAGGACTATGCCTATCAGGGTCTTGACCGTTTGGTTGAGAAAGAAGGACTTGGAAAAGAGGCCGCCGTCCGAGCTTACGAAATGAAAAAGATCGCGGAAGAACAGGCAAACAAGATCCGGCGGGACGCGTCTATGACTACGGAACAGCGCCGGGCCACGCTTCAGGCAATCCGCGGGGAGACGGAAAGATCGATGAGGCAGGTCCTCGGTGAAAAAGGTTTCAGCTCCTATCAAAACCAAAACCATTCTTACTGGCTCAGGGCGATCAGCCCCGATCCCAAGCCGTGAAGGCCTGAACCGATGGCTTATGGAGCAACCGGTTTCAATTCGAACCGATGGGATTTGGGTGTCCTGAGAGCATCAATCTGAGCCTCATTTTCGGCTATCTGCCTGTCCAATCGAGCCAGCTCAGCGGCGCGACTGGCTTCGGCGTCCGCTGTTTTCGCCCATCCCGGGAAGTCAAACAATTGAACCCCCCGCCATTTAGTGAAGTACGCGTCGTTTTTCTTGAAGATCAACGCGAGCCCTTTTTGGGCTTGACTGGTGATTGGACCAGATTTGGTGGCCATATTGTAGCCCTTGGCGAGTTCCGCGCCGCTGACTTTACCAACAGCCTCTCCATCAACAAATACTTCGTAAGTTTGCCCTTCAAGTCCGGTGATTCGCAGTTCGTAGCGGTTGAGATCGTCAAGTATAGGAGCCAATTTGAGAGCCGATTCAGCCCGCGCATCAATAGGCATCGGCAATGCGTCATCCAGGCGGTCAAAGCCAATGGCGCCTTTATCAACCGTCAGATTCGTGATCCGACAGCCCTGGGATGCAGCCACGGATTTGGTTTTGGCATTGATCTCAGCCCTCGACACCAATGCTCCGGCTCCAAGACCTCGGAGGATCGCCCAAGCCATGATCGTCTGGCCGGGCGGACCCGGATGCACGGCATCCCCGCCGCCAATCGCCGCGGACGGGTTCCCGGATCGCTCCCGCAACATGATGGCCATGTAAGGATCGAACTGATCCACATAAGAAACGCCCGCCTTCGCAGCCACATCCTTCAGGCCATCAGAGAATTTGCGGAGAGACTGATTGCGGACGTCCTTGTCCGGATCAGGCCGCTTGTCTTCGATGGGTTGGGGCGTCAGCAACGCCAGACGAGCGCCGCTGGCGCCAAGCACTTTCGCGATCTGCGCCTGGCTTCGAGTGTATGCCCTGAAAATATGCTCGCGAAACGGTTGATAAGAATGATCGTTCATCCCAAACTTCACCGTCACCACCGTCGGTTTCAACGGCAAGACGTCGCGAGCCAAACCACGCCCAACGGAATCCTCAACCATCTTTTGCTGGGTGCCCTCGTCGGCGGCGAAAAGCTGACCTTCATTAGGGCGGGCGCGCTGCCGCAGCCATGAGGTGTCCCCTCCCCATCCCACATTCCGAAATGTCAGCTTCCATGTCGGATGACGGGTCAAAGTGTAGGCCTCGATGTAGGTCGTGTAGAGCCGTTGCTCCGTGATGCTGTCGCCCAGAAAAACAATGCGATCACCGTCTCGGATAAAAAAATCCCCCGCAACGGCAGTTCGGGCGATCGAGAGAATGCCAAAAAAGACAATCCCAAAAGTGGAATGCGAAGTCTGTTTCATACGATCCGCCACTGTATTCCTGGCATCACGAAACAATCAAGCTCCGTGACCCCAGCAGTTCTGCCCATCCGCCGCCTCAATTCATCGAACCAGCTTTTTCACTTCGGGATGGTTCAGAATATAGGCACGCCGCTGATCGGCGAATGCCTTAAGCACAATGCTTCTACCCATGAAACCTTCCGTCGCCACTTCCTCAGCCAAGCCCTTGCTGAAAGCCTCGGTCGAGTCTAGTTTGCGGGTGTCTTTTGCCACGTCCTCCGAGATCAGCGCTTGATATTCCTTCGCTATGGGGCCCAGCCGGTTCCAATCCAGCCACTTGTCCGCGATATCGCGGACGAAGGCCAGGTAGCGCTCCCGAAGCGATGGCACCGCAAGCAATTTGGAAATGAGAGGTTTGTTGGCATCCTTCTCCGCCATCAGCGGATCGAGCTCCACGCCTTTGACAGCAGGGCCTCCCCCCCCGGGGCCGCCGGGGCCACGCCCACCACGACCAGATTGCTGACCAGGCCCACCAGGCCCACCCGGTCCACCCGGTCCACCCGGGCCGCCCGGGCCACCTATCGTCACGTCACCGGGTGCCGGTCCGCCCGGTCCGCCGGGTCCGCCAAAATTCGGCCTCGGCAGCACCGCCCCAAGCCCATTTCGTAGTTGCTCTTCATTGACGGAACCAGTCTTGCCGGCGTCCCAATCGGCGAACCATTTTGCAAAGGTCTCCTTCATTTCAGCCCGAGTTAGAGCCCCATCTTTGTCCCTATCGCTCGCCGCGAAAAGTCCCGGTCCGATGAAGGCGGCTGGCCCAAACCCGGCTCCACCGCCCGGAGGGTTAAATCCAGGAGGAGGAGGCAGAAGTTCGCCCACTTTCCCCATGAATTGTTGCTCGCTGATCTTGCCCGATTTTTCTGGATCAAGTTTGTCGAACCACGTTTCGGCTAAAGTGGCGAACTCATTGTCCGTGACCTTTTGATCCGAATTCTTGTCGGCCTGAGTAAGGATCTGCGGCGCGAGAATCATTCCCGGCCCCCCCCCTCCCGGGCCGCCGCCCCGGCCGCCCCGACCGCCTGGGCCTGGACCGCCAGGCAGGGAAAAAGTCTCGTTCGCATCGTGGGGAATGATATGAAATTTTTTCTTCTCGTCCTGGTAAATATTGTAGTCGCTCGTGCGAATCCAATAACCGTCGTTATTGATTAATACATTCTCAAGAGCGAGAAACTTGAGCGCGCCATCCACGTCCAAAATCGGCGCCAAGGCGGCTTCCAGTTTTTCTGGAGGTGTTTCGTTAAGCACTTTGCAAAGATTCACCAGATCCGCCCAGCGCTTGGGATCGTCCTTGGACTTGATGGAATAGGCGCGCTTATACAGCTCCACGTCGTCACCAAGGTACGCCAGCGACGCGCGCCCTTCGGGGCTGCCTGGAGCTTTCCAACGAGCGCCCTTCGAACTCTTAAACCAGTCCCGCACGAAGTCCTTGTTGAATTGCTGGGCGTTCGGGTAAACACCCCAACTCTCCCCGTTAATCACGACGCGCGCGAAATTGGCTTTCGGAGCGGACGTGTATTCGCGCGAGATATGCTGATAGAGCACCGTTCGCAAGAACGTGGGATCGGTGTGGGAGTTGAGCAAGTTCAGTGTGCGGTATCCGAGGAGGTGTTGATTTTCGTGAACGAAATCCAACGAGATGTTCAACGAGCGTTTGCGGCCCTCACCGACGCCAAAAGAAGACGCCCCGCGAAAATGAACGCCGACATCCTTGTAAACCTTGCCATCCACGGTGAGCGTGGCGGTCAGCTCGACATCCGTATTGTTGAAATCCACCATTTCCTTTTCCCAATCATTGCTCTCGAACTGCAAAAAATAGGTTCTCAGTGTCTTTGGATCATAGAGAGGGGCGTCGGGATAGGATTTGACATCCGCAGGCGTTAGTCGCTCTCCCGGCTTAGGTGGTTCCTGGTTTCCGCCCCGCCCGCCCCGCCCTCCCGGACCGCCGAAGCCACGCCCACCACGGCCTGACGCTCGTTCCTTCTCCAGAAATTCGCGGGCCGCCTTGCGCTCTTCCGCATTGAGCCGTTTGTCGCCATCCTTATCAAATTTCGACACCAGCTTGTTCTGTTGCCCCATCATGCCACCCGGACCGCCAGGGCCGCCAGGGCCGCCAGGGCCGAAGCCACGATTACCGCCTCCACCTGGCTGATTTCCGTCGCGAGGCGGCGGATTTTGAGCAATCAGAGACACGGCAAGGGCGCTTAGGATTGGAATCCAGGCGCGTCGAAACATTGATGGGATCGGATTCATAAGGGATTATGACATTGAAGTTAGGAGAGTGATTACAAGATAAATTTCGGCGAACGTTTCCAAAAGTCTACGAATTCAGGTTAACAAAGACTCCTCCTGCCGGCTCGGATCGATGGCGCAAGCGCCTCGCCGACCCCGAGCATCGCCCTGGGTGCTCAAGACCAACGCATGCCGGGCGTCCTCTTGAACACCCCGGCTGTGGAAAGTGAATCTCATTAATTAATCAACGCTGCCACGCTACTACAATCGTGATTAAGAAAACGTTAAGGACTAAATGAATCAATAATGCCGGCTTTGAACCTTAAAACGGCTATTGAACCTCGTGGAGATTTGCAAAAGCCTGAATGATAAAAGTTTGACGAGAGCGAAGCATATCCCTTGTGGATCTTGTGGGTGATTCGGAAATAATTTATCGCCAGGATCTTGCGAAGACTCACCAAGGGCAACTGCCGTATTAAGGTTGAATCCTTTCTAACGATTGGCCTCGCCCGGCGTGGGGCTCATGGCCCCCCAAACCCTCGGATCCACCGATGATCGGCCGAAAGAGACGTCGGTAGACTGTGATCCGAACGAGATGGAATCGAGAAGAGGGTTGAACAACGAGTCCGGACCCACGAAAAGAGCCAACTCACCGCTCGCGCCAAGCTTGAAGTTGGCGTGTAATCCGGGTGTCTCCTCGCCGTTCTCGTCCGCCCAGACCAATAAATAGCCACCCGCCGCTATTTTGGTGCCGTCGGGAAAGCGCCATTTGCGGGGATCATCCTTGTTGTCGCTCAGATAGTGCCCAGTAAGATCCACTTCTTCGTTGGAAAGATTGCGCAACTCAATCCAGTCATCATATTGCCCTTGCGGATCCCGAATGGTTCTCGAATTTGCGGCCATGATTTCATTGATGACCACTGGTGAAACTGTGCCCGCCGAGGTCGCTACCCGGAAACTGAGAGGAAGTCGCTCGGCCGAGGCAGGAGTGAACTCAGCAGCCTTGGAAACAGTGCCCGCCCTGGCTTCAACATAGTAGCGCACCTTCGTCCCCGCCAAAAACCCAGTCGTCGATCCACCGAAGACTCCATCCCCTTCTCCGCCGTCGCCATGCGCCCCGTCGTCAAACATTTGCGCGGAAGCAAATTTTCCAGTGGGACCTCCTCGGAACCAAAGCCAGACCGAATCGATCCCCTCCGCCCCAAAGCCTCGAACCGTGGCGGTCATGTTGACGGGCGCGCCGGCCGGGGGCGAGGCGGGTTCTGAAACGGCCACGATGGACGGGGCGGCCGGGCGAAGTTCGGCGTGATTCGTCAGGAAACGGTATCGATTGGTCACGAACGTTCGCAGCGACCTCAAGTCGTTTGTATATGCGGTCATTGTAAATCCCTTTCGGGTATCCTCCATGATCGCCTTCACGCTCAGCGCGTGGAGCCGGTCAATGACGGGCGTAAGCACATCTGGATGAAAGGACTCCCGCAGAACGGTGCGCATGTGGGCCAGATATCGCTGGCGCAGTGATGGCACCGAAAGCAGCTTCGAGAGGATGGGGCGATTCGTTCCCGTGGCGCCCTGTAGTGGCGATAGTTGCACGTCACCTGCCACGAAGGCCTCGTTGCCATCATGCTCGATGGGATGGATCCGGCCGCTTTCAGGCTCATAATAGAATCCGTAGTCAGCTCCTTTGTTCCAGTAGCTGTCGTCATCGGCGAAAATGTTCTCAACCGCAAGGAACCAAAGCCAGGAATCCACCGCCAGCACTTCCTCTACTTTGTCCCTGAGCTCGCCGGCCGAAGTGTTGTTGAGCACGTCGCACGCGCGGACCAAGCGCTCCCAAGCGTTGGTGGAGTTGCTCGTCTTCAACTCATAGGCCGTCCTATAGCTCCCGACGTTGGGTCCAAGCCAGCTCAGCGCGGAACCCGATCCGCCAAAACCGCCCCCGCCACCACCACCTCCCGCGCCGGCGCCAATGTTAGGCGCTTTCCAACGATCCCCGTTATTGCTCGGAAACCACTCTCGCACTAAATCACTGTCCTCTTGTTGCGCTAGTGAATACACCCCCCAATACGCGCCATTGATGAACAACTTCGCCATGGCACCACGGGGGCTTGGCGCATAACGGCTCATGATCGTGAAATACACCGGCTCGCGCATGACCGTCTCATCCCCAAAAGCATTGTTCAGATTGATCGTTCGATATTTCAAAAGCCGTTGTTTGGGATCCGAGAAGTCGACTTCCAAATTCACCGACTTCTTGGCCGGCGCCGAGCCGCCCATGCCAGTGAAAGAGGTGTTTCCTTTGTATCGAGCCCCGATCCCGGCGATGATGGCGCCGTTGTCTATTTCCAATTTCGCCACCACATTGGACCCTGAGGTGCGGCCGCTTGTCATGAGGCTCGCCCAGTTGGCTTGGGTGAAGGTGAGTGAAAAGGTCCGAAGCTGAGTTTGATCAAAAAGGCCATCCGTTTTGCGAGCACGAAAGAAACGGTGTGATTCGTCGGGAGATCCCAATGCGAGGAAAGGAGCCGTGAAGTCGCCTCCGAGCACGGTTCCAAACTCATGAGGCGCGCTCCAATCGCCAGGGTCATCGCTCGATTCGATTCGCCAGTCTTCGTCGCTGTCGCCGACTACTTGGATCAAAGGAACCGAGTCCTTGAGCACCATTCGAACCCGGCCGTCTGCCGCGCAGAGAGCAGGCACGAACGGCCAGGGAACAGCTAGGAGGGTCCAAATCAAATGAAGAAGTATTTTCATATGCCTAATGCCAGACTTCAGGGTGATGCCAAAATGCCCAATGGATAGGGATGTTCGTCGCAAATCCAATTGGCTGACCCGGTCGCGGTGGACGTGAAATATCTGAGTCCCTTTCGACCCAGGTGTCACGGCCCGGATCACCTCTGTCCCAGGTCCCGACTCGCCCCAATTCTGCCACGCTTTGGATGAAGGCCCCGTTAAGACGACACTCTTGCATCTGAATCTCAAAAAACGAGAATCGGCTGGGTCTATTCCCCCAAGACTTCCCGATTCTTAGTTTAATGAAAACGAAAGGCTCTTAATGGCAATTTCATATTGGAACTGCGAGGATCCCCCGAAAACCGCCCGGTCCGATTCGAGCCAAAGCAGTGCGAGACTCGGCAGGAGGTTCGTAGCAGCTCAGACGAAAAAGGTTGAACGATGAGAATCCTGGTGGTCGAAGACGAACCCCGGCTGTTGAAGAATCTCGCGCGAGCGTTGCGCGAGGAGGGCTACGCGGTGGACACCGCAGAGGATGGCGAGGACGGCTTGTTCAAGGCGATCAATTATGATTATGACGCGATCGTTTTGGATGTGATGTTGCCTCGTCTCGACGGATGGGACATCCTCACGGGTCTTCGCAAGACGAAGAAAACGCCTGTTCTCATGTTGACCGCCCGGGATGCGACGGCGGACCGAGTTCGCGGGCTCGATGGCGGGGCGGATGATTACTTGGTCAAGCCCTTCGACCTGGCCGAACTGTTTGCCCGAGTGCGGGCGCTAATCCGGCGATCGGCCGGGCAGGCACGTCCCAATCTGGAATTGGGCGACGTGGAGATCGACCCTCGAGCTCGCGTGGTCACGCGGTCGGGCCAGACCGTGCCTCTCACGGCCCGCGAATATGCCATTCTGGAGTACCTGGCACTCCACCAAGGGGAGGTCATATCGCGATCCGAGCTTTATGAACATCTTTTCGACGAAAACGACGACACACTCTCCAATCTGCTGGACGTGCATGTCTACAGCCTGCGCAAGAAGCTCGGTCGTGAGCTTATTGCGACGCGGCGGGGCCAAGGGTATTGCATTTCCCCTGAAACTTAGGTGCGACTGCTATTAACACACTCCATTCGTTGGCGGCTCCAACTTTGGCTGGGGTTTTTGCTCCTGCTGATTCTGAGCGGGTTCTGCCTGGCTGTCCTGCAATTGCAGCGCGACAATCAGCTCAACCGGGTGGACGAAGAATTAGAGCTTCGCGTGGCCGCACTGAGCGATGCGTTACGGGCACATCCGCCATTTGGACCTAGCGTTCGTCGACTCCCGTTCCCCGGACCCGGAAGACGCGAATTTGAGGAGGGTTTCAAACCACCGCCGCGGGTCTTGGGAGATCCGCCGCCGCCAATCGGGGAATCGGAGGGACGCCGCTCACGCCGCGAATTGACTTTATCCCCGGAGGTTGAAGGACTCTTCGATCCCACTCGTCCCGAAGGCTTTTATTTCAGCGTCTGGTCACGCGGCGGAAATCTCATCAAGGGTTCGACAAACACTCCACCCGCGATTGCGTTGCCACAGCGTCCCGGCCGTGACACCCGCATCCGCATCCGAATGCTCGAAGGAAATCGTGAAGCCTACCATTTCACGGAATTGGGGGATTGCGTCTTGGTGGGTCGCTCTATTTTGACGGATCTTGCGGCCATGCGGCGGTTCACGTGGCTTTTGATTGGCGCTGGCGTCACCGTGCTCGCTTTTGGGCTCGGCGGCGGCTGGTGGCTCACCACTCAAGCCATCCGGCCAATCGAGGAAATCAGTGCCTCCGCCGGCCGGATTTCCGCCGGCAATTTATCTGAAAGAATCAAAGTCGTCGAACCGCCGAACGAATTAAGCCGCCTGGCCGACGTGTTGAACTCCGCCTTTGCCAGGCTTGAATCTTCATTTTCCCAACAGAAACAGTTCACTGCGGACGCTTCCCACGAGTTGCGCACACCTCTGTCCGTTTTAATCACGGAAACCCAAGCCACTCTGGCCCGTCCTCGCACGGCGCCAGAGTATAAGGAAACCATAGAGAACTGCCTGGCCACCGCGCAGCAAATGCGACGGCTCGCGGAGTCGTTGCTCGCCCTCGCCCGTCTTGACGCAGAGCAGGACGCTCTCAAGCAAGATCGCTTTGACCTGTCGGCGGCGGCCAGGGAATGCGTGGACTTGATCCGCCCTCTCGCCGCCAAGCGAGGGATCGAAATCCAGTGCGATTTGCCGACCACGAATTTGCTCGGGGACCGTGAAGCCATCGTACAAGTAATTACCAACCTTTTGAGCAACGCGATCCATTACAACCGCGTTGGAGGCCAGGTCCGGATTGCCATCGCCACCGAAAACGATGCGGTGCTTTTGCATGTCATCGATACCGGCATTGGGATCGGACCTGAAGATCTGCCGCACGTCTTCGAACGATTCTACAGAGCGGACAAATCGCGCGCTCAAGCCGAAGGACGGAGCGGGCTGGGACTGTCCATCTGCGAAGCGATTGTGGAATCGCATGGTGGCCGGATCGATATCCAAAGCGAGCTGGGAGCGGGAACCCAGTTCACTGTGAGGGTGCCACGCGACCCTCGTGAGGATCCGAGCGGCTCGCTTCCTTGACTCCGCCTTGCCGAACCGCCGCCCCGCGTCGCGAGACTCAACGAATGCGTCGAGACACGTAGCGGCCGACCAACCGCGCCAACTCCTCCTGTCCTGGATCAAAGAAATGCCCAGCCCCAGGGACGGCCGCGTATTCCACCTCAACGCCCGGCGCTCGAGGCTTGGCGACGAACTCCAGGACGTTTTTCTCGGGCACCAGGGCGTCGGCTGTTCCATGCGCCACCAGGGAGGAAACGACCCACTTATCGTGAAAGCTAAAATCCAGATTATTGACCGGTGGCGCCACGGCGACGAATCCATCCACATCCCCTTCGAGTGTGAGCAACTTCAAGCCAACCCAAGCGCCAAAGGAGAAGCCCGCGATCCAGGCCGCCTTCGCGCCCCGGCATTCGGAGCGCAGCCAAGCCCAGGCGGCTCGCGCGTCCTCCAGTTCGCCCGGACCGCCCGAGGAGACCCCATCGCTCTTGCCGACACCGCGAAAATTGATGCGAAGCGCGCTGAAGCCCAAATCTTGGAAAACGGTGAACAGGGAATACACCACGAGTGTGTTCATGGTGCCGCCCTGTTTCGGGTTTGGATGAAGCACCAGGACCACCGGAGCGTCCTCGCTGCGATTCCGATGAAAGCGCGCTTCCAATGAGCCGCAGGAGCCCGCGAGCGAAAGAGATTGCATGATCAATTCCTGACGTCTTTCGAACCGGACGGTCGCATTCTTCTCATTCGCCAGATCTTGGCGCCACACAAAAGCTCCGCCCCCAGGATCAGGCGATCACGGCGCTGACGACCTCGCTCCCCGGTTTCGTGACGTTGGAAAGCCGCATGTTCACCCCTGAAACGGGGAAGGTGAATCGCAGGTGATCGAAGCCCAGCAGCGCCAGCAACGTCGCGTGGAAATCGTGCACCGAAACTCTGTCGATGACGGATTGGTATCCGAACTCATCCGTCTCCCCAAAACTGAATCCAGGCTTCGCTCCTCCACCCGCCATCCACAAGGTGAACGCGCCCGGATTGTGGTCGCGCCCGATGAGCTTCATCTCCACGCCATTGCGATTCTCGCGCATCGGAGTGCGCCCAAATTCGCCGCTCCAAACCACCAGCGTGTCATCGAGGAGTCCATGCTGTTTGAGGTCGGTGAGAAGCGCCATGAGGGGACGATCCAGCTCAACGCATTTGTCCTTGAATCCGGCATTCAGCGCCTCGTTCTCCCCTGCCCCGTGACTATCCCAGCCCCAATCAAAAAGCTGGATAAAGCGAACGCCCCGTTCCGCGAGCCGCCGAGCCAGCAGGCAATTGTTGGCAAAGGACTCCTTGCCCGGCTTAGTGCCGTACAACGCGTGGATTGCCGCGGGTTCCTTGGCGATGTCAAAAGCCTCGCTGGCGTCCAATTGCATCCTGAACGCGAGCTCGTATTGAGCGATGCGAGTGAGCGTCTCAGGATCTCCGTTCCGGAGCGCCTCGTGGCGGTTGATCTCCTTGAGGGCATCCAGGGATCGCCTTCGGATGGGCCGGGTGATGCCCGGCGGATTGGAAAGATACAACACGGGATCACCTTGTGAGCGGCATTGAACCCCCTGATACACCGACGGCAAGAATCCAGAGCCCCAGACAGATTTTCCGGCGTCGGGATTCTTTCCCCCGCTGGTCAGGACGATGAACCCTGGAAGGTTTTGGTTCTCCGAACCCAAGCCATAGGCGACCCACGAGCCAGCGCTTGCCCAACCCGGATTCTGACTTCCAGTGTGCATCAATAGCTGAGCTGGCCCGTGGTTGAACTGGTCCGTATACATCGACTTAATGAAGCAGACATCGTCGGCGACGGTGGAGAACAACGGAAGCCTGTCCGAAATCCAGTGCCCGCTCTGACCGTGCCGGGAAAACTTGAACTGGGGCCCGAGCATCTTCGGGACTCCCTGGATGAAAGCAAATTGCTTCCCGGCGAGAAACGAGCGCGGGCAATCTTGCCCGTCCAGTTTGGACAGCTCGGGTTTGTAATCAAACAGCTCGAGCTGGCTCGGTGATCCGGCCATGTGCAGATAAATCACGCGTTTAGCCTTCGCCCGGAGAGGAGGACTCACCGGAGCCAGCGGCTTGGACGGATCCTTTTCCAACGCCGAGGACGCTTCAGCCGCTCCCCCTCTCTGGCTGGCGAGCCAAAGCCCGCCCAAGCCTATGCCGCAGTCCTTGAGGAAGTGGCGCCGTGTTCTCTGAAGAAGCGTTTCGCGGAGCCCTGTCTCGATGGTGTTCATGACGCTTAACGTGTAAGTGTGGAATCCAAGTTGAGCAGAGTGTTGGCGACCAACACCATCGCCGCCTTTTCCGGCGTGCCTCCCAGCCTGGCGGCGGCGGCGCGATCTTTTTGATAGTCCTGCACCGCGCCCTCGTAGAGTCTCGTGAGGCTGTCGAGAATCTCTTCCGCCGGCCGCTCGAGGCTCAGGACACGCCAACCGCGCTCGATGATCTGACGTGGCGATCCACCACCCGCCGTCATGCGCTCGCCAAAAGCGGCCGCTATCTCGATAAACGCGGGGTCGTTTAGGACAGTGAGCGCTTGGAGCGGAGTGTTGCTGAGCTGCCGCCGCGCCGTGCACACGTCCCGGGTTGGCGCGTCGAAGGTCAGGAACATCGGGTAACCGCTCGTGCGCCTGTTATAAGTATAAATCGCTCGCCGAAATCGGTCCTCCCCTTTCGATGTCTCCCATTTGGCTCCGCTGTAAACGGCGTTCCACACGCCTTCGGGCTGCGGTGGAAACACCGGAGCCCCCCCCGTCTTGCGCGACAGCAGGCCCGAAACCGCGAGCGCTTGGTCCCGAATCATCTCCGCCGTCAACCGCACCCTCGGCCCCCGCGCCACCAAGGCATTGCCGGGATCCTTCTCGAACAATCGAGCGCCGGCCCGGGACGACTGGCCATACGCGGCGGACAGGGCCAGTTCTCGAAGAAACGATTTCATCGACCACATCAAACCGTCCCGCAAGCGGAGAGCCAGATGGTCGAGCAATTCGGGATGCGTCGGCTTCGCGCCTGAGGTTCCGAAATCCTCCAGAGTTTCCACAATTCCACGCCCAAACATCTCGGCCCAAAGACGGTTGGCGAGCACCCGGGCGGCCAATGGATTGCGATCGCCCACCAGCCATCGAGCCATGTCGAGCCGGTTCAAGCGCCCGCCGGACGGAGGCGGCTGGGTGACTTCGGGGATGCCAGGTTCCACAAGCTCGTCCCGAGTCATTCGATTCCCGCGAATGAACAAGCGAGTCTCGCGCCGAGCCTCCTCCATTCGTTCCACCATGAAGGGGACGCTCGTGCTGGCTCCTCCAACGTCCTTTAACTTTGTTCTCAAACTCGCCAGCCGGCTCCAGCCACCAACGCGCGTCGGTGTGTTCACAAACTCCGTGAACCGGCTGTCCTTGGTGGAAGAGAAAGCGAAGTGTCTCAGAGCACATCCCTGAAATCCCGAGTTTGAAGCAATTCCATGTTCCAAAAGAATTTCCAGGCGCGACCCCTTCGACGCCGAGAGCGGTCGTTCCAAAACGAAAAAGGCCTGCCGTGGATGAGTCATGACTGGATACCCCCCAAAACCACCTTTATTCTCTATCACACCGTGAGGGTCGAACGGCCCAGCCAAGTAATCGGCGATCACCTCCTTGATCTGGATCACTTGATTCGAAGTCCCGGGAGTCTTCAGCAAGACTTTCATCTTGGAGAGGATCTGACCGCGTTCAGGGGCGCGTTTTGGAAAATCAGATTCTGGGAAAATATCCAAGCGAAGCGCCGTCATGCCTTCCTCGGCGGGCATCACGAGGGTATATCGGACATCGACCGGCAATGTGCCGCCGGCATGTACGATTCCCTGATTCGTCGCCGCCAAAGTGCCGCCCGATGCGCTCAATTCAATCGGAATCAGCGGGGACCAGTTCGTCACTAACTTGGAGAGTGCGAGACCCTCGTCATTCAACAGTTTCCGTTCCCTCTTTTCCTCCCGCTGCAACTGGGTCGCGGCTTCGCGCCGCCCAGCGTCATGGATGAAGCGGTGCCGCGGGAAATCATCGTTTTGATCACAGTCCTCCGTGTTGTCGAAAAACGCCGCAAAGCGATAGTAGTCCCGCTGCGGGAAAGGATCATAGGGATGCGCGTGGCACTGGGTGCATCCAAACGTGGTCGCCTGCCACGCCGTCCAAGTGGTGTTCACTCGATCCAGCACTGCCGCTGTTCGATACTCTTCGTCATCCGTGCCTCCCTCGGAGTTGTTCTGCGTGTTGCGATGAAACGCGGTGGCCAGAAGATCGTCGGAAGCCGGAGACGGCAGCAAATCACCCGCGAGTTGCGCGATGGTGAACGCGTCGAATCGCATGTCCGCGTTGAAGGCCCGCACGACCCAGTCCCTCCACGGCCAAATGTTTCTTGGAGGATCTTTCTCGAAGCCGAATGTGTCCGAGTAACGGGCCAAGTCCAGCCACATCGACGCCCAACGCTCTCCAAAATGAGGCGAGGAAAGAAGGCGGTCGACGACTTGCTCCTTCGCCGAGTCGACACCCCGGGCAGGGGCCGCAAGAAAGTCCTCGTATTCGGAAGGGCTCGGAGGCAAGCCTGTCAGGTCGAGAGACACGCGCCGGAGCCATTCCGCCGGGGCGGCTTCGTCCGACGGCCCCAAACCCTCGGCCTCGAGCCGCGCAAGAATAAAAGAATCCGAGCTCGTCTTGATCCATCCTTTGTTCTTCGTCACCGGCTGGGGAGGTTCTTTTGGGGGAACAAACGACCAATGCTCGCTCCATCGAGCGCCCTCCGAGATCCATTGGCGGAGGGTTCCCACCTCGCCATCCGTGAGACGGGGTCCATGGCTGGGCTTGGGCATGAGCTCATCCGGGTCCTTTGAAGTCACGCGGCGCATCAATTCCGAAGCTTCGGGGCGGCCGGGCACGATCGCGCGCTCGCCGGATTTCCCAGCGGCGAGGGCTTTGTCCCTATAAATGAAAGAGACTTTGCCCGCCTCCTTGACTCCTCCGTGGCATGCCGTGCAGTGTCGCGCGAACAAAGGCCTGATGTCGCGGTTAAAATCGGCGCCGCTGGCGCCATTGGGATTCTGCGCACCGCTTGCATCATGGGAGAACAAAACCCAGAGGATGAATCCCAGCCACATTCTTCCGTTTTTTCTCATCGCGCGCATACCCATTCGGATTTCAACCACCGTGGGGCTGCTTGGATATTCTAAATCACACAAGGGTATGGACGCAACTCGGCCGCAAGAAAATCATTCGCTGCCAACCGTAATCGGATTCGAGGCAGGCCTCCCGATCCACGCAAGTTGAAGGGGCAAACTCCTCCAACAACCTCGGGACGCAACCTTCTCAGAGCGACACAACTCTTTCATGGATTTAGGGCGGGAGTTCGGATAGATTTGATCTCGAAATAGCGTCGCCATTCATCGTTTCTGAACGAGCTGACCAATTTCATGCCTTGATGCGCCCCGAATTCAACAAACCGCGCCGAACCGCCGCGAGCAACTCCAGCATCCCTTTGGTATTGATGTTGCTCCTCTCGCTCGACCTCCAAATCGAGGGGGGCGAAAGCTCGAAGTCATCGAAGCGGCCCACGGAAAAGCATTGGGCTTTCGCGCATCCTCCGAGACCTGCACCACCCCTCGTCAGCAACTCTCAATGGTCCCGCAACAGCATCGATCGCTTCATCCTGGCACGCTTGGAAAAAGAGCGGATGACCCCCGCGGTAGAGGGGGATCGGGTCACCCTTGCCCGCCGGCTCTTCTTGGATTTGATCGGCCTGCCTCCCACCCAGTCCGAACTGGACCGGTTTCTCCGAGACAAGGCCCCGGATGCCTATGAAAGGCTCGTCGAGAGACTCCTGGAATCCCCGCACTACGGAGAGCGCTGGGGGCGTTGGTGGCTCGACATCGCGCGTTACGCCGACTCCAACGGATATAGCATCGACGCGCCTCGATCGATCTGGCCCTATCGAGACTGGGTGGTGCGGGCCCTCAATGGCGACCTTCCGTTCGACGAATTTGTGGTCAGCCAGCTCGCTGGCGATATGCTCCCCGAAGCGACGCTTGAACAAAAAATCGCGACGGGTTTTCATCGCAACACCCAAATCAACCAAGAGGGAGGAATTGACAAGGAACAGTTCCGGATCGATTCCGTTTTTGACCGCGTGGGCACGACAGGAACGGCGTTCTTGGGGCTCACGATCGCTTGCGCCCAATGCCATGACCACAAATTCGATCCCATCACACAAAAAGAGTTTTACCAACTGTTCGCCTTTTTCAACAACGCCGAGGAACCGGAAATGCCCCTCGCCCCGGCAAATCAGATCGACCAGGCCGCGCGCATCGAAGCCGAGGTCGTGTCCTACATCAAGGACATACCCCGGAAAGACCCCGCCATTTGGAACCGGATGCTGGCGTGGGAACAGTCCTTGACCCCGGCCCAGCGCCAGGCGCAGACCGAACAGGTCCGAATGGCATTTGACGTTCAATTCCCACTCCGCTCTGAGGAGAAGAAATTGACGGCGCTCACCGCTTTCATCGAGCAAGACGCCTCGAACAAAAGCCATCAATCAGACATTTCCAAGAAACGGCGGCAAAAACCGGCGATCGAGACCACCATGATCCTGCGCGAGCTCCCAGAACCGCGCGACACTCGATTCTTTATCAAAGGAGATTTCACGAGGCCACGCGAGCCGGTAAAACCGGGTGTGCCCGCCGTGTTGCACCCGTTTCCTACCAGCGCCCCCCCCAACCGCCTGGGCCTCGCCCGCTGGCTGGTCTCTCCGGAGAATCCCTTGATGGCACGGGTCACGGTGAATCGGGTATGGCAGCATTACTTCGGCAGGGGTCTCGTCGAAACCGAGAACGACTTTGGCACGCAAGGGTCCCTGCCCACGCATCCCCAACTGCTCGATTGGCTGGCAACCGAGTTTGTCGCCAAAAAGTGGAGTTTGAAGTCTCTTCACCGACTGATCGCCTGCTCAAGCACCTATCGGCAATCCTCCCGCGCCCGGGACGAATTGAGTGCCGTCGACCCCTACAACCGGTTGCTCGCGCGCCAAAGCCGCCTCCGGCTTGACGCCGAGGTTGTTCGGGACGTGGGTTTGTCTGCGAGCGGCTTGCTAAACCGCCGCCTCGGAGGCCCTCCGGTTTTTCCGCCACAGCCGGACGGGGTCATGAGTTTGGGTCAGGTCAAACGCGAGTGGAAAACCAGCGCGGGAGAAGATCGGTTCCGCCGCGGCCTTTACACGTTTTTCTTCCGCGCCACCCCTCATCCCTCCCTTTCCGTTTTTGATGCGCCGGATTCGTTCAGCACGTGCACACGCCGCCTGCGCAGCAACACGCCGCTTCAAGCGCTCACCCTCCTGAACGATTCTGGGGCTTATGAATTTGCGAGGGAGCTGGCGGCGCGAACGCTGCTCGAGGGCGGAGCCACGGACACGCAACGCCTGAACTACGCCTTTCAGCGCTGCGTTTCGCGCGCCCCGACGGCAAACGAGTCCGAGGTCTTGACGGCGCTGTTGAAAGACGAACTGAAGGAACTGAGTTCGACTCCGCCGAAAATCCAGTCGATCCCCGGGCCAAACGGGTTGAACGCCACTGAATTCGCCGCGTGGACCTCCATCGCCCGTGTGGTGCTGAACCTGGACGAAACCATCACGAGGGAATGAAACATGAACATTGATGATTTGGCTCAACTCGAGCCCCTGAAGTTCGAGACGCGGCGCCATTTTTTCAGCAAATGCGCGATAGGTCTGGGAGGCATCGCCTTGTCGTCGTTGTTGCGGGGCGGGAGCGAACTGTCCGCGGCGGCGGCCGAATCTTCAGCCGCCTCTGGATTAAAGCGCACCCACCATCGCGCCCGCGCCAAGAACGTGATCCATTTGTTTATGGCGGGGGGACCCTCCCAATTGGAGCTTTGGGATTACAAGCCGAAACTCGTGGAGTACAGCGGCCAGCCCATCCCCGAGTCCATGCTGAAAGGCAAGCGCTTCGCGTTCATGGACTCGTCCTTCAAGAATCGTTCGACGCTCCTTGGAACCAGGCGCCGGTTCGATCGCCACGGCCAATCCGGAGCGTGGGTGTCTGAATTATTTCCCCATATGGCGGCACGTGTCGACGACATCACACTCGTCAAGTCGTGCGCCACAAACCTGTTCAACCACGCGCCCGCCAAACTGTTCATGAACACTGGCAGCGGCCAGTTTGGGCGGCCGAGCATGGGTTCTTGGGTGACTTATGGAATCGGCAGCGAATCCCGCGATCTGCCCGGCTTTGTGGTCCTCCAAAGCGGTCCCCGGGGCCCGCGCGGAGGCGCGGTGAATTGGGCCAGCGGTTTTCTCCCCACCACTTACCAAGGCGTTCCTCTCCGGTCCACCGGCGAGCCCATCCTCAATCTGAGCACCCCCGGAGAAGTGTCGGAGACACGGCAGCGGCGAACCATCGAGGCGGTGCGCCAGTTGAACCTGGCTCGGCTCGTGGAGACCGGTGATCCCGAGATCAGCACTCGAATCGCCGCCTACGAGATGGCTTACCGCATGCAATCGAGCGCTCCGGAGCTAATCGACATTTCCGGTGAATCCAAGGCCACTCTCGGGCTCTATGGCATTGAAGACGGCAAACCCTCCTTCGCGCGCAACTGCCTGCTCGCACGCCGCCTCGTAGAAAGAGGAGTTCGCTTCGTGCAGCTCTACCACACTAATTGGGACAGCCACGGCGGCCCCGGGGAAACGCTCGAGACCGACCTCGAAAAAGTGTGCCACGATGTCGATCAAGGCTGCGCGGCGTTGGTCCAGGATTTGAAGGCGCGCGGACTGCTCGACGACACGCTCGTAATGTGGGGAGGGGAGTTCGGCCGCACGCCCATGGGTGAGAGCCGCGAAAAGACTGGCCGCAACCATCATGTGGACGCCTTCACCATGTGGTTCGCCGGGGGCGGCGTGAAATCAGGCGCAATCGTCGGCGAAACCGACGAGCTAGGGTTTGGAGCCGTCAACGACCGCGCGCACGTGCATGATCTGCACGCCACCATTCTCCACCTCCTGGGACTCGACCACACCAAGTTGACCTTCCGCTTCCAAGGAAGGGATTTCCGACTCACCGACGTCGAAGGCGATGTGATCCTGAAAATGCTCGCGTAAAACCGAGCGATCGATTATCAGGGCGCCGTCGGCGCCAGCCTAAAACAAATTCCATCGTTGCCCGGATCGGCCTGGCCGGGTATGGCTCAACGATGGGCTTGGGTGTCGACCTTCTTCTCTTTCTACACTGGAAATTTCCCGGAAATGAAACAAGACGATCCGTTTCGGAAAGATTTGCTAGGGTGCTTGAGCGAGGCCACAAAGGCTTTCAAGGGGCGCGAAACGATGAAGCATGTCTTCATGCTGTCGCTGCTGAGTGAAATAGACCCGTCCCCTCCCAAAGGCAAGTCATCGCTCGATGAGGCCCTCAAACTCTCGTTCGCCTGCGCCACCGCGCAACCCCCAAGCCACGAAGGGAGCTCCAGTGATCTCGCCCAGCCGCATTCCAGACCACTCCTCCGCGGCGGTGGATAATGACACCGAGCACCATATTCTTTGCTTCTACCAAGGCCAGGAGACTTTCTTCGCCCGCATCCCGCCTTATCGCAGGGGATCCCAGGCTTTCAGCAGCTCTTCAGGCGGCATTTACGCGCTCCCGCGCTCCCGAAACGGATTGCCAGTTCTCAGGGTGGATCCCATGACAGCGTCGGTCACTCCCTGAGCCATCAGGACTCGATTCCAGTTCGATGAAACCGTCAAGCAAAGGACCATTGGAGGCTTTGGGCCAAGCCGGGGCCTGCGCTGACTCCAATTGGTGCATCCGCGAGTTGTCGGTGATCGGGTCGGGTGCCGGGGATTGCGCCCCGGCACCCTCCCACACCACCGTACGTGCGG
>SXGS01086560.1_pt1 | contig 30436 bp, 22 predicted proteins | sample 3174681 | NCBI WGS metagenome assembly SXGS01 (sample SAMN11356861, study PRJNA531348) | freshwater metagenome | isolation source: freshwater sample F1-80 | place: China: Fuxian Lake, Yuxi | collected 2017-12-25 | reverse complement strand
GACGATGGCGTCGCTGCTCGGCGCGGTTCCGATGGCCGTGGGATACAGCGCCGGCGGCGACGCCGGGCAGTCGCTCGGATTGGTCGTGGTGAAGCAGCCCGAGCCGGTCCGCGCGTAAGGGGCGACGCGCCGGGACGGTGCGGCTTTGCCTGCCGCTTCCTCGCGGCGGGAGTGGGTACGGCGTCGGGAGACGGGCGAGAGCGGCGGCTTCATTTCCCGGGCCGTGCAAGACCAACTCGGCCTCCGGCTCAGCGTCCCAGCGAGAACAAGTAACAAGATATCCCGCCGGAGTTCCTAACGAGCCCCCAGCGACTCCAGCGCCCGCAAGATCACCGGATCCCGCCGGGCCTCCACCTCGTCTCCCTTCTCCACGCCTAACGCCTGGTTGAAGATCTCCTGGTGCAGCCGGTTGCGGATCCACTCCCGGTCCGCCGACCACTCGCCCACCCCGGGCCGGATGTTCCGCTCCGACAGATAATTCTGCAGATCGTCCAACAGCCCGTTCGACACCGTGAACGAAGGCTCGATCTTCCCCGCCTTTCCGATCGCGACGGTCGCGTACTGCGTCAGTACGCCGCTCGCGTCCAGCACCTCCCGCAGCCGCGTCGCTCGCTCGGGATACACCAGCACGTCCGGCTCGATCCCGCCGCCACCGCGCACCTTGCGGCCTTTCTCGGTCAGGAACTCGGTCTGCTCCTCGAGCGACGCCCAGCGCGGGGTCTGGCCCTCGAGCAGCCCCTCCTTCAGCGGACGCTGGATCGACCGGCCGCTCGGCGTGAAGTAGAACGCAGTCGTCAGAGCCATCCCCGTCCCCTGCGACAGAGGGAACACGCTCTGCACCAGGCCCTTCCCGTACGTCGCCGATCCGATCACCGTCGCCCGGTCGTAGTCCTGCATCGCGCCGGCCACGATCTCCGATGCGCTGGCGCTCTTTTCGTTCACCAGGATCGCCAGCGGAAAGTCGAAGCGGGGCCAGTCCTTGGGAACGGCGGTTTCCTCGGCCTCCCGCGCCCGCCCGCGAATCGCCATCAGCCGCTTTCCCGCCGGCAGGAACAGCGCGCTCATCTCGAGGGCGGAGGTCAACACGCCGCCGGGGTTGCCCCGCAGGTCGAGCACCAGGCCCTTCAGATTCGCTCCGCCCAGCTTCTCGATCGACTCCTTCGCCAGCTTCCCTGTCGGCACTTCGAAACTGGTCGCGCGGAGATAACCGATGCCCGGCGCGATCTCATAGGCGCGATCCACCGACGGCGACGCCAGTTCCTCCGGGATCATCGTGAACTGCATCATCCGGTTGTTGCCCTGGCGGCGGACATCCAGCTTGGCCTCCCGCCGCCGCGATTCGCCCAGCAGCCCGATCAGTTGGTCCATCGACAGCCAGTCCAGCCGCACGCCGTTCACCGCCAGAATCTCGTCCCCAGGCTGAATTCCCGCGCGCGCCGACGGCGTCCCGGCCACCGTCTGCAGCACCAGCACCCGGCCGGGCAGCACCGACACCACCGTGCCGAAGCCCTTCGCGGTGGACTTCTCCATCTCCTTCAACTGGTCGAACTGGCCGGGCGTGAAGAAGACCGTGTGCGGATCCAGCTTGCGAAGCATCCCCGGAATGGCGCCTTCGTAGATCGCCGGATTCGGGTCGATAGGCGAGGCCGCCTGTTCCTCCACCAGCCCGTAAACCTGCGCGAACTTGCGGATCGCGAGTTCCAGTTCATTGGGCTCGGCGGCGAGGAGCAGAAGGGCCAACAGCATTTACAAGATCCGCTTGCCCAATCCCGACGCGATCAACTGCACGGCGAGTTCGGCGGTCCGGTTCGAGATGTCGAGCACCGGATTCACCTCCACCACTTCCATCGACGCCAAGGCGCCGGTGTCGCCGGCCATCTCCATCGCCAGATGCGCCTCGCGCAAGGTGAGACCGCCGGGAACGGGCGTACCGACGCCGGGCGCCTCGCGCGGATCCACCGCGTCCATGTCGAGCGACACGTGGAACCCCGCCGTCCCCTCCATCGCAAATCGAATCGCGTCCGACATCACCGCCTTCATTCCGCGTTCGTCAATGTCGCGCATGGTGAACACGTGGATGCCGGATTCCCGCACCTGCTGCCGCTCGAGCTGATCCACGTCGCGCACCCCGACCAGCACTGCGTTGCGCGGACTCACCTTGGGCGAGAAGTTGAAAATGTGCGTCAGTTCGCGCGGACCGCGGCCCATCACGCACGCGAACGGCATGCCGTGGACATTGCCGGTCATGCTCGATTCGGGCGTATTCATGTCGGCATGGGCGTCGATCCAGATCATTCCGAGCGATTGCTTCTTCCTCCGGAAGTGACGCGCGATACCGGAAACCGTACCGGCCGCCGCCGAATGATCGCCTCCGAGCACTAGCGGGAACTTGCCCGCGTTCGCCGCCTTTTCCACCGCCGCGGCGATGCGGCGGCAGCTCTCGGCGATCTCCGGCAGGTAGCGTGCGTGGGGATTGCCGGAGTCGCGGCTCTCGGCCTGCTCCACGGCCACGTTCCCGTGATCCTCCACGATATAGCTGAGCCGGCCCAGGCGCTGCTGCAGATCGGCGACGCGGATGGCGGACGGGCCCATGTCCACGCCCCGGCGGCCCGCGCCCAGGTCGAGCGGGGCTCCGATGACGGCGATTCGGGTGGGTCTCATTGGATGCTCCTCAAGGACGCGTGCGATACAACATGCGGGGGAACGCGATGGTCTCCCGCAGATGGTCGATTCCGGTGATCCAGGTGACGCACCGTTCGATGCCCATCCCGAAGCCGGCGTGTGGAACGCTGCCGAACCGCCGCAGGTCCAGATACCATTCGAACGCCTCGCGCGGCAGCTTGTGCTCCTCGATCCGCTTCAGCAGCAGATCGAAATCGCTCACGCGCTGGCCGCCTCCCACGATCTCGCCGTAGCCTTCCGGCGCGATCACGTCGCAGCCGAGCGCCACTTCGGGGCGGTTCGGATCGGTCTCGAAATAGAAGGCCTTGATGGCGGTGGGGAACCGGTCCACCAGCAGCGGACGGTCGTAGTCTTCGCTGAGCAGCGTCTCGTCCGTGCCCCCGAAATCGCCGCCCCACTCGATGTTGCTGCCCTTGCGCTTCAACACCTCCACCGCTTCGTCGTAGCAGATCCGGGGGAACGGCGCTTTCACCGCCTCGAGCTTGGCCACGTCGCGCTCGAGCACCGCGAGTTCGGCGCGCTTGTTCTCGAGCACGCGCCCCACCACGAAGCAGATCATCTCCTCGGCGACGCGCTTCACGTCCTCGAGCGTGGCGAACGCCATCTCGGGCTCCACCATCCAGAACTCGGTGAGATGGCGCCGCGTCTTCGATTTCTCCGCGCGGAACGTCGGGCCGAACGTGTAGACCTTGCCGAACGCGGCCGCCGTCGCTTCATTGTAGAGTTGGCCCGACTGCGTCAGATAGACCTTCTCGTCCTCGAAGTAGTCGACCTCGAACAGCGTCGTGGTGCCCTCGCACGCGGCCGGCGTGAAGATGGGCGTGTCGACCAGAGTGAAGCCGTTCTGGTCGAAGTAGTCGCGAACGGCCTTGATCACCTCGTGCCGGATTCGCAGGATGGCGTGCTGGCGGCGGCTGCGGATCCACAAGTGCCGGTGATCCAGCAGGAAGTCGGGACCGTGCTCCTTCAGGCTGATCGGATACGGCGTGTCCTCGGAGACGCGCTGGACGATCTCGGCGCCCTCCACATCCATCTCGAAACCGCCGGGTGCGCGGCTTTCGGCGCGGATCTTGCCTCGCACCAGCAGCGACGACTCCTGGGTCAGCTTCTTCAACGAGTCGAACACCGCTTCCGGCAACTGGCTCTTCACGGCCACGCACTGCATGATGCCGGACCCGTCGCGGATCTGCGGAAAACAGATCTTGCCGCTGGAACGGAGATTGTAGAGCCAGCCGGCGATCTCGATGGGTTCGCCGAGATGCGCGGCGGCTTGCGATACGGTGATTCGCTTCATGGGTTAGCGCTCGTTTTCCTCGTAGGGACGTTCTTCTTCCAGGCGGTCCAGCACGCGGCGCACCGCGTCGAGCGGATCGGGGATGTCCGCCGCTTCGCGCAACTCGAGCAGCAGCGGGTACTGCTTCTCGCGGCTTCGCAACAGCTTCATCGTCTTGCGCCAGTCGACGGTCCCGCCCTCGGCGAGGTAGGGGAACAAGTGGATGTCGTTCTCGCCGTCGTTATCGTGCACGTGCGTCGACCGGATCCGCTCGCCCATCGCGTCGAAAGCCGCTTCCACGCCTTCCATGATGTGGGCGTGGCCGGTGTCGAAACAGAAGCCGTTGCGCAGGTGCGTTTCTTCGACGAACCGCACCAGACGCTCGCCGGAAGAGAGTTCGTTGGGGATGTTCTCGAGCAGGATCTCCACGCCCCGGTCGCGCGCGAAGACATTCAGTTCCTCGAGCACGCGGAACGCGGCGTCGTACTTGCGCTCGTCGAACGGATCGCGGCCCACGCCGATGTGCTGAATCGCGAAGCGGAACGGGATGCTCTCGGCCATCTCGAGGGCGCGCTTCAACTCGTCGACCGAGGTCCGGCGGCGCACGCGGTCCACCTCGGCGATGTTGATCGCGGCGGACGCGCCCGAGCGTCCCCACTCTTCGTCGGAGAACATCGGCAGGTGCAACGAGTGCGGCTTCAGCGTATGATCGCGGAACCAACTGGCGATCTCTTCCACCTGCCGCGGGTTGCGATAGTCCAGGCTTTGGCGGGCGCAGAACAACTCCACCAGTTCCAGCCCCGTGTCCTGGACCTTTTGCAGCCACGACACGGTCAGCCGGTGATTGACGATCAGATGGGACGATATGCCGTGAATCAACGTATCTACCATTCTACGGTGTGATACTGGCAGTACATGCCGGATTTCGTCCATGCCTCGCGCGAAGGCTCCATTGCGATCGTAACGATCGATCACCCGCCGGTGAACGCCATCAACCCGCTCGTCGCCCGCCAGATCCAGGCGCGGGTGGCGGAAGCGATGGCCGATCCAGGCGTTGCGGCCGTCGTGCTGACCGGCGCGGGACGCAATTTCATCGCCGGCTACGACATCAAGGAGTTCGTCCGCATTACGTCGGGAGCCGCGGACGCGGACGTGGATCTGGGCGGCATTCTGGACCGGCTGGAGATGTCGCCCAAGCCACTGGTGGCGGCGATTCGCGGCGCCGCGCTCGGCGGTGGATTGGAAACGGCGCTCGCCTGCCACTATCGCGTCGCCGCCCCGGACGCGCAACTGGGCCAGCCCGAGGTGAAGCTCGGGCTGATTCCCGGCGCCGGCGGACCGCAGCGGTTGCCGCGGCTGGTGGGATCGCAGTTAGCGGCGAAAATGTGCGCGAACGGAGACTCCATCACCGGCGCCGCGGCGAAGGAGCTCGGCCTCGTCGACGAAGTGGCGGACGATCCTCTGGCGGCGGCGATCGCGTTGGCCGGGCGTGCCTCCGGACCCCGCCGCGTGCGCGACATGTGTCTGGAGCCCGGTGCATTCGCCGCTCCGGCGCTGCCCGAAAAGGTGCTCGAACGAATGGCCGCGCGGCACGCCATCGCGGCCGTGGAGTGCGCGCATCGCCTGACGTTCGAAGCGGGTCTGGCGGAGGAAGCCCGGCTGTTCCGCGAATGCCTGTACTCGGACGAATCGAAGGCGCTCATCCACGTGTTCCTCGGCGAACGGGAAGTGGCGAAGGTTCCGGGGATTCCTGCCGTCCCCGCGCCCGCGGTGAAACTGGCGGCGATCGTGGGCGGCGGCACGATGGGCGTGGGCATCGCCATGACGTACGCCAACGCCGGCATCGGCGTGCTGCTGAAGGAGACGACGGGCGAAGCGCTGGACCGCGCCATGGCGGCGATTCGCGGCAACTACGACGCCAGCGCCGCGAAGGGCCGCATCTCGAAGGAAGAAGCCGGCCGGCGCATCGCCCGCATCCAGCCAGTGCTCGACTACGAGCGATTCGCCGAAGCGGGCATCGTTGTCGAGGCCGTCTTCGAAGACATGGACCTGAAGCGCGCCGTGCTCGCCGAAATCGACGCGGCGGCCGCGCCGGACGCGATCCTCGCCACCAACACCTCGTCGCTCGACATCGACCGCATCGCCTCCGCCGTGCGCCGTCCGGAGCGCGTCGTGGGCCATCACTTCTTCAGCCCCGCGCACGTGATGCGGCTGCTCGAAATCGTGCGCGGCAAGGAGACGGCCCCCGAAGTCATCGGCGCGTCGCTGGCGCTGGCGAGGAAGCTCGGCAAGGTGGGCGTCGTGGTGGGCAATTGCAAAGGCTTCGTGGGCAATCGGATGTTCCACTGCTACCGTCGCGAAGCGCAGTTCCTGGTGGAGGAGGGAGCCGGCATCCAGGATGTCGACGCCGCGCTGACCGAATTCGGCATGGCGATGGGACCGCTTTCGGTGGGAGACCTGGCGGGGCTCGACATTGGATGGCGCATCCGGCAACAACACCGGCATCTCGAGAAGCCGGGCGTTCGAAAGCCGCTGATGGAGGATCGCCTCTGCGAAATGGGCCGCTTCGGACAGAAGACCGGGGCGGGCTGGTATCTCTACGACGCCACCCGCAAGCGCACCTCCGATCCCCAGGTGGAGGTGCTCGCCGCCGAAGTGGCCGCGGCCGCCGGCATCGAACGGCGTCAAATCTCGCGAGACGAGATCAGGGACCGCTGTCTGCTCGCGCTCATCAACGAGGGCTGCCGTATCCTGGAGGAAGGAATCGCGGCCAGACCCGTGGATATCGACATCATCTACGTCACCGGCTACGGATTTCCCGCCTGGCGCGGCGGTCCGATGAAGTACGCGGAGCTTTCAGGCTGGCGCCGCGCGTACGACCGTGTACGCGAATTCGAGAGCCGGCACGGCGAGCTTTGGACACCGGCCGCGCGGCTGCTAGAGTTGGCGGGCGCTTGATCCACACTTCCCGGGAACTGCTGGAATTCGGCGCGGTGAAGGCGCTGCTGGCCCGTTACGTGTCGAGCCCGGCCGGCCATGCGCGGCTGGAAGAAGTGGAGCCGTGCGCCGACCCGTCGCGCATCAACGAGGCCCAGGCGCGCACCGCCGAGGCGATCCGCTACCTGGGCGAGGCCGCTCAGCCCCAGTCCACCGTGCGCGGAGCGGCCGTGCGGCTGCGCTTCGACTCGATGCCCGATCCCGCGCCGGCGGCCGCCAAACTGGCCATCGAAGGCGCCGCGCTCGAAGGCCTCGAGATTCGCGACCTGCTCTCGTTGCTGGACCGCGCCTGCGACATACGCGCGATCCTCACCGCCTCCACCGCGCGCTTTCCCCGTCTCGGCGTGCTCGCGTCGGCGATCGGCGACTTCCGGCCCCTGTTGCAGGAGCTCTCCGGCAAGATCGAACCGGATGGATCGCTCGCCGACAGCGCGTCGGTGGCGCTGGGCCGCATCCGCCGCGACATGGACCGTCAGCAGCGGTCCATTCAGGATTCGCTCGAGCGCTTCATGCGCAAGCATCGCGACGACGGCATCCTGCAGGAAGAGTTCATCGCCATCCGCAACGAACGGTTCGTGCTGCCGGTGGTCGCGGGACAGAAGCGCAAGGTGGACGGCATCATCCACGCCTCGTCCGGCACGGGCCACACGCTGTTCATCGAACCGCTGGAAACGGTGGAGCTTAATAACGATCTGGTGCGGCTGCGCGAGCAGGAGCGGCGCGAGATCCTGCGGATTCTCGCCGAAATGACGGCGCGGCTGCGGCTGGCGGCGGACGACATCGCCGGCACGGTGGAAGCGCTCGCCGAACTCGAGATCGTGTTCGCCAAGGCGCGCTTCGCCGCCGATTTCGGGTGCACGATTCCGAAGTTTGGGACCAGGCTCTCGGTGACGGGAGCGCGCCATCCGCTGCTCGTGGATATCCTGAAGCGCTCCCGCTCGGGCAGCGGCGTGGTTCCGCTGTCGCTGACGCTCGAAGCCGCGACGCGAACTCTGCTGATCAGCGGTCCGAACACCGGCGGCAAGACGGTGTCGCTCAAGACGATCGGGCTCATCGCGCTGATGGCGCAGGCGGGGTTGCCGGTTCCGGCGGAGACCGCGGAGTTGCCGCTGTTCCAGGAGGTGCTGGCCGATATCGGGGACAACCAGTCGATCGAGCAGAGCCTGAGCACGTTCAGCGCGCACGTGACGCGGGTCCGGGCGATCCTGGATGCGGTGGGGCCGGAGTCGCTGGTGCTGCTGGACGAGTTGGGCCGCGCCACCGATCCTTCCGAGGGCGGCGCGCTGGCGGTGGCGGTGATCGAAGAGACGCGGATGCGCGGAGCCTGCACGTTGGCGTCAACCCACTTGCTGGCGCCCAAGATCTACGGCGCCACCACGGACGGCGTGCTGAACGCCGCGATGAGCTTCGACCAGGAGACGCTGGCGCCCACCTACGAGATGCGCGTCGGCGCGGCGGGGGCGTCGGCGGGGCTCGACATCGCGCGGCGGTTGGGCTTGCCGGAGACGTTGATCGCGCGGGCGCGGGCTTCGCTGTCGAGCCAGGAGCGCGATCTGGCGCGGTTCCTGTCGCTGCTCGAGGAGCGCGTGGAATCGGCGTCGCGGTTGCAGGCGGAGGCAGCCGAACAGAAACGTCTGATCGAGGAGGAGCGGGCGCAACTGTCGGCGGTTTGGGAGAAGCGCGGGCAATCCAAGATCAAGGAAGTGGAGCGGCGCGCCGAGGAAATGCTCGCGGCGTTCGATAAGCGCGCGCGCCAGACGATCGAGGAGATCGGGCGGCAGGCGGACGACAAGAAAGCGGCCGCTAAGGCGGAACGGCGAGTGGCGCAGGCGGTTCGCGAGATGCGGGAAGAGGCGGAAGTCGCGATCGCGCCGCCGAAAGAGGGCGCTCCCGCGCCGCTGGCGATCTCCGAGGGTGTGCGGGTGCGGTTACGCGGCGTTCGCGAGCCGTCGCGGGTCAGGCGGCTGATCGGCGCGGACGTTATCGAGGTGGAGGCGGGATTCCTCAGGTTGCAGGTGTCGCGCGAGGATGTGATCGAGGTGCTGCCCGATGCGCCGCCGGCGGCCAAGCTTCCTCGCGGAGTGACGGTCAAGATGGCTCCGCGGCAGGATCACGTGACCGCCGTTCGAGAGATCAACCTCATCGGGCGCCGCGCCGAGGAAGCCGTCGCCGACGTCGACAAGTTCCTGGACAACGCCGCCTTGGCGGGCGTCGAGAAGGTGCGGATCGTGCACGGACACGGCATGGGCATCCTCAAACGCGCCGTGGCGGAACTGCTGGACGGACACCCGCTGGTGGCGAGCTTCCGTCCGGGCGATCAGTACGAAGGTGGCGCGGGCGCGACCATTGCCGAACTTCGCGCCGGTTGATTAGCCGCCCACGAAAACACGTTGCCCTACCCAAAAAGAGGTACTGGGGCTTCCAAAAGTTCCAGGTGGCGGTTACAATCGGTCGAATGTTCCGAGAGCGTTGGGTCGCCGTCCTCCTGGTCGCGTACGTCTCGTTTGCCCTGTCCTATGAATACCATGACCGAATCGAGAGGCCGAAAGAGTCCGCCCGGATCCGGTATCACGGCTCGATCCTCGACGGCTCGGGGGAAAACGCGGTTCGGACGAGGCTTCTGATCCCCTGGGTCGCGGAGTTTGCCGCGAACACCCTGACGAGGACAGCCGGATTCACGCCGGTCAAGGCGTTCAACGCGGCGTACTTCTGCCTGAACGTCGCTGGGCTGCTGCTGTTCTTCGGGGCGATGTGGCGGCTGCTTGTGGACTGGAGTCCCCGCCCCCTGGCCATTGCCGGGATACTACTGGCCGCGTTCATGATGGCATTGACATTCCGGGACCAGTTCTTTCATCCGTGGTCCTTCTGGGAGCCGGCGTTCTTCGCCCTGGGGATGCTGCTGTTGCGTAGCGGCCAGATCGCGGCGTTCGCGGCCTTGTGCGCGGTAGCGGTGGTCAACCGCGAGACTTCGATCTTCCTGCCGCTCGCGTTTTGCGTGCATTGCTGGCGAGGCGCCTCGCCGCGCCCGGTGGCACTGATGGCCGGTGGCACGCTGTTGGGATGCACCGCGCTGCTCCTGGTCCTGCGTTCGGTCACCGGGGCGGAGCCTCCGCTTGACGGATACTTACAAGAGAACTTCCAGCGAAACCTCGCCACCGGTTGGTATTCGTTGTTGCTGAACGCGCACCTGCTCGGTCCCGTGTGGTGGCTCGCCGCTCGCGGATTGCCGGACGCGCCAGCGCTGGTCCGCTCGTTTGCCCTCGCCCTGATCCCCTACCTGGGACTGCTCGTCACCGTGAGCGTATGGTGGGAGATCCGCTATTGGTTGACGGCGGCGCCGGTATTGGTTCCGGCCATCCTGGCCGGTATCCAAAGTTATTTTCCGGGCCCCGCGAGACCAAATGGCTGTAAATGCCCAATCATATCATCCGCGACTGAAACTGGGTGAAGGCGGCGCGGGCTCGGCCATAGCCGGGCTCCGCGCCGGTTGACTTAGGGCAAACTGGGTTCGTGGGTGGCTACGGCGGTGATTTGCCGCGCCGTGTACATCCGGGCGATCCACGGCGAGTAAAAGGTGTACGGATAGTTTTTCACCCTCACCATCACGCGCGCCGAGGGCGTCCCCGTGTCCTCGAGACTCACGTCCACCATCGCCGCCGTCATGTGCTGAAAGGTCGGCGTGGCGTTGTTCGAGGGCGTCTCCGTGTTGTACAATACCACGTTCCTGATCTCGGTGGCGTCGTACGCCCGCCGGCTGGACCACGACGCGGCGTGGCGAACCCGCTCGACGATGCCTTGGTGGAAGTACATCACCTGGCCCACGTCCAGCACGCCGAGCGTGGTGGCGATGAACGCCGTCAGGATGAACGTACTCTCCAGCATTGTGCCGCCCTTGCGGCGTTTGATCCTGTTTCTCATGGCTCCCCCCTTCGCCTTACGAGCCGTTGTAACGATAAGTAGCGTGCGGCTTGCCGTTGAACGTAAACGACCGGAAGACGCTGTCGATGGTGAAGTTCACCACCTTCACCTTGATGTCCTTCGGCACGCTGCCGTTCATGGTTACGTCGATCGCGATGTTCGACGTCGCCAGGCCCCGGACCAGTGGAGCGTCGTTCAGCGAGAGATCCGCGTTGCCGGTGACGGGGTTCGTCTTGCCATATACCGCCATGTTCTTCACGGCCGTGGTGTAGTCGGAGGCCGGCGTCGAGGTGGTCGAAGTATAGCTCGCCACCGACGCGTACCGCGCGCTGCCTTTCACGGTCGAGACCAATTGGTTGTACATGTAAAAGCTGTGGCCGAACTGGGTGACGCCCGTCAACAGGGGAATCATTGCGCTGGCCGTGAGGGCGAACTCGATGATCGCGTTGCCCCTCTTGGAGTTAGATCGTTTCAGTAGTCTCATTTTACTAGTCTCACTTTTGCCACTCCGCCGGTTCCGCCGCCCGAGTGGGAATTCGCACCTTGAACATAAGATCCGATGTATTCCGCGCAGTAGGGCTCGTTGCCCGCTGTGTCATCGTAGGAGAGATCGTTCAGGAAGAAGGCCGCGAAGCCCTTGATTGTCCGGTTCTCCGGCCCACCGTTGCCGTTGGCGGCGGCGGCCGCGGTTCCATCGTTGACCGGCACGACGACGATGCGCTTGCCGCTACCCACCCGGTACCCGCCAGAGCGGTTGTTCTCGTACGCCGTGAAAGTCGTGGTCGTGTGGTCCGTATCGGAGTCCACCCGGTCCCCCATCGCGTTCTTCCGCCCATTCTTGCTGCCGGTCGCCATGAACACGGTCCCATTGACCGAGAGCGCGACATCCATGCCGTTGTCGATCCAGTCGTCCAACTGGCTTCCGCTTTGCGCCTCGATGTAGCCGCGAGTCGACGACGGGCCGGCGCGCCGCGTGGCGATGGTGGAGCCGCTCGCCCAGCCGAGCGCCAGATCGCCCGCGCAGGTGCTGCCGTTCGGCGGCGCGCCGCTATCGTCGATGTTGGAGGCCCATCGCAGAGCGTAGGAGTTGCCCTTCACGAAGCCGAAATCGGCGGCGGCGGCGCTGGGGGCGATCGGCGAAAACGGGAACGCATAGCCCGATGCCAGCGTGCCGCTGTCCTGCCGCCCGGCGATCGAGAACGCTTCGACGTTGGTCGACGACGCGCCTTGCACCGCCGGGATCAGATACAACTTCAGCGGCACGGAGGCCCTGACCCGGACGAATACATGCGTCTTCGCCTGCGTGGCATCGGGAGTCGTCACCCAAGTCGTAGCGGTGGTGCCGGTGGCGAACGCCACGGTCACTTGGGACGACTGCAGCGCCTTGGACGCGAAATCCCACTGGTTGGAGATGCTGGTGGCCGCCGTCTGTGCCGCGGTCACGCCCGACGACTCGCCGTTGATTTCGAGCGCCGCCGCCAATGCACCCGCGTCGACGTAGGTTTGCAACTCGTTCTTGGCGATGTACATTCGCCCAAGGTCGACCGCCAGGCCGGTGATACCGGCTAGCGCCGTGACCGCGAACGCGGCGGCGATCATGACAAAACCCTTGGACCGTTTGTGTTTATTGCGGTGTAGCCTGGGGAACATTTTCGGAATTTCCTCTCCCTCAGCCATCATGCGGCAAATAGCGCCGGATGTCCGTACAGAGAATTCCCCTATGTCGAACTAGGAAACTCCTAGGGCCGGCCGGCGTTCACCGCGGTACAACGCCGGGGCCAGTCAGGAGACCGAAGGCCCGCGGAGTACCAGAGCCAGTCAAAACAGCAGCTTGAGCGCGAACTGAATCTGGCGTGCATCCACCCGTGTGTTGCCGATCTTACCGAAGTCGGGGTTCAACGTGCGCCGGTCCCACTGCGGACTGAGAACCACCTGCGCGGGAGGTACCAGGAACTCGCGGTTCGGGAACCCGTAGTTGACGTGATTGAAGAGGTTGAACAGCTCCGTCCGGAACTGCACGCGGAGCTTCTCCCGGATGGGGAAGTTCTTTAATAACGACAGATTGAACGTCGAGACGTTGTCCGAGTCGACGATATTCCTCCCCGCGTTGCCGAACGTCCCCAACGGCGTGGGCGACCGCCGGAGCGCGTCCGGGCCCGGCACGAAAAGGAATGGAAACGCCGTCACCGCCACGGGTGGAAGCGCGAACGCGCGGGTGTCGAACCACTGCTCGGAGGTCTTCGGTCCGGCGTTCGGATTCCCGGCCAGATCGGGCCGGCCGCGGCGGCTGGAGCCGATCCCATAGTAGTCGCCGTTGAGGTTGACGGTGAAGGGCAGGCCGGATTCCATGGTGACGATGCCGCCCAACTGCCAGTCGCGCAGAATCCGGGTGGCGCCTAGTGGAAGGTCGTAGGCGAAGCTCGCCACGAAGCGGTGGCGCAGGTCGTAGGACGAGCGAGCCTTTTCCGGCCCTTTTTCGAACGGGTTCTGATCGCTGGCCGAGGCGTCGGCCACCGGGATCCCCAGCGAGTCGTTGTCGATCGACTTGGCCCACGTGTAGCTGGTGTCCAGCGCGAGTCCCGAGCCGTAGCGCTTCTCGAGGCGGACCGAGCCGGAATGGTAGGTGGAGAAGCCGTTCGGCGTCATTTGGAACGTGTAGAACAGCCCCGGCGCCTCCGGCAGCGCGTCGAACCGCAGGAACGCGGGTCCCTGGACGCGAAGTTCGGGCGGCGGACCGCCGGTGAAACCCGTGGGTCCGCCCGGAATGCCGATATTGACGTTGGCGCCGCGATTGCCCGGAACGTTGCCGCCGAGTTCGGCGCCGGGCCTGGGGTAGTTGTACAGCCGGTTGCTGAACAGCCGCGTCCCCTTCGATCCCGTATAAGAGACGCTGAGCAGCGTCGACCCGGGAAGCGCGCGCTCGAGCGTGAAGTTCCAGTGCTGCACGTAGGCGGCAGGAAAGTCGATGTCGGGGAACTGGCTGGTGTTGATCAGCGTCGGCGTGGGGAATGAGGCGGCGGCATTGGCGATGGTCACCGGATTGGCGGGCGTGCCGCCGTTGGGCAACTGGCGCTGGTAGCGGTTCGAATAGGGCGGCTGCGTGCCCAGCAGGGCGCGCGTCGAATACATGGTGCGCGAATAGAAGATGCCGTAGCCGCCGCGGATGGCGCTCTTGCCATCGGCGAACGGATCGAACGCGAAGCCGAACCGGGGCGCGTAATTGTTGCGGTCGTTCTTGATGATCCCGCGCGGAAGCCCCATCTCCTCGGTGGTGCGGACGGGGAATCGGAAGGTCCCGGCGGGGTTGGTCACGGCGATCTCCTTCTGGCCGTAGCCGGTCACCGGAATCACGAAGCGCGGGTCGGCGGTCTTGCCGTTGTGGCTCGATATGATGAAGCTCCGCGTGGCCGGATGGAAGGTCGACATGCGGTCGTATTTCTCCCAGGGGCTGCCGAAGAACTCGTATCGCAGACCCAGGTTGACGGTGAGGCGCTTGGAGACCCGCCAGTCGGTGTGGGCGAACCAGGCATACTCGTTGGAGAACATATAGCCCTCGTCGATGGTGGCGAGGTTGACGGTGTCGGGGTGGCCGAGCAGGAAGTCCGCGAATCCGTTGCCGGAGAAGGCGCCCGTGGTGGATCCGCCGAACTGATACTGGCCGCGCGGGATCTGGAACGACTGGGGCGCGAACTGCACGCGGCGGTAGAATCCGCCGAGCTTGTAGGTGTGCCGCGCGCGCACATAGGTGAACGCATATTCGCCCGAGTACTCGTTGCTCCGCCGCACGATGTTGAACTCGATGTCGCCGAACTCGGGATAGCCGGCGATCGAGAAGCGGGGAAACCCCCGGTACTCCTCCTTCAACAGCGGAAGGCCCTGCAGCCGCGCGTCCTGGGCGAACGAATTGCCCGCGTTCTGGGGAACCTGCCCGCCCGAGACCCGGTTGTATCCGAGCCGCCCTTCTCCGATCAGCCGCGGCGTGAAGGTGCGGGTCCAGACCATGGCCCCGTTCCGGGAGTTCAACGTGAGGAAGTTGCCGAAGCCGGGCAGAGCCAGCCGCGGATTCCCCAGGACGTTGCGCGTGCCGAACGGACTGAATCCTTCGGCATTGGCGATCAGGGCGCGGCCGTAGACGCGGTCCTTCTCGTTATAGTAGCGGTCGATGCGAACAATACCCTGATCGGTGGTGTTCCGCTCCTTCGGCTGGGCCACGTAATTCTGCGAGATGCCCGAGCCGCGATTGGGCAGCGGGATGAAGGCGAGCAGGGCGCGCGCGGTGGGATCGATGCGCGTGGACGGGATCGTGTTCTGGGTGGTGAACTCCTGATTGGTGAGCGGATCGATCACGCGGCCGATCGCCGTGCCGGGACGCCGGAGTTCGGAAAAGTCGCCCTGGCGCATGGCGAGCGTCGGGACGCTCTGCAACTGGGTCACCGTCTTGCGAATCCTCAGCCCCTCCCACGACACGAACCCGAACGTCTTCGATTTCTGGATAGGGCCGCCGATGGTGGCCCCGTACTGGTTCTGCTGGAAGCCGGGCGTTTGGCTCGACAGCAGGTCGAACGGGTTCCGCGCGTCCAGCTTGTTGTTGCGGAAAAAGTGGAAGACCGACCCGTGCACCTGGTCCGTACCCGCCTTGATCTGCAGGTTGATGTTGGCCCCGCCTTGGCCGCCCGACTCCGCCGAGTACGACGACGACTGCACCTTGAATTCGGCCACCGCGTCGACGGAGGGCAGCACTGTTGGCGAGTTGTAGAAACGGTCGTTGGCGGAGATGCCGTCGATCGAGTAGAAGTTGTCGGATTCGCGGGCGCCGTTGACCGTGATCGCCGGACCGGCCAGATTGCCCGTGAACTCGGCGCGGAGGCTCCCACCCGCGTTCTGCGCGACTCCCGGCGTGAGCTTGGCGAGTTCGAGAAACTGCCGGCCGTTGAGAGGAAGATCGACGATGCGGCGGTTCTCGATGACGGTGCCCTTCGCGCCGGACTCGGTATCGACGAGCGCCGGCTCGGCGGCCACGGTGACCGATTCCGCGACGGTTGCGGGTTGGAGCTGGATGTTGATGCGCACCGTCTGGTCGACCTGGAGCGTGATGCCGGTGACGGATTCACGGGCGAATCCGCGAGCCTCGACTTCGATGCGGTAGCGGCCAATGGGCAGCAGCGGAAGGACGTACCCGCCCTCGGCGTCGGAACGGGTTTCGAACGTGAAACCATTGGCCTCGTGGACGGCTCGCACGATGGCATTGGGGACGCGGGAGGTGGAGGGATCGAGGATGTTGCCGGTGAGGCGCGCGGTGGTCGTCTGCGCGGAGGCGGCCCAGACGGCCGCCAAGATGAAACTGAGTTGCAGAAGTGGCACTGGAATCGATTTTATCGAAGAAGGGCTCGATTTCCCAAATAGGAGGAGTATTCTGGAGGCAGGAGGTGGATCATGAATCCATCGGAAGACGCAACCCACGACATGGATCTGGTCGAGGTGTTCCAAGCGGCGGGAGCGACGGCGGAATTGGAGGCGATGGGCGTGAGCGCGGTGCTGGACGCCAACGGGATTCCGAACGTGTTGAGCGGGTCCTCGTCGATGCCGAACCTGCCGTTTTCGGTAATGGCTCCGCAGGAGGTAGAGGCTCAGGCCCTGGCGGTAATCGAGGAGGCCGAGCAGGCGGGTCCGGAGGCGGCGGAGGAAGGGGAGCGTGCGTTCGAAGCGTCGATCGGGTGACGTTGGCGCGGCGGGCCGCGGGATGGTAGAACGGAACGAAGGGCCACCCTAGCAGCCCGTGGTGCAAGTAGCATGGCCGCGCGCAACCATGACATGGCTGCTGCGGCGGCCATGGGCGGCAAACGCCAGTGCGCGGAGTCTGCGTTGCAAGTCCAATGCGCCCAGTGGGTTGCGGCGGCGCCGGGCCGCTTCCTTCGTTGCGGCTCCTCGGAGATGTCCCGCATCGACTACGACGCCGCGCCTCGGATTCGGCGCGGCGGCGCTCGCAACGCGACTCATCCTACTTGCACCACGGGCTGCTAGTACGTGCGCCGATCCGCACTCGCGGCAAGCGGCCACGAGCGGTTGGGCGGACTCGACTAAGCCGATTCAGCGGTATTGGCAACGGCCACGATGGAACCGGTGACGGTTCCTGTCACACGTGAGCCGCCGGCAAGAACACGGCAAGCAAGGCCGGGACGAGCTTGCGGAGCGGCTTCGCGCGCCCAGCGATGGTGGGCCAATGCGGCGCGCGAGTGCCGTGGTGAGCCGTGTGATAGGATCGCGTGCATGAAGTTCACCATTCTCGCCGCGATCTGTAGTCTGTCACCGGCTCTGCTGGCGCAGGCGACTGGGACGATCTCTGGCACGGTCTTCGATAAGTCCGGCGCAGTCGCGCCCGCCACGCAGGTGACGGTGACCAATCCCGGCACGGGATTGACACGCCGGGTCCAGACTGGCGACTCGGGCCAGTTCGTGGTCAACCTGTTGCCGGTCGGCGCCTACGATGTCGTCGCCGAGAAGAGCGGCTTCGCGAACACGGTGCGAAGAGGCGTCGAGTTGCAGGTGAACACGACTGTTCAGTTGAGCATCGAACTCGACGTGCGCACCGCCGCCGAACAGGTGACCGTGGCGGGTCAGGCGGAAATGGTTCAGGCAACAAGCACCACGCTCGTGCAGGTGGTGGACCAGCGCCGCGTGCAGGATCTTCCGCTGAACGGCCGCAACGTTTTGCAGTTGATGACGCTCAACGCGGGCGTGACCACCGACAACGCGGGCGGCGGCACGGGACAGATCCAGAACTTCGGTGGTCCGGTCACGGCGTCCATCAACGGCTCGCGCGGCAACGGAACCAACTTCCTTCTCGACAACGGGGATCAGAACGACAGCTACGTCAACATCGCGCTTCCGTTCCCAAATCCGGACGCCGTGCAGGAGTTCAGCATTCAGACGAGCACCTTCGACGCGCAATACGGACGCGGCATCGGTGGAGTGGTGAACGCGGTGACCAAGTCCGGAACGAACCAGTTTCATGGGAGTCTGTTCGAATACCTGCGCAACTATCGAATGAACGCGGCCAACTTCTTCTCGGGCCGCGACACGCTCAAGCGCAATCAGTTCGGCGGCAGCTTCGGCGGACCGGTGCGCAGGGACCGGACCTTCTTCTTCACTTCCTATCAAGGCACGCGCATTTCCACATCGACACCCGCCGCCTTGCGAACCACGCCCACCGAGGCGATGAAGCGGGGCGACTACTCCGAGTGGTTGCGGGCCAACGGACAGGGCGCGGTGCGCGATCCGTTGAATCCGAACCAGCGATTCCCAGGCAACGTCATCCCCGTGAGCCGGTTCAGTCCGGTCGCCGTGAAGATGCTCGCGTTGATGCCCGCCTCCGCGCCCGGCGCCAACTATCAGATCCGGATCCCTACTCCGGCAACCAGGACTAGTGACGACCAGGTCGTGGTCCGGGGTGACCACCAGTTCACCCCAGCGCAAAGGATCTCGGGACGCTACTTTCGCTACAACACGGTTTCGCCGTGGACCTTCGCTCCGGACAATCTGTACTTCTTCCAAGCCGGCCAGGACGCGCTCTCGCAGAACACCACCGCGAACTACACGAACGTGATGTCGCCGAAGTGGATCAACGACTTCACGTTTACCTATAACCGCGCGGTATCGAACTCAATGCCGCCGCAACAATTGAAGCAATTCACCTTCGAGGCGTTCGGGGCGCGCGTGAAATCGCCCGACCGGCAGCCGTACATGGTGGCCAACATCCCGGGTTGGTCGGGGCTGAATCTGGGACAGGGGTACTTCCAGTTTCAGAATACCTACCAGTTCGCAAACACCCTGAGCTATGCGACAGGCCGCCACAACTTCCGCGTGGGCGGCGACCTGCGCCGTTACAGCCTGCCGAAGGGCTCGCCTTTCCAGGCCGGCGGCGCGGCCACGTTCAACGGGCAGATGTTCAGTGAGCGCGGGTTGGTCAACGCCGGCAACGCGTTCGCGGAATTCCTGATGGGCAAGATGTCGAACTGGACGCAACGCTCGGAGTGGGAGGAAGTGCTGACGAACAACTACATCGGAGTGTTCGCGCAGGAGGACCTTCGCATCACCACGCGATTGACCGCGAACGCCGGCATTCGTTGGGACCCTCGCGCCGACTTCCGCGAACAGAACCGCAAGCAGATGACCTTCATTCCAGGCGCCCAGAGCACGCGATTCCCGAATGCCTTCCGGGGCATCCAGTTCCTGGGGGACCCCACGATTCCGAATCGCGCCACGCAAACCGACTGGAACAACCTGGCGCCGCGGGTGGGCATCGCCTATCAGATCACGCCGAAGACCGTGGTGCGCAGCGCCTACGGCATCTTCTACGATCAGGCGCAGGGCATCATCAACAATCGAGTCGGTTCCGGCGAGCCCTTCATCCGCCTGTTCGACTTCATCGGACCACTCGACCTCGAGCGTCCCTACGGCAGCGGGCCCGTGTTCGATCCGAGCCCACTGCTGCCGTCCCGGGACTTCGTCTTCAGCGACTACACGACCTGGGCAGTGCCCGCGCGCGAAATGCCCTCCGCTTACATGCAGAACTGGAACCTGATCCTCGAGCGCCAAGCGGCGAGTGATCTGCTGGTGCGCGCGGGTTACGTCGGATCGAAGGGAACGCGCCTGCAGATGACGGCCGAGATCAATCCCGCGATCTATTCACCCACGGCAAACGCCTCGAACATCAATCAGCGGCGCATCCACCAGCCGATCGGTGGACTGCAGTTGGCGACGAACAACGCGTGGTCCAACTACCATTCGTTGCAGTTGACCGTGCAGAAGCGGATGAGCCGCGGCCTGTCGATCCTGGGCAACTACACATGGTCGAAGTCGATTGACCCGGTTTCGGCCAGCAACGGCAATGGCCACAACACTGGACCCGATCCGTTCAACTACAACCGCAACCGAGGGCTCTCGGACTTCGACATGCCGCACCGGCTGGTCGTCTCGGGCTTGTGGGAGAGTCCGGCGATGAAGGCACGGCCGGTATGGATCCGCTCGCTGCTCGGCGGATGGCAGAACAACTTCATCTTCACGGCGCAGACGGGAACTCCGTTCACGGTGACGAGCGGAGTGGACAACAACTTCTCCGGCGTCGGCGGCCAGTTCGCGGACCTCACGGGAACGGACTGGCGCTTGTCCAAGGACCGGGCGCAAGGCGAGCGGATCGCGCTATGGTTCAACCGCGCCGCCTTCCGCGGCAACGCTGTCGGCACGGTGGGCACGGGCGCGCGAAATCAACTCCGCGACCCGGGGCTATGGAACGTCGACTACTCGCTGTTCAAGAGCTTCCCACTGCGCGAGAAGCTGACACTGCAGTTCCGGGGTGAACTGTTCAACGCCTTTAACCACACCAACCTCGGATCCGCCGCGGCTTCGGTGAACAGCGTTAACTTCGGCCGGATTACGAGCGCGCGCGCTCCCAGGATCGCGCAGTTGGCGCTGCGGCTGTCCTTCTGATTCCCGTTTCCTCCCGGCCCGCGGGGCCACCGCTCCCAACGGCGCGCCTGAGCGTTCCGCCGGTAACATCATTCGTATCCGTACATGTTGCCATGCGCAATATCGATCTGTCACTTCGAGTAACACTTCGTGTAACGTCAGCGGGCTGGAGTTCCCCTGAAAAGTCCGCCTGCCCCATCAACGCATACGCTCGCGGTCCCGGCTCCAGACAGCATCTCGGAGATTCTCGCGGCAGTCGGCTTCGCGCAGCGTAGCATTCCGGGCGAACTGCTTGCCGTCGAGCCGGCGGCGCGCGGTTTCCAGCACCTCGGGCCTGCGGTCCACGCCCGTAACCTTGCATCGCTCGGCGAACAAGCGCACATGATCCCCGGCCCGGTACCTTCGGCCGATGGAACCAACGGCGCCGTCACCGAGGCCAGCGGCAAACAGAAGTGGGTCCACTGGCGTTGGGCCTGCCCCAAGTTTCCGCGGCAGACGTTTCAGGAGTGGGCCTGGTTCACCACCCGCAAGTCCAAGTGGGCCCGGGCTCACTACGACGCGCAGCCGAGGACCGCGAACGGACGGCGTTGCCAACCGCCCCGCCGGTTCCGAAGGGGCAGCCGGATAGAACCGGATTCAGCTCAGTCGCGCGATCCGGCGATGGAACTTCACGGCCCTCCCCGCGTCGCGCAGGATCTGCGTCTTCAGTTCTTCCGGGCTCGCGAACTTGCGCTCGTCGCGCAGCCGCCGCAGGAAGTCGACGGCGATCCTGGCGGGCGCGGGCTCGGAATAGCCCGACAGCACGAAGCTCTCGATCGTCAGCGCGTCGCCCGAGAAGGTCGGCCGGAAGCCCACGTTGGTCACCGAAGGCCACACGCGCCCGGCGTCGAGATCGCGCACGCGGGTGACATAGACCCCGCGCGCCGGCAGAACCTCGCACGACGTGGCGAGGTTCAACGTCGGCACCGTGCTGCGCGATCCGACGCCGTGGCCGCTCACCACCACGCCCTCGAGCGAATACGGCCGTTCGAGCAACCGCGCCGCCAATCCCACTTCGCCGGACTCGACGGCCCGCCGCACCTCGGAGCTCGAAACCGGGCGGCCGCGCCACACCACGCCGGGAACCACCTCCACCGCGAATCCGAGCCTCTCGCCGAGCCGCCGCAGCAGTTCCGTATCGCCCGCCTGCTTGTGTCCAAACCGGAAGTTGTCGCCCACCGCCACCAGCACCGCGCCCGCCGCCTCCACCAACACCAGCCGCGCGAACTCCTCCGGCGCCAGCAGCGAAAACTCGCGGTCGAACGGGATGGCGAGCACCTGCTCGATGCCACGCCCGGCCATCAGTTCGACGCGCCGTTCCAGCGTGCTCATTAGCCGGGGCGCGCGATGCGGCGCCACCACGCTCGTGGGATGCGGATCGAAGGTGACCACCGAGGGTTTGCCTCCGCGTCCCCGCAGCCGGCGGAGCAACTCCGCGTGGCCCCGATGCACGCCGTCGAAAGTGCCGATCGTGACCGACGACGGAGCGAACCGGCCGCGCGCCTCCTCGAGGCTCCGGTACAACGCGGCGCGCTCAGGCATCCGCCAACTCGACCTCCACTTCCATGCCGTCGTAGGCGAGCCGCACGTGGGGCGGCAGCAGGGCCTCCGTTCGGACATGCCCCAGATCGTGGCAGAGGTGGGTGAAGAAGGCCCGGCGCGGCTTCAGCCGTTCGACGTGCTTCAACGACTTCTCCACGGTGGAGTGGGTGGGATGCGGCTTGTGCCGCAACGCGTCCAGGAACAATACATCCAGATCTCCCAACAAGGCGAGCGATTCCTCCGGGATATCGCTGTGATCGGTCAGGTAGGCGAGCGGCCCGAAGCGGAAGCCGAAGCTCTTGCCCGCGCCGTGGCGCAGGGCGATGGGAACGCAGCGGACGCCGAGCAGGTCGAACGGATCGGGGCTCAGTTCGCGAGGCTCGATCTTCGGCATCGACGACTCCGAAGGCTTCCCGGAGAAGACGTAGTGGAACATCGATCGCAACCCCGCCATGGTGTCCTCCGACGCATAGACGGGAATGGAGCCGCGCTGGCGGAAGTTGAGCGGCCGCAGATCGTCCAGCCCGAGGATATGGTCGGCGTGACCGTGCGTGTAGAGGATCGCGTCCACCCGTTCGATGCCGTGCCGGAGAGCCTGCTGGCGGAAGTCCGGCGTCGTGTCGACGAGCACGGTGTTGCCGCCATAGCGGACCAGAACCGAGGGGCGCAACCGCTTGTCGCGCGGATCGGGGGATTCGCAAACGTCGCAGTGGCAGCCGATCGTGGGAACGCCGACGCTGGTGCCGGAACCGAGGACCGTCAGGCTCAGCCGCATCAGGAGACCGGTCCGGCTTCCTCCACTGCGTTGGCGGGAGGAGCCGCCGAGGCGCGGACGAACTGGATCCGCAACTCGGTCAGCGCGTTCTCCAGATCCCGCTGTTCGGGCCAGGAGAGGTTTCCCTTGGTTTTCTCCCTCAGCATGGCGAGCATGTCGATGGCATGGCGCGCCAGCGGAAGGTTTGGCTGGGGCGGGTCCGAGGAAGGGTCCAGGCGGACCAGCCCGAGTTGCACCTGCGCCTGCATCTGGAGATTGGCGACAAGGAATTCAAAGGTGGCGGGCAGTTCGAAGCCCTCTTGTTCGCGATCGCTCATCGAGACCATTTTTACAAATCTTTACCCCCTACCAGTGGAACTGGAACCGGTCTCCGTGTGAATTTGGAGGTGGAGCTATCGAAGCAGTGACCAACGCGATCGCCCTTCCGTTTACGCAAGACGCCGACTTGATGCTCGCCGTGAAGGCCGGCGACGCGGCTTGTTTCGACATTCTTCTCGCGCGCCATCGCGGGCCCATCGTCCACTTCATCTACCGCATGGTGCAAAACGGAGACATCGCCGAGGAGTTGGCGCAGGAGGTGTTCCTGCGCGTGTATCAGTCCCGCGAGCGCTACACCGCCGACGCGAAGTTCACCACATGGCTGTACCGCATCGCCACCAATCGCGCGCTCAACTGGCTGCGCGACAATCGGCGCTACAACGAGAACGAGAGCATCGACACGATTAGCGCGGATGGCATACGCCGCCAGTTGCCCGATCCCGAAATCTCCGCCGAAGGACGGGCGTTGCGGCTCGAGGTGCTGGCGCGAATCCGCGGGGCCGTGGATTCCCTGCCGGACCGCCAGCGCGCGGCGGTGTTGATGCACAAGTATCAGGAACTCGACTACCAACAGATCGCCGCGGCGCTGGACTGCACGCCGCAGGCGGTCAAGTCCCTGCTGTTCCGCGCCTACACGGCCTTGCGGCAAAGCCTGTCCGGCGTTTCGGTGTAGCAGTCCGTCGTGCAAGTGGCATGAGTCGGGTTGCGCCCTAATACCCCTCAAACGGGGTCCTGGCGCGCCGCCCTGTACCCCGTACCATAATACGAATTAGTCTGGAGTTTCCAGTTCTAAAGCCAAGCTCCCAGTACGCCGATTTCCTCCTCAGGGACTCATGCCAGACTGGCTTTCTACGAAGCACGCGCCGTGGTTGCCGTGGCTTCTGACCGGCACGGTGTTGCTGGTCCTCTGGTCGTGGACTTGGCCTATCCGTCTGCCTGATCGCGAACTGACGATCGGATTCGCGGTGTCGCCGCCCTACGCCGTTAAAACGAAGGGTGGAGGCTACGAAGGCCTGAGCGTCGAGGTGATCTCCGAGGCCGCGCGGCGCCGTGGCATCAGACTGCGGTGGAAGGAGTTCCTTGCTCCGGCGCCGGACGAAGCGATCCTCGGTGGCCAGGTGGACCTGTGGCCGATGGTGGCGATCACGGAGGAGCGCAAGCAGCGGTACCACATGACCGGCCGCTGGCTGCACACCTACTACTGCCTGCTGTCCCTCGAGCACAACTGGATTCGCGACGCCGCCGGCGCCAAGGGACGGAGGGTGTCCCACGCGGACGCGATTCGGACGCGCTCACTGGCGCGCGCCACTCTACCTGAAGCGATCCTGAGGGAGAAGCCAACCAGGGACGATGTCATAGCCAGCCTGTGCCGGCAGGAAGTGGATGCCGCGTTCGTCGAGACACGCGGCGTGGAAGCCGCGCTCATGGACCGTCCCGAGGTGTGCCGCGATTCGCCGCTGAGAATCGCGCTGGTCAATGGAGCCAACTTTCCCTCCGGCGTTGCGTCGACGTTCGAGGCCGCGCCGGCCGCCGATGCGATCCGCGAGGAGATCGTCAATCTGGCCCGCGACGGCACGATGGCGCGCATCTTCTCCCGCTGGAACCTGGCTTCTTCCGCCGATACCAACATCATCTACGACCTGCTGGAGGCTCAAGACAGAGCCGTGCGCCTGCGTTGGCTCACCGCCGCCCTGGTGCTCGTGATGTTGATGATGGGGGTCCAATACGTCCGGACCAGGGAGGCGCGGAAGGCCGCCGATCTCGCCAATGCCGCCAAGAGCGAGTTCGTCGCCAACATGAGCCACGAGATCCGGACGCCGTTGAACGGGGTGCTGGGCCTTTCGGCGATGCTCGCCGAAGCCCCGATTCCCGCCGCTCAGAAAGAACTGGTGCGCGACCTGACGGACTGCTCGGAAACGCTGCTGGCGGTGATCAACGATATCCTCGACTTCTCCAAGATCGAGGCCGGAAAGCTGGCGGTGGAATCGGCGCCGTTCAACCTGCGGGAGTCGATCCGCGCGGCCACCGCCGCGCAAGCCCAGCGCGCCCGGCAAAAGGGGCTGGCCTGGGAGGTCAGCGTGGACGACGCGGTTCCGGCTTGGGTGGCCGGCGATCCGGGCCGCCTCAAGCAGGTGCTGCTCAACCTGGTGTCCAACGCAGTGAAGTTTACCCATTCGGGTGGCGTGCAAGTGAAGGCCGGGATGGCGCCGGATGGGACCGTTTCCTTCTCGGTGATCGACACCGGAATCGGCATGGACGAGGCCGCCGCCGCGCACCTGTTTCAGCCGTTCACACAGGCCGACAGCACGACGACTCGAAAGTACGGAGGCACCGGGCTCGGCTTGGCGATCTGCAAGAGGCTGGCCGGACTCATGAACGGAGAGATCGGCGCCCGTAGCACCTTGGGCGTGGGGTCGCACTTCTGGTTCCGGCTGCCACTGCCCGCCGCGGCTCCGGTGGCGAAATCGGGACGCATGCCCGCGCTGGCCGGGGGCCCCCGGCCAGCGAGTATCCAGCGCATCCTGCTCGCCGAGGACAACGCGGTCAACCGGCGCGTCGTCGAGCACCTGATTCGCAAGCAGGGGCTCGAGGTCACATCGGTCGACGACGGCCGCAAGGCCGTGGACGCAGTGCGGCTCGGCGGATTCTCCCTGGTGCTGATGGACTGCCAGATGCCCGAGATGGACGGCTATCAGGCGGCGGCGCACATTCGCGACTGGGAGAAGCAGTTGTCGCTGCCCCGAATCCCGATCGTGGCGCTCACGGCGCATGCGATGCTCGGCGACCGCGAAAAGTGCCTCGCTTCCGGAATGGACGACTACCTCACCAAGCCGGTGAATCCGCAAGTGCTGGCGCAAGCGCTGGCTAACTGGCTCGACGAGGAACCCGGCGCCCCAGGCGAAACCGGCCTGGAACAACTGAGCCAGGCGGTGTCGGAGTCCAGCCAGGAAGCCAACACACGCGCACCATCGAGTTGAGGCCGCGAGAACTCGCGCCGCGGCCCCTCAGAACTCCACGACGATCTTGCCGCACACCTTGCGGTCCGTCAACCGCCGCAAGCCTTCCACCGCTCCTTCCAGCGGAACCGACCCGGTCACCGCCGGCCGGATCTTGCCCTGCGCGAAGATGTTCGCCAACGCGTCGTGCGTCTCGCGCGCATAGTTCGGGAATGTCTTTCTGTGATTGCCCCACAGCACGCCGACCACGGAGATGTTCTTCAGCAGAATCCGGTTCGCGGCGATCGACGGGATACGGCCGCTCGCGAATCCGATGACCAGCAACTTGCCGTATGGCGCGATGCACTTCGACGAGAGGTCGAACACGTCGCCGCCCACTGGATCGTAGATCATATCCGCGCCCTTGCCGGTGATCCGCTTCACTTCCTCCACCCACGTCCCGTCGGTGTAGCCGAGAGCGTGGTCGGCGCCCTGCGCCCGCGCGAACGCAAGCTTCTCCGGACTGCCCGCCGTCGCGATCACGCGCGCGCCCCACGCCTTGCCGAGTTGGATCGCCGACATTCCCACGCCGCTCGCGCCCGCGTGCACCAGCAGCCACTGGCCGGGCTTCAACTCGCCGCGATCGCGAAGGGCGAAGTACGAAGTCTGGTAGATGATCGGCAGGGACGCGCCCTCGGCGAAGCTCATTCCCGCCGGCAGCGGAAAGGTGGAATCCTCCGGTGAAGTGCAGTATTCGGCGAAGCCGCCGGCAAAGGGGCAGCCCACCACCGCGTCGCCGGGTTTGAATCGCGTGACGCCTTCGCCCACCGCCTCCACGATTCCCGCCATCTCCGCGCCGGGGCTCCAGGGGAACTCCGGCCGCTCCTGATATTTCCCTTGAATCCGAAGCACCTCGAAGAAGTTCAGCCCCGTCGCCTTGTTGCGGATCAACACTTCACCCGCGCCGGGAGAAGGGACCGGGATGTCGCCGAACGTCATCGACTCGGGTTCCCCCCAGCCGTGTACTTGCCAAGCTCGCATCCAACCATTTTGCTACATTGTCAGGCGTGAATCGCTTCATTTTGGCGTTCGCCGCGTGCATGGCCGCGGCGGCGCAAGACCGGGCCAAGGCCACGGACAGGCCTCCGCTGTTCTTCCGCGAGGACTGGAAGGAGTCTCCCGCCGAACTACCCATCACCCAGGCGCACGTGGCCAACGCGGATTTGGTGCTGTCTCTGCACGGACCCGGCAAGGCAGGCATCAAGAAAAGCCATCACGACAAGCCGGCGGACGATCCCTACTACGTCTGGTCCGGCGAATGCCGCGGGAACTGGGCCGTCAGCCTGCGTCACAAGGCCGCTCTCGTCGACCTGCGCGGCCAGGCGAAGATCAAGTGGCGCGCCAACCAGCAGGGATTCCGGCAGCTTCGCGCGATCCTGCAACTGGCGGATGGAACGTGGCTGGTGAGCGATCTCTCCGACGGTCCTGGGCGCGATTGGCGCGAGACCGAGCTCATCGTCGCCGATATCCGCTGGCGGCGGCTGAACATGGAACGCGTCGCCGAGGCCGCGTGGGCCGATACCCCCGATCTGTCCCGCGTGCGCGAGATCGGCTTCACCGATCTGATGCCAGGTGGCGCCAGCGCGGCGTGCTCGCGCCTGGATTGGATCGAAGTGTACGGGAAGCGAGTCGAGTAGATGGGGCTGGAAGCCAAGTGCCGCGCCTCGGCCGGGGCGCTTCAGGCCGAGGGCAATCTCCAATTCGAAGGCAACGCGCTGTTGTTTCGCGGCGGCGATCTGCGGCTGAACATTCCCCGCGCGTCGATGAAGCGCATCGAGGCCGTCGACGGCGAACTGCGTGTGGAGCACGAGAGCGGCGAGGCGGCGTTCGCGCTCGGAGCGGCTGCGGCGAAGTGGGCGGACAAGGTAACCAACCCACCGTCGCTGCTGGACAAGCTCGGCGTGAAACCGGGGATGTCCGTGTCGCTGATGGGCCGGTTCGAGGATGCCTTCACCGCCGAACTGCGATCGTGCGCGGAAGTCGCGGAACGCCCGCGCAAAGAGTCCGCCGTGGTGCTGCTGCTCGCGCCGGAGCGCGCCGGTCTGGACAAGATCGCCGCCGCGCGCCAATTCCTGCGCGAGGATGGCGGACTCTGGATCGTCTACCCGAAAGGCATCCAGGCCATCACCGAAATGAACGTGCTGGAAGCGGGCCGCGCGGCCGGCCTGAAGGACAACAAAGTCTGCTCGTTTTCCGCCACCCACACCGCGCTCCGGTTCGTCGTGCCGGTGGCCGCCCGCCAGCGCCGCTGATCCGCTACCGGCGCGACAACGCGAACTGGCGGAACAGCTCCATGGCCGGCTCCAGAACCTCGCGCCCCGCCGCGTAGCAAATGCGGATCGACCCCTCTCCACCAGCCCCGAATGCCACGCCCGGAGCCACGCCAACCTTGGTCTCGAGCAGCAGCCGCTTGCAGAAATCGAACGAATCGGTCAGCCCCTCGATGCGCGGGAACAAATAGAACGCGCCGCTCGGCCGCGGCAGAGTCACGCCCGGAATGCTCTCGAGAATCCGCGCGCAATAGTCCCGGTTCGACGCCAGCCGTGCCGCCATTTCGCGAATGAACGGTTCGCCGTCGCGTAGCGCGGTCTCGGCGGCCCGCTGCGCAAAAGACGGCGCGTGCGAGACGATAAACTCGTTCAACTGCGTGGCTCGCGCCGCCAGATCGGTCCGCGCCACCAGCCAGCCGACTCGCCACCCCGTCATGCAGTAGCTCTTGGAGAACGACTGCACCACCACCACCGCGTCGTCCCTCGTAGCCAGCTTCAGGATCGATGGAACGGCCGCGCCCGGCTCGCCGCCTTCGTACCAGAGCCGCTCGTAGACCTCGTCCGCCATCAGCCACAAATCGTGCCGCCGGGCGAACTCGAGCAGCCGCGTCTGGTCTTCCAGCGTCGCCACCCAGCCGAGCGGATTCGACGGCGACGTGTAGAGCAGCAGCCTCGTACGCGGCGTCACGGCCGCCTCCAGCGCGTCGAAATCGATCTCGTAGCGTCCGTTCACCAGCGGCTGGGGCGCCTGCCGCGCCGCCCCGCCCAGCATTTGCGCGATCGCCGATCCGTTGGGCCATGCCGGCGTGAGCACGATAGCCTCGTCTCCCGGATCCATGGCGCACCGGATGCCGGCGTTCAGCGCCTGCACGCCGCTGGTGGTGACCACGATTTCGCGCGAAGGATCGAGCGCCACGCCCTGCACGCGCGCGTAGTATTCCGACAAAGCCTCCCTCGTCGAAAGCAGCCCCGCGTTCGACGTGTAGTAGGTGAAGCCGTCCGCCATCGCGCGCGTGGCGGCTTCCTTGATGAAGTCCGGAGTGGGCAGGTTCGACTCGCCGAAGTAGAGCCGCAGCACTCCCTCCATCGTCATCGCGATCTCCGCGATCTCGCGAATCCGGGAGTGCGGCACGCCGAGCGCGCCGGGCGCCACCGCCGGCATTTAGCGGTCCTTGCTCGACATCAACTCGCCGATATTGATGAGTTCGGTCGGGTAGTCTCCGGTGTAGCACGCATAGCAGAACTCGAACCGCTCGTCGTCGTTGACCGCCTGGCGCAGCAGATTGAGCGGCAGGTATCCGAGCGAATCGGCTTCCACGAACCGGCGGATCTCCTCCACGCTCTGGTTGGCGGCGATCAGCTCCCGCTTGGTCGGCGTGTCCACTCCGTAGAAGCACGGCGAAAGCGTGGGCGGGCACGAGATCCGCAGATGCACCTCGCGCGCCCCGGCGTTGCGAACCATGCGCACGATCTTGCGGGACGTGGTCCCCCGCACGATCGAATCGTCCACCAGCACCACCGAGCGGCCCTTGAGCAGGCTCCGCACCGGATTCATCTTCAGCTTGACGCCGAAGTCCCGGATCGCCTGCGAAGGCTCGATGAACGTGCGCCCCACGTAGTGATTGCGAATCAGCCCCAGGCGAAACGGCAGCCCGGCCTCCTCGGCGTATCCCACCGCGGCGGCGACGCCCGAATCCGGCACCGGCACCACCACTTCCGCTCCCGGCGCCGGGTGCGCCCGGGCGAGCAGGCGGCCCATCTTCTCGCGCGTCTGCTGGACGGGGAGCCCGAACACGATCGAGTCCGGCCGCGAAAAGTACACATGCTCGAACACGCAGTGCGCGCTGTTGCGCGGCGCGGCGAAATGCTCGCGATGCATTCCATCCGGACCCACGATCACCATCTCGCCGGGCTCGACATCGCACAGGTAGACCGCGCCGATCAGGTCGAACGCGCACGTCTCCGACGCGAATACGTAGGCGAGCTTCTGCCCCGACAACTCCAACTGGCCCATGGCCAGCGGACGGAACCCGTGCGGGTCGCGCGCGACGATCAGGCTGTCGCCGGCGAGGAACGCGAGCGAATACGCGCCCTCGATCTGCAACAGCGCGTCGCGAAGCGCGTCCGGCAGGCTCCGCTCTCGCGAATGCGCCACCAGATG
>SXGS01286362.1_pt1 | contig 30442 bp, 28 predicted proteins | sample 3174681 | NCBI WGS metagenome assembly SXGS01 (sample SAMN11356861, study PRJNA531348) | freshwater metagenome | isolation source: freshwater sample F1-80 | place: China: Fuxian Lake, Yuxi | collected 2017-12-25 | reverse complement strand
TCCTGCAGTTGTGCGCGGAGGACAACATCCAGGTGGTGTACCCAACGACGTCACGTCAGTACTTCCACATGTTGCGCCGTCAGGTACGTCGCGACGTACGCAAACCGCTCGTGGTGATGTCGCCCAAGCAGCCCTTGCGAATGAAGGAGAGTCGTTCACCAGTCACGGAGTTGACTCAAGGTTCCTTTGAAGAGGTGCTCGATGACCCGTTCGTTGCCGACCGCGCTGCAGTGCGTCGCGTGGTCTTGTGTTCGGGCAAGGTGGCATGGGATGCGATGAGCGAACGGACCAAACGTGGTGCAGCCGTAGCCGTGGTGCGAGTGGAGCAGCTGTATCCGTTCCCCGAGGCGCAGATCAACGACGTGCTCACTCGTTATCCGAACGCGAAGGAAGTGCTCTGGCTGCAGGAAGAACCCGAGAACATGGGCGCCTGGCAGTTCGTGGAGCACATCATCTGGCGACTGAAGGATCGTGGCTACGACTTGAGGCATGTAGCTCGTGTGGAATCGGGGAGTCCTGCAACAGGCTCGAAGGCAGTGCACGACCAGGAACTCGCGGACTTGATGGATTCGACGTTTGCCACGTGGTAGTGAGCAAACCGAAAATCGCTGCCCGATCGATTCCTAGTCACGTGGTGGTGGATGGAAGCAACCTTGCCACCGAAGGCCGTGGTACTCCGAGTTTGAAGCAGCTGAATGAAGCCGTGCTCGCATTCATGAAGGAATATCCCAAGACCCAAGTCACGGTGGTAGTGGATGCGAGTTTTGGACATCGCATCGACAAAAAGGAAGCTGCCGAGTTCTCCGAGGCAATCGCCAACGGCGAGCTGGTGACACCGCCGGCAGGTGCGCTGGGTCGCGGTGACGGATTCGTCCTGATGATTGCCGACAAAGTGAACGCCACGGTGGTGTCGAACGACAGTTACCAGGAGTTTCACGACCATTACCCGTGGTTGTTCGAACAGGGGCGCTTGATTGGCGGCAAGCCCGTGCCGCACGTTGGGTGGGTGTTCGTCGACCGATTGCCGGTGCGCGTGAAGACCGATGCACCGCCGCGGCGCGGGGTGCCGAACAAGACGGCACCGATTCCACGGCCAACAAGTCGTCCGCCGGGACGACCAGTCGTGAAGGAAGCACCGTCGGCGCGACCATCGGGAACATCAACGCCGCGATCGACCGCCGCGTCGCCGCGATCAGCCGGAACGGCGCCGCGCCATTCCGGCACATCGCCTCGTCAACCATCGTCGGGTAGGAGCCCGGCGACGTCGACGAGCCGAGCGTCGGCGCAGTCGGCAATCAACACCGTGGAGCAGTACGAAGCATTTGTAGCCAAGCACGCAGTAGGGGCACGCGTGAAAGGCGTGGTTCAATCGTTTGCTTCGCATGGCGCGTACGTGCGAATCGGCGATGTGGCTGGTTATCTCCCCGTACGACTCATGAAGTCGCCTGCACCGCGAACCCCACGCGAACACGTGAAGATCGGTGAGGCGCTCACCTTGTCGGTGAGTGATTTCAACCAATCGCGACGCAGCATTGAAGTGAGTTTGATGCCGGTCGAGAAATCAGTGGCGACGAAAGCCACCAAAGCCGCCAAGCGATTGCCGGTTGCACGGGTGCTCAAGCGACGTCGACGTCGGGACTGATCTCTTCGAGTTCGCGGTGGGCCGTTTCGGGAAATGCCGTCACGACGATCACACTTACCGTCAACGGTGCCAGTGCCAGCAGTGTCATCACGCGTGAATAGCTCCAGCCCGCATCCAGTAATTGACCAGCGATAATCAGCCCAAGGCTTCCGCCGATGAGACCACTTGCCGTGACGGCCGCAGCCCCGGTGCCACGACGCGTGGTGGGGAACATCTCGCCGCGGTACACGCTGAGTGCGGGATAGGAGATTCCCAGAAGGATGCCTCCGCATACTTCTGATACCCACATCGCGGCGCCGCTCGTGGAGAATGCCACGACCACAAGAGCCGTCCCCAGCACCAACGAGATTGCGCCAGCCACACGTCGTCCTCGCTCATCGGCGATTCGCCCACCGATGATGATGCCGATTCCAGCGGGTATCGCCGTAACGATGGTGAAGGCAGTCACCATGAGGGCGTCGTAGTTGCGAACGTCGCGAAGGTAGTTGACGAGATACACACTCGCTGCAGCAACGAACACGCCAGTCAGTGATGCTGCTGAAATCTGTGCGAGCAGTCGTGAACGGGACAATCTGGGTGTGGCCGAGGTGACCTGATTCGAGTGCACGTGGCTGAAGCGTGACGTTTCGTGCAACTCGCGCTGCAACACGAGAGCTACGGGGACGAAGGCTAGGGAAATCAGGTACAGCCATCGCCAACCGGAGATCGCAAGGTCAGCGAGTGGCAGGGCTGCCACCGCCGTGCCGGAACCGATGCTGCTGGCGATTGCGACGAGCCCGACGGATCGAGCACGTGTTTCGCTCGACATCTCCTCGGTGAGCATGACGAGAATCATCACGTTCATGACCAGTGCCAGTGGGCGAGCGACGGTTTGTGACGCCACCAACCACTCATAGGACGGTGCCACTGCGCCGAGCGATGCCAACACGGGAGCACCCCAAGCAGCAGCGACCAGTACCCGTCGTCGTCCGATGCGATCGGCGAGCACCGCAATGGGCGGTACGAGTACCACTCCCCATCGCACGATTGCTGCGCCAAAACCAATGTCCGTGTCGGCTCGGTTGAATTCATCGGCGGCAAACGACACGGTTTGGGTGAACAGCGTGTTGACGAATGCGAATGGGATGGAAGCCAACGCCAGCAGGGTAAGGATTCGGCGTTCACCCGTTGATGGCATTGCGCGAGCATACTGAGAGAGGTGAAAATTCAGTCTCCGCGCATCGTTGTGCGCCGAAGTGGTCCGTTGTCAGGCTCGGTGCAGGTGCCCGGTGCCAAGAATTCGGTGCTCAAATTGATGGCAGCAACGCTGCTCGCCGAGGGCGACTACGTGCTCACCAATGTGCCTGCAATCACCGATGTGCACACCATGGCCGAAACTCTTGGAGCCCTCGGCGTGTCATCCACGTGGCTGGGGCCCCATGAGTTGCAACTCACCAACGCCGGCAATATCACTCCCGAAGTTCCCTTCGAGAAATTCGACAAGATGCGTGCCAGCCTCAACGTGCTCGGACCGCTGCTGACGCACTATGGCTCAGCTCGAATCAACTGGCCAGGTGGTGACGACTTTGGTGGACGCCCCATCAATCTCCACGTGTCGGGGCTGCAACGGATGGGCGCAACGGTTGAGGAAGGTTTGTACGACATCTTTGCGTTCGCCGACCGACTGAAGGGAACCACCATCGAGTTGGACATCCCGAGCGTTGGTGCCACGGAGAATCTGCTCACCGCCGCCATCTATGCAAAAGGCGTAACGGTCATCGACAACGCTGCACGCGAGCCCGAGGTGCAGGACCTCTGCAACATGTTGATTTCGATGGGAGCCGACATCGAAGGCATCGGCACGTCGCGTTTGATCATCCACGGGTGCGAACGTGGATCGCTGAGGAGTACCCGCCACACGGTGGTCCCCGACCGCGTACAGGCAGCCACCTACATGGCTGCGGTGGCGGTAACGGGAGGCGACATCGTGGTGCGATCCGCTCGCACCGAACACATGGAAGAGCTCCTGAATTGTTATGCCCGAATGGGAGTGGCGGTCACACCACAGCGCGACGGCGTTCGCGTGACTTCGCACGAACGACTTCGTGCGATCGACTTTGTCACGGAACCGTATCCCGGAATCGCCACCGACTACAAGCCGCTGCTCGTGGGAATGTTGTGCGTGAGTCGTGGTGAAGGATCAGTGACCGAGACGCTGTTTCCGGGACGTTTCCGTTACATCGAGGAATTCCGCAGACTCGGCGCATCGATTGCAATTTACGGCAACAAGGCCACGGTGCGAGGCGTGTACGAACTCATCGGTGGCGAAGTTCGAGTGCCCGACATCCGTGCCGGCGCAGCGTTGGTGGTCGCAGGACTGGTGGCAAGTGGCGAGACCGTCGTGCATGACATTCACCACATCGACCGAGGATACGACGACCTCGTCGGAAAACTCAGTGGTCTTGGTGCTGATGTGACTCGCGTTTGACGCGCTTGGTGGCCCGCCACAGTGCAAGGACGATCACGGCGATTGGTCCGGCAACGAGCAGGATCTCATCCCAACCACCTTGGTGTGCGAGCACGCTCCTATCGTAGAAGGGGATCGGTCGCATCATTGCGCCGACGTTCAAGAGGTGAGCAGTGTCAATTCGTAGTCAAGTTGAAGAGACGATCGAGGTCATTCGTCCGGCGTTGCAAGCCGACGGTGGCGACATCGTGCTACGCGACGTTGATGAAGCCACCGGAGTGGTATCGGTAACTCTCGTTGGTGCGTGTGGTACGTGCCCGGCAAGCGACCAAACCTTGAAGGCCGGAATCGAACGCATCATGCGCGATCGCGTTGATGGCGTGACTGAAGTCGTCGCGGTGTAACGCCGATGGCGACACGCTCACACGACCCTTCGCAACTCTTTGCCGCTGCCTACGCCGGCGACCGTGGTGCGTTGGCTCGCCTGTTGTCGTTGGTCGAGCGCGGGGGTGACGATGCGCGCGCGGCGGCCCGCCTTGCAAGTCCGCACGTAGGGAAGGCATATGTGGTGGGTATCACCGGTGCGCCTGGTGCCGGCAAGAGCACACTCACTTCGGCGTTGATCGGGGAGTTGCGAAAACGGGGCGCGCGTGTCGGCGTATTGGCCATCGATCCGTCATCGCCGTATACCGGCGGTGCAATCCTTGGCGACCGCGTACGAATGCAAGACCACACGCATGACGACAAGGTGTACATCCGTTCGATGGCAACGCGTGGACACCTTGGCGGTCTGTCGCTTGCAACCAGCGAGGCAGTGCGGTTGTTGGATGCGACGGGCCACGACTGGGTGATCGTGGAAACCGTCGGCGTCGGACAAGTCGAAGTGGAGATAGCCGGCAAGGCGGACACCACGGTGGTGGTGGTGAACCCGGGTTGGGGCGATGCGGTGCAGGCCAACAAAGCCGGACTACTCGAGATTGCCGATGTCTTTGCAATCAACAAGGCCGATCGCGATGGTGTGGAGTCCACTCGTCGCGATCTGCACGCGATGATCGAACTCACTGAGTTTGACGAAACGGAGTGGAAGCCCAGCGTTTCGGCGACGGTGGCGACCACGGGAGACGGTGTCGCCGAACTCCTCGACGCCGTGTTGGTGCACCGCGCCCACGCCGAGAAGTCGGGAGACCTGTTGCACCGACGTGAGATACGGCGACGTGAGGAATTGCGCGAGATCGTGGAGCGTCGACTCGAGTTGCGAGCGCGCCAAGTATGCAGTGGGGCTGCGTGGGATGACCTCGAGTCCCGGGTGGCGTCAGGCGTGCTCGATCCGTGGTCGGCTGCCGACGAGATGTTGCGCGGTGTTTCAGCATGAGTTCGAGTCGACGCTCGGTAACTCCCGCATGAGTTCGGCGCACCCGCGCGCCGAGGACAGCGAGCGCAAGCGAGTGGTGAGCGCCAGTCTCACGCTCGGTGCTGCCGTCGGTATCACTGCATTGTCCTTCGGCTTGGCCGCAGTGTCGTCGGGTGCAACGGTGCTGCAGGCATGCACATTGTCATTTTTTACGTTCACTGGTGCGTCGCAGTTCTCGGCGATGAGCGTGGTTGGAGCAGGCGGTTCTCTTGGAGCAGCGTTCGGTGGAGCGGCATTGCTCTCGGTGCGAAACTTCGTCTACGGCGTGGCACTTGCTGGCAGGGTTTCCAATGACGCAAGTGGAAGGCGATTGCCGTTGCTACAGCGACTCCTTGCCGCGCAGTTCGTGATCGATGAAACCACTGCGATGACCACTGCCGAATCGAATCCACGTCTGGCGAGAACTGCTTTTTGGGTAACCGCGTTGTCATTGTTCATCACGTGGAACCTCGGAACATTGGTTGGCGCACTTGCCGGTTCGGTGCTCGATACCAATGCGTTGGGTTTTGATGCCGCATTTCCCGCGGCCTTCGCAGCGATGTTGCCCTCCCACCTTCGTACGCGACGCGGTCGTATGGCTGCATTGACCGGGGCGGTGGTGTGTGTGGCGTTGACGCCGTTCGTCCCCGTCGGTATGGCGATTCTGGTGGCCGTCGTGGGAGTGTTGTTCGGAGTTCGACCGTGAGCGACATCACACTGTCTGCCGGACAACTCTGGATGCTCGTCGTCTTGTTGTCGGGCGTTGCCTATGGACTGAAGGTGCTCGGATTTGTGGTGGTGGGAAATCGAACGATGCCACCAGTTCTGGAGCGATGCTTGGCGCTCATTCCGGCGAGTTTGCTTGCGGCGCTGGTTGCAAAGGACACCTTTACTTCGGCTCAGGAGCTGGTGCTTGATGCCCGCGCCGTGGGACTTGCTGTGGCAATCGTTGCGGTGTGGCGCAAGGCGCCATTCATCGTGGTGGTGGTGGCAGCCATGGCGGCGACTGCGTTAGTTCGCACCCTCGCATAACGCAGCAAGCCGCTTCAGGTTGCCCCGCCAAATGGCGCGCAGCACCAGTTTGCCGCCGACGAAGGCGCCAAGTGGACCGCCGAGCCACCAGGGAAACGTAAGCCTCTCGGTCCACTCGAATCGCGTGACTCGTTCGTTGAGTGCCGTGAGGGTGAACACTCCACTGCCCGTGACCAAGCCGATGTGCTCGACGCCCATGGCGTGACCAGGTTCCCAGCGGGTGATGCGCATGGTGTCGGTGAGCTTGATCGGACCAACCTTGGTTTTGCAGAGAAACTGCGTGCCCACACCGCGACGCTGCTCGGTGGTGAATTCGATCGATTCGGCGTCGGCCATCCAATCGACATGATTCTCGACCGGCTCGACCACTCGCCACACATGGTCGATGTTGGCGTTGATGTCGCGTGACACAGTGATGTTACTCATCGACGTTCAGCGTACGTTGTCGTACACGCTCACGTGTCGCGAAGAGGAGTCGCTGAACGGTGCCTTTCGCCACGAGGAGTAGCGGGATACAAGCCGAAGTCCGGCCCGCTCGCAGGTTGCATCGATGGCCTGTGGCGGTTGATATCCGATGCGAAACGGACGACGCACGACACGCCCGTCGTCATGGGTGCTCAGGGTGATGCCGTCCACGTGGCCAGAGGTCGGGTCGAACGTGCTGGTGGTCTGCAGCGTCCATGGACCACGACGCTCATTCGTGGTTCCGGAAGTCGGCGCGTTCGGGTCGATGATGCAGGCGTCGATCACGAGGCGACCCGGGGTAGCCATTCGCGTGGCTGCGCTGGCGATGCACTCGAACTGCAACTGTGCCCCGACGAGATTGAACAACGTGTTGTACGACAAAAAGACGACATCGAACGGGCCCGGTGGTTGGTCTCTCACCATGTCACCCAGGTGGGAAGAGATTCGTTGTTGTGTGTCCTTTGCCCGGAGTTGAGCGAGCATCTCGGGTGACTCATCGATGCCGCACATCAGTGTGGCATCAGTCGCGAACTTCTTCGTCGCGGCAAGTCGCTCGGCCACGGCCAGTGCGATGCGACCCGTTCCGACTCCCAGTTCAAGAACTCGTCGCGGACGCGATTCGCAGAGCACATCCACTACGGCGGCGAGATCATCGCTCTCGCCGTACCAATCGTCATAGACATCGGCAAACGCCGCGCCGTAGGTGACCGAGTCGCTTGTAGTCAGGTGTTCCGCCATATGGATACCTAAGATGTAGCAGATGCCACAAGATGTCTTGCTCGGCAGGGATCACCTGGTGATAGCGGAGATTGCGCAAGCGCATGACGGGGATATTGACGCGGCACATCGGCTGATTGCCTCAGCAGCCGCGGCGGGAATACATGCAGTGAAATTCCAGACCCATCTGGCGGCTGCCGAGAGCACCCGTCGTGAGCCGTGGCGAGTCAGATTTAGCAGTAGGGACGCAGATAGGTACTCCTATTGGCAGCGCATGGAGTTCACCATCGCTCAGTGGAGGGAACTGAAGTCTCACTGTGAAGAGGTGAATGTGGAGTTCATGAGCTCGCCGTTTTCGCCTCAAGCCATCGACTTGCTGATGGAGGTTGGTGTTCGGCTTTGGAAAGTTGCTTCAGGGGAGGTATCCAACGGCGAGTTACTCCACCGACTATCGGTTACTGGACTCCCAGTGATTCTCTCCTCGGGTCTGTCGACGTTGTCCGAACTTCAGAGTGCTGTTGAAATTGTGGGACGCGAACCCAGCGAACTTGCAATCCTGCAGTGCGCCACGCAGTACCCAACTCCTCCCGAGCGAATCGGATTGAACGTCATTGAAGACATTCGCCGCAGATTCGACTGCATCGTTGGAATATCGGATCACACGGCGACAATATTCGCTTCCATCGCAGCTGCCGCGCTCGGTGCCAGAGTGTTTGAGACTCACATCCGAGCCGATGATGATCTCGCGGGTCCCGATGCATCATCATCGCTTACACAGAATCAGCTGACTCAACTCGTTGCAGGGGTTGCATTCGTGCGTGCTGCGATGATGTCTCCTGTGGACAAGCACACGCTGACTTCCGATCAGGAGCAGTTACGAAGTATCTTCGGGCGAAGTCTGGTTGCTGCGCGACATTTGAAAGCAGGTCACATACTGCGCCGAGACGACATTGCCTACAAAAAACCGGGTGGTGGCCTACGGTACGAGGATCTGGACGAACTTCAGGGTCGTCGGCTACGTCGTAACCTTGATTCAGACGAGGCGTTGAGTCGAGACGACGTGGAGAGTCAGTGATGAGAAATGTTTGTGTTGTCATAACGGCACGACCGAGTTATAGCCGAGTAAAGTCGGTACTCGAGGCGCTGAAGGCGCGAAAAGATGTTCGACTTCAGATTGTCGTTGCTGCATCGGCTCTCGTGGATCGCACAGGTCGTGTAGTGGAAGTCATCAAGCGAGACGGGTTTCCTGTAGACGCTGAAGTGTCGTCTCTCGTAGAGGGGGACTCCGATGGGAACATGGCCAAAACCACTGGGTTGGCTTTACTTGAATTGCCGAGCGTGTTTTCGCGACTCGAGCCTTCGGTCGTTGTGGTAATCGCCGATAGATATGAAACAATTGCAACGTCGATTGCTGCGAGCTACATGCGCATTCCTGTCGCACACATTCAGGGCGGGGAGGTCACGGGAAACATCGACGAGCGAGTCCGCCACGCAAATACCAAACTTGCTGACGTGCATTTTGTCGCGTCCAGTGTCGCCCGCAAGCGCGTTCTCGCAATGGGTGAGGATCCCGGTTCGGTGCACCTCACGGGCTGTCCTTCCGTTGATCTTGCGCGTGATATCTCACCCGAAACTCCTCTTGGCTTCGATCCGTTCCAGAAGTACGGTGGAGTCGGAGAAGAGTTTCCAAATCTCGAAAAATTCATAGTGGTACTGCAACACCCGGTAACGAATGAAGTTGATCAGTCGCGTGAGCAGGTGATTGCCTCGCTTGAAGCAGTGACTGCCGTTGGTTTGCCCACGATGTGGTTTTGGCCGAACGTTGATGCCGGGTCGGACCGGACGTCGAAGGCGATTCGTAGCTTCCGGGAGCTAAGAGATCCCAAGAACATTCACTTCTTCAAGAACATGGAACCGAGGGAGTTCTTGTTGCTCATCAATCGGGCGGCCGCCTTAGTCGGCAATTCCAGCGTGGGTGTTCGCGAAGCTGGTTATCTGGGAGTCCCAGTCGTAAACATCGGCTCGAGGCAAATCGGTCGAGAGCGTGCGCGAAACGTCGTTGACTGCGGTTATGGCGTTGAAGAGATTCGGTCAGCAATCGATCATCAGTTGCGACATGGTCGTTACGAACCCGACCATCTCTATGGCGAGGGCACCGCGGGGGAGCAAATTGCCGAGCTTCTGGCAACGGGCAAACTTTCATCAAACAAGCGCTTTCACGACAAATAGCGTCATGTCGATGAGCACGTCAATGGGCGTGGGTCGGCTTGCTTATCTGGATCACGCCGCGACTACACCGATGCGAGCATCGGCAATTGCTGCAATGACGCCGTTCTTGGCCGACCAGTATGCGAATCCATCGGGGAGCCATCGATTTTCCCGATTGGCACGAACCGCGGTCGACGAAGCCCGTGACGATGTCGCAGATGCACTTGGCTGCAAGCCCGGTGAAGTGGTGTTCACCAGTGGTGGGACCGAGGCCGACAACGCTGCGATATTCGGAGCAGCGAGACGGCATGGTGGAGTGACCATCTGCAGCGCCGCCGAACATCACGCGGTGTTGCACTGCGTGGAGCATCTCGGCGGCGAGGTGGTTGCCGTCGATCGGCGTGGGGTGATCGATCTCGTGGCGCTGCAACAGACGCTCGAGCGTGTGGCGAGTCGCGGCGAGCACGTTGCAGTGGTGTCGGTGATGGCGGTGAACAACGAAGTGGGAAGCATCACTCCGATGCGCGACGTGGCTCGAGTGGTGCGTGGTGCCGTCAAGAATGCAGTGTTCCATACTGACGCCGTGCAGGCGGCCTGTTGGCTGGATGTGCGCGACATCGTGACGGTGACCGACGCCGCCTCGTTCTCGGCCCACAAGTTCGGTGGTCCGAAAGGAATGGGGATAATGGTGGTGAAGTCGGGTGTCGTGCTCGAGCCGCTCATCATGGGTGGCGGACAGGAACGCGATCGACGCAGCGGCACTTCCAATGTGGCGGGCATCGTGGCGACGGCCGCGGCTCTTCGCGAAACGGTTGAGAAGAGGCAAGCAGAATCAGCGAGAGTCGGCGCATTACGTAAAGCGTTGATCTCGGCAATCTGTGCCAAGGTTCCTGATGTGTTGGACACCGTGTCGGCGACAACCGCATCATCGTCGGGTGAGTCCTCGTCAACGGTTCCTGGCGTCGCACATCTCTGTTTTGCCGACGTGGAGAGCGAAGCGCTGCTGTTCTTGCTCGACGAAGCAGGTGTGTGTGCGTCTGCTGCATCGGCATGTGCGAGTGGGGCAATGGAGCGCTCCCACGTCTTGCGGGCCATGGGCGTGGAGCCTCGATTTGCGATGGGTGCGCTACGACTGAGTTTCGGTCACACCACCACAGAAGATGACATCACGCATGCGGTGAGCGCCATCGTGAGCAGCGTCAGTCGTCTTCGCACCAAGCAATAGCCTTAACTCACATGAAGGTGCTCGTTGCGATGTCGGGTGGTGTCGATTCATCCGTCGCCGCTGCCGAGCTTCGTCGCGAGGGCCACGAAGTCGTTGGTGTCACCATGCGTTTATGGGGAGGCGAGAGCGACACCGGTTGCTGTTCGGTCAGCGACGTGGACGATGCTCGTCGCGTTGCTCAGCAGTTGCGCATCGACCACTTGGTGTTCAACTTTTCCGACGACTTCTCCGCGCACGTCGTTGATCCCTATGTCGATGCCCATCGTGCCGGCACCACGCCAAATCCTTGTATCGAATGTAATCGACACCTCAAATTTGATCGCTTGTCGCAGCGTGCGCGACTGCTCGGCTTTGATGCCGTGGCAACGGGTCACCATGCGCGCATCGAACGACAACCGTCCGGCGTATGGCGTGTTGTGCGCGGGGCCGACACGGCCAAGGACCAAAGTTACGTGGTACACATGCTCGATCAGCGCGAGCTTGCCTACACGTTGTTCCCCGTCGGACATCTCACCAAGGCTCAGGTACGCGAACGTGCCAGCGAACTTGGTTTGCGCACCGCCACCAAGCCCGACAGCCAGGATGTGTGTTTCATCAGCAAGACGGGTGGACGCGAGACGTTTCTCGGTCACCGAATTCCGTTTCGGTCCGCACGCGTCGTTGACGAATCCGGAATGGAGTTGGGCACCGTTGATGCCGTAGAGCTCGTGACCGTTGGCCAGCGACGCGGACTGCGTTTGCCCGGTGGGGCACCGAAGCAGTTCGTGCTGGATGTCGACGTGGAGCAACAAACGGTGGTGGTGGGAGAGGAATCGCGACTTTCGCGCGACGAGTTGCGGGTAGAGCGACTGATGTGGAGCCACGACGCACTCGCGCTCGGTAGTGAGGTGTTGGTGCAAAGCAGTGCGCATGGTGCGACACAGTCCGCATTCATCGAAGAAGTTGGCGCTACGTCGGTGTTGTTGCGTTGGCGTGAAGCCCAGCGCAGGGTGGCACCCGGTCAGAGCGTGGTGCTGTACGACATGTCTGACCGCATGGTGCTAGCCGGCGGCATCGCCAAGTAGGCGTTAGCGGGCAGCGCTCGAGAGCGCTTCGTCGGGGCGTGATGGCGCCACCAAGAGTGCTGTTACGTGCAGGCGGTCAAGGGTTCGAGCGAGACGTGCTCCAAACGGTGACAGTGAGACATCGTGTGGATGGCTCAGAACAAGCTCCAGCGGCGTGCCCCACGTGGTACCGGTGACATCGAAGGCTTCGGTGGACGTATCGGCTTTCCGCAGTATGCGCACGTCGTGGCCACGAACCATGAAGGTGTCGCGCAGCAGGAGGGGATCATGCACTGCGATACCGGCGGGAACGAACACCAGCCATCTGCGCGACAAGACCAGCGCACGACGCACCATGAAGGCAACGAGTGCTACGAAGAGCGCCGTCGCGCTCAGCGATATTGCAAGAGCTCCTGAGTACACGGCAACCGCCCCCAGCGCGGTCACGACGATCCACACCAAGAAGAGCGGAGCAACGACCGCTATCGGTGGACGCAAGAGATGGCGACGCTCATGCCCGTAGGCAGCCGCCTGAGCGTGGATGGAGCCGTAGTGAGCGGTGAAGGCGGTCGCAGATACCCCAGTCATCAGAAGCAGTGCGACGACCGCACTCCAGCGAGACGTGGAACCTTGGAGCATGGTCACACTTGCGTGGATTGCCAAGAGTGGTGCCAGGAGGCGTACCGTCACGAGTGACAACGGATGTGGCACGAGGACGCCAATCGCGACGATCCCCCAGATGCTCCAGGCGAGCCAGAGACCCCCAGGCGCCTCGCCGGATGACGCGAGCGAGGACGGAAGCGCTGCGATAGCCAGCCATGCCACTCGCAGTGCATTTGTCACGCACGCATCCTATGAATCCTGCACCCACCAACACGTAGGTCGTGTCGGGTGCACGAGTTGCCGTGAATGATGGGACGCCCGACAAGTAAAGTTCAGACGTGGCAGCATCCAAACGCATCGTGGCTCGGGCCAATGAATTGCGGGAGTTGATCGCTTTCCACAACGATCGTTACTTCGGGGACGACGACCCCGAGATCTCCGACGCCGAGTTCGACGAATTGGTGCGCGAACTTCGCACGATCGAAACAGATCACCCCGAGCTGGTGCCGACGACGTCGTTGCTCGATGTCCCCGGTGCCCCACGTTCCACCACGTTCGCACCCGTCACGCACCGAATGCCCATGACAAGTCTCGACAATGCAATGGATCACGACGAACTCGCAGCCTGGGGCGAACGTGTGAGTAAGGGCCTAAGCGTCGAGAGCGTTCGATACGTGTGCGAGTTGAAAATCGACGGCCTGGCGCTGAGCCTGCGGTTCGAGGGTGGCGACTTCGTTCAAGCCGCAACGCGCGGTGACGGAAAGACCGGTGAAGACGTCACTGCCAACGTGCGCACCATCGCTGGAATCCCGCAACGTCTTGCACCCGCGCCTGCCGTGCTCGAGGTTCGAGGCGAGGTGTACATGTCGAAGGGCGCGTTCGAGAAGTTGCGTAACGAGAAACTGCGCGACAACGAGGCACGTGTCGCTGCCGGCAAGAAGCCGCAGCCGGTGCCCGCAAATCCGCGCAATGCCGGAGCGGGCAGCCTGCGACAAAAAGATCCCGGTGTCACTGCAACTCGCGAGTTATCCATGTGGGCCTATCAGCTCGGCGAAGTGGATGGCGTTCCGGCCTTCTCCTCGCACCACGACACGCTCGAGTACCTGCGCACACTCGGATTCCCCATCAATCCAGAAGTACGAATCGTGGATTCGCTGGCAGAGGTCGTCGCATTCTGCGCCCACTGGCAGGAACATCGCAATGAACTGCCATACATCATCGACGGTGTGGTCGTGAAGGTCGATGATCTCGCCCAACGCGAGCGTCTTGGCTACACATCCAAGGCACCGCGCTGGGCCATCGCCGTGAAATTCCCACCGGAAGAACGCACCACACTGTTGCGCGACATCAAGGTGTCGATTGGTCGCACTGGGCGGGCCACGCCGTTCGCCGAATTGGAGCCAGTGGTGGTGGCAGGCAGCACGGTGTCGATGGCAACGCTGCACAACCGTGAGCAAGTACAAGTGAAGGATGTTCGTCCCGGCGACACCGTGGTGGTGAGAAAAGCAGGTGATGTCATACCAGAGGTGGTGGGACCGGTGTTGGCCAAGCGACCGAAGGATTCCAAGCCATGGAAGTTTCCAAGTACGTGCCCGTGCGATCTCAAGTCCACACTCGTGCAAGCCGAAGGCGAATCCGACACCCGTTGCGTGGAGCCGGATTGCCCGCATCAACGCGACCAGAAGATCATCCACTTCACATCACGCGGTGGAATGGACATCGAGGGCTTTGGCGAAAAGACGGTGTACAAGTTGAGTGACGCTGGAGTGTTGGAGGATGTCGGCGATATCTACTCACTCACGCCCGAGGTATTGCTCGCCCAGGGTTTTGGCGAAGGACAAACCGCCAATCTCATGAAGGCAATCGACGGCTCGCGCACCGCAACGCTCCAGAAACTCCTGGTTGCGCTCGGTATCAAACACTTGGGTCCGTCAGCAGCGGAGTCGCTGGCCCGTCGATTTGGTTCACTCGACTCCGTTGCGCAAGCGTCGACGAGCGAGCTTGCGGCCATCGACGGTGTCGGCGAGGTGATCGCAGAGTCGGTCACCTCGTGGTTCTCCAACAAGCGCCATCGATCAATCGTCAACAAGTTGCGCAAGGGTGGTGTTCGTTTCGACAACGTCACCGTGGTGGACGCACCCCAAACGCTGGTGGGAAAGTCCATCGTAGTAACCGGAACGCTGAGCGGTTTTGGTCGCGAAGAAGCCGAGAGGGCAATCAAGGATCGCGGCGGCAAGAGTTCCGGAAGTGTGAGTGGTAAGACGTTTGCCCTCGTCGTTGGCGACGAACCTGGTGCATCTAAGGTGAAGAAGGCGGTCGAGCTAGGGGTGCCGCAAATTGGAGAAGCCGCATTCGTTCGCTTGCTGGAAACGGGCGAACTGGCGTAAGCGGCGTCAGTCGGTGAGAAAACGCCACACGAACGTGCGGTACTTGGCTTCTCCATCCAGGATCTTCCAGTAGCGAACGGTTGCCGTGTGTTCGCCCTGCGTGAACGATTCGATGACAGCCCCTGGCTGCGGCTGAAAACTGAGCACGTTGTTGCCCGGATCAAAGACGGCAGTCGCTGGTAATTCCACTTGGGCGCCGGGCGCCGGCTGACCGCCACTCGAGGACAGTTCATCAAGACGCGTCGTGGGCAGTTCAACACCGTCGATGCTGAGCGAACCCTCATAGCCATCGGTGAAGTCGATGATGATTTGCGACTGACGCAACACCCGGTCGCCGTCGGCCGGAGACATGCGCTCGATGGCAACGGGAGTGGTCCGCGCTTCCTCGCCGGTCATCCCACTGGCAAACCCGAACACGATGAGCACGAGCCCGAGCGAAATTCCGAAACTCACCGTTAGTTGTGAGCGGTCGAGTCGGCGCGCCATGCCTCCATTCTCGCTGCTTTCTGCCCTGCAATGCACGGAGATGCCGTATGGCTTGCTGGTGGCAGGCGGCACGGGCAGCGAGGCGGCACGGGTAGTTTGGGGCGGTCAATGATTGAACGCGATGAGCTCACGGGAGCAGTCGTCGCCGCTCGGTACCGACTGGAACGTCTGATTCGTGGCGGGGCTGACTCCACCAGCGTGTTTGCCGCCACCGACCTGCGCAGCAACCATTCGGTGATCGTGCGCCTGGTGACGGTGGAGTCGATCGTCGCCGAGGGGGAGACAACCGACGCAGAGCGCGGGTCGCTCGACCCCAACCAGGCGGTGGAAGCCTTCCAGCGGCATCTGCTGTCGGTGGCGGGCATCAGTCATCCCGTCTTGGTTCCCCCATTGGATTGGGGTGATACTGCACTCCGTGGCGAGCGATTCGTCTTTATCGTGACGGAGCGCATCGAGGACGTGTCGTTGCGCGAGCTGCTGGATCGTGGCCGACGACTCAGCGCATCACAAACGCTGGTGATCGGTCTTGATCTTTGTCGTGCGTTGCACCACTTGCACCAACTTGGAATTACGCACGGAGATGTTCGACCTGCAAACGTGTTCGTTTCCCCTGATTCGCGAGCACGGCTGGCAGGCATCGGCATCAAGCGTGGTATCAGTGGCACTGCATCGATGAGCATCGAGCAGGCTCGCTATGCAGCCCCCGAATTCAGCATCGAAGCAAGCGCCACTCCCGAGAGCGACATCTACGCTCTTGCGCTGACCTTGTTGGAGACGATCACGGGTGACGTGCCGTTTGCTGCCGACTCCCTGGCGGTGACCCTGGCGAATCGCGCCGGCAAGTTGCTGCCCGTTTCTGCCGACATTGGCCCCATCGCGGTACCGATCGAGAAGGCCGGACGACCGGAGCCGAGTGATCGCTCGACGGCAATCGACTTTGGGCGAGCACTCGCGCAACTTGCCGGCAAACTTCCTGCACCCGAGCAGATTGCATCGTTGACGACGGAGTCCTTCCGTGACACCATCACCCGACAACTCGACGCCGTCGTGGCGGAACCCGCACCGCGTAGCGCAGAGCCGGCGGTGTCAGTGGGGGTGGTGAAACCAGCCGACGTGGCGGTGATTGCGCCACCAGCAGAGCGTCGCCGTTACCGATGGTTGTGGTCGGGGCTGGCCGCAGTTGCCATGACGGTAGGTGGAGTTCTGGTGTGGCAGACGCTCAACGTGGAGTCGTTCGAGGTCCCCGCATTGTCAGGTGTAGCCGAAGGTGAGGCGCGCAACACCGTTTCGCAGCTCGGTTGGAACATCGTGATCAGCGTCGAACGCTCGGACGACGTCGCTCTCGGGGAGGTGATTCGTACGGTGCCACCGACGGGTGCGATGCTGCAGGAAGGTGACGACCTCACGCTCGTGGTATCGGAAGGTCCGACGCTTGCAGTGGTGCCCGACGTCAACGGACTCTCTCGCGACGATGCAGTGGCGGCTCTGGAGTCGCAGGGTCTCGTAGTTGCCGAAGTGATTCGCGACGACGACGCAGTTCCGGCAGGTCGCGTGGTGTCGTGGATCGTCACCGAACAGCCCAACTTGTTGGCAGGTAGCGAGGTGCTGAAGGGCACTCGGGTGGAGATCACCGTGTCGGGTGGTCCGGTGTTGCGCAACGTACCGAATCTGATTGGACGTTCCGAAGCAGATGCGCAAGCACAACTCGTGGCCGTGCAGTTGGTGGGACAGCGCAATGACGACGTGTTCTCCGTGGACATCGAAGTCGGCCTGGTGGCAACACAAACACCCGCCGTCAGCGGGCAATTGGCGCGAAATGGCGTGGTGGCATACTCGCTGTCGAAGGGCCCCGAGACAGTGGAGCTGCCGTCGATCGTCGGGCTTACCTTGGCCGATGCGCAGAAGAAGTTGGTGGAGGCGGGACTCTCGGTGGGAGTCACCACCGGTCGCACCTCCAGCAGGGTGCGTTCGGTGACGCAGGATGGCACCACGCTGAAAGCCGGCGACCTCGTACGCAAGGGCACGGCAGTGAACTTGGTATTTCCGTGACCGCAGGGGTTGATGAAGTCAGCATTGTTCCGCTGCGCGAACGCATGCGTAGCGCATTGGTGGAGCGGGCAGGTGTGTCGCGCCGTAAGGCCACCATGGCGGTGCTGCTCAGTGGCGTATTCACCGTGCACTTTGCAATCACTCTCCTGGTGGTGGTGCTCGACACGGTGGCCAAAGACCTCAACTCCACCGTCAGTGTGGTGAGTTGGTCGATAACCGCACCGATGCTCATGTTTGCGGTGATCGGCCCGGCATTCGGCACACTCGGCGATCTCGTCGGACACAAGCGGGTGTTCGTTGGCGGACTGCTCGGCGCGGGAGTGTTCGCGGGTCTTGCGGCGATTGCGCCTAACGCCCCGTTGCTCATCATCCTGCGCGCACTGTCTGCCGCCTGCGGTTCGGCGACGGGCCCGTCGGCGATGGCGTTCACCAATCGAATGTTCGAACCACACGAGCGCGTACGACCACTTGGTATGTGGAGTTTCGTCACTGCGGGGGCGCCCGTTATCGGAGTCGTTGCCGGGGTGCCGCTGGTGGAGTTGGTGGGGTGGCGGGTGATCTTCCTCATTCAGGCACCACTGTGCGTCCTTGGCGCGTTCACGTCGTGGTGGCTCTTGCGCGATACCGAGAGACAACCACACGCACGTTTTGATGCGGCGGGCGCACTCACACTCGGTGGCGGGGCGGCACTCCTGCTCTTGGGCATCAATCGTGGCTCCGCGTGGGGCTGGACGTCTCCCACCATCGTTTCGTGCATCGCTGTCGGCATCGTGTTGTTGGTGGCGTTCGTTCAGGTGGAGCGGCGAGTGGCCGCTCCGATGGTGCCGCCGGCGTGGTTCCGCACGCGCAACATCGCATTTCCGGTGCTGAGCCAGTCGTTGGCCAACTTTGCCTACATGGGTGGATTCATGATTCTTCCGCAGATGTTGAAGGATGGTGTGGGTCTCCCACTGGCAACGGTCGGTTGGCTGATCATCGCCAGACCACTCACGTTCGCTATTGCTGCACCGCTCGGTGCGCGCGTCACCATGCGTACGGGTGAACGATTCGCGGGGATGTTCGGCTCGATGACCGTCTTCACCTCGATGATCGTGCTGTCCACCATCCGTGAAGGAACCCCATTGTGGGTGATTGCGTTCGGGCTCGGACTCTCGGGGCTGGGATTGGGAGTCGCATCACCGGCGCTTTCTGCACTGCTCGCTAATGCTGTGCGCGATCACGAGTTGGGAATTGCCAGCGCAATGCAGCAGCTCATTTCGCAAATGGGTGCACTGCTCGGCGCCACGGTGATGATCACGGTGCACGAAGCCACGGTTGACCGCGGGGTGTTGTCCAGTTACACCAATGCGTTGGTGATCGGCGCCAGTTTGTGCGTTGTGGCCGGGCTGCTTGCCGGAGAAGTGCGGTCAACCAACCGCTCGGGCGCCAGCGCTACTGCGTGATTGCGCGGATCTCTTCGGCGACGACCAACCCCAACTCCGTTTGCGGCATTGCCGTCTGCATCGCCATCAACTTCAGCATGTCGCCTTCCACCTTCACCTTTCCGGTGAAAAACGCCTCCATTGCCTTCTGGGGATCCTGCTCCACGAAGATGGTTCGTGCGGTGACGTAATCGGTGGTGAGGGTGGCGTCGACCTTGTCCAGATGGCCGAGATCCATCACCACCTCGCCCGTCGAGGTATCCATGTGGCTGTGTACGACTCCGTCACCGAACGGAACGTTGGTGACGATCTGATTGAATCGCACCACGACCGACACCTTCGGTGCTTGATCCTTGTACTTCTCACGAATTGCGCGCGCAGCCTCCATCCACTCCGGAGAAAGAAACAAGTAGGGCACGCAGATTCCTTTGCTTACGAAAAATAAATGTGATGAGATTTCGACGGTGGTACGCGGTCAACCGAACCGTGTACTGCGCCGTCAACCGCACTGCTTACTGCACTGAGTAGGGCACAGCCACGATAACGCCGTCGTCGAGTTGGATGTGGCGAATGGGTTGGCAGAGACACCGTCGACACGCCACCATGGAGGGGTGGCACGAGTCCTGGTAACCGAGGAAATCGCCGATACCGGCCTCGAGCGTCTGCGCGCTGCTGGACACCACGTTGACGTGCAACTCGGTCTCAATGGTCGCGATCTCATCGAGGCGTTGCGCGGAGCCCAAGCACTCATCGTTCGTAGTGCGACCAATGTGGATGCACAAGTCCTGGCAGCAACGAGTGGTCTGGTGGTGGTTGGGCGCGCTGGAGTTGGACTCGACAACGTCGATGTCGAAGCCGCGACCAAGGCGGGTGTCATGGTCACCAACGCCCCGGAGTCCAACATCGTCTCGGCTGCCGAACACACCATCGCATTGCTCATGGCGATGGCGCGCAACATCCCTCAGGCCCACGCCGCGCTCGTCAATGGCCGCTGGGAGCGTTCCAAGTGGGAAGGTGTGGAGCTGGCCGGTAAGACGCTCGGCATCGTGGGACTGGGTCGAATCGGAAAGTTGGTGGCTCACCGCGCTTTGGGTTTGGGAATGAAGATCGTGGCCTTTGACCCGTACATCTCGGTGGAACGCGGTCGTCAGATGAACGTCGACATGTTGCCGCTCGATGTGGTGGTGGCTACCAGCGACTTTCTCACCGTGCATCTACCAAAGAACAAGGAAACCGTCGGACTCATCAATCGTGACCTCTTGTTGAAGGCGAAGCCGCAGTTGCGAATCATCAATGTGGCTCGTGGTGGCATCGTGGTGGAACAAGATCTCTTCGAGGCCTTGCGCGACGGTTTGGTGGCTGGTGCTGCGCTCGATGTCTTCGAGCGCGAGCCCGCTACCGACTCACCGCTGTTTGCGTTGCCGAACGTCGTGGTAACACCACATCTCGGAGCAAGTACGCGCGAGGCTCAAGACAAGGCGGGCGAGGTGATCGCCGACATGGTGCAATTGGCCCTGGCGGGGGACTTCGTTCCGTTTGCCGTCAACGTCGACGCCGCGGAGGCAAACGAAACGCTGAAGCCGTTCATTCCTCTCGCCGAGCGCCTCGGCGCATTGTTCGCCGACATCGTTGGACCGAGCGCTGTCGAGTTGGAAATCGAAGCCAGTGGCGAGATTGGTGCGTACGATACGCGCATCATCACACTGGCGGCATTGAAGGGATTCCTGGGTCGCACCACGGGCGAAGCCGTCACGTACGTGAATGCACCTGGTGTTGCCGCTGCCAACAATGTCGTGGTGCGAGAACAACGTCGTGACGACGTCGAGCACCAGGACTACATGAACCTGATAACGCTTCGAGCGGGCAGTCACAATATCTCAGGAACATTGGCGGGTCGCCGACGTGAAGCTCGCATCGTGCTGATCGACGACCACCTGAGCGACGTTCCTCCTGCCCGTTTCATGCTGATCGTGCGCAACGACGATCGTCCAGGTGTCATTGGTCGTGTCGGTACCGTGCTGGGCGACGCTGGAGTGAACATCGACAACATGGACGTGGGCAAGACGCCCAAGGCCGGTAGCGCAATGATGGTGATTGCCACCGCCACGCCCACACCGGCTGCCGTCCTGGATCAGCTCCGAAGCGTTCCGGGCATCGTGGACGTCATCACGATTGGTGGTTAGAACGCGACCCTGACGGCGTCGGGCTCACCTGCGCGCAGCGTTGAGTGCGTCGCGCAACCCCACCGTGGCCCGCTGGGCGGCAGCCGCATAGTCATCGTTGCTCGACGCGTACAGGATTGCTCTCGAACTGTTCACGATGAGGCCGGTTCCCCGCGCCGTTGCGCCGTGCTGCATCACGGTGGCCGGGTCGCCACCCTGTGCACCAACACCGGGCACCAGCAAGGGAAGATCACCGACGATGTCGCGCACGCGCTTGAGCTCAGTGGGCTGGGTGGCTCCGACCACGAGGCCGACATCGGCGCGCTGCGACCAGTCGGTGGCTGCACGTCGCGCAATCCGTTCGTACAGCGGCTCGGTGCCAGCAACGTTGTTGCCGTCATCATCGTCACGCACTACCAGGGCATTCTGCACCTCGTGCGAACCGGGATTGGAGGTTCGGCACAACACGATGACGCCGCGGTCTCGACGCGCAAAGAAGGGTTCGAGTGAGTCGGTTCCGAGAAAAGGATTCACCGTGACGGCGTCGGCACCGTATCGCTCGAATGCCTCGCGCGCGTACATCTCGGCGGTGTCGCCGATGTCCCCGCGTTTGGCGTCGAGGATGAGTACCACGTCGGGGTGTTCGCGGCGAACGTGATCACAGACCCGTTCAAGTGCGCGTTCTGCGCCATGGGCCGCAAAGTAGGCGATTTGCGGTTTGAATGCGCACACCGAGTCGGCCGTCGCATCCACGATGGTGCGACAGAACGTTTCAATGTCGTCGACATTGGTGCCGAGTGGCGACGGGAATCGGCGTGGATCAGGATCGAGCCCAACACACACCAGGGAATTGGAGCGTTCCCAAGCGACGTGAAGCCGTTGTGAAAAACCCACGCGTCAGTCTTCGAGCATGATTGCGCCGGTGGGGCACAGATCGGCGGCTTGTTGCACTTCGTCGTACAGTTCCGGCCCGGGCTGCTCCTTGCGGATGTGAAGGTAACCGTCGTTGCGTATCTCGAACACTTCTGGGGCAACTTGTGCGCATGCGCCGGTCGAGGCGCAGAGATCGAAGTTCACTGTGACTTTCACGACATCCTCCGTGAATGACGATAGTTCAGCCTGCGTCGGCATCTAGCCTCGGTCAGACTTTCCACACAGAAACGTAAGCGACCCACCCTCATGCTGCATTCACTCGGTTTGTTCGTACACGCGCGTCGTCGTTATGTCGTTGCCATATGGTTCGTGGTCCTGGTCACTCTCGCGGGTGCAGTGGGCTCGTTGGGCAGCAGCTTCTCCACGCAGTTCAACCTCCCTGACGTGGAGAGTGCCGAGGGTTTCACGTTGTTGTCCGATCGTTTCGGGGCCGAGGAGAGCGGGCGCAGCGGCACCATCGTGGTGCGATCCGAAGGTGGGTTCACTGCGGCTCAGCAGGACGCGCTGAAAACCTACTTCTCGCAATTGGATGCCCGCGACGACATGGGTGTAGTCAGCCCATTCACGCAAGCCGGTGCTCGCCAGGTGGCACCGAGTGGTGACATTGCCTTTGCCACGGTGTCACTCGCATCGGACTTGGATTCAGCCGAGCAGTTCGCCGAAGTCTTTGCCGAGATGAAGGCGATCGAGCCGGACGTTGCGGGCGCGCAAATCGAGTACGGCGGTGAGGTGTTCGCGGAGTTCGAAGCTCCCACGTCGGAGGTACTCGGCTTGGCCTTTGCAATCGTGATCCTGATCTTTGCTTTCGGTTCCGTGTTGGCCATGGGGCTGCCCATCGGCACGGCGTTCGGCGGCATCGCCGCCGGAGTTCTCGTAGTCACATTGCTGTCGAATCTGTTGACCATGCCCGACTTCGCGACCACCCTCGGGGTGATGATTGGTCTCGGAGTCGGAATCGATTACGCGCTCTTCATCGTTACTCGCTACCGCGAAGCACGCCACCGCGGCAGGGATTGTGCGGCGGCCACGGCAGAAGCAGTTGACACCGCCGGTCGTGCAGTGTTGTTCGCGGGCATCACCGTGGTGATTTCGCTCCTTGGCATGTTGATCATGGGCGTGAGCTTCATGAATGGCATGGCCGTTGGCGCATCCATCACTGTGCTCTTCACCATGATTGCTTCGGTCACGCTGCTGCCCGCACTGCTTGGTTTTGTCGGAGAACGTGTGGAGGTAACTCGTTGGCGTGGCGTGATTGCCGCAGGGCTGGTGGCACTTGCGCTGGTGGGCGTGGGGCTGAAGCAGAACGCATTGCTGATTGCTGCACCGCTTGGCGGTTTGGTGCTGCTGGCGGGAAGTTTCATTCCATTCTTCAAGCGTCCGCTTCCTACGCGACGTGTCAAGCCGATGCCCGAGACACTCCCGTACAAGTGGAGCCGATGGGTGCAGCGACGTCCGTGGCTGTCGCTCGTCATTGGCGTCGGAGTCTTGGGGGCGCTCACGCTTCCGGTGTTGGGGTTGCGACTCGGTTTTGCCGACGAAGGCAACTATCCCTCCGATACCACCACTCGTCGTGCCTACGACTTGCTCGCACAAGGCTTTGGCCCTGGCTTCAACGGTCCACTCACCTTGGTGGCAGCCGTCGATTCACCCGAACAACTTGCCGCAGCACAAGCACTCAGCGACGTGCTTGCGACGACGCCCGGTGTGGTGAGTGTGAGCCCTGCGGTTCCCAACGATGTCGCTGCGCCGACGGCAGTGCTGTGGAACTTGTATCCCACCGGCTCGCCACAGTCGGCCGAGGCCGCCGATTTGGTGGAGCGACTGCGTGGAAATGTGGTGCCATCGGTGGTGGGCGAGTCCGCTCTTGATGTGAAGGTCACCGGCAGCGTGGCGGTGAACGTGGACTTCAGCAGTTATCTCGCCGATCGACTCCCGGTCTTCTTTGCGGTGGTGTTGCTGTTGTCGTTCGTCTTGCTCATGGCCGTATTCCGCTCGTTGTTGGTGCCGCTCAAGGCGGTGTTGATGAACCTGCTCTCGATCGGTGCCGCGTACGGCGTGGTCGTGGCGGTGTTCCAGTGGGGCTGGGGTGCATCACTCATCGGTTTGGGTGGTAGTGCGCCGATCGACCCATGGCTGCCGGTGATGATGTTTGCCATCGTGTTCGGGCTGTCGATGGATTACGAAGTCTTCCTGTTGTCCCGCGTGAAGGAGGAGTACGACCGAACCGGGGACAACGAACTTGCGGTGGCCGATGGCTTGGCTAAGACTGCGCGGGTCATCACCGCAGCCGCAGCAATCATGGTGTTCGTCTTCGGCAGCTTCGTACTCGACCCCACCCGCAGCATCAAGATGTTCGGTTTCGGTTTGGCCGTCGCGGTGTTCTTGGACGCCACCGTGGTGCGTATGTTGTTGGTGCCCGCAACGATGGAACTGTTGGGTGATCGAAACTGGTGGTTACCGCGTTGGCTCAATCGGATCGTGCCGAAGATCGACGTTGAAGGCTCTGCAGACGCTCGAACGCACTGAGCACTGCACGCAATGATGCAGTGATGGTGCTCGGGTGCACCCCGACGCCCCAGCACACATCGCCCGACTCACTCGAGCTCTCAATGTATGCAACCGCCGTGGCTTCCGAGCCTTGGCTGAGGGCGTGCTCAACGTAGTCCTTCACGTCCAACTTCACCCCGAACTGTGTTCGAAGTGCATGAACGAAGGCATCGATCGGGCCGTTGCCATCGCCTTGCAGCGTGACACGTTTGCCGTCAGCCTCAACCTGCGCGGTGATGTTCGTGACGCCGTCGCTGGAACTCCGCAGCTCGTGACTCGTGAGGGAGAACCTCGGTGTGCTCGAGAGGTACTCGGTCTCAAAGGCCTGCCACATCACATCCGGGGCGATTTCGGTTCCGGAATCTTCGGTGATGTGTTGGATGGTGCGGGAGAACTCGATTTGCAAACGTCGTGGCAGGTCGAAGCCGTGTTCGGTCTTCATCACGTATGCGACACCACCCTTACCCGACTGACTGTTGACACGAATGACTGCTTCGTAAGTGCGGCCAACGTGCTTGGGGTCCAGTGGCAAGTACGGAACTTCCCAAGCGTCGTAGTCCTTTGGCAGTGCGTCGAGACCCTTCTTGATGGCGTCTTGATGGCTGCCGGAGAACGCGGTGTACACCAAGTCGCCTGCATAGGGCTGACGTTCGGGTACGGGCAGACGGTTGCAGTACTCGGCGTCGCGACGAAGGGCGTCGATGTCGCTCATGTCCAGCTTCGGGTCGACGCCGTTCACGAACAAGTTCATCGCCAGCGTGACCACATCGACGTTGCCGGTGCGTTCTCCGTTGCCGAACAGTGTTCCTTCCACGCGATCTGCGCCAGCCATCACGCCGAATTCTGCTGCCGCCACCGCACAGCCACGATCGTTGTGTGGGTGCAGCGACAACACGATCGAATCACGTTGCTTGATGGTTCGGCCGAACCACTCGATGACGTCGCCGTACACATTGGGTGAGTAGCACTCCACGGTGGCAGGCAGATTCAGGATGATCGGATTCTCCGGTGTTGGCTCGATCACATCCATCACCGCTTCGCAGATCTCGACGGCGAACTCGGGTTCGGCCAATGTGAAACTCTCGGGTGAGTACTCGTAACGCACCTTGGTGCCGGACACGGTGGATTCCAGCGAGCGTGACAGCCGCGCGGCGTCAACGGCAATCTTGGTGACGCCGGATTGGTCGAGACCGAAGACCACTCGCCGTTGCAGTGGGTTTACCGAGTTGTAGAAGTGGACGATGGCGGTCTTGGCCCCACGGATGCTCTCGTAGGTGCGGTGGATGAGCTCGGCGCGCGACTGCACCAGCACTTGGATGGTGACGTCGTCGGGGATGAGGTCGTTGTCGATGATGTGTCGAACGAAATCGAAGTCGGGCTGGCTAGCGGATGGAAATCCCACCTCGATTTCTTTGAAGCCCATCTTCACCAGCGTTTTGAACATGCGCATCTTGCGCTCGGGGTCCATCGGATCGATGAGCGCTTGGTTGCCATCACGCAGGTCGACGGAGCACCACAGCGGTGCCGTAGTGATGACCTGGTTGGGCCACGTGCGGTCGGCGAGCACGAGCGGCACGTACGGGGAGTATTTCTCGAATGGCATCTTCTTCGGGGTGGTGGGCTGTGGTGGCATGTCGGTGTCTTTCGTTCCGTTGGCTGGTGGTCGTGTTGTCGATCTTGCGATGATTGCGGGAAAAGAAAAACTCCCGGCCTTGTGGCTCGGGAGTTGGTGCGCGACGTCGGCGATGAGCGGCCGACGCCGCTATGTAAGGAGAAGGACGGTGTTTACGATGTTGTCGCCGTTCATTGCGTTGTCAGCGTATCGGCGCAGCGCTGCACGACAATGGGCTGCCACCTCCGTATGGTTGCGTGGCGTTAGACGGCGCGGGGTGTGGGCACCAGGAAGTTGGCGAACTGCCACGGATCTGCGGGGTCCAACCGGCTGGGCCCATTACCAAAGCCCGGGAACAGGTCGTTTCGATTCTTCAACGGATCCCAGTCGACGGCAGCCGACTGGAACGACCCGAGGTATGGGTACGCCACCTTCAGCACTTCGTCGTGTGGCAGATCGTCGGGCACGCGTACGCCGCCGTTGGGGTTGTTGAACATCCAACAAGTGGCTGCCACGACGGACGCCGCAACTTGCAACGTGGTGGCGCTCTGGTTGGGCAGGATGGCACGCGCTTCGTCGATGCTGAGGAGCGAACCGGTCCACCAGGACTTGTAATCGTGGCCCATGAGCAGCACGCCGAGTTCGTCACGACCGGATTCGATCTCGTTGTTGAGGATGCGTTGATCCTTTTGCATCTTCCAATTGCGCATGCGCAGTTCCTGCACGCTCATGATTGCGGCGTCGGTGGGGCAGTAGGAGTAGTGCACCGTCGGGCGGTACTTGGCGGTGCCGTCGTCATTCCACACGGTGAGGTGGTCACTCATGGTGTAAGCCTCACCGTGACGAATGATCATGCCGAGAATTTCTCCGCACGGCACCCACGAACGAACCCACGTCTCCATACCGGGCTGGGCGAGCGCAATCTGGTTGCACGGGCCGTCGTCGTCATGCACGTGTGCATTGTGCGGCAACCAACGTTCGTGCGTTCCCCACCCGAGCTCGGCGGGTGCCACGCCTTCTTCGTAGAAGCCCTCGATCGACCACGTATTGACGAATTCGTCCACACGCTTTGGCGCACTGGTGATTTGTGTGTCACGTTCGCTGATGTGGATCACCTTGGTGCCGGTCAGCATTGCCAGGGTGTTGTAACGACCTTCGGCGAGCGCACCCTCGATGAACTTGGCACGGTCTCCGGCCTTCTTGTCCTTCAAGAGCGCGGTGGCAATCTCGCCCAGTGCGCGTTTGGCGAAGTGGCTCACCAGACCCGGGTTGGCTCCGTGTTCGAGCACCGCCGACGGGCCGTTGTTGTCGGGCCACGATTCGATCATGCGGCGAAGGCTCTGGTGTCGCACGTACAACGTTCGCTCAAGTGGGTGCGTGTTGTGCATGTCGTAGTACGGGTCCCACAACTCCACGCTCGTGTTGAGATACCGCACGCCGTGTTCGCGACACCAGGTGAGGATGGTGGGACAGTCGATGTTCCACGCCAAGTCAAGGATCATGTCGCCGTTGCCAACCCGAGCCGAGAGGAATTCGTCGAGATTTTCCTGGGTGACGCGGCCTTGTTCGTAGTTGACACCGGCGGCAATGGCGTCGGCGATGCGATGGCGATTGTCGACGAAGTCAACGACGGTGATGCTGGACGGTGCCAGCTTCACATCTCGGATGAGGAGGGGAATGGTGGCTTGTGCGACCGAGCCGCAACCCAGCATCAACAATCGTTGTGGTCGATGGCTACCGACCTTCGAGAGGTCGTTGATCATGAACGGCGGCGCGACTTGCGAGTACGACCAGCAACTGCGGGCGTGGCCAACATCATTTGCAGCGAGGCTTCGAAGACCGTGTCACTCGGAATGAGCATTGCGTGCCAGTCGTATGCAGGGCCCTTGCGACCGGTGCACACATCGTGCAGAACAACGTGACTATCGCTGGTGATCTGTTGTGTGTTCGTTGCTCGTGTCATGAGTGCACCTCCTTAGTGTCAATGCCGAAGTAGAACCATAGCGAGAAACGCAGTTGGCGTCTACTGGCTGACTTGTCAGCCGATACTGACTCATGAGTCAGTATCGGCAGCCATGCAAGACCCCACAAGTAGCGTGAATCCAGTACATGTCGCAGTCCACTGAGTTCGCCGCGCTCGGCGTACCTGCCCACGTGGACGCCGGTCTCGCCGCCGCCGGTTTTACCGCGCCGTTCGCCATTCAAACCGAGGCGATTCCCGTTGCATTGACCGGCGCCGATCTGTGTGGTCGCGCTCGCACTGGCTCTGGCAAGACCCTGGCTTTTGGTGTGCCGATGCTGACACGTGTCGACACCGCCGCTCGCCAGCGGGCCCCTCGCGGATTGGTGCTGGTGCCGACGCGCGAGTTGGCGCTCCAAGTTGCAGAGGTGCTCGAGCCCATCGGCAAGCACTGTGCTCGTCGGGTTCTGGCGGTATACGGCGGCGCGTCCCGCGACGACCAGATCGCCAGCCTCGCACAGGGAATCGAGATCGTTGTAGCCACACCGTTGCGCCTCATCGACTTGCTCAAAGCCGAGGAGCTCACGCTTGCTGATGTGCAAGTGGTGGTGATTGACGAGGCTGATCGCATGGCCGACGAAGGTTTCATGCCACAGGTGGAGTGGGTGCTGCGTCACGTGACGTCGGCACATCAAACGATGTTGTTTTCGGCCACACTCGATGGACAAGTGGGAAATCTCGTACGGCGCTACATGAACGACCCCATCGAAGTGTCGATCGATGCCCCGACTGCCACCGTGGGCACGATGCGACATTTGTTCTTGGCCGTTCATCGCATGGACAAGGATCGCGTGATTGCTGCCATTGCTGCGGGTGCCGGAAAAACCGTGGTGTTCTGTGACACGAAGCGCCTGTGCGACAAGGTGGAGGAGGCCTTGCAGAAACTCAATGTGAAGGCCTCGGCGTTGCATGGTGACATGTCGCAGGCGGCTCGTGAGCGGTCGCTCGCCAGGTTCACTGAGGGAAGTCTCAATGTGCTGGTGGCCACCGACGTGGCTGCGCGCGGCATCGACATCGACGATGTAGCAGCGGTGATTCACTATGAGCCACCCATCGATGTGAAGACCTATCTGCATCGATCGGGCCGTACTGCTCGGGCCGGTCGTGATGGTTGGGCAATTTCACTCGCGGAATACAACCAGCACACCACTTGTCGGATCATTCAGCGCGGTCTGCGATTGGAGCCCCAACCGCCAATTGAGGTGTTTTCCAACGACAAGCGCCTCGCCAACTTGGCGGGCTTCATCACGCCCGCCGACGACTAAATCACCGGCAAGCGCTCGTAACTCATCGGCAGGCGCTCGACGCCGACAGCGACGTCAGCGAGTGGCGAGCCAAACGGGGCGACGTATCTCGTAGTCGCTGATGTGCGCATCATGCGACAACGTGATGCCGATGTCATCCAAACCCTGCAAGAACCGTTCCTGGGTGGATGCGTCCAGTACGAACTCATAACGCGCACCCGTGGCGGGAACTTCCACCACCAGTCGTTCCACGTCCACCGTAATTTCGGTGGACGGGTCGGCTTCGATGGTGGCCCAGAGTTCTTCAACGCTCTGGCTGTCGAGCACCACGGGAACGAGGCCGTTCTTTGCACAGTTGTTGCGGAAGATGTCGCTGAAACTCGGTGCAATCACCACGTCGAAGCCGTATTGCTGCAGTGCCCATACGGCGTGTTCACGCGACGAGCCAACGCCGAAGCTTGGTCCGGCCACGAGGATGCTGGCTCCTGCGTAACGCTCGTCGTTGAGAACGAAATTGCGATCGTCGCGCCACGAGGAAAAGAGGCCCTTTTCGAAGCCCGTTCGTTCGACTCGCTTCAACCACTCGGCAGGAATGATTTGATCGGTGTCCACATCGCTGCGCTTGAGCGGAACGGCACGGCCCGAGATGATGTGAACCTGTTTCACGCGAGGTCCGTCTTCATTCGAGTTCCTTCGGCGTGGCGAAATGTCCGGCGAGTGCGGTGGCTGCGGCGACCGCTGGTGACACCAGGTGGGTTCGACCGCCGCGACCCTGACGGCCTGCGAAGTTGCGGTGGCTGGTGCTGGCGG
>SXGS01607112.1_pt1 | contig 30464 bp, 26 predicted proteins | sample 3174681 | NCBI WGS metagenome assembly SXGS01 (sample SAMN11356861, study PRJNA531348) | freshwater metagenome | isolation source: freshwater sample F1-80 | place: China: Fuxian Lake, Yuxi | collected 2017-12-25 | reverse complement strand
CATCTCAGGTCTCTCCCATCGCCGCGAGGTCCGCGGCGGTGCCGGCCCCCGCCACCTTCACCTGCGGGGCGGCGCGGCGGGCCAGCCCCCGCAGCACGCTGCCGGGCCCCACTTCGAGGGCGCTCTGGGCGCCTAGGCCGGCCAGGCACTGCATGATGGCGGTCCAGCGCACCGGGCTGGTCATCTGTTGAATGAGCTGTTCCTGCAACTGCTGTGGGTCGCTCACCGGGGCGGCGGCCACGTTGGTGAGCACCGGCACCTGCGGCGCCCTGAACTCGACGGCCTGCAGCAAATCAGCCAGTTGGCGGGCTGCCGGCGCCATCAGCGGCGAATGAAAAGCTCCGCTGACCGGCAGTTCCACCACCCGCTTGGCGCCGGCCTCTTCGGCCAGTTTGCCCGCCCGGGCCACAGCCTCCGCCTCCCCCGAGATCACCACCTGCCCAGGGGCGTTGAAATTGGCCGCTACCGCCCCGGGCACCCGGTTGCAGACCTCGACCACCTGCTGGTCTTCGAGACCCAGCACCGCAGCCATGCTGCCCTGCCGCTGTTCCTGCATCAAGAGCCCGCGCCGGCGCACCAGCTCCAGGCCCGTGGCAAAATCAAAAATCCCAGCGGCCACCAGCGCCGAATACTCGCCCAGGCTGTGCCCGGCCACCCAGGCGGGCCGCACCCCGCGCTCCTGGAGGACCAGGCCGGCGGCGGCGCTGTGTACGAAGAGGGCCGGCTGGGTAAACGCCGTCTGGCGCAACTCCTCCTCGGGCCCCGCGAAACACAGCTGACTCAGGGGTATACCCAATAACTCGTCGGCCTGCGCGAAGAGCGCAGCAGCGGCGGGAAAGCTGTCGCACAGGTCGCGGCCCATGCCCACCACCTGCGAGCCTTGCCCCGGAAAGAGAAAGGCCAGGCCGCTCAAACCGCCCACCGAAACAAGGCGCTGCCCCAGGTCATGCCTCCGCCCACCGCGGTCATCTGCAGCAGATCTCCCCGCTGCAGGCGCCCCAACTCCCATGCTTCGGACAGGGCGATGGGGATGGTGCCGCCGGTGGTGTTGGCGTACTTATCGATGTTGACCATCACCTTCTCGCGCGCCAGATGCATACGCTCGGCAGTGGCCTCGATGATGCGCATATTGGCCTGATGGGGCACAAAGAGATTGAGGTCGTCGGCCTTGAGGCCGTTGCGCTCCAGCAGGCTGAGGGAGACCTCGGCCATCCGCACCACCGCGAACTTGAACACCGTCCGCCCTTCCTGGCGGATGTAGTGCAGGCGCTGGTCCACCGTTTCGTGGCTGGCCGGGTAGAGGCTGCCGCCCCCCTTCATGTGCAGGTGCTCGCACCCCGAGCCGTCGACGTGCATCTCGAAGTCGATCATGCCCATGCCCGGCTCTTCGGACCTTTCGAGCAGCACCCCGCCCGCCCCATCGCCGAAGAGCACACAGGTGGAGCGATCCTGCATGTCGGTGATGGCCGACATCTTGTCGGCGCCGATGACCATCACCCGGCGGTGGACCCCGCTCTCGATGAACTGGGCCCCGGTGGCGAGGGCAAAGACAAAACCCGAACACGCCGCCGACAGGTCGAAACCCCAGGCCCGCCCAGCCCCGATCTGGTCCTGGACCAGACAGGCGGTGGAGGGGACAAACATGTCCGGGGTAATGGTGGCGACGATGATCAGGTCCAGCTCGGCCGGATCAAGCTGCCGGCGCGCCAACAAAGCGCGCGCCACCTCGGTGGCCATGAAGGAGGTGGGATGCCCCTCCAGGATGCGGCGCTCGACGATGCCGGTGCGTTCGCGAATCCAGGAATCGGAGGTGGCGACGATCCGCTCGAGGTCGTGATTGGTCACCACCTTGTCGGGCAGATAGCGCTCGACCGCCGTGATGACGGCGCCGTACCGCTTGGCTTCAGCCACTCAGGCCCCCACCCGCCTCAGGTCTCGGGGGCCGCGTACTCCCGGCCGCGGTACTGTCCGCAATGGGTGCAGACCCGGTGGGGCCGGGCCGGCTGACCGCAGTGGGCGCAGGTGCTCATCGCCGGGACCTTCATCTTCCAGTGGGTGCGCCGCTTGTCGCGGCGGGTGCGGGAGATCCGTCTCTTGGGTACAGCGACCATGCTGATGCTCCTCTCTTTGAGCAGGCCCCGCAACACCTTCTGCGGAGCGGGTTGGTTTTAGGACAGTTTCACGTCGCGCAGGGCTGCCCAGCGCGGATCGGTCTGGCTGGCGGCGCAGGCGCAGGGCCCGATGTTGAGGTTGTGGCCACACTGCGCACACAACCCCTGGCAGTCCTCGCGGCAATACATACGTATCGGCAGTTCGAGCAATACCGCCTCGCGCAGGCGCTCCTTTAGGTCCACCTGCTTGGCGCCCGGGGCGAGCAACTCGACGTCCTCGTCCTCGCCGGCCGCCTCGCGCTCGTCGCCGCTGAGCTGGTGGCGCTGCAAGAGCAGCTGCATATCGGCCTCCAGGGGCTGCTCCACCGGCTCGAGGCAGCGGCCGCATTCGCCGGCCAGGTGGCCGCGCAGCTGCCCGTCGAGCTGGTAGGTCTGGGCCGAGCGGTTGATGCGCAACTCCACCTGCAGGGGGCCGACCAGGCGAAATTCGCCTTCATCTAACTCCAGTTGGGCGGGGTCCAGTTCGAGTTGGCGCCGGCTGAGTCCCTCCTCGATCTCGTCGAGGATCAGGGCCGTGGGGGGCACCTTGCCCCCCTCTGGCCGGCGCCGTGCCATCAGGCATTCTTTCCAAAGAAGAACTCGATCTCCACCGCGGCGTTCTCGGGCGAGTCGGAGGCGTGTACCGCGTTGCACTGCACGTCGGTGCCAAACTCGCGGCGAATGGTGCCAGGGGCCGCCTTAGTGCTGTCGGTGGCGCCGATGAACTGCCGCAGATGGGCCACCGCGCCGGCCCGCTCGAGGGCCATGGGCACCACCGGTCCGGAGGTCATAAAATTCACCAGCTCGCCGTAGAAGGAGCGCTCGCGGTGTACCGCGTAGAACGCCTCGGCCTGTTCCCTGGTCAGCTGGGTCATGCGCAGCTGACGGACGACAAAACCATCCCCCTCCACGCGGCGCAGGATCTCGCCGATGACGTGTTTGGCCACGGCATCGGGTTTGATGATCATCAAGGTGCGGTCCATGCTTGCCCTTTCCGAGCCCCGCCGCGGCAGCGCGGCGTGCTGCTTATATCTTAGAAGTAAGTTTTTTAAGATAGGTCTTATCCGGGCATGTGTCAACCATCCTCCCAGGGTCCGGTTTTCGGCTAAATGCCGATCCCAGAAAGAGTTGAACCAGAACCTGCCCTGGCCCCAGCCCGCCTTGACAGGGTGACCCCCCCCGCGTAAATTGGCCCGATATGGATCATCCCCTCCTGCTGGAAGAAGGCAAAGCCATCCGCGACCCGGTCTGGGGTTATATCCATTTCCCCGCCCCGTTGCTGGCCCTGGTAGATACCGAGGACTTCCAGCGCCTGCGCAACATCACCCAGCTGGGCTACGTTCACCTGGTCTATCCGGGGGCCCGGCACTCCCGCTTCGAGCATTCCCTGGGCGTCTGCCACCTGGCCAAGCAGTTCCTGGTGCGGCTCTTGCGCTCCGATCCCCCCCTGGAACTTGAGGACGAGGACATCCGCGTCTTCCTGGCCGCCACCCTGCTGCACGACGTGGGGCACTATCCCTTCTCCCACACTCTGGAGGAGTTGCGCTCCTTCTTCGTGGGCCACGAGCGGCGGGCCCGCCAGCTCATCGAGGACCCCAAAGGCAGCCTCTACCCCGTGTTGCGCGACCAGTTGCAGGTGGACCCGGTGCGGGTGGCCAATGTCATCGACTACAAGGCGCGGGACCGCGACATACCCTCCCGCGACCTGCTCTTGGCCAATATCCTCAGCGGCACCCTCGACCCGGATAAGGTCGACTACCTGCTGCGCGATTCCCTCTTCTGCGGGGTGCCCTTCGGCGAAAGCGTCAACCGCGACCGCCTCATCACCTCCATCAGATTCGACCCCCACAACAAACGCCTGGCCATCACCAGCAAGGGGGTCTCGGCGGTGGAGGCCCTGGTCTTCACCAACTATCTGATGTACCGCAATGTTTACTGGCACCACGCGGTGCGTTCGGCCACCGCCATGTGCAAGCGGGCAGTGCAGGACCTGCTAGTACACCCCGACTGCCAGCTGCAGATCTCTGACTTCCACCGCATCACCGAGGGGGAGTTGATCATGATCCTGCGCCAGGAGCAGGCGCGGCTGGGCCTCGAAGGTTCGGCCCGGCTGCTGACCGGCACCATCACCCGCCGCCTGCACAAGGTCGGCAGTTTCATCTATCCGGGTGAGCGCAAGGAGGGATTGATGAGTTTCCTCGCCGACCTGTACCAGCATCCGGACAAGCGGCGCGCCAAGGAGATCGAGCTGTGCCGGCTCTTCAGCCCTCAGCTTGGGCGCCAGCTGCAGGGCCACGAAGTCCTCATCGACATCCCGCGCTTCGACAAAAGTCCCGAGGTGGACCTCAAGGTCTTCTACGGCCAGCACGTGCCCAGCGAAAAGCCGGATCCGCTCAGCTTCGACGATCCCGAGGTCTCGCGGCTGCGCGAGTCGATGCTGCACAATTTCGAGGACCAGGCCAAGATCTTCCGCATCTTCTGCGCCGACGACCCTCAGCTGCGCGCCTTGGTCGATGAGCAGGTGAAACGCCACCTCAATTGAGGCGTCTGCCCTGTGACCCCTTCTCCTCCTGGTATGATCCCATGCCCGTGTTCGCCCTGCTCCTCTTGCTGGCCGCCCTCCCCTCAGGAGGGCAGGAACGCCCGCAGATCGCCCTGGTCCCGGTGAAGAGCGCCCAGGGCGTGCCCGCTGCCCTGCCCGCCTACACCCAGGCCCTCCTCGAGGCGGAGCTGGGCCGCAGCGGGCGTTTTAAACTGGTCGAGCGCGGCCGGGTGCAGGAGGTGCTCGAGGAGATCAACTTCCAGCAGGCCGGCGTCACCGCCGCCGACAAGGCCAGCGAGCTGGGCAGCCACCTCAATGTGGAGAAGTTGTTTTTTACCGAGGTGCTGCGCGCCGCCTCCCAGTACCAGCTGGTGGTCAAGGTGGTGGACGTGGCCACCAACGAGGTGATCAAGGTGGAGACCGAGACCCTGGGCCCCCGCCAGGAGCAGATCCAGGCCGCCACCCGCCGCCTGGCCCGCCGCCTCATCGGCGCTTCGGCCGCCCTCTCGCCGGTGCCGATGCTGAGCCTGCTTGCCGGCCAGTTCCAGAGGGGCAGCAGCCAGCCCGGCGAATCGCCGCCGCATGTGGTGTCGCTGAGCGCCTTCGAGATCGACCGCGACGAGGTGAGCCAGGCCGCGTACCAGGCCTTTGTCGAGACCAGGCAGGGCCCCCAACCCCCCGGCGAACACCCCGAACACCCCGTTGCCATGGTGAGCTGGACCGACGCCTCGGCCTACTGCCAGTGGCAGGGCAAACGCCTACCCACCGAGGCCGAATGGGAGTACGCCACCCGTGGTCCCGAAGGCCGCACCTACCCCTGGGGCGACGCTGCCCCCACCGCCTCGCTGGCCCGCTTCGGCGGCCAGTACCGGGGCCCGGTGGAAGGCGCGGCCCTGGCGGCCGGGGCCACCCCCGAGGGCATCCGCCACCTGGCCGGCAACGTGGCCGAGTGGGTGCAAGACTGGTGGGACCCCGGCTATTACGCGGCCAGCCCCGGCGAGGACCCGCAGGGCCCGGCCGAGGGCGACTACCGGGTGGTGCGCGGCGGCTCCTGGTCCTCGCCCGCCGACGAATTGCGCTCCAGTGCCCGCGCCTATTTTAACCCCGACAAGGGCGCCGGGTACCTGGGTTTCCGCTGCGCCCGCAGCCTGGCTCCCGATCCCTGATGATCCCGGACCCGCTTTCCCTGGGACAGGTCGACGGGCCGCTGAAGATCTACAGCCGCCTGCTCGACGCCGAGATCTGGCTGGTCCCCGAGGGGTACAGCGGCCCGCCCCTGGATGCCCCCGTGTACAGCGCCGCCGAGTGCCGCCTGCTGGTGGCCCTGCAGCCGGAAGCCCTGCAGTTGCGGGCCATCCACCTGGTCAGGGAACACTTCGCCGGCGAGCTGGTGGAGGACCTGGCGGCCGGCCACAGCGCTCAACCACAGCCACAGGACCCACCAGCCGGCACCAGCGGCAAGGCCGAATTGCTGACCCTGGCCAGCCGCCTGGGACCAACCCTCAATCACCCAGAACAGCAGGATAAATGACCCTACCCGAAGTGGTGCTCCAGAAAGGCAACGAACGCGCCCTCTTGCAGGGGCATCCCTGGGTGTACAGCGGGGCCGTCGCCCGCCTCGCCCCGGACCTGCAACCAGGCGCCTTGGTGGAGGTGCGCTCCCACCGCGGCCAGTTCCTGGCCAGCGGCTACTACAACCCCCATTCCAGCATCCGGGTCCGCGTGCTTTGCCGCACCGAGGGCCAGGCTATAGATGCAGGCTTTTTCCGCGCCACCATCGAGCGGGCCTACGAACTGCGCCGGCACAGCGGCCTGCTGGCCCACACCGACGCCTTCCGCCTGATCCACGGCGAGAGTGACGGCCTGCCCGGCCTGATCGCCGATTGGTACGCCGGTTTCTTGGTGGTGCAGTTCCACACCCTGGGTATGGAACACCTGCGGCCCCAGGTGCTGGACGCCCTGTGGGCAGTGGCCAAACCCAGGGGCATCTACGAGCGCAGCGACGTGGGCACCCGCCGCGCCGACGGCCTGAGCGACCGCCCCAGCGGCCCCCTGCGCGGCGAGGAGCCGCCCGAGGAGATCATCATCGCCGAACACGGGGTGCGCCTCTTCGTCGACGTGCGGCGCGGGCAGAAAACCGGCTTCTTCCTCGACCAGCGCGACAACCGCCACCTCTTGCAGCAGCTGGCCGCCGGTGCGGACCTGATCAACTGCTTCGCCTATACGGGCGGCTTTTCGGCCCACGCCCTTAAAGGCGGGGCGCGCCGCACCCTCGACGTGGATGTCTCGCCGCAGCTGGCCCCCTCGGCCCGGCAGAACACCCAGGCCAACTGCCCGCCGGGCAGCACCTCCCAGTACCTAGCCGCCGACCTCTTCCCCTTTCTCGACGAGCTGGCCGAGCGCGGCCCCCGCTTCGACATTGTGGTGCTGGACCCGCCGGCCCTGCTGCGAAAGAGCGCCGACCTGGAACACGCCATGGGGGTGTACACCAAACTCAACCGCAACGCCCTGCGCCTGGTGCGCGACGGGGGGTTGCTGGTCACCGCCTCCTGCTCGGCGCGGGTCTCCTCCGAGGACTTCTTTCAGGTGGTGCGCCGCGCCGCCCACGGAGCCCGCGTCACCCTGCGCCTGGTGGCCCTCAACCAGCACCCCCCAGACCATCCCATCGACCCCGCCTTCCCCGAGGGCCGCTACCTCAAATGCGCCTTCGCCCGGGTGTACCGGAACTGAAACTGACAGCGGCGGAGAGATGACCCCGAAGGCCTCTCTCGGGGAGTGGTCGGGTAGGGAAGACCGCGTGGCGGGGTGGCCGGGTAGCGGAGCTTCGCGAGCGAGGGGGGAGGGCGCGCCTTGAGAGAGGCCGAAGTGGGTCGCTCACCGACGCGCCAAAGCAGCATCCCTATCACCGCTTGATGGCGCGCCCCCCGGGTGGTAAATTGTGCCTCCTTGGACCCAAGCCCCGGGGGAGTACATGGCCGAGACCGATCCTGCCGCAGATCCGCGCCCCATATACAAAGTCCCAGACCCGCTGCCCCTGACCATCGGCGGGCTGATCGCCGCCGTCGGCCCACAAGCCATCAACTTCGGCATCTCCATCGGCGGGGGCGAGGCCTACTTTTTGCCCAATATCGCCGGTCGGGGCGCCTTTGGTTTCCACTGGCTGATCCTGGTCTCGCTGGTGCTGGAGACCACCCTGGTCTACCAGTGTATCAAATACAGCTGCTGCACCGGCCGCTCCTTCTTTGCCGGCACCAACGAGCTGGCCCCCCGCCGCTTCTGGCCCTGGTTCTGGGCCGTGGCCGCCATCCTCACCTTTGGCTGGCCGGCGTGGATGGCCGGAGCGGTGGTCGCCGCCGCCAAGTTCACCGGCCTCACCACCCAGAGCCTCTTCCCCGGCTCGACCCTGCCGCCCCAGTACCTGTGGTCGGTTGTCGCCCTGGTGATGGTGCTGGTGATCTTCTACTTCTCCAACCGCACCTACGCCTTCCTGTCGAAGTTCTTCGAGGTGATCATGGCCGCCAACATCGCGCTGGTGCTGGCCATCACCCTGCTGGTTGCCAAACCCGCCGACTACCTGACCGTACTGGCCGCCTATGCCGGGGTCGACTTCTTCACCCAGGGGGCCAGCGGTCTCACGGCCCTCGACATCACCGCCATGTACAATCAGCCCGGGGGCAGCCTGATGTGGGTGAGTTTCTGGGTGGTCGCCGCCGGCTGGGGTATGGGCAGGTACGCCGGCCAGGTGACCGGGGCCCTGAGCCCCCCCGAACACATCACCACTGGGGAGCTGCACTGGGACCACCGCGATCCAGCCGAGGTGGCCAAGATGAAACAGTGGATCAAGGTGGGCGGTCTGAGCCTGATCGTCTGGTGGGCGATCATCGGCGGGCTGCTGATGACCTACCTCTACTCGGTGGCCGGCTACGCCTACCTGCACGACGAATTCCTGCGCAGCGGCAACATCCCCAAAGGGGTGCAAATCCCGCTGCAGATGGCCACCATCGCCCAGGGGGTGCTCGGGCAGACCGCCGGCTGGCTCATGTTGCTGGTGGTGATGGTCACCCTCTACGACGCCCAGTTTCCCTTCTACGACACCTTCATCGGCCGCACCACCACCGACGCCATCGCCGTCACCGCCAGGAGGGAGCGGAAGCGCTCCTACCGTTTTTACTATTTTCTAGTAGTGACCCTGGCCGTGGCCGCCGGTTTCTACCTGGTGCTCCTGGAGGAACCACTAGTCGTCTGGATGCTGGTGGCCACCGCCGCAGTGGCCTTCCGCTCCATCGGCTCACTGCAGATCATGCTGATCAACAAACGCCGGCTGCCGCCCGAGTTCCAGATGGGCCGGCTCAGCCAGGTCCTGCTGTGGTTCAGCTTTTTCACCGGACTGGGAGCGGTCGCTTACTGGGTCTGCACCGAATTGCCGAAAAGGCTGGCCGGCGGCTGAAGCGGCGGGGACCCGCCCCTCCGGCCCCGCCCAGGAGGGAACCATGGACCCCAAGGATATCCTCAGCACCATCCAGACTGCCATCGCCCCGGTGGTGCTCACCCCCAGGGTAGGGCTGCTAGCCCTGGCCGCCCTGGACCTCACCCTCAAACCGCCGCCGGCCTGAGCCCCTCCCATGCCGATCAAACAACCCGCCGTGGTCCTGGCCGTGCTCGCCGCCGCCCTGGGCTTCTGTGTCGACGCCTACGACCTTTTGCTCTACAGCATCGTGCGCAACCAGAGCCTGGCCAGCCTGGGCCTGGCCGGCGAGCAACTGCTGGCCACCGGCATCGACCTGCTCAACGCCCAGTTGCTGGGCATGTTGCTGGGCGGCATCGGCTGGGGGATCTGGGGCGACCGCTACGGCCGCCGCTCGGTGCTTTTCGGTTCCATCGTCCTCTACTCGGCGGCCACCTTCGCCAACGGTTTTGTCAACAGCATAGAAACCTACGCGGCTTGCCGCTTCATCGCCGGCGTGGGCCTGGCCGGCGAGCTGGGCGCCGGGGTCACCCTGGTGGCCGAGCTGATGACCCCCCAGCAGCGCGGCTACGGCACCATGATTGTGGCGGCCGTGGGGGTACTGGGGGTGGTGACCGCCTCGCTGATCGGCGATTTCTTCCCCTGGCGCACCGCGTACTTCATCGGCGGAGGGCTGGGCTTTTTGCTCCTGCTCCTGCGCCTGGGGGTGAGCGAGTCCCTGCTCTTCGATCGCACCAAGCAGCTGGCGGTGTCGCGCGGCAATTTTTTCGCCCTCTTCACCGACGCTGGCCGGCTGCGCAAGTACACCTGCCTGATCCTGGTGGCCATGCCCATCTGGTACGCCATCGCCATCCTCATCACCTTTGCCCCCGAGCTGGGCCTGGCCCTGGGTCTGGCCGAGGCCCCCAAGGCCGGCACCGCAATCCTGGTCTACTACCTGGCCCTGACCTGCGGCGATCTGACCAACGGCTACCTGAGCCAGCGGCTGCAGACCCGCAAGTGGATCATCGCCGCCTTCATGCTGCTCACCGCCGCCAGTTGTGGCGCGTACTTTTTGCTGGGCGGCAGCTCGCCGGCGATCTTCTACACGGTCTGTTTTCTGCTGGGCTGGTCCTCGGGGTACTGGGCCATCTTCATCACCGTCTCGGCCGAGCAGTTCGGCACCAATCTGCGGGCCACCGCCGCGGTCACCGCCCCCAATTTCGTGCGCGGCCTCACCACCTTGCTCACCCTGGCCTTCAAGGAACTCAGCCCCCTGCTCGGCACCCTATCCAGCGCCGCCCTGATCGGCGCCTTCATCCTACTGATCGCCTTCGTCGCCCTCTTCCAACTGGAAGAGACCTACGGCGTGGATCTGGACTATCTCGAGGAGGTATGAGCACACTGCCGGCGCGGATTACCAGCCAAACTCACAGCGGAGTACGCATGGCCAAACACGAAAAAACACTGCCCCTGCCCGGCGAGGTCTTCGGGGTCGCCGGGCGCACCGCCTTCCTCATCGCCCCAGCCCAGGCCGGCCGACCCAAACCCTGGGTCTGGTACGCCCCGGCCCTGCCCGGCACCCCCGGCCCCGAAGAGGGCTGGATGTTCGAGCAGTTTCTGGCCGCCGGGGTCGCCATCGCCGGCATCGACGTGGGCGAGTCCTACGGCAGCCCCCGGGGCCGCCGCCTCTTCTCGGCCCTGCATACCGCCCTGGTCCGGCGCGGGTACTCCAAGCGGCCCTGCCTGCTGGCCCGCAGCCGCGGTGGCCTGATGCACTACAACTGGGCCGCTGAAAACCCCCGCCTGGTGGCCGGCGTCGCTGGCATCTACCCGGTCTGCGATCTGACCACCTATCCCGGCCTGAAAAACGCCTGCGGCGCCTATGGCCTGGGCGAGGCAGGGCTGGCGGCCCGCCTGGCCGAGCACAACCCCGTCGAGCGCCTCGCCCCCCTGGCCAAAACCAAGGTTCCCCTCTTCCACACCCACGGGACCGAGGACACGGTGGTGCCTTTCGACCGCAACGCCGAACTGGTGGCCCGCCGCTACAAAAAACTGGGCGGCCCGATGAGCCTGCGGGTGCTGGAGGGCCAGGGCCACAACTGGTGGCCCGGCTGGTTCCAGTGCCAGGAACTGGTGGACTTCGCCATCGCCCGCGCCCACTGGCGATGACCACCTCGCAGCAGTGGAATGCCCGCGACTATGCGCAACACTCCTCGGCCCAGCTCCGGTGGGCCGAGGAACTCATCCCCAAGCTCGGCCTGCGGGGGCACGAGTCCCTGCTGGACCTGGGCTGCGGCGAGGGCAAGATCACCGCCCTGATCGCCGATCGGCTCCCGCAGGGCAGGGTGCTGGGCCTCGACCTTTCACCCGAGATGATCGCGCTGGCCGCCGCTCAGTTTCCGCCATCCACCCATCCCAACCTCGCTTTTTTGCAGATGGACGTCAGCCGCATCGCGCTTGGGCAGGTCTTCGACATCGCCTTCTCGAATGCCGCGCTGCACTGGGTGGCCGACCACCTGGCCGTGCTGCGCGGCGTGCGGGCCTGCCTGCGACCCGAGGGGCGAATCCTCTTCCAGATGGGGGGCCGGGGCAATGCCGCCGGTATACTCGCCGCCCTGGAGGAGGTGCTGACCCGCCCGCACTGGGCTGACCACTTCCGCGGTTTCGCCAATCCCTACTCCTTCTACGGTCCCGAGCAGTACGAGGACTGGCTGCCCCAGGCCAAATTCCGCCCCCTGCGCCTCGAACTGGTCCCCAAGGACATGCAGCACCCCGACGCCGCCGGCCTGCTGGGCTGGCTGCGCACCGTCTGGTTCCCCTACACCGACCGCCTGCCCGGGGACCGGCGCGAAGCCTTCCTCGGCGAGGTGGTCGAGACCTACCTGGCGGCGTATCCGGCGGACAGCGCCGGTCGCACCCACGTCGCCATGGTCCGCCTCGAGGTCGAAGCCCATGCCTGCTGAAGAAGGACTGCTGCTCTTGCTCGACGGCGCGGTAGTTGCCCGCACCGTAGACTGCCGCCAGACCTTCCACTCGCCCATCAAAGACCCCGCCAACCCGATCCTAACCGCCACCGAACCCTGGGAGGGGCGCGGGCCCTACACCTGGGGCACCCGCCTCCTGTGGAACCCGGAGCGACAGCAGCACGACCTCTACTACGTCGCCTTCCGCGTCGAGGACAACCATTACCGCTGGGGTCTGGCCGAATCCCAGGACGGTCTCACCTGGACCAAACCCCAACTGCAAATCGAGACCTTTGCCGGGGAGTCGGCGCGCAACATGCTCACCGGCGGACCGCACCCGGACAAGGCCGTGCGCTCGGTGGTGCGCGACCCGCGGCCGGATTGCCCCCCGGCCCAGCGCTACAAGGGCATCCGCTTCACCTACCAGGGCGAGTACGTCTCCTATTCCCCGGATGGCCGGCGCTGGACCGAGGACCCGGAAAACCCGGTCTGGCGCGTGCCCTCGGACATCATCCACGCGATGTGGGACCCCGGGGGCGGCCGTTTCGTCGCCTACTTCAAACTCTGGGAAGTGACCGGCGAAACCCCCGCCCCCACCTCACCCTCGGGCTGGCGGCCGGTGCGCAAGTACCTGCCCTTCTTCAGCCACCGCCTGCGACCCGACGGCCTGGCCGAGTTTTACGAGGGTATCGAGGTGCTCTTCGAACCCGAGGCCGGCGCCCGCACCCAGCCTGTCGACGGCCTGCTACTGCGCGCCGCCGGCCAGGGCATGGACGACGGGGGCGGGGCACCACTCACCGGCGCCTGGCACGCCCGCCGGGTGATCGCCCGGGCCGAGAGCGACGACTTCCGCCGCTGGCACCGCGAGCAGATCGTCCTGGCCGTCGACGAACGCGACCGCCCCGACGCCAACATCCAGTACTTCTTCGTGCTGCCCTATGGCGGCTACTACCTGGGCTTCGCCACCCTGCACGACGAGCGCGGCTACTTCGAGCAGCAACTGGCCTTCAGCCGCGATGGCCGGCACTGGTCGCGGCCCTGGCGCGGCAACTTCATCGGCCTGGGCCCGCCGGGCGCCTTCGACAGCGGCATGGTGCTGGCCCCCACCGACCCCATCTGCACCGAGACCCAGCTGATCTTCTACTACGGCGGTTTCGACCTCAAACACTGGCAGCCCATGAGCGACCCCTGGTCCTCGGCCATCGGCCGCGCCTTTTTGCGCCGCGACGGTTTCGCCTCCTGGGATAACCTGCCGGGCCGCACCGGCACCGTCGAGACCCAGCCCCTGCGGGTCAAGGGCGAGGACCTGTGGCTCAATGCCGATGCCCGGGCCGGCCAGCTCCGGGTGGAGGTGCGGGATGAGGGCGGCCAGGTGATCCCCGGCTTCGCGCCGGAAGACTGCACCCCGCTGAACGAGGACACCTCCAGATACGCGCAGTGTTTGGCCCCGATCCGCTGGGGCGAAAGGAAGCTGGGCGAACTGGCGGGCCGACCGGTGCGCCTGTGCTTCGCGCTGCAGGAGGCTTCCCTTTACGCGCTGCGCCTGGGGGAGGGGGAGGAGGAGCCCTAGCGATGGACACCCAGCTGGTGATCGTCACCGGCATGAGCGGTGCCGGCAAATCGAGTACCGCCAAGGGCCTGGCGCGCCAATGCAGACTCAACGGCATCCCGCATTGTTGGCTGGAGGAGGAGACCCGCAATCATCCGATCACCACGGGGGAGTTCGGCGGGGGCGGATTGCGCGAGCAGGCGGAACTCGATCGCCAGATCCCCGCGATGCTCATCCGCTGGGAGCACCTGGTCCGGCGCATCCGCCGCTCGCACCGCCTGTATATCCTCGAAGGGGTGTTCTTCCAGAACATTATCCGCTCCCTCCCCCGGCAAGACCCCCCTTTTCACCGGCGTCCCGCGCCTGGTGCCGCCCTGCCCGCCGAATGGTTGACATGGTCGCCATCCTACACTGACATCGACCGGACCTGCCCCCTAACCCGAGGATAAACCCATGGCCGAGGACCAGAAGCCTTTCACCCTTGCCCCGCAACACGCCGGCGACGCCAACAGCCCCAAGGTGAACGTACACGACACGGTGGGCGCCATCCTGCTCGGCCTGGTGGCCCTGGCCCTGGCCTTTGCCCTGTGGCGCGCCCAGGCCCACCGCCGCGATCTGGAGAAACTGCTGGTGCGGCACCTCCTCGCCGCCGACCGGTAATCCTGTGAAGGTCTCGGTGTTCATCGCCGCCAGCCTCGATGGGTACATCGCCCGCAGCGACGGTGGCCTGGACTGGCTCGGAGGCGCGACAGATCCGGGTGAGGACTACGGCTACGCCGCGTTCATGGCTGTCGACCCCGCCTGACCCTTGGACCCGGCTGCCTACCTTGAGCGACTCGGCCTCCCGACCCCGATGGCGGCCACGGCCCAGACCCTGCGCCACCTGCATCTGGCCCACCTGGAACAGGTGCCCTTCGAGAACCTCGACATCCACCTGGGTCGGCCCATCTCTCTGGAATTGCCCCTGCTCTACGACAAGATCGCGCGCCGGCGGCGGGGCGGCTTCTGCTACGAACTCAACGGCCTCTTCGCCTGGCTGCTGTCCAGGCTGGGGTACGAGGTGGACCTGCTCTCGGCGCGGGTCTATGGGCCCCAGGGCCTCGGCCTCGAACGCGACCATCTGGCCCTGCGGGCCCGCGCCGGCGGCAACTGGCTGGCTGACGTGGGTTTCGGCGATTCCTTTCTCGAGCCCCTGCCCCTGGAGCCTGGTCTGGAGGTGGTCCAACGCGGCACCAGCTACCGCCTCACCGAGGCGGACGATCAGTGGACCCTGCACCAGCAACACCCCGGCAGTGGGTGGACCCCGCAGTACCTGTTCACCCTCCGCCCCTACCAGCTCGAAGACTTCACCCCGATGTGCCAGTTCCACCAGACCGACCCCGCCTCGCCCTTCACCCGCAAACGGGTGTGCACCCGCGCCACTCCACAAGGCCGCCTCACCCTGAGCGAGGACCGGCTGATCACCACCACCGGCACCACTCGCCACGAACGCCCTGTCACTGGCGAGGAGGAACGAACCGCCCTCTTGCGCGATCAGTTCGGCGTGGTGCTATGACTTGACGCAACCACCCTCCTTTTGTCGGCGCAATCCGTTTTCATGATATTGTCCCCTTGGAGGACTCCCCCATGGCCAACCCGCGCCTCGACCTCAGCGGCACCTGGCAATTGCGCGAAGCCAGGCCCGACAGCCGGCCCATTCCCGCCGCCCTGCCCGGCGACACCCACAGCGCTCTCCTGGCCGCCGGCCAGATCCCCGACCCGTACTGGGGCAAAAACGAACTCGACCTCCAGCTCCTCAACCGCCAGGACTGGATCTTCTCCCGCACCTTTGAGGTGGGGGACGAGTTATTGGCCGCCGTCGAGGTCTACCTCCACTGCGATGCCCTGGACACCATCGCCGAGGTCTATCTCAATGGGCAGTTGGCCGGCCATTCGCACAACATGTTCGTGCGCCAGCGCTTCTCGGTGCGCCCCCTGCTGCGCGCCGGCATCAACGAGATCGAGATCCACCTGCATTCCGCCGAGAACGAGGCCCGCCGCCTGGCCGCCGCCCTGCCCTACGCGGTGCCCTGCTCCGACTACCCCGTGCAGTCGCCCCACCGCAACCTGGTGCGCAAGGTGCAGTGCCACGCTGGCTGGGACTGGGGCTGCTGTCTGATGGTGGCCGGGGTCTACGGCCAGATCTACCTGGCCACGGCCGACCCGGGCCGCATCGAGTACGTGTACACCGAGCAGGAACACACCCCCGGCCGGTGCCGGTTGCGGGTGTGCTGCGAGGTGTGGGCGCCGCTCTGGGGCGAGACCGAATTCGAGGTGTCCATCGCCGGCCAGCACCACCAGCGCCCGGTGAGGCTAGAGCCGGGCGTAAATCTGCTGGAGGAAAGCTTCGAGATCCCCTCCCCCCGCCTGTGGTGGCCCAATGGCTGCGGCGAGCAGCCTCTGTACGAGCTGGAGGTCAAGGCCGCCGGCGACACCCTGCACAAACGCCTGGGCCTGCGCCAACTGGAATTGATCGCCCAGGAGGACGAGGTCGGCCTGGGTTTCAAATTTCGCGTCAATGGGCTGGACCTCTTCGCCAAAGGGGCCAACTGGATTCCCTGCGACGCTTTGCCTTCGCGACAGACCCGCGCGGTGCTCGACGACCTGCTCTCCAGCGCGGCTTCAGCCCACATGAACATGCTGCGGGTCTGGGGCGGGGGTCAGTACGAGTCTGAGGACTTCTACGACCTGTGCGACGAGAAGGGCCTCTTGGTATGGCAGGACTTCATGTTCTCCTGCTCCACCTACCCGGCCACCCCCGATTTCCTGGCCAGCGTCGAGGAGGAGGCCCGCCATCAGGTGAAGCGGCTGCGCGACCACGCCTGCCTGGCCCTGTGGTGCGGCAACAACGAGGACCTGGGCGCCCTCAATTGGTACGAGATCTCGCGCAAGCACCGCGACCGCTATTTGGTGGACTACGACCGGCTCAACGAAGGGGTACTCGGGCGAGTGGTGGATCAGGCCGACCCCGCCCGCACCTTCTGGCCCAGTTCCCCCTGCGCCGGCCGGGGCGACTACTCGGACAACTGGCGCGACGACAAACGCGGCGACATGCACTACTGGCGGGTCTGGCACGAGGGCCGTTCCTTCGACGCGTACTACGCGGTGACCCCGCGCTTCTGCTCCGAGTTCGGGTACCAGTCCTTCCCCTCCCTAGAGTGTATCCGCACCTACGCCCCGCCCGACCAGTTCAACGTCACCGCCCCGGTGATGGAGCACCACCAGCGCCATCCAGGGGGCAATGCCCGCATCACCGAGATGTTTGCCCGCTACTTCCGCCTGCCCGAGGGGTTTGCCAATTTCGTCTACCTCAGTCAGGTGCAGCAGGGCCTGGCGATCAAGACCGCCGTCGAGCATTGGCGCCACCTGCGGCCGGTGTGTATGGGCACGCTCTACTGGCAGCTCAACGACTTGTGGCCGGTGTGCTCCTGGTCCTCCCTCGAATACGGCGGCAAGTGGAAGCTGCTGCACTATATGGCGCGGCGCTTCTATGCCCCGACCATCGCCTCTGCCTTCCAGACCAGTGCCGGCGAGTTGGAGTTGTGGCTGACCAACGACCGCGATGCCGAGGTGCCGGCGCGCCTCATTCTGCGCGTGCTCGACTTTGAGGGCCGCGAAAGACAGCGCCGCGAGTTCTCCGCAAAGGTGGCTCCCGGCGGCGCCTTCAACCTGGCCACCTACCCGGTGGCAGGGCTGGCGCCCGAACCAGACGAGGTCTTCGCTGTGCTCGACCTGGAATCCGGCGAGGGTGGGTATCGCAACACGCACTTCTTCGTCCCGTACAAGGCCTGCGAATTGCACCCAGCCCAAGTGCAGACCACTGTCGAAGCAGATGGCCCCGGCCGCTTCACTGTCACTCTGAGCACCGACGCCCCGGCCTTCTTCCTCAGCCTCGACCTGGAGGGCTGGCGGGGGGAGTTCGACGACAACTGCATCACCCTCTTGCCCGGCGAAGAACGGCAACTGCGTTTCACCGCCAAGGGCCCGGCCCCCACCCTGGCCCAGTTCCAACAGGCCCAGGTGGTGCACCACCTGCGGGCGACCTACCTATAGGGGCCGCGCGGGAGCACCACCCTCCACGAAAGGACACGGCGATGTTGCACCCCGTCAACGAACTCAGCTACACCATCCTGCTCTGCGACGATCTGGAGGTCATGAAGCGCTTCTACTGCGGGTGGTTTCCCGTCGAGATCCGCCAGGTCGCGGAGGCTGCGGTGGTCCTGGGCCTCGGGTCCACCCAGTTCGTCCTGCGCCAGCGCACCCGCACCTATGACGGCCGGGGTCCCCGTCTCGGTGTCCCCGGGGTCCAGCTCTGCTTTCGCGTCGGCCCCCAAGAGGTGGAACCCTGCTACCAGCAACTCCTCGCCCAAGGGGTTGCCATCGCCGAACCGCCCACCGATCAGCCCCGAGGTCACCGGACGGTATATTTCTTCGATCCGGAAGGCAATCTCTTGGAGGTATATGCCGAAATCTAGTTTGGAGTGGCAGACACCCCACCCTATGAATCGCCCCTCGATGCGGCGCCTCATGGCCCCGCTTCGCCGCTTTGTCTAGATTTTAACCCAGTACCACCGCAGCCAGCATGCCGCTGGCCCGCCGCCCTCTGGAGAGTTCTCATGCGACCGACTGAAGACACCTCCAACGCCAGACTCCAAGCCGACCCCGCCGCCGTGCAGCTCTACCGCGACGCCCGTTTCGGGCTCTTTGTCCACTGGGGCGTGTACTCCCTCATCGGCCACGGCGAGTGGGTGATGCACGCCGAGAAGATCCCGGTGCCCGAGTACGAGAAACTGCCGCCCCGCTTCAACCCCGCCCAGTTCTCTGCCGACGAGTGGGCGAGTCTGATGGTGGACTCGGGTCAGCAGTACATGGTCATCACCAGCAAACACCACGACGGGTTCTGCATGTTCGACAGCGCCCTCACCGAGTACAAGATCACCCGCACCCCCTTTGGCCGCGACCCCATCGGTGAACTGGCAGAGGCCCTGGGCAAACGCGGCCTCAAGCTGGGTTTCTACTATTCGCTGCTCGACTGGCACCACCCCGCCTACACCAGAGACTGGGCTGCGTACGTCAAATACTACCAGGGCCAGGTGCGCGAGTTGTGCACCCGCTATGGGGAGATCGCCCTGATCTGGTTCGACGGGTACTGGCCCAACCACGAGCCTCCCGGCCCGCACTTCGTCGAGCAGGGCTCCTGGGACTTGGCCGGCACCTACGACCTGATCCACCAGTTGCAGCCCAAGGCCCTGGTCGGCAACAACCACCACGTGCCCCCGCTCAAGGGCGAGGACTTCCAGATGTTCGAGCAGGACCTGCCCGGCGAGAACACCGCCGGTTTCAATGCCGGCAGCATGGGCAAGTTGCCGCTCGAGTCCTGCCTGACCCTCAACAAGAACTGGGGTTACAACCCCGAGGATCACAATCACAAATCCGAAGCCGAGGTGATCCGCTTCCTCGCCGAGTGTATAGGCCGCGACAGCAATCTTTTGCTCAACGTGGGGCCCACTCCGCTGGGCACCATCCAACCCGAACACACCCAACGCCTGCGCGGCGTGGGCCAGTGGCTGCGCATCAACGGCGAGTCCATCTACCATACCCGTCCCCTGCCCAAGGCCCGCAGCGAGTGGGGCTATGCCGTACACAACCCCGCCACCGGCAAGGTGTATCTGCATATCCTCGATTGGCCCGGCACCTCGCTCAGTGTGGAGGTGCCCACAGTCGCCACCGCCGCCCTGCTGGCCAGCGGCAAGTCCCTGCCGGCCCGCCGCGCCGGCGCCAACCTGATCCTCACCCTGCCCCTCGCGGCGCCAGATGCGGCGGACACTGTCGTGGTGCTGAGCTGAGATGGCCGCAGAGGAAGAACTCTCCGGTTTTGTGCGCGAGGCCCTGGCCCGGGGATTGCCGCGGGCCCAGATCGAGGCGGTATTGCTCAAAGCCGGCTGGGAACCCGCACCGGTGCGCGGGGCCCTGGCCGCGTACGCCGACCTCGATTTCCCCCTGCCCGTGCCCAGGCCCAAGCCCTATCTCCCGGCCCGCGAGGCCTTTCTCTGTCTGGTGCTCTTCACCGCCCTGTACCTGAGCGCCTTCCACCTGGGCAGCCTGCTCTTCCACTTCATCGAGCGCGCCCTGCCCGACCCCGCCGGCTTCGACACCGCCCATCAGTTCCGCGAGGGCCTGCGCTGGTCCACCGCCTACCTGATCATCGCCTTCCCCCTCTTCCTCTACACCGCCCGCGCCCTGGCCCGGTCTGCGGCGGGCGACCCGGCCAAGCAGCGCTCCAAGGTGCGCAAATGGCTCACCTATCTGACCCTCTTCCTGGCCGCCGGCGCCCTGGTGGGCGACTGCACCGTTTTGGTGTACAACCTGCTCAGCGGCGAGTTGGGCCTGCGTTTTGTGCTCAAGGTCCTGGTAGTGGGGGCCATTGCCGGAGGGATCTTCGCCCACTATCTGCGCGACCTGCGGCGGGACGAGCAGGAAAGCCATCCTGCCCCGCAGGCCGCCGGCCAGCTCTTCACCTGGGTGGCCAGCGGGGCAGTAGTCCTCGCCCTGGGCGGCAGTTTCCTGCTGCTCGACGCCCCGGCCCAGGAGCGGGTGCGCCGCCTGGACGGGCAGCGGGTGGAGAATCTGCGTATGCTGGCCAGCGCCGTGGACCTGTACTGGTCGCGCCGCGGGGTGCTGCCCGAGGCGCTGGACTCCCTGGCCCAGGAACAGGGTTTTGCCCCCCAGGCAGCGGACCCCGCAACCGGGCACCCCTACGAATACCGCATCCTGGGTGCCGACGCGTACGAGTTGTGCGCCGCGTTCGAGCGCGGTTCCGAGGAGGAAGGCTTGGCTTATCCTGGGGACTTCTGGTCCCACGGGGCGGGCCGGCATTGTTTCCAGCTCAGAGCAAAAATCCCCACGCGATGATCCCGTTCCGGCTGCCGGGCATCGGCAGGCTGGCCGGCCGGCTGGTGCTGCTCAAACTGGCCCTGCACCTGGCGGCCAATACCCTGGGCAACTACGGCTACTTCCGCGACGAGTTGTACTACCTGGCCTGCAGCGAGCGCCTGGACTGGGGGTACGTGGATCATCCTCCCCTCTCTATCCTGCTCCTGCGCCTGAACCGCCTCCTGCTGGGGGATTCCCTCTTCGCCCTGCGCCTCTTGCCGGCCCGGGCCGGCGCAGCCCTGGTGTGGCTGACGGCGCTGCTGGTCCGCCAGTTGGGAGGAAGCGAGCGGGCCCAGGGATTGGCCGCCCTGGCGGTGTTGATCGCCCCCATCTGCCTGGGCCTGGGCGATTTCTACTCCATGAACGCCTTCGAGTCCCTGTGCTGGATGGGCTGCGCCCTCTTGCTCCTGCGCCTGGTGCAGGGTGGTGACCCCCGGCTCTGGCTCTGGCTGGGGGCGCTGGCCGGCCTGGGCCTGCAGAACAAACACAGCATGGCCTTCTTCGCTGTGGCCGTGCTGCTGGGCCTGCTCTGCACCCCGCAGCGCCGGCTGCTCTACACCCCCTGGTGCTGGCTGGGCGGCGGCCTGGCGCTGCTCCTGGTCCTGCCCAACCTGCTCTGGCAGCAGGCCCACCACTGGCCCACCCTCGAATTCCTCAGCAATGCCCAGGCGCAGAAGAATTACCTGCTCTCGCCCCTGGAATACCTCTCGGCGCAGCTGCTCTATCAGCACCCCTTGGCCCTGCCCCTGTGGGCCGGCGGGGCGCTCGGATTCCTCTTCCACCCGCGCCTGAAAGAGTACCGCTGCTTCGGCATCGCCTTTGTCGCGCTGCTGGCCTTCTTCGCAGCGCAGCGGGGCAAACCCTATTACCTGTCGCCCTTCTTCCCGCTGCTCCTGGCCACCGGAGCCCTGCTCGCCGAACAGCACCTGCCCCGGCGCTGGTTCGGGGCCTACGCCCTGCTGCTGGCCCTGGGCGGCCTCATCGTCCTACCCCTGGCGCTGCCCCTGCTCCCGCCCCAGACCTTCGTCACCTACGCGTCAACGCTGGGCATGGGCGAGGTGAAAACCGAGCGGCACGAAGCCGCAGCCCTGCCCCAGTACCTGGCCGACCGCTGCGGCTGGCCCGAACTGGCGGCCCAGGTGGCCCAGGTGTACCGCGCCCTGCCCCCCGCCGAGCAGGCCCAGGCCTCCCTGTACACCCAGAACTACGGCGAGGCCGGCGCCCTCGACTTCTTTAGCCCTCAGTACGGCCTGCCCCCGGCCCTGTGCGGCCACAACAACTACTGGCTCTGGGGCACCCGCGGGCAGAGCGGCGAGGTGCTCATCGCCGTGGGCGGCCACCCGGACGACTACCGGCAGTTTTTTGCCTCGGTGGAACAAGTCGCCATACACACCCACGAGTACGCCATGCCCTACGAGCGCAATCTGCCGATCTTTGTGTGCCGGGGTCCCAAGATACCCCTGGAGCAGGTCTGGTCCGCCGCAAAGCGCTATCGCTGACCCTGGCCCCAAGGTGCATCCGCCCTGAGGTATCTTTGGAATACCCCCTAAATCGACCTTGCGCTAGCCACCGATGGCCAACAAGATCCGCACCTTCTACGCCGCCGAAGTCGACGCCCTCTTGCCCCTGCTGCACGAGACCTACCGCTGCATCGGGGCGTTTCAAAAGAAACGCTCGGCGCGCAACGAGGCCCTGCTGCTCGACCAGCTGAACCAGACCGGCCAGGCCCTGCAGTTCTTCAAACAGGTGGTGCAGCCCAAGAAGCAGCCCTACTTCGACGCCCTGCTCGACGAGGGGCTACCCATCTCCGACCGCATCATCGCCCTCGACACCGCCGTGGGCATGATGCACATCGAGTTCGCCGTGGAGCGGGCCTACGTGCACCGCGAGACCGCCGCCCTGCGGCGGGTACTGGAGGAGAGCCGCCAAACCCCCGAGGACGAGGCGCTGGCCCCGGCGCCGGCCCAACTGGATGCCGACACCCTGGTCCACGGCCTGCCCGCCTCGCCGGGCCGGGCCTCGGGCAAGGCGGTGGTCATCAGCCGCAACTCCGACTACCGCCTGGTCCACACCGGCTGTATCCTGGTGGCCCCCATGACCCGCCCCGAACTGGCTCTCCATCTAGATCGGGTGGCCGCCATCGTCACCGATACCGGCGGCACCCTCTGCCACGCTGCCATCCTCGCCCGCGAGCGGGGCGTCCCCTGCGTGGTGGGCACCGGCGGGGCCACCCGCCAGATCCGCCCCCGGATGCTGGTGGAGGTGGACGGCACCCAGGGCACGGTGCGCCGGTTGCGCTGAGCGCAAAAAAAGGGCGGCCCCGGCTGCGAGCCGCCCTTCGTGGTCTGGGGTATCGCTGGTCTACTTCAGCAAGAGCAGCTTGCGCACCTGGGTGAATTCCCCGGCCCGCAGCCGGTAGAAGTACACCCCGCCGGCCGCTGCCCGCCCTCCTTCGTCCCTGCCGTCCCACACCACCCGGTGGAAACCAGGTTCCCTGTTCCCCTGCACCAGGGTCCGCACCTGCTGCCCCAGCACGTCGTAGATCTCCAGGCGCACCGCTGCGGCCTGAGGCAACTGGAAGCGGATCACCGTGGCCGGGTTGAAGGGATTGGGATAGTTGGGCTGCAGGGCAAAGGTCTGCGGCATCCAGCGCGCCTCCACCTGTCCCAGGAGCGCGGGCTGCCCCGTTCTCCCCTGGGCGTCGCGCACTGTGGCCTCGCGCACCCGGAAGAGCCCGCTGGCTTCGGGCACCAGTGGCTCGAAGTACAGCTCGGCCAGCATACCCTCTACCGCTCCCTCTCCGCCGGTGCGGCCCAGGCCCACCAGCACCTGGCCGGGCAACTCGTGGCGCTCCAGGAGCAGGGGCGCCTGCTCACCGGCCAGGACACTGGTCTCGCTTCCCACCCGCAGCAGGCGGAAAGCGGCTGGATCGTATTCCACCACCGCGCCCACCCCGCGCAGGGGCAGCGACTGGGTCTGCAGGGCCAGCACCAGCCCCTCCTCGGTGGAGCGCGGGACCAGTTGCAACCCGCCGCCGATCACCGGCCGCTGGGGCATTGCAACCGGCTTGCCCACCGACCGGCCAAAGAGATCGGCGAAGACGAAGAAATCGCTGAAGGCGACGCTGCCGTCCCCGTCCAGGTCGTAGGCCGCGCCGGCGGCGGCGGCCGACTTGCCGAAGGCGTCGGCAAAGAGGAAGAAATCGTCGAAGGCGATGATGCCGTCCCCGTCGAAATCCGACTGGGTCAGTTGGGCCTCGGAAGCGCCGCCAGTCGCGCCGCTGCCGCCCGCCAGCGAGCCGGTCAGTTTGATCTCCCCAGTGCTCATGCGGGCGAAGATCAGGCTGGAGACCTCCTGCTGACTGCCGCCCACCTTTTTGACTGAGTAGGTGGTGACGATCAGGTCGGTGATGGAAAACTCTTCGGTGGTGGCAAAGGTCAGGCGGCCGATCAATCCGCCGGCATCGGGGGCAACCCCGGCGCTGGGCCCGAGGATGGCCGCCCCGAAGGTCACCGCGTTGTCGGTGCTGATGGCCGGCAGCTGGGGCACGGTGCCGCCGCCGGCGATCAGGATGTTTTCCTCCTCGGCGGTTTCGGGGGCGTAGCTGATGAAGGTGAGCTGGTCGGGGTCGAACTCCACCTTCACCGAGTAGTTGGACAGGTCTTTGAAACTCCCATCGCCGATCTTGTCGAAGTTGAGGTACACGTCCAGCTCCACCAGCGAGCCGGCGGTGATGAATCCCTTGTTGAATTCCTCCTGGTCGCCGGCGTCGGTGTCGAAGTCGAAGGAGACCGGGCCCTTGGTCTGGTCGAGGAACACCGGCGGCACCAGCTTGGCCGCCACCCCTGGCTCCAGCTCGTCCTGGCCGGTCAGCGACTTCAAATCCACCGTCTGCACCAGGACCTGGGTGCCGGCAAAATCCTCGAGGACGCGGAAGGAGAAGCGGCCCAGAAACCCAGTCCCATCCACGGCCGTGGCCTCCTTGGCGCCCAGGATGGCGCCGCCGAATTCCACCGTGCCCTCGCCCAGCAAGGGAGAGAGGAAAAGCGCCGTGCCGCCGCCGGCGCGCAGGAAGTTGCCCTCGCCTGCATCATCGCTGGCCTCGACGAATTCCAGCGCGGTTGGATCGTACCCCAGCTTGACCGCGTACCCGGACACGTCGGTCGCCCCGGAGACGTACACGTCCAGGGTCAGGTCCTGGCCCGCCTCCAGGTCGGCCAGGGCCGCCAGGCCCTGGTCGCCGCTGTCGCCGTCGAGGTCGATGCTGATCGCCGCCCCCTCGTTGCCGCCGGGCGGCGCGGTTTTGACCGTCAAGCCCGTGGCGGTGTCCTCCTCGGCGGCCACCACCACCGTGGCCTGCAGATCGATACCCGTCAGCTGGCTGCCGCCAGCCACTTGCAGGGTGTTTTCGTAGATGGGGTTGAGCACCTGGCCGCTGGCGGTGTGTAATTCGGCGAAGACCTGGTACGCACCCGGCCGCACCCCATCGACCAGATAGGTGCCGTCGGCCTCAGCCGAACGGACGCTCACCAGCGACAGCTCGCGCGGGCCGCTCACCTGCATCAGGGTGACGGTGGCTTCGTCGATCTGGTCCGCCTGGTCGCCGCTCAGCTCGTTGCCCTCCTCGTCCAGGGTCTGCAAGGTGAGGTTGCCGGCGATGGAGCCAAAGGCCAGCTGCACCGCCCCGGTGCTGAAGGCCAGGTCCAGGGGCCGCTCCAGCCGGCTGCCGTCCACCCCCTCGGCCTTGAACACCGAGAACTGGTAGAACTGCCCGGTCTGCAGCGCCACCGGGAAAACGATGGCCTTGTGGTCGGGCTCCAGGCTGAAATTGCGCAGCGGCTGGCCGTTGAGCACCGCCTCAATGGCGGCGAACTTGGCCTCCGCGCGCAGGGGTTTGTTGAAGGCCAGGCGGATGCCGCTCTTGGTCAGGTCCACTCCGGCGGTGGGCCAGGTCGTCGGACCGGCCCCGCCCTTGAGTTCGACCACTGGATCGAATTGATTCGCTCCTTGCTGCACCACCCCCTGCGATTGGGTGATAAAGAGCAGTTCGTCGCGGGTGCGGGATTCGCCCAGCAGCATGACCTCGACCCCGCGCTGCCCCGGGCGCAGCCGTTCTGTGTGGCCGTCGGGACCAAAAGCGGTGCCAAAGAGTTCGATGGTGTCGAAAGTCTCGCCGGGATTGCGGTACCGCTCGTTGCGCAGGTCGAAGGCCGGCAACGAGCGCTGGCGGGGATGGGGCGGCCGGAAACCGCGCGGCACCTCGACCATGGCATAGGCGATCAGGGCGTAACCGCCGGTCAGGGGCAGATTCTCGATGGTGAACTCCGGCGTGAAGGTGATGGCCGAGGCAACCACGTCCTCCTCGTTGAAGGAGGAGAGCCCGAACTGCTGGCCAGCCAGGTTTTCGTAGGGCACCAGCCCCAGAAAGATCGGCCCGACGAAACGGCGGTTGCCGGGCAGGTCGGGCAGCAGCAGGCGGCCGCTGAGGCTGCGGGTGCCGGCAAAAGCGGTACCGGTGGTGAATACCCCGGTGGCCGAAGCGGCCAGCTGATTGCCCTCCTCGTCCTCGGCGTCCCGCACCACCACCCGGTACACGGTGTCGGCGGCCAGTTTGAGCGGCAGGGTGTAGGTGGTGCCGCCGGTCTGCACCTCCAGGTCGCCCAGCTCCTCGGGCGGGGGCAGGATCAGCAGGTCTGCCTCGTCCAGCAGTGCGGCCTTGTTGAACTGGATCTGGAGCTCCACCTCCCGGGCTACCCCCACTGCCCCCGACTGCGGGGTCAGGGAGACCACCTGCAAAGGCTCGGGCAGGGCCACCTCTAAGTCCACCTTTACCTGCTGGTCAGCGGCCACCACCACTGGCTCGGGGTGGATCGCCTGCAGATCGACCAGCCCGCTCGGTCCCAGATTTAGGGTGATAAAAGCCGCCAGGTGATAGGTGCCCGGATTGACGTTTTTGAACTCGAAGCGCGGGCCGTTCAGCGGCGCTCCCGAGACGATCAGTTCGCTGAGTTCCTCGGAATCCGGCTCCAGCCCGCCCTCGGGCAGGCCAGCCAGCAATACCGCATAGGACTCGCCGGGCATGAAGCCGGCGTTGCCCGGCAGCTCGGACGGCAGCCGGATCTCTCCAGCCACCGAAGAGGCGGAAATCTCCTCTCCCGTGGAGAACTGAATGGAGTACAGCCCGGTGTCCCGGCTGATCACCACCAGCTGGTAGACCTTGTCTTCTTCTAGGTCCACCTCGGCCGAGATGGACCGGCCGTCGGCGCTGATCTCCAACTGACCAAAAGAAAGGGGTTGGGGGAAGACCATGAACTGGAACTCCGGCTGGAAGAGCAGGTCATTGACCGGCTGGCTGAAGGTGACTTCCACGGCGCCGGCCGCGGGAATCTCCACGTCCCCGTCCTCGGGGAAAGAGCCGATCACCTGGCGGCCCCCGCCCTGCTGGAAGGGGCCTGGCTGTTGGCCGCCCGGCTGTGCCCCGCCCTGCTGGCGCAGGAAGATCTCGTAGTCCGCCGGATCGACCCGGCCGTTGCGGTCCAGGTCCGTGGCCTGGGAGCTGCGCAGCCACTCTTCCTGGCCGGGCAGGTTCGGCTGGCCCGAAGTCCCGGCAACTCCCTGCGGCGCCTGGCTCAGCCGGATCTTGAAGGCCACCGGCAGGGTTTCGCCCCGGTCGTAGCGCGGGGAACTGGCTGCCAGGCGGACATAATCGCCCTCTTCCAGTTCGTCCAGTTCGGCGGTCCGCCCACCCTGCCCTTGGATATTGGCGTCTTCGGGCACCTGGAAGAAGGGACCGGCCAGCACCAATTCGCCCTCGTCGAAACCCTCGAATGAGCCGGTCTTCACGCCGGGCCGCTGGAAGGTCTGCACGGCCGGGTCCACCACTTTGATACGGGTGACCACCGACCCGCGTTTGCCGCCGGGCCGGGTGTCGATCTCCAGCAGGTCGCCCTCCACCAGGTAGTCCAGCTCGACCCGCTCGTTGTCCAGTCCAAAGATCAGGGCGCGGGCATCCATTTCGAGGCGCTCCCCTTCGAGGGAGAGATAGCGTCCGTCCGCGTCCACGTCGGCGATATAACCCTCGACGCGGATCTCCTCCTGGCCACCGCTGCCGCCCACCGAGGGCTCCTGGCCCGGCTGCTGGAAGGGAGGAGGCCCGCCGCCCACCGAAGCGGGCAGCAGCACCACCTCAGTGGCCACTGCGTAGCCGTCCCCGAAACCGGGTGGGCTGGTGGAGATCCGCACGAAGTCGCCGGCTTTGATGTCACCCGCTCTCAGCTGCTGGTTGGTCTCGGCACTGGTGAAGCGGGTGTTCGGCCCGAGCGCGGCGATGGGTCCGGCCAGTTCCAGCACCCCGCCAGCCAGCGCAATCACGTTGCCGCTGACCAGGTCGTAGCGCGCCTGAGGCGGACGGCGCGGGTCCACCAGTTGGATGCGGGTGACCGTCGGATCCGGAGAACCAGAGGCAGGCGGGCCGGGGGTCACTGCCACCAGTTGGCCCACCGGCAGGTTGCCCAGTTCAATAGGCTTGTTGTCCGCATCGGCAGCCCGGGTGCTGGGCGTAACCCGGAAACGGGGTCCGGACAGGATGATCTTGGCGCCGTCGATGCGGCCCACGGCCCCAAAGTACTCCTGCCCGACCGGGCTGCTGCCCTGGGGCTGGCCGCCCTGGCCGCCCTGGGGTGGCTGGCCCCCGCTGAACTCGATCCGGTTGAGGATGACCATACGCACGATCTGCTCGTCCCCGTTGAGGGTGACCTCGACCCGCGGGTGGCTGCCCACCAGGTCGCGCAACTGATAGGGATCGAGCACCCGGCCTTCCCGGTCTTGCAGAATCAGCGCCTCGGCAGGTCTCAGTTCCCTGCGGCTGATGATCACCAGTTCTTTTTCTTAGTCGACGCCGTCCAGATTGCCTTCGAAGCGCTCGCCGCCCAGGGGGATCTCGAAGCCTGCCGGCAGGGATGCCTGTGGATTGCTCACAAAACGCTCGTAGTCCTGGCGGTCGATGCGGAAGTCGCCGTTGAGGTCCGCCGCCTGGGGGCCCCTCACCCAGTTGTTGAAAGCCGCCAGTACCTCGCCGCCCGGCTGGTTCGGCTGCCCGGTGGGACCAGGCTGCTGCCCGCCCGGAAATGTGCCTCCCAGTTCCTCGGCGGCGATCTCCTTGTAGATCTCGAAGTCGTCCCCGTCGATACTGCCGTCCCGGTTCAGGTCCTCTGCCTCTGCGCTCTTCAGCCATTCATCGGGAGAAGGAAAAGTCGGGATATTGCCGCCGGGAAAACCGGGGGTGTTGCCCCCTGGGAGCTGCCCTCCAGCGCCTGGGGAAGCCCCGCTCTGGCGGACAAAAAGGTCGTAGTCCTGCCCGTCGAGGCGGCCGTCCCCGTTCAGATCCCGCGCCTCAGGTCCTCGCAGCCACTGGTCCTGGGGCAGCACCCCGACAGTACCGCCAGGGCCCTGGCCGCCGGGAACCCCGCCGCCCTGCTCCTCCGCCACAATCTCCTGGTAGATCTCAAAGTCATCCCCATTGACGCGGCCATCCCGGTTCAGATCCTCCGCCTCCGCGCTCTTCAGCCATTCATCCAGCGAGAAAAAGGTCGGGGCATTGCCGCCGGGAAGGCCGCCGATATTGCCGGGAATTTGCCCCCCTGCGCCTGGGGAAGCCCCGCTCTGGCGGACAAAAAGGTCGTAGTCCTGCCCGTCGAGGCGGCCGTCCCCGTTCAGATCCCGCGCCTCAGGTCCTCTCAGCCATTGGTCCCGGGGCAGCACCCCGACCGCGCCGCCAGGGATTTGCCCGCCCGGTTGCTGGCCGCCGGGAACCCCGCCCTGCTCCTCCGCCACTATTTCCTTGTGGATCTCGAAATCGTCCCCATCGATGCGGCCGTCCCGGTTCAGATCCTCTGCTTCGGTGCTCTTCAGCCAAACATCCAAAGGAGAGGGAGAAGGCAGATTTATCTGCGCCCACCCCTTTGAGATTGTCGTTGAGCAACAGAGGCTCAGGATAAGCAGGGTCAGTACTCTCTGGACCATGGCCACACTCCTTTTTGCAGTGATTACTGTCTCGATGCCTGCTGCTTAAAAAAATCGGCCCAAAACCGGCCTCGGCAAATGATCGGGATCACATAGTATAACAATAAACCTGCCTGGCTCAGAAAAAAATAGGGAGGAGAGGTTGCCCTCTCCTCCCTGCCTAAAGGTAGATGTGGTCTGCGAGCTACTTCATCAGCAGGAGCTTGCGCACCTGGCTGAACTCGTCCGCCTGGAGCCGGTAGAGGTAGACTCCACCGGCGAGCGTATGGCCTCCATCATCCCGCCCATCCCACACTGCCGTGTGGTAACCTGCCGGCTCCACCTGCTGAACCAGCGTCCGCACCCTCTGCCCCAGTGCGTCGTAGATCTCCAGACGCACCTGAGCTGCGGCCGGCAGCTGATAGCCGATGGTCGTCTCCGGGTTGAAGGGATTGGGATAGTTGGCTCCCAGCGCAAAGCCCTGGGGGATTCCAGCCCCACTCACCTTCGCCACGGTAGGTGGAGGCGTGGTGCCACCAGCTGGCGGAGGTGTAGTACCGCCGGCCGGAGGAGGCGTGGTGCCACCAGCCGGAGGAGGTGTAGTGCCGCCGCTCTGGCCGGCAACAAACAGGTCATAGTCCTTGCGGTCGGTCTTGCCGTCCCCGTTCAGATCCTTGGCATCCGCACCGCGCACCCACCGGGCAAAGCTAGGTGGCGGTGTAGTACCACCGGCAGGCGGAGGCGTCGTGCCACCAGCGGGCGGTGGTGTGGTGCCACCAGCAGGCGGTGGAGTCGGACCACCGGCAGGCGGTGGTGTCGTGCCACCAGCAGGCGGTGGAGT
>SXGS01154425.1_pt1 | contig 30465 bp, 27 predicted proteins | sample 3174681 | NCBI WGS metagenome assembly SXGS01 (sample SAMN11356861, study PRJNA531348) | freshwater metagenome | isolation source: freshwater sample F1-80 | place: China: Fuxian Lake, Yuxi | collected 2017-12-25 | reverse complement strand
CGAGGTCGTGGGCGACGGAGACCCGCACTCGGTGATCCACCCGACGCTGGTCCGGCCGCTCACCCCCACCGACATCCTCGAGTCGATGCTGGCCCGCGACGACGCCCAGCGGTCCGCGACCAGCCTGATCCGCGAGCAGGCCGACCGGGCCACCCGGCTCGGCGAGGCAGCCCAGCGCTACCTCGACAGCCTCTACGTCGCGGCCGAGGACCTGCTGCGCCACGAGACCATCACCGCGGTCGACGGGACGTCGATCAACGTGGTCGACGCGCTCGACACCGCCGTCGAGACGCTGGTCCCTGGGCTCTCGGAGGAGGCGGCATGGCCGACCCTGCGGGCCCACCTGCTGCTGCTCGGCGCCGCCGGGGAGAACCCCGTCGACGCACTCCGGGCAGCCGCGGGCGACCGTGAGCTGGAGAGCGCGCACGACCGCGCCGCGGTCCTGGACTGGCGCCTGGACGCCTCCGGGCTACGCAACGCCGGCGCCGGCCCGCTGCCCTGGATGCCCGCGGTCCCGGCCCGCCTGGCCGAGGACCCGCACTGGGGTGCCTACCTCGCCCAGCGCTCGCACCTGGTTAACGAGCTCGCTGACCAGGTCCGCACCCGCGCCACCGACCAGGCCGACAAGGGTGGACTGCCGGCGTGGGCGCAGAACGGCATCCGTCCCGAGGCCACCACCATCGCCGACGTCGAGGTCTGGCGGGCCGCCATGCAGGTCCCTGGCGACGACCGGCGACCCACCGGCGCACCGCAGCTGCAGAAGATCTCGGCGACCTGGCAGCGGCGACTCAACAAGTCCGTCACCGGGGACCACACCCCGGCGCTCAAGGAATGGCGCCAGCTGCTCTACTCACTCGCCCCGCAGGTCCGCGACGACGAGTTCACCCCGCTCCTGGCCGAGCGGTTGGCCGCGATGTCGCGAGCCGGGGTCACCGCCCACGAGCTGCTGCGCACCGCCACCGCCGCCGACCACCCGGCCGGCCCGCTGCCCGACGAGCACGCTGCGGCGGCCGTGTGGTGGCGCATGGCCCGTCAGCTGACCCCGGCTGTCGCCGCCCAGATCGGCGACGGTTCCCACGGTGAGGGCGTCACCACCGAGTGGACGCCGCGCCTCGTGGACCTGTTCGGTCCCGAGCGCGCCGCGAGCATCCAGGCCAGCACCTGGTGGCCCGCGCTCGTCTCGAACGTCGACCACGGCGTCCAGCGCGGCTGGCAGGTCGATGCCCTGCTGGGTGCCGGGCAGGCGATGCCGAGCGACGGCTGGGACGGCGTCGACGAGTGCCAGGCGCTGGTGTGGCGGACCTCGATCGCGCTGGAGACCGCCCCCGACGAGCACGCGCATGCCTACGACTTCGACGAGCCGCCCGCCGACATGTGGGACGTGCTCGGGCCCGGCCCGGCCACAGCCGTCGACCACCCCGCCGACCCCGACTGGGCCGACTGGCCGCTCGCCGAGGACCCCGGGCCGGAACCGGAGCCGCCCATGGACCTGGTGGACGAGCACCTGGTCGTCGTCGCCGCCGGCGACCAGGTCGACGTCGACGAGGACCAGTTCGTCGAGCCCGACCTGACGCTGGCCGCCTACATCCGCGACCTCGGCGGCACCCCGCTGGAGCCCACCGACGCCGACCTCCGGCTCATGTACCAGCGCGCAGACGAGTGGCACGCCTCCCCCGTCTCGCGCGAACGCATGCTCGAGATCAACGACATGGCGCAGGCGTTCTTCGAGGCCCGGTTCACCGACTCGTGGGGTCGCGACTACCTCACCGGCCGGTTCGGCGTCGACCTTGCCGGCGACGAGCGGTTCCGGCCCGGGCAGGCGCCGGCCGGGTGGACCAACCTGGTCGACCACCTGCGCGGTCTCGGCGTCAGCGACGCCGAGATGATCGCCACCGGGGTCGCGACCGAGGCCAGCACCGGCCGCCTCATCGACCGGTTCCGCGACCGCGTGATGTTCCCCGTGCTCCACCACAACAATGGACGTGGCGAGGTGCTCGGCTTCGTCGGCCGCCGCCGCCCCGACCTCACCGACGCTGACAAGGGCGGTCCGAAGTACCTCAACACCGCCGACACCCCGCTGTTCCACAAGGGCGCTCAGCTGTTCGGCATCGTCGACGAGCTGCTCGCCGAGGGCGCCGTCCCGGTGATCGTCGAGGGCCCGATGGACGCCGTCGCCGTCACCATCGCCAGCCACGGTCTCTACCTCGGCGTGGCGCCGCTGGGCACATCGCTGACCGACGAGCAGGCCGCCCAGCTGGCCGCCATCGGCCGCGACCCGATCGTGGCCACCGACGCCGACCTGGCCGGCCAGGTCGCTGCCGAGCGGGACTTCTGGATGCTCACCCCGCACGGCCTAGACCCCGGCTACGCCCGGTTCCCCGACGGACTCGACCCCGCCGACCTGCTCGCCCAGCGCGGGCCCGCCGCACTCACGGCGGCGGTGGCCAGTGGCCAGCCGGCCTTCCGGTCGCTGGGTGACCAGCTGGTCACCGAGCGCCTGGACAACCTTGCCCCCGAGCAGGCGCGCATGACGGCCATGAGGATCCTGTCGGCCCGCCCCAGTCGCGCCTGGGAGCCAGGCGTCAACCAGATCCGGGCCCGGCTGCAGCTCTCCCAGCTGCAGGCCCGCCGGGACCTGCGCGACGCGGTCAAGACCTGGGACGCCGACCCGCGGAAGGCCGCGCTGACCGAGCTGCACAAGAGCAGCGAGGTCCGCGCACGGCTCACGGCCGCGGCCGAGAAGACCCCGGCCGAACGGTGGGCTCCGCTGGCTCGCGAGCTCGATCCGCGCCTGCTCGAGCAGGGCGACTGGCCAGCCACCGCGGCGATGCTGCAGCACGCCCACGAGCAGGGTCACGACGTCGGCGCCGCCACGCGCGACCTGGTCGCTGAGAAGCCGCTCGGGGACAGTCCCGCTCGGGATCTTCGCTACCGGATCGTGTCCCGTCTCGAGATCCCGATCGACGACCTCGGCGCGAGCAGCGCGGGCACGGCGTCCCCATCGCAGGGCGCGGCACGCGACCGTCAGGACGCGAACCGGCCCCGGCCGCCGCGGCCGGGCACTCCGCGCCGTTGAAATCGGCCTGATCCTCGCCCCGGTCGCTAGCCTTGGGCGGCCCAGCCCCGGCCGATCAAGGTGCCATGCCCGACACGAAGCAAGCCCCCCCGGCGCGCGACGCGTGCGCAGGTACGGCAGTTCCTCGCGGCCGCCGGCTACGAGGGCACACCCCCGGACGACCTGGTCACCGAGTACGTAGACCTGGTGGGCGCTGCGGGCCGCCCGGGGCTTCCCCGGCACCGGCTGGCGGTCCACCTGACCGCCCAGTCCCCGGGTGGACGGCACCCGCCGTGGCGGTCTTCGAGGACCTCTGGCGCCAGCAACAGCAGGCCCGCGCCCAGGCCTCTGCGGCGGCTCGAGACACGGCCACCCGTGACGCCGAGCGGGCCGCGGCCTACGTCGCGGGCGTGTGGGAGCGCACGGGCACGGGCCCGACCTGGACCGAGCTCGGCGACGAGCTGGGCTGGCCGCCGGCGCTGCGTGCCCGGATCATCCGCCTGCTCGCGCACGAGGGCGTGCTGAGCTACAGCGCGGAGCCGCGGTCACTGGCAGCAGCCGCGGGGAAGGTCGAGAACAGCTAGTCGGCCTGGTCGTCGACCAGGTGTCGGCGCATCGCTGCCAGCCGGGCCCGGGGGTCGGGGTGGGTCGCGAACCAGCGGCGCTCGAGCTGCGCCCACGCTCGGGCGAGACCATCGGCGGGCAGCGGCTTCGCGACGTTGTCCTCGTAGAACCGCATTAGCTCGGCGGCCGCCTCGAGGTCGCGCGTCAGCCCTACGGCGAACCGGTCAGCGGCGATCTCCTCACGCCGGTCGAACGCGACCTGGAGAGCGAGGAAGGCGACCGCGGCGCTCATCGTGGCCAGCAATGCCGCCCCGGCCAGCTGGGGCGCGGCCACCAGGGCTGCAACGGTGAGTCCGGCGCCGGCAATCACCAGTGCCAGGTAGCCGACCAGCCAGCCGTAGCGCGCCGCGGCCGAGGAGCGCTCGCGGCGGATGACGTGCGCGAGCTCGTGCGCGGCCAGGCTCTGCACCGCAGCGCGGCTCAGGCCTGTGAGGGCGGCCTGCGCGAAGACCACGGTGGGGCGGCGGCGGGCGCGGAAGCGGGTTACGGCCAGGCCGCCATCCCCCACGGGACGGGTGTCGTCTCCGGTGGGCGCACCGAGGTAGGCGACGACGTCGGTCGCCGGGGGCGCGACGTTCGCCAGGGCCGCAACGGCCGCGATCACCGCGGCGGCCTGGCCCTGCAGCGTGGCGTCGACGAGTTCAGCGTGCCGGCGCGTTCGCCGGCCGGCAGACCATGCGCCGAGGACCTTCGCTAGGGCGATGATCACCAAGAAGGCCCCGGCGAGGTAGGCGATCGCCACGACGAGGAGGAGCGCGGACGCGACGGGATCGGACACGTTCTACGCCTGGGCGCCGGCAGCGATGAGAGCGCTCAGAATCGCTCCCTGGCAACCAACCGGGCCAGGAACGCCCCAGAGAGGCGGTTCGGGCTCGCTCAGCGGCGTTGTGAGCCCGGTTCGAGCTCGTTGGCGCGCGTTCATCGCGATGGAGTGGGAGCGAGGTCCACGTCTATCGCCGGCGACGTCGACGGGATCGCGCGGTCCTCCGCTGCGCGGCCGCGGGCGGCGGTTGCTGGCTCCTTGAGGTCGTCGCCCGGCTCGACCAGCTGCTCCTCGGTGCTCGGCACGCCGTAGCGGCGTTCGGCCATCGCTTCGACCTGCGCGACGGCGTTCCACACGTGCTCACCGGAGGCGTGGGCATAGCAGGCGTTGACGTGCTCGCGGGCGTGGCCGAGCTCCTTCTTGCTCGAGCGCGGGTGCTCGCCCAGCGCCTTGAGTGCGCGCTGAGCTCGCTGGATGGCCGCGGCGCGCTCCTTCACGTGCATCGTTGCCTCTGTCATTGCCTCGGTCCCTTCTCGGTGCGGGTACGTGGCCCAGCGCCGCCGGTCTCGTCGTCTTGGATCTCGCCGGTGTCGAGATCGACGAGGCCGAGCCGCGGCGGGCCAGCCGGCGTCGCCGGCGGCTGTTCGTGTCTGCGCCTGTTGACGGGCAGCGCGTCGATGTCGTGAGCGAAGGTGTTCTCGCGGCGCTGGCGACTGGATTCGGCCAGGTGCTCGTTGTGTCGCGGCTTGGCCGGCCAGCTCTTGTGCTCGTCGTCGCAGTGGGCGCGCAGCCTGTTGCGCATGCGGTCGGTGAACGCCGTCAGGCAGTAGCGGTGCCATTCCTCGAGCGCGTCACTGGTCAGCGCCAGGCCGGCTCGCCTGCGCTGATCGGCCAGGACGGCGACCTCGTGGACCAGGTGCGGGTGCAGGGGCCAGCAACTGGGGATGAGGCCCGAGACGTCCCAGGTGTACTCGCGGTTGAGCCAGGTCACGACGTCGTCGAGCCACTCCCACAGGTCGTGCCGAAGGTCGGGGTCCAGACAGGTGGCCGGCTCCCAGGGCCGCGGCAACAGTCCGTGGTTGCCGAGGGCCTTCTTCTGCTCCTCGGTGCCGTTGATGGCGATGTGGAGCTCGCGGTAGGCGAGCCGGACGTGGTCCCCGGGGACAGGGAACGGGAAGACCATCAGCGTGGGTGCCGCCCGACGGGTCTGCTGCTCGGCGGTCACAGTTCACTCCCTGAGTGGTCGGTCTCGTCGTCCTCGATCAAGCCCTTCTGACGCGCCGCAACGAGCGCGGCGGTCGTGCGGGCCTCGGGGGTGATGACCATGCGGCGGTCGGTGGTGAGGCGCTCGCGTAGCGCCCGCTGGTCGGCCAGGAGCCGGCCGCCGGCCTTGCCCTCCACGCAGCGGTGCAGCTTGGCGATGATCGGCTTGCCGTTCTCGGCGATCACCAGGGCTTGGCGCTCGGGCAGCTGGCGGACCTCCTCGGGCCGCATGATCGCGATGTCGTCACCCTCGTACCCGCCGCCACTACCGCGATGGGTACGGCGGCCGATCCGTACCTGGCCGAGGAGGTCGGAGATCTCCTGGTTGAAGGCGACGTCCTTGGACCCGCCGAACATGACCAGGGTGTTGGTCAGGCCCAACAGCGCCCGGGCCTCGTGCTCCCCGAAGATGCTGGTCAGCTGGGGCCGGGTCTGGGCGGCCCAGATGAACGAGAGCCCCAGAGCGCGCTCGTTGGCCATCCGGGTGCGCAGCGTCGGCAGCGGCGCGGTCGAGGGGAGCTCGTCGAGCACCGAGACCAGCGGCGGGCACAGCCGGCCACCCCACGGCGAGTTGTTGGCCAGCACCAGGCCGGTGTCCAAGACGTGCTCGGCCACCGCGGTCATCAAGGGGCTGGCCGAGGCGTAGGGGTCCTCTCGGCCGAGGAGGTAGATGGTGCCGCGTCGGCGGATCACGTCGGCCAGGTCGGTGGCGGGGTGGCCGGCGCTAGGGATGCAGCGGCGGCGGATGTCGGCCTGGAAGAACAGCGACACTGCCTGCTGCACCGTGGTGACGGTGTTGCCGGCGGTGCGGTCGTCGCCGTTGAGCGCACCGTGCAGCAGGCCGTGCCAGAACGGTTCGGCGTGCGGGTGTCGGCGCAGGATCTCCATCGGCTGGGTTGCTGCGCTCGGGTTCGCGACCCACTGCAGCACATCCTCGAGCGTCTTCCCGGTCAGTGCGGCGGCGTGGAAGTAGCCCTGGAGCACCTTCGCGGACTCCGCGGCGTAGAACCGGGCGGCATCGTCGCCGGTGCCGCCGGTGATCGCACCCTTGACGGTGCCGGCGGTGAAAGCCTTGGCGCGCCGTTCGGCCACCTTGGGGTCGACGCAGCCGGCGATCGGGTCCCAGATCAGCTCGTCGACGACGCCCTCGGCCAGGCCGAACGGGTCGAGCACCACGCACGGCCGGTCGTCGCGGGAGCGTTCGGTGAGGCTGAGCAGCAGGTCCTCGACCTTGGTCAGCGTCACCAGGGCGGCGCCCGGGGCGCCGAGCAGCGCCGGGGTGAGCAGGTCGAGGGTCTTGCCCGAGCCCTGCGGGCCGATCACGCCGGCGGTCCGGTCCCACGGCACCCACAGCTCGCCGCCACGCGGCTCATGCGCATCCCCGATGCGCCAGCCCACGTCCCAGGGGTTGAACCTCAGCTTCATCGCTCCTCCTTCGTCGATCGATGCGTGCGGCGTCCGTCCAGGAGCCACGGGCTGAGCCCGTGGCCCAGCTGCGGACCGGGTTGTTCGGTCAGGTCACCGGGGGTGCGGTGCACCGGTGCGGTCGGCGCAGACGGTGCCGGGGCGTGCTTGCCGTAGATGTCGGGGCGGACGATGCCGGCGACCTTGCGGAGCCTGGTGATTCCGAGGAGCTTCTCGGCCTCGGCGGCGGTCGCCATGCCGCGCATGCGTCCGGGGCCCCAGCGCTGGTAGGCCCAGACGCCGGCCCAGATGGTGGCGGCCAGCAGAGAGAGCTCGGTGAACGCGACGCTGGTCCACACCAGGCCGCGCCCGGCAAGGGCGTCGGGGGTGGGGGTGGGCAGTCCCGCGTCGGCGTGCCCGGCGAGCACGCCGGGCAGGCTGGTCCAGAACGCCGTACCGATCGGCGAGGGGAAGGTGCCGGCGTTGGCGTCGGGCCAGGTCCATCCGGCGCCGGCGAGCACGTTGGCGGCTGATCGGCCGAGCTGGATGCCGATGACGATGACGAACAGGGTCGCCAGCGTCACCGCTAGCGGGACCTCCCAGGTCCAGGGGTAAGGGTCTCGTCGTCGATCGCGTTGCATCGGTCTGTCCACCTCCGGGCTGTCGTGGGTCGTTGGGCCTCACTGGTCACCTATGTGCGCTCAGCGCTCCGGTGCGATCACCCGGCCGTCAGATCGGTTGGCTCGGGCGCGAGGCGTTCTCTGCGAGCCAGGTCGAGGGGTCGACGTTGTCGGGGCCGTAGATGGAGCCGTTCTTGAGGTGGACCTCGAGGTGGAGGTGGCAGCCCGAGACGTTGCCTTCCTTGCCGACCTGGCCGATCGGCTCGCCGGCGGCGACGGTCTGGCCGCGGCTGACGGTGACGGTCTGCATGTGGGCGTACCAGGTGGTGAGCGAGCCGGGGCCGGTGGTGACCTTGACCAGCTGGGGGCCGGCCCAAGAGCGCTGGGTGGTGTCGATCTCGATGGTGCCGGCGTGGGCGGCGTAGACGGTGGTTCCGCAGGGGGCGGAGAAGTCGGTGCCGGTGTGCCACTTCGACCAGTAGGGGCCGGTCTCGTGCCAGTTGTGGTTGTCCGTGCCGACGTACTGTGCGGGCACCGGGTAGACCACCTCGTCGCAGGAGGCTCCCTCGAGGCCGGCTGGCTGGACCGAGGCGCCGGGCTTGACGTTGATGTGGACGTGGTCGCGGTGGTTCTCGGTGGCGCTCCCCCGGTCCTCCATCGGGCGCCAGCCTTCGCCGGCGCGAGCGACCGACCAGATGCGCTGGTACCAGATGATGTAGTCGATGCCGAGCTTCTGAGCGTTCGCCTTCGCGTAGGCGGCGAGCCGGTCGCCCTGGGCTCGACCTGCGGTGTTGAGCGGCACCATGAAGTCGGCCGCGAGGCCGGCGGGGTGGCCGTTGGGGTCGGTGGCGCTGGCGCGGTAGCCGCCGACGGTCTTGATGTCGAACATGGGGCCGAGGATGTTGACCAGCTGGGTCAGCTGCGGCTTGACCGGCCCGAGGTTGTACTTGGCTTGCGCGGTCCCCGAGTCGACCGCGCAGCCGGCGCTGCTGCCGGCGGTGGTGGCCGTGACCAGGGGGTGGTCGGCGAGCTTGCTGGCCTGGGTGCTGTTGTCGACCTCGGCGCTGGCCCAGGTGAGGTTGGTGCCGTAGACGTGGTCGATCGGCGCGTCCTGCTTGGGCTTCTTGCAGGGCTCGGCCGAGCCGCCGAAGGCGTTGCTCAGTTCGGGGGTCAGCGCGCAGTGTGAGGCGTTGCTGCCGTCCTTGCCGTCGTTGAAGTCGCCCAGGATCACTGCCGGGGTGCCGGTGCCAGAGAGCTCGGTCATCGTGGCCAGCTCGCGGCGTAGCGCTTCCTTGCGGTGCGCCGCGGCGTTGCCCTGGGTGTTGGCGGGGTTGTGGATGCTCCAGACCCAGATCACCTGTCCGGCGCTGGGTCCGCCGGCGGTGCCGGTCAGCTGGACCAGCGGCATGCCGGTCTCCGTGCCGCCGAAGTAGGGGATGTCGACGAGACGGGCGTCGGTCTGCTCCCACTCGTTGCGGTCCCAGATCACCCGGTTCTGCGCCTTCCCGCTGGCCGGGTACATGCCCCACTTCGCGGCGTACTGGTTGGCCAGGGCCTTGGCCTGGGGCGGGTGGACCTCCTGGAGGCCGGCGATCGAGACGCCGGCGTTCTCGATGGTCCGCATGGCGCCGGGCAGTCGCTTGTCCCACGTCGCGTAGCCCTTGCGCTTGTCTGAGCCAGCCTTGCCATCGGTGTGGCCGGCGCCGAGCAGGTTGAGGGTGCCGAGGGTGATGGGGTTGACGGTGTCGCCCTCGCAGTTGGAGGCGTTGGTGACGGAGGCGTCATCGGGAAGGTCCGGGAGGTCTCCGCCGAGCAGGTCGGTGATGTCGCCGGCGACGTCTTCCCATTGGGCGTAGGCGTCGGGGTAGCCGGAGATCTGGACCGCCTGGGCTGCCTGGGTGAGCGGCATGTTCTGCCAGCCGGGGATGTCGAGGAGGCCGGGGTTGCCGGTGTGCTGGGCCTCGCCGAAGAAGGCACGCGCTGCCAGCACCGGGTTGGTGACCTCGGCACGGCTCCCCCAGCCCGTCGAGGGACGCTGCTGGAACAGTCCGCCGGAGTCGCGGTCGCCGCCGGTGAGGTTGACCAGCTTGGATTCCTGGATCGCGGTGGCGATCGCGATCTTCAGGCCGTAGCGGGGGATCTCGAGGTCGCGGGCGACCTGGGCGATGGTGATCGCGTTGCGGGCCTGCTCGGCGGTCATGGTCGGGTAGTTGGACGCGAACCGCAGGCGCATCAGCTCGGGGAGCACGTTGCCGGCCCGCGGACCCGACGACGCTGGGGCCGTCTTGGCGGTGTTTGCCGCCGGCACGACCCCGTTGGTGCTGGTGGTGGTATCAGGGGCGGTCTCGGGGCCGGCGCCGTTCATCGCGATGCGGGCTGAGATCCAGTGGTGGTCCGACACCATCGTGCCGTCCCAGCCCTGCTCGAGGCGGGCGCCCTGGTGGCGTGGGAAGAAGATGAAGTCGACGCCGTGGTTGTGCCATCCGTAGCCGGCGGCCTTCATCTTCGCCGCGGCCGTCCAGGGGATGTCGGTGTAGGAGGCCTGGGTGTTCATGTCGCCGCCGATCAGCACCGGCCCGTGCGCGGCCAGCGAGTTGCGCAGCTGCAGCAGGATGTCCATCCCGGCGCCGTACTGCTGGGGCCGGGTCAGCGGCGGGTTGCCGTGCTGCTTGGGCCAGCGGTGCGGGTTGGTCATGTGGTGGGTCGCGATGACCGGCACCACGGCGCCGTCGGCGCGCTCGAGGATGACCCAGGTGGCGAAGCGATCCCAGGTGACCTGCCTGCCTTGGTAGTAGGTCTTGTCGTCGACGACGAGGGTGACGCGGCCGCCGTTGGCCTTGGACCAGGTGTCGCGCTTCCAGAGCACGACGTTGCCCATCGAGTTGGCGTCGTCGGTGCCCTCCGTGACCCGGAAGGCGTCATAGCCCGGGGCGGCGGCTTCGATCTGGGCGATGCTCCAGCCGCTGGCCTCGTTGAGGGTGACGAAGTCGGGGTTCTTGGACAGAACCTTGGGCATGGAAGCCCGGAACCCGTCGAGGCCGGAGCGGCGCGGGATGTTGGCCTGGGCGAAGGTGATCTTGCCGTTGACGGGGCCGCCCACCGGGCCGTCGATCGCTCCGAGGTCGCCGAGCTCGGTGGGTGCTGATTCTTGGGTGTCCTGGGTGCGGCACTCGGCGGCCGCGGTGGTGGTCATCACCACCATCAGCGTCACGAGGAAAGGCAGCCCCATGAAGATGATCAGGACGGGCAGCCCGGCGAGCAGCAGCTTCTTCATGACAGGTCAGTCCCGCGGTCGCGCGCGCTCAGGCGGCGGACTCGATGGCCTCGTTGGTGTAGTAGAGCTTCTTCTCCAGGGGGTGGAGCACGGTCTGGACCTTGTAGGTGGCGTCGCCGATGCACCACAGGGCGCGGCCCTTGTCCTGCATGGCCCACCCGGAGACGAGGTCTTGGGCGATCGGCCCGAGGCCGAGCATGGAGTCAAGCTCGCGGGCCACGCGGGGCTTCTGGGCGCCGAGGATCTTGATGTCGGCCAGCTCGAGGAGGTCCTTGGCGATCATCGCGGCCTGGGAGTCGGCGTCGCCGACCGAGAGCAGGTCGGAGGGCTTGTGGAGGTTGCAGAACTGGATGTCGCCGCCCTTGCCAGCCATGCCGCGCGAGAGCCGCAGGTCGGCGTCGAAGCTGGCCACCGCGGCGGTCCCGAGGCGCATCTGCTTCCAGACCTCGTCGCGCACCACGATGCGCAGGTCGCCGGGCTCGGCGATCTCCCGCAGCCCGCGGCCCCAGGAGTTCATGCACAGCAGCGCGATTCCGACCGCCTCATCGCCCAGGCCGTCGAGCCGGGAGAGGCTGAACGACTGGATCGGGGCGCGCCAGTCGACCTGGACGTTGGTGAAGTCGTCGAACAGCCCGGCCAGGGTGCCGGTGACCAGCTCGCCGAGCGCGTTGCGCAGCAGCCGCGTCTCGTCGAGGAATGCTCGGGTGCTCGCGTACTCGCAGGCGCGGACCAGCTCCTCGGTGGGGTTGCGCAGCAGATCCCACAGCCGCGGGATAGTGGTCTCCTCCAGCTGGGTGTTGCCGGCGGCGTACCCGGTGAGGATCCCCAGCGCGTTGCGGACGACGTCGCTCTCGTCGGGTCCGAAGGGGACGTGGTCCTGTCCGATCTTCATGGAGCCGACCAGGCCGCGGACGAGGACCAGCCAGCGCTTGAAGATGATCGTGGCGCGGCGCTGCTGTTCCTCGGCGGGCAGGCTCCCCCAGCCGTCGCCGAGCGGGCCCATGTCCAGCGGGTTGACCCGGGCCCAGAAGCCGGGAGCGATCACGAACGGATCGACACCGAGCGCCCGGCACAGCGACTCGTACTCGTCCTTGACGTCGCCGGTGACCAGGGTGCGGTAGCCGAAGGGCATCATCCGGGTGCAGAACGCCTTGGTGGTGCCGGACTTGCCGCTTCCAGGCTTGGCGAACTGGAAGATGTTGGGGTTGGTCGCCGGCACATCGTCGCGCAGCACCCAACCGAACGGGTCGCAGTAGAACGAGCCGCCCGAGAGCTGGTCGACGCCCATCTGGGCGCCGGTCGGGGGCAGGGCGGGCGCGGAGACGAAGGGCCAGAACACTGGCGCCTGGTCGCTGGTCATCCGCCAGGCCATCGCCGGGGCGGTGGCGGCGGCCCAGCCGCGGCCACGGCGGGCGGCACCGCGGCGCGGCGCGTACCGGAAGAGCCGGGGTTCCTTGGCCTCCGGGGCCAGTGCGGGGATGGTGGGCAGGTCGTGTCCGAAGTCGGACAGCAGCGCGGCCATGTCCCTGCCTCGATCGGCGCCGCGGCGGTTTCGGCGGGTGGTGGTCATCAGGCGTCTCCGCTCCGGGTCAGGCTGGTGCCGAGGGGGATGGTGGACGTGGCGAACCCGACGTCCTGGGCGAGGTCGAGGCGCAGCGGTGCGAATCCGGCGCGACGGACTGAGGCGTCCAGGCGGCGACCGAACTCGGTGATCCGCATCGTCTTGGGGACGGTGACGGTGCACACGCCGTAGGGCCGGGTCAGTGAGTTCCCGCGAGCCAGCTTGGCGTCGAGGCCGCGGGCTTTGTGGGCCTCGTCGCGCTGCTTGGCGCGGGTCTTGCGGCCGAGCTTCTCGTTCATTCCTTCGGCCAGGTCGGCGGCCCACTCGGCGTTGCCGGACTGCCGGTCGGCCTTGGACTGGGACACGATCGGATAGGCGACGACGAACGAGCGTCGCTCGCCGAACTCGCTCGGGGTGAGGATCGGCGCGAGGGCTCCCATCGCCACGCCGCGGGCCGGGAGCTTGATGGTGGCGCTGACCGAGTTCCAGGCGTCGTGGCTGTAGTGCCGCACGGTCGCGTCGGCACCGGAGGGTCCGGCCATCGCCCACGGGACGTCGGCGTTGACGCTCGGGTCCTTCTCCCGCAGTGAGAGGGCCTCGACGATGCCGGCCCGGTCGCCGGGCGCGAATCCGGTCCGGCAGGCCAGCGCGAGCTCGGGGCTGGTGAGCCACCGCACCGAGGTCATCCCCATCGGGCCGCGCAGCTGGGCCTCGATCTCGCCCATGAGTAGGTAGAGCTCGCGGCAGCGGCCCTCGAAGCCGCCGCCGGACTCCTTGGCTGAGCGGGCGATCCGGGTCTCGGGGACGACGATCGTCACGAACGTCTCGGTCCGCACCGATGCCTGGGTGAGCCCGTGGGCGAGGTCGGTGTTGACGACCTCCGAGAGCTCCGGAGCGTTGGGGCGGCGGTGTCGGTTGACCCACAGGTCGCGCTCTGCGCCGTCCTCGGGGACGGTGCGCACCATGAAGAGGATCTCGTCGACCTTCTCGGTGCGGCCGGCGACGTCGAGCAGCCCGGCCAGTGCCTCGCCGTAGCGGGCGCGCTCCTCGATGTCCTTCATGCCGATGCCCGGGTGGACGATCGCGGCGGTGACGGCCCAGGTCTTCAAGGCGTGGTCCTCGATGATCGCGACGCGCTGCAGCTGCGAGCCGTGCGGCGGGCCGTCGTGGATCTGGACTCCTTGGAGCACGCCCGGGAGGTCGGGGGTGTCGAGGTCCTCGGCTCGGCCCTGGGTGGCCTTGGCTCGGAACGAGGTCCACCCGAACAGGCCGCCGACGGCGTACATCGTCGAGGCGAACACCCAGCCGGTGGCCGAGCGACCTCGGACCGGGATCACGGTGATGGCCAGCAGGAACGCCCAGACCAGGGCGAACAGGAACGCGGAGAACCACGCTCCCCTGCTGATCGCCCAGAACGCCGGCAGGCTGGCCAGCGCCAGGAACATCAGTTGGCCTCCGGAGAGGCCGAAGAACCAGCCGATGCGGTCACGCTGGTAGTCGGCGTAGGTGGTCATCGTCGGCTTCCCTTCTGGTCAATGGAGATGTCTGCGAGGTCGGTGGGTGTCGGTCGGTGCTCGAGGTGGGTCGTCGCATCGGCTACACCGCCACCGGTGGGATGCCGCCAGCTGCAGCGCCGGCTCCTCCAGCACCGCCGGCCCCTCCCCCGCCGCCGGCGGCCGGGGTCTTGGGAGCTGCCCCCGCTCCCCCGCCGCCCTGGCCGCCAGTACCGCCACCCGAGCCGCCACCGGGTCCGCCGCCGGTGGGCAGCGTCGGCGGGGTGGGCGGCACAGGAGGCGAGGGTGGGGTCGGCATCGGCGACTCCCCGTCACTCTGTTCTCCGTTCTGCGAACCGGGGTGGGTCCCGCCCTGGCCGCCCGACTGGCTACCGGACTGCCGTCCACCCATGCCGCTGAAGTCGGGGCCGTAGGTGCTCTGGCCGACACCGGCCTGGTTGGTCTCGTCCGACATCAGCGAGGTCGCCTTCGCGCCGGCGGAGTTGATCCAGCCCATGCCGGTCGAAAGCGCCTGGCCGACCGGGCCGAAACTGCCCAGGGCGCCCTGGGTCGACTTGCTGAACCGGTCGCCGGTCGAGGCCTCGGCACTCTGCTCACCCGAGGAGCGGCCGTTGGCGTCGGTACTCGACGCAGCCGACGAGCCACCGGCGCCTCCGCCGAGCAGGCCCTGGAGGCCGCCCTGGATGGCCATGCCCTGACGGAAACTTGCGCCGCTGGGGGTGCCGGGGTCGACGAAGGCCAGGAGCTTGAACAGGGACAGCGGTGCGACGACGCTGATCAGGATCGTCATCACGGCCGGCAGCGCGGTGCCGAACGCCTTGGCGGTGTCTTCTGCCAGGTGGGCGGCGACTCCGTTGGCGAACTGCACGCCGATGCCCAGCACCATCACCATGAGCACGGGAGTGAATGCCGCGGCGTGGAACCAGCGCAGCGACTTCCAGAACCAGGAGCGGGTGAAGTCTGAGACCAGGCCGGCGGCCGCGAGCGGCCCCGTGGCGGTGAGTACCAGCAGGGATGCCGCGCGGGCGAGGTAGACCAGGACGTGCCCGATGGCGGCCAGCCACAGGAAGATCCCGAGGAAGGCCAGCGCGGTGGCCACGCCGGCGTCGGTGATGTCGTCGATGCCGAGACCGCCGAGCGGGTCCCAATCGGGCCAGCTCTGCACCTTGAGCAGCGACTTCATCAGCGCCTTGGTCAGCGCCCCGCAGGCCGCGATGATCATGACGCAGTAGCCGAACCAGCAGGCGCAGACCAAGACGAACTGGCCGGACCCGATGAAGGCCCGGGCGAGGCTTTTGCCCTCGCGCTTGAAGGCCGCCGCGCCGAGCTGGATCATCGCCAAGATGACCACCATGGCCAGCGCCAGCCACAGCGTGAAGGCGTAGACATCCTTGCCCGGTCCGTCGGCGCTTAGGTCCGGAGTCAAGAACAGCTCACTGAACGTGAGCACGATGCGCAGCACGAACAGGCCGGAGTTCCAGATCGCGAGCATGGCCGCGGTCCAGGCGTCGGCCGCGGCCTTGGCGATGACGTCGCCGATGGCCTCGAACGGGTTGGGAATGTCGCCCAGTCCGGGGATGCCGCCGCCGAAGAGGTCACCGACGTTCGGCAGACCGGGTATCCCGGGCAGCCCAGGGACGCCCGGAAGCCCCGGCAACGCGCCGATGCTGCCGCAGATCGCGTCGAGGATCCCGCAGCCGTCGGGGAGCAGGTCGCCGGCACCGTCCTTCACGTCCCCGGCGACGTCTTTGCCGCAGTCGATCGGGTCACTGGCGCAGTCGAGGACCTCGCCGCCGAGGTCGCACAGGGCGTCGGGCCCCGGGCAGCCCCTCTTGACGTTGAGGGTCGGCAGGGTTCCGGTGGACGCGGCGGGCGCGACCGCCGCTGACGCGGCACGGGCGGCAGCCATGCTGGTGGCCGGTTCGCTGGCCGCGGCTGCGGGAGGCTGGAGGGTCCAGGCAGCTCCGAGGAGGGTGGTGAGCGCCAGGAGCGCTAGGGCGGCTCGAAGCAGCCCCCCCAGTCGGCTCACCCGGCGCACGGCGGTGACGATGATGCTCACTGGGGAGCTCCGTTGATTCGGATCCAGCCGGCCTGGTCGAACTCGGGGGTGCCCGGCGCCACCGCCTGGGGCTGTCCCTCGGAGACCAGGTGGTCGATGTCGGCTTCGCTGCCCTGGACCAGTCGCCAGTCCCGCACTCCGTCGACCTCGAGCCACTGCATCAGCTGGGTGCCGGCGTAGAGGCTGTCCTTGACCTGTCCGTCGGCGGTGGTGAGGGTGACGTAACTGAGCAAGTTCACCGCGTAGAAGCCGGTGTCGAGCTCCTCAAGGGTGTAGGCGATCGGGGTGACGGCGTACGACGCGGGGGCGGGCACGTCGCCCTCCTGCGGCACGCCGGCCTGTTGGCGGCGCAGCGCGACCGCGGCGCGGGAGCGCTCCTCGAAGACAGTCTTGTCCTCGGGGTTGGCGTAGAGGCGGGCGACGGTGAGGGCCTGGTCGTAGTCGAACCCGAGCTGTGCTTTGGCCACCTCGAGTTGCAGCGCCACGGCGCCCAGGTCGGTGGCCGGGAATCGGGTCGGGTAGCCGTCGACCTGGTCCGCACCGGGCGGGATCACGACGCCGTCGGCCGGTGCGGTGTCTGGTGCGACCTGCTCGACCGACGTGTTCTTGACCGTCTTGCTCGAGTTGTCCCCGCCGGTCTTGTCGGGGCCGCCGGAGTCGTCGGCGCGGGTGCGGGCACCGATCCAGACGACGGTGGCCACCATGCAGGCGATCGCCACCAGGATGCCGATGCGGACCAGGGTGGCGCGCGAGTCGTCGCCAGATGCTCGGCCGGTCGTCAGGTTCTTCATCAGTGGTCCCCTTCGATGTGGTCAGGGTCAGTGGTGTCGTCGGTCGACCAGGTGCGCCAGCCGGCTTCGTGGGCCAGCTGGGTGCCGGGCCAGGTCGCCGGGGCGGGTGCGGGTGGGGCGCCGGGGGCGACCATCCAGCGGCCGCCGACCCACTGCATGCGCTCGCAATGGGCGAAGGCGATCTGGCCTTCCTGCTTGTAGGAGGCGGTGACCTTCATCAGCACGCACACGGTGGTCCAGTCGGGCCCGTCTGTTCCCTTCACGAGCGCGGCGGCCGGCTCGAGGGAGACCGAGGAGCTGGGGTCCTTGACCTCGCCCATGCCGGTGCTGGTGAGGAATGCGTTGACGCTGGCGGTGATCCACCAGTCCTCGGCGCGGACCCCGCCGGGCAGGGCCCAGGCGTTGTAGACCTCTGTGGCGGTGGTCAGGTTCATCGACTGCAGTACGGCGAGGTCGATCTGGGCGAGCTGGCCGATCGCGCCCTCGGGTGTGTGCGGGAACCCGGTACTCACGTACGCGGGCCCGTTGACGCCGGCGCCGGGCGGGATCTTGATTTCCGGGGCCTTGGTGCTGGTGGTCTCGGCTGGGAAGGCCGCGCTCTCGGGGACGCTCAGCATCGGCTCGGCTGCGATGTCGTCGCGGTGTGCAGCACCGCGTGCCACCGTCGAGGGGTCGGTCTCGCCGGTGGCCACGCCGGTGTTCGCGTTCGCCTCGTCCCCGATGCCGGCGATCGCCAGGTACACCGCGTAGACGAGGCCGACCAGCAGAAGCACAGCCACGACGACGGCGGCGACCAGGACCCCTAGCAGGCGGCGCCGGCCCCACTCCGTGGCGCCCCCTGATTCCTGGGCGGCCTTCTTCGTGGCTGCGCGCCGCATCAGATGCAGCCCTTGCCGAGGATCCCGTTGAGCATGCCGGGCAGGACCAGGTAGGCGATCGCGCAGGCGAACACGACCACCACCGAGATCACGCCGACCTTCGAGGCGTGCGGCAGGGAGAACACCCGGCCGGCGATGATCGCACCGATGGCGATGATGATGCCGAGGCCGAAGAGGACGATGACGCCCCACAGCACGTAGCTCGTGATTTCGTTGGTGGGTCCGACGGCACCGGGCGGTGCCTTCGGGCAGACCTGTGCGGCCATCGGGAGGAGAGCGGTCATGACGTCCATGGGTGGACTTCCTTTCTGGGTTGCTGACCCGGTTCCGGGTCAGGCGCATTCGCTGGTGTTGGTGAGCAGGTGTCCGGGCTCGAGCAGCTGCCGGGCTGCAGAGATGAGGGGCGCCGGGACGGGCCGGGAATCCAGGCCGTTGACCGCGAGCTCGCGGTCCTCGGGGATCTCCACACACCGGTCCGCGTCCAGGTCGCGACGGACGGCGGGGCCGCCGGCGTGCTCGAGGCCCCGTGGCCACTTCTTGCGGCGCGGGCCACGCACGGCGAGGGCGACCTGCTCGGGCTGCCAGTGGTTGGCGAGGAGCTCGAGCGCGACCGAGGCGCGGCGCATCCCGGGGACGGTGGCGGTGGTGACCAGGACGACCTGGTCGGCGGTACGGACGGCCTCGGCGAGCCAGCAGTCGGTGGCCAGCAGCTGGCCGGCTTCCCAGCCGACGTCGAGGATGGTCAGCTGGGTCTCGGTCTGTGCGTCGACGGGCAGCGGGATGTCGTCGACGCCGGCGAGGACCTCGCTGGCGCGCTCTAGCAGGACGTGGGCGCGCTTGCCCTGACGCCAGTCGGTCGGGTGAAGGCCGAGCTCGGCGGTGCTGGCCGCGGCGAGACCAGAGGCCGTGACCGAGCAGCACTCGATCACCCGCACCGGTGCGGCGGCGGCCAGACCGGCCGCCAGGGCGACGGTGCTGGCTCCCACCGACCCGGCGCATCCGATCACGGCGATGGTGTGCTCACCCTCGGCTGGCGACCAGTCGACTGCGGCGGCAGTCCCGCGCCCGCGGGGTCCCTTCCCGGCCCCGGTGCCGGTACGGAACTTGCCGGCGCTCACGGCCTCCCAGGCCCGCTTGAGCTCGTCGACGCCGACCGGGCGGCTTGAGGCCGGGGCCGTGGCCTGGGTGCTCACTGGGCCTCCCCGATGCCGCCGCGGCGGAACTCGAGCGCAGCGCGGACCTCGGCCGGGGTCAGGCTGGCCAGCTGGGCCTTAGCGGCCTGCACTTCGTGCAGTTGGGCGACGCAGCCGGTGAGCTGTTCGATCGCCTCGGTCTCGCGGCCGGCGATCGCGAACAGCTCCGCGATCGCGGCCGGCGTCCGGCTCTCGCCGTCGTCCTGGGTGTTTGTCATGGGCTTCACCACCTCCAGTCGCCTATGTGTCGTGGGGCGGTGGGAGCGATCACGGTGGGGCTCATTCGTCATGGCCGAACCTCCTCGGGGCGGCCGCGGCGAGGGCGCGCATGCTGCGCGAGCCGTGGCGACGGACGGTTGCCTCGGAGACCCCGACGCGGGGCGCGACACGGCTGGACACCTCGTTGCTGAGCAGGCCGCCGTAGCCGCGGGCGAGGTTGCGGGTTTCGACCCGGTCGGCCTCGTCGACCAGGCACAGCAGCAGGTAGCGGTCAGCTGGGCTGATCACCTGCTTGTCGCAGGCCCACGCCAGCAGCTCCAGCAGCTCCTCGGTGGCCGACGACTCCTCCTGCTCCGGACCTGGGTCGGCGAGGATCTCGGGCCGATGAAACAAAGCTCCCGCGGCGCGCTCCGTTGGCATTGCCGCCTGGTAGTCAGCTCCGCCGTCAGGGCTGGTCAGGTCGCCGGACGAGAAGGACTCCACCAGCGTTGTGTTCGCCCACGTGCGGTCGGCCCGGGAGACGTAGAAGAAGTCCCCGACCTCGCGGAGGACACCGACGCGGGTATTGATCAGGATGTTCGCGGCGACCTTGCGCAGCCGACGCCACTTGAACGTCCGGACCTCGATCCACAGTTGGGAGGCCACGAGCTCGTCGATCCGCTCGACGGCCGACCAGGAGCCTGCCGCGACGGGCTGGCTATCGCGAAACACCTCGCGGGGAGGGAGGGTGCTGAGCCAGCCGGCGAGCCGGCACGCTCCGGGAAGCAGGCACTTGGCGAGCGCGGCCGCGGCGGAGATGTCGTCACCGCCATCGGGAGCCGCCAGCATGGCCAGCGCCAGGAGGACCTCATCAGAGGCTGCGCTGTCCACCGAGGGCAGCCAAGCCCGGAGGTCGTCGAACTCCTCGACGACTCCGAGCCGTGGATTCGCGTCCACCCAGGCCGGCCACTTCCGGCGGGTCTGGTCGAGCAGATCGCTGTTGTCGTCAAGGCCGAGCTGGTCGCCCACACTCATCGCACTCGCTCCTTTCGTCCGTGTCCGTGCACGGCAGAAAGGTCGCGAACGCGCGTCCCCGCATCCGTCCCCCCAAACCCGCCAAAGCGGAGGGGGACGCAGGATCAGCAGCGGGGGCGGTCCTGCGTTTTCGCAGGTCAGAGCGGGGGGACGCCCCCGTCCCCCCGAAAGTGAAAAACCTCCGACAACCCCTTGCGTCCCCCGGCGGCGGCTGCTGCGGCGGCGGCCGGGGTGGCCGGGAGCCGTGACATCCAGGGCCGCTCAGTCACGACGCCACCGCCTCTGAGACAGCAGTACGAGTCAACGAGTGCTGCTGAGCACCGCGGCCCTTCTGTGGCTGTTCGCCAACGACAGTCACCCCGGCACACCTATGGTGATCACCGTGCTCGAGGTCCAAGACGTACGTCTCGATCCCGTCGAGCGACGGGCTTGGCGTCGCGACACGGAGATCGCGCTCTCGCCCAAAGAGTTCGACCTCGTTCACTACCTCATCGCTCGCGCGGGCACGACGGTCCCCCGTGACGAACTGATGCTCGCGGTATGGCACTCCGCCTTCTGGTCGACCTCCAACACGATCGACGTGCACCTGGGCTGGGTGCGCCGGAAGCTCGGCGACGACACTCGCCACCCGACGTTGATCCGCACGGTCCGCGGCAAAGGCCTGCGCTTCGAGCTCGACACACCGATTCCGAACAATCACGCTCCGCTCGACGAGTCGCCCCCTGCAGGACTAATGCAAAACTCTGCGCCCGAGACGTAACCTCAGGACGCCATCCACCGATAGACACCTGACAGGGCACCCTTGACCGCTCCGAGGTCCGGGGCCCGCCCTTTCCAGGTTCCGTTCCGGGGGGCCTACGGCCCAGGTGCTCACCGAGCACCTGGGCCTCTTCGTGCTAGGTGGCGGGGGCCGACGAGCAAGTTCCCCGGTTCTCCTGCCGAACGGGACCGCGCCATGCTCTACTTACCGCCAAGCCCCAGGGGACCCGAGACCCCTGGGGTTTCCTAGTGCCCAGAGCACCGACCTGACAACAGGAGTTCATTGACGACGCCCCCCGGGTTGGGGACGACTACTGAAGCCCGGGTGAAACACGCAAAGCCGGTCCCGCCCTACTTCGAGGACGGGACCGGCCTTGACCTTGTGCAGCTCGCTCTACTGAGTCAGCACCTGGGCTTCGCCGATACGGATCGGGAGCGGCTCGGTGGTCAGGTCGAACTCGATGGTTCCGGACTGACCGCCACCGGTCCATTCGACCACCCAGTGGCTGGTCGCAGTGACCTGGTACGCACCATCGGGCTGATCGCTCGACATCTTCGCGTAGCGGTGCCCGCAGGTGGGCGAGGCCTGCTTACCGAAGTGATCGGCGTACGGGGTGCCCTTGCCAGTGCACGTCACCCTGGTGCCGTCGCCCATGTCCCACACGATGCTCGAGACGCTGGCGGTCGCGCTGACCGAAACCGACCCCTCGCTAGCCGAAGCGGTGATCGGGCCGAAGGTGTCATCGGTCGGGCTATCCACCCACATCCATACCGGAAGGCCGACCAGGCCGGCGCGGTTGGCCCCGGACTCGGGCACGATGCCGATGCTGATCGGATCGAGATCCATCGAGGCGATCGCGCGCTGGGCGAGAACCACCGGGTCGATGCCGACCTCTCCGGTCTCGATCCACATGTACTCCCACGACGATCCTGGCGGCGGGAAGTAGCAGACGTGCCACCAGCCATCTTCCTTGGTCTGGCCATCGGGCGGAACCATGTCGTCCGGTCCTCGCGCTCCGATCCAGCACTGGTACTTGCTGCTCCAGACCGAGCCCTCTGGCCCGGTGCACGGGATCTCGTTGCCTGCGTAGGTGCAGGTAGACGAGCCGGGGCCGGTGGGGTCAGTCCCGGGGTCAGTGGTCTCGTCCTCGCAGACGAGTTTGACCTCCCCAGTGTTCGGGTCAGTTTCGTACCAGCAGTTCTCGCCGCCGGCCGCTGCGGCAGGCGATGTCGAGCCGACCACCAGCAATGCGGCCGTGGCGAGGATCGCAGCCAGCGCCCGCGCTAGCACGGCTCGTCCCACAGCACATCGGAGCTGGCGACGAGCCACCGGCCCTTTTCCATCACCAACTCGTACTCAATCGGCACCGGATTACGCAGCGGGTTGCCCTCGGGGTCCTTCTGCTCGGGGACCGGCTGGCCATCCTTTGTCCGCTTCACCCCGGTGCGGTCCTCACAGTCGATGATCAAGATCTGATCGGCGGCGCGTTGGCGGGGCTCACCGAGGGTGTGTACGTACTCCCCGGTTACCTTGCTGCCAGAGCGCTCGATCCCGGACACGTTCTGCTGAACGTTGAGGAACTCCCGGCCCGTTGCCACCTTGTTGAGTCGCTTGAACTCGATCGTGGCGGCGCGGAACGCGTCGTCGCGCACGTCGAGGTAGGCCTGCAGCTGGGCTGCGGCCTTCTCCTCCGGTGTCTTCGGCGTGGGTGAGGAGCTGGTGGGCGGCTCGCTCGGTGTCGCGGTGGGCGTGTCGGTGGCGTCAGGATCGTTGCTGTCGTCGTCCGAGCAGCCTGTGAGGGTCATGGCCAGGGCGAGGGCCACTCCCCCGAGTACGGAGTGGTGCTTCCTCATGTGGTGTCTCCTCTGCGGTTGGGCGGGGCCATGACCGATCGTTGGCTTACGTCGGTTGCGATGTGTTCGAGGTGTTCTTCTGCGGCGTCGACGAGTTCGGCCAGCGAGCCGTTGTCGGCGGGGTCGATGCCGAACTTCTTGTCGGCGTTGTAGAGCGCACGGACGGTGTCGCGTACGAAGGTGGCGCGAGCGACTCGTCGGGCGTCGAGGTCGGGCCGGTCGGTCCCGGCCGAGACGTAATGCCGCGTGATCTCCTGGTCAAAGGTGGTCATGTGCTGGTGCTCCCTTCCCGAGTCAGCTCGCGAGCCAGCCGTGTGTGCTGATGATGGTCTTCGTACGCTCCGACAGTTCCAACGGGGCGTCGCCGTCGTCGGAGCGGTTGCAGATCTCCTCGCGGAGGATCCGGTCGGCCTCGAGCTGGTCGCCCTCAGCCTTCATGACGTGTGCCAGGCACAGGCGGGTGCTCTCTCCGTCGGGGTCGGCCCTGTTGGCGACGTAGGCGGCGGAGCGGGCCTTGACCAGGTCGCCGGCGGCGAGTGCCTCGGTGACGACGATGAGGGCAACGTCGGCGATCCAGCCCGACGCCATGAGGTCGACGCGGTCGGGCTCGTTGACGAGCCATGACCATCCCTCTTCACGCAGCTGGCTGAACGGCTTGACCTCTCCGACGAGCTCGAGCGCGGTGCAGAGGTCGGCGACGCCTTCGGCACCGCCCCGGGCCTGCCCGCGCTTGCGCAGTCGGAGGAAGAGGTGGAGGTCGACCAGGAGGCCGTCGTCGACCTGGTAGACGTTGACGCCGCGGAGCTTGGTGGCCGGTGCCTTGTCGGCGTGGGGCAGGTGAGGCTTGGCGGTGCTGGGGTTGGTGCCCAGCCACTCGCGGACGGTGTTGGTGTAGTCGCGGACTTTGCCGGGGGTGATGCCGAATGCCTCGCCGATCTCCTCGCGGGTGGCGCCGTGCTTGCGGTGCAGGGCGAGGTACGCGAGGAGCTCGGTGAAGTAGGGCTTGCGCTTGGCCAGGGCCTTGCCGCGGGTGCGCGCGGTGACCGGGCCGAGCAGGCTGAGTCGTGGACGGTCGCAGTCGGTGGAGAACCAGTCGGCGATGTCTTGGTCGAGGGTGGGGTCGCTCTGCTCGACCTCGGCGCGGACGTGCACGGGGACCTTCGGTGCCAGCGTCTCGAGGTCCTCCTGGACGATCGCGCTCTGCTGGATGTAGTCCTCGTCGTCGCCCTCGAGGAGGGACGACATGGGCTCGTCGAAGGCGTCGGCGGGGGTGTTGCGCGGCAGGGTGTACTCGCGGCGCAGGGCTCCAGAGGAGTCGGTGTAGGCCTCCCAGCCGTCGGTGGCGGTCTCGTCGACGGGCACGGGGACGTCCTCGGTGATCTCACTCTGTGCGTAGACCAACGCGCAGCCGCGGGCCTCGTCGCTGGTGAGGCCGACGGCGATGAGGTTGAGGCCGGCGTGCTCGAGGACGACGCGCCCGGTGTTGGTCATGTGCAGGACGGCACCGGGTGTGTTGGCGCGATCGCCGGTAACGACGATGGAGGTCGCGGATTGCCCGACGTGGTCGTTGACGAGCTGCAGCAGCTCCTCGAGGTCCTCGGGGTCGCCGGTGGCTGCGTCGAGCAGCAGCATCCGGGCCGGCCAGGTGTCGTCGTCGACGCTGCCTGTGCGTGCCGTGGACGCGTCGGTGTCGTGTCGCTTGGCCCGGTCGACGGTGGTGACGGCGGCCGCGAGGGCTTCCGCGGTCGCGGGTGACCCGGCTGCTCCGGTCGGGTAGTAGCTGATCCGTTCGTCCATGGCGTCGGCTTCCTCAGCCACGCCGATGCAGTCGACCTGCACGCGGCGCGACCACGGGTTGACGGCGAGCTGGGCGGCGAGGTGGCGGGCGAAGTCGCGGCCGTAGGTGGGGTCGCCGCTGATGGTGAGGGTGGACAGCTCCTCGCAGTTGAGCAGCCACGTCTCGCCGGTGTCGCTGATGCCGATGGTGGCCAGGAGCGGGTAGGGCGGCTCCACGTTGCCGGTGGCGGGGCCGAGGTCATCGACGTCGGTGTCCGTGCTGACGTGCCAGTGGGTCTGATCGGGGCTGCCCACCCACGGTGCGGGGACGGCGGCCGGTGCGCTGAGGTGCAGGGTCAGGTTGCCGTGCGCGAGCTCCACGGCCGCGAGCGGTGGCATCGTGACGCCTTGGGCGCCGACGGCGGCCGCGAGACGACGCAGCGCCTCGTCGGCGAACTCCACGGTCGCTGCGGCGGCGCCGGTGGCGTTCAGGGTCATCTCGACCGGCGCGAGCTCGGGAGGCGGCGCGGCGATCGCACGGCCGGGCTGACGGTTCCGGTAGCCAGCCCGGCGCCGGGACCGCAAGGCCATGAGCAGTGCCCCGGACAGCAGGACTCCCCCGCCGGTCAGACCGGCAAGGACCCAGGGTGCGTCGAGGATCGAGTCGTCGGCCTCATCCACACTGTCGTCGACCTGATCGGCCTGGTCGACACCGGCGGCCGGCGTCGCCGGCTCCTCGGCCTGAGGCGGCGCGACGTCGGGTGCAGCCGTCTCGGGCACCGCGGGGACCGTGGGCTCCTCGACCACCGGCGGCTTCACCTCGGCCGGCGGGTCGACGGGCTGCTGGTCCTGGGGGCTGGTCTCGGGCTCGACCTTGCGCGGCTGCTCGTGGTCGGCGCCGGGGATGGTGAGCTTCCAGCCGACGTCGATGACGTCCGGGTCGGTCAGCTGAGCTCCGCCGGGCTGGGTGATACCCGTGGAGGCCTGGTAGATCTCGGGCCACCGGTCGGCGTCGCCGAGCTGCTCCTGGGCGATCCCGCTGAGGGTGTCGCCGGCCTGCACGCCGTACGGGTGCGCGGGGGTGTCGTTGGCCTGAGGGGCGGGCAGCTTGAGCACCCATCCAGGCTCGAGAAAGCTCGGCTGGCCACCGATGAGGTCGCGGTTGAGCTGGGCGATCTCCTTGTACCGGGCTCCGTCGCCGAGGTGGTCTTCGGCGATGGACCACAGGCTCTCTCCCGGCTTCACGGCGTGGTCGACGGTCTTGGGGCCCTGACGCTCCTGCTTGGTCTCGACCTTGACGTCCTGCTGGGCGGGCGTGTGGTCCGCCGCCTGGTGGATGCCGGCGGTGGCGTGCCCAACTGTCGTTGGCGTCGCGGCCGCCGAGGTGATCGTGGCGGCCTGCGTGGCAATGGGGGCGGCGATGAAGAGCAGGGCGGCCAGGCCGATGAGGCTGCGGGCGGCGGCCTGCGGTCGACCCAGGCCGGGCAGGTGAGGTGCCTGGACCCGGCGGAGCCGTGCGATGGCCTCGACGACGAGGCTGAGCGCCATGAAGGCCCATGCGGCCCAGCCGATCACCTTGAACAGGCCGAGGATCAGCGTGCCGTCGTCGGGGGCGAGGAGGGCGTTCTTGACGCTCTCCAGGGTCGGGGCCTGGTCGGGGACCGGATCGGCGCCGATGGCCAGGAACAGGACTGGCAGCCCGATGAGGATGCCGAGCACGGCGACCGTGGCGGCGAGGCCGGTGAGTCGCTGGCCCAGGTTGGGGCGGGTGGGCGTGGTCATCGCTCGATGCCTCCTTCGGCGCGGATGAGCCGCGCGGACGCCTCCCCGGTGACCTGCATGGTGTCCAGGCCGATGATCCCGAGGAACTTGCTGTCGTAGGTGTCGGTGGTGGTGACGATCAACGTGTCGCCGTCGACGACGCGCGCGGTTCCCTCCACGCCGGCGGCGTGGAGGTAGTCCATCGCGGCGGCCTTGGCGGCGTAGATGTCGACGCGGAGGTCCTCGCCGCGCACCGCTGTCGAGCCCTGGACCTCCTGGGCGCCGGTGCGTGCGGCCTGGGACGCCGCGCTGCGGGCCTCCTGCTGGGTGTGGACCTTGCCGCCGAGGTCGACGGCCATCCCGACCAGAATGATCATCGCGAAGGACGCGGTGGCGAACCAGACGCTGATCGAGCCGCGCTCGTCGCGAGACCGGACCGGCCCGAGGTGAAGGTGGCTCATCATCGGCGCTCCCGGTAGGCGTCGACGGGGCTGCTGGCGGTCGCGGTGATCGTCCGGGTGCCTGGCAGGCCGGGGATGCTCAGGTCGGCGACGTCGACCTTGCAGGTCACCGTGGCGGTCACCTGGGCGGTGGTTCCCAGCGGGGCGTTGAAGGCCGCTGCGTTGACCGTGATGTTGGTGGTCGCGCACTGCAGGCCCTGGTCGTTGAGGCTGCTGGTAGCCGCGGACTTGCCCGAGCTGATCGCCTCGCTTTGAGTGCGCTCGATGGAGGCTGCTCGAGCTGCCTCGTAGGCTGCTGCGTCCACTGCTTGGTTGGCGATCTCCACACGGCCGCCGAGGATGATCATCGCCACGAACAGGCCGAAGGCCGGGACACCGATCGCGGCCTCGATGGCCACCGACCCTCTCTCGTCCCGGCGCCGGCGCCACCAGCTGGTCCACCTGGTCATTCGGTCAGCCTCTCGACCGGGACGCTGGCGCTTTGGGTGACGGTGACGTGCCAGCCGGGGATCACGCTCATGGACTTGCCGGTGACGGTGATCGTGGCGGTGGTCGTGGTCCGTGACCCGGACACGGTGGCCGACGTCATCACGTCGGAGCCGCCGGCGTCTTGGAGGAACGTGTTCGCCGTGGCCACGCCGGCGTCGCGGGTGCCAGTCTGGCTGCCAGCCTCACGCGCGCCCTCTTGCGCGGCCGCAAGTGCTACCTGCTTTGCGTGGTAGTACAGCGCGCCCTGGAGGCCGAGGAACATCAGCAGGAACAGCGCGGGCATCAAGAAGACCATCTGGATGGTCACTGACCCGCGCTCGTCCCGGCTGCGTCGGTTGCGGCGGTGAGAGCTGGCGAACATGGCGAGATCGGCCCCGACTACTTGATCTTGGCGGACTCGCTGGTCACGAAGAACTTGATGGCCGCGACGACGATGCCGACGATGACGATCACCGCGCCTGCCCAGATGACCTGCTCGATCGTGACGGAGCCGCGCTCGTCGCGCTGCCTGGTGACGCGGTCCTCGAGGGAAGCGCGCACGGTGAGCGCCGCCAGCTGGAGGGCGATGAAGAGCTTCAACATCGGGTTTGTTCCTTCCTTGGTTGTTCGGTTGCGGTCTCGGGACCCGGTGTTCTTGGGTCGGTGTTAGGGGTCAGGTGGTGAAGCGGAGCATCGAGGGGGTGACGAGGATCGCCATGAAGACGACGCCGAGCAGGCTGGCGGGGATGTACATGCGTTCGGAGGTGGCGTTGGCCTTGCCGAGCTCGGCGCTGAGCATTGCCGAGCGGAGCGCCGCGGCGCGGGCACGGAGGTTGGTGTAGATCTGGGCTCCGTCTTGTCCGGACTGCTGCATGATGTCGGCGAGGTCATCGAGGTCGGGCACACCCAGCTCGTCGGCCAGGCCGTGCAGGGAGTCCCAGGGCGCGCGGGTCATGTAGCGGGCGCGGCGCAGCTCGCTCTCGATCCGCTTGAACACCCAGGTGTCGCCGACCTCCGCAGCCGAGCGGAGTGCCTGCTGGCCGCTGGAGCCGTCCCGCATTCCGGTGGCGACCATGTCGAAGTAGGCGCCCAGGGCGCGGCTGAACTCGATGCGCGCCTTCTTGGCGTCGTCGGCGGCGTTGTAGTTCGGCATGAACCAGAACAAGGCGGCCAGGGCGACGGATCCCAAGGTGGGAATCGCGAACGGCAGCGGGAGGCCGATCAGGCTGAAGAAGCCGGCCAGCAGCGGCGGCATGCTCAGCCCGAGCAGCGCCCAGACGACCTTCTCGCCGTAGAACCGGGTCTCGCTGATCTGCAGGAGCGCCAGATCCTTGCGGGGCGTGTGTGCCCACGCACCGCCGGGCAGGTTCTTCATCGCCCACAGGCCGATCCGGTCGACCGTCGAACCGGTGTCAACGCCGGCGTCGACGTCGAGACCGGCAGTGCCGCGCCGGGGTACGACGCGGTCGGGCGAGAGACGGTCCAGGGCGTCGACCAGGTCGGGGTCGGAGGGCGCGAGGCGCCACACCAGCAGGGCGAGGGCCAGGCCGAGGAGTGTGCCGCTGGCGAGCGCGATCTGCAGGCCGGTCATGCGAGTGCTCCTTGGTTCTCGCTGGGAGTGGGGCGTTCGGCGGCGCGGTGCGCGTTGCGGGCCTTGAGGTCGAGGAACCGCGGGAGCGGCTTGGCGACGGCCATCCGGCGCATCCACAGCAGGGTGGCCACGTAGGCCGAGAGCAGGACGGCGAGGATGACCTGGCCGAGCGGGGTGCCGTAAGGCTTGATGTAGTCGCCGGTGAATGCGAGCATCCCGAGCACGCCGAGGGTGATCACGGTGACGGTGCGGGCGGTGGTGCGGGGCTTGGCCTGGTCGGCGGCGATCTGGCGGCGGGCGCGCACATCGGAGGCCACGGTCTCGGCGAGGGCGTCCAGGGCCTTCGACAGGCCGGCCTGGCCGCGGCCGCTGGCGGCAAGGATCAGTTGGCTGGCCACGACGTCGCCGGTGGAGTCGTTGAGGTCCTCGGCGAAGGCGCGCAGGACGTCCTCGGTGCTGGCGGTGTTGTTCCACAGCCGCGAGACCAGCAGCCCGACCTCGCGCTCGATCGGCGCCGGGGTGGACTGCAGGGACTTGATGAGCGCCGAGCGCAGGGACTGGCCGGCGGTCAACTTGCCGGACAACGATCGGGTCCACTCCTCGAGCGCCTCGAGCTTCTCGATGCTCGCGGCCGCCGGCGGGGGCGTCAGCAGCAGCGGGATGCCGACGATGCCGGCCGGGACGATGACGATCGCGATCACCCAGCCGGTCACCAGCGCGACCAGGAGGCCGGCGACGGCGCCGCCGACCATCAGCATCCGGGTGCGGCGGTCGAGCCGGACGAACCAGGCGCCCAGTCGCCCGAACGGGGTGGCGGTACGGACGGGCCGCGGCGGCTTGGGCGGGGCGGGGATCATCGCGTAGACCATCCCGATCAGGCCGATGACGATGAGGGCGCCGAAGACGGCGGGCATGAACGCGGAGGCTGCGGTCCTCATGAGGTCGCCACCCCCGGGTTGGCCTGGGACTCGGCCTTGTACGCCTCGAGGTCGAAGCCGTGGCGGGCCAGCTCCTGGGCGAGGAAGTTGTCGAGCTTGCCGGTCGCGACGGCCTGGCCGAGCTGGTTGGGCGCGAAGATCGGGGTGGTCGCATACCCGCGGGCCGCGTCGATGCTGGGCTGGACGACCAGGACCTCCTCGACCCACCGCTGCTTGCGGAAGGTGCCGTCGGGATTGGCGACGACCTCCGAACGCAGGTACATCACGATGTCGATCGCGGCGGCCAGTTTGCTGATCGCCAGCTCGCGGGTGACCTGGGGGCCCTTCTCCATGGCGCAGGAGACGAGCTTCTCGATGGTGTGCTCGGCACTGCGGGCGTGGGTGGTGCTGATCGAGCCCGGGCCCGACTCCATGGCCTTGAGCATGGTCCACACCTCGGGGCCGCGGACCTCACCGACGATCTGGCGGGCGAGGTTGAACCGGAAGGAGTGGTGGATGGCCTCCTCGAGGCTGAACTCACCGGCCTGGCGGCCGTCGATGCCGACCTCGCCGGATCCGGGGCGGTGCTCCCAGGCGTGGACGATCTTGTGCCGGTCGACGAGCTCGTGCAGGTGCAGCTCGAACT
>SXGS01730661.1_pt1 | contig 30467 bp, 23 predicted proteins | sample 3174681 | NCBI WGS metagenome assembly SXGS01 (sample SAMN11356861, study PRJNA531348) | freshwater metagenome | isolation source: freshwater sample F1-80 | place: China: Fuxian Lake, Yuxi | collected 2017-12-25 | reverse complement strand
TTTTCCGGCTGCTCCGGCACGGGCCGCCTCTACAGAGGCGTTAAGGGACAGAATGTTGGTTTGGAAGGCGATGCCCTCAATGACCGAGATGATCTCCTCGATGCGCCTCGAACTCGTTGCAATGGCAGTCATGGTCTCGATGACATGACCGACGGCTTCTTCCCCGCCGTGGGCCACATTGGCCGCTGCGACGGAGAGCCCGCGCGCTTCTTCGGTGCGCGCGGCATTCTCGCGTACGGTTCCCGCCAGAAATTCCATGCGTGCCGTCGCACCCTCCAAGGCCGTGGATTGATTGCTCGTGCGTTGGGCCAGGTCCTCTGTGCCGTCTGCGACCTGGGCGGCGGATTGGGCCATGCTGGCGGTGCCGCTGCGCACGCGCAGCACGATTTCACCGAGACTCGTGGTCATGTCCGCAAGGGAGCGGAGCAATTGGCCGGTTTCATCGCGGGCCTCGCTCTTGATGTCCTGGTCCAGGCGTCCGCGCGCGACAGCCCCGGCAATATCCACAGCGCTCTTCAACGGCCGTGTGATGGAACGCGTGATCGAGGTTGACCAGGCCAGCAGGACGAGCCATGCCAGCGCCGCGGTGATGAGGAGTACGAGTTTTGTCGTCTCTGTGGACGCGGCTGCCTGCACGTCCGATGAGTCGGCTTCGATGGCGTCGCCGAGTTCCTCCATTTCGCTTTCGAGCTTCTTGAAGGAAACGAGAAAGTCCTGCAATGCGGCATCGGCTGCCTTCGTGTCGCGGGCGGCAAGATCCAGCATTTCACCAGCCCGATTGGTGTAATCCGCCATGGCGGGACGCACGCATCCCAGCGCCTTGCGCACGCCTTCACTGAGCCCGAGGCCCTCAAGCTCGGTGATGCTCTCGTTGAAACTGCCGCTGTGTTCCTCGTAATCCGTGCGTGCGGACGCGGCTGCCGCTGTGTCGTTCTTGATGGCTGCGAGGAGTGCGCCCATCACGTCGCCGCGGAGCGCGTCGTGCATCATGTCCGCCTGCATCTGGTCGCGGATCGCGGTCTGATTGATCTGGATCTCATCTTTGGCGCTGCCGAGTTTGGCGGCTGACCAGTAACCGACGCCTCCCACAATGGTGATGAAGAGAAGTGAGCCGAGGGTGAGGAGGAGGAGCCGACGTTGAATCGTGAGTTGCATGGCGGGGATTCCTTGCGGTGTGTATGTTTTCAGAAGCTGATGGTGAGCCCGGCGCAGAGGATGCACTCCAGACCTTCGCCGGAGTTGAATTCGCGGGCGGCAGGTCCGAGCCAAAGGGCGTGGGCTCCAAGGGACATGTTCACGCAGCAGAACGACGGATCTGCGAGCAGTGGAATATCGAGCATGGCGCCGATGGAGGCCCAGCCGAAGACATCGTTCCTCCCGCTCGGGCTCTCGTAGTAGTTCGCGAGACTGAGGCCGACACTTGTGGGGAAGGAAAGCGTGCAGTCCTGCAGAAACCCGTCCGCAAAGGTATAGGAGGGGGCAACCCCCAACTCGCAATAGAGACCGTTGCGGCCGCCATCTCCCGCGGCGGGCCCCATCTCCATGCCGAAGAGTATTTGCGGCTGAAGGGACCACGTGCCCGTGTTCTCGGTGTCATCAAAGGCAATGGCGAGGTCAATCTCGTTGGTGGTGCTTCCACCGCCGGGAGTGGTCGTGGCCGAAAGCCAGCTGAGGTCTGCAGTCCAGCGGTCGAGGCTGACCCGAAACCCGGCGCTCCAATCGTGTTCGTAGAGCCGGGTCAGGAAGACTTGGTCAGCGGTGTTGCCCACCTGCATGCGGTGGAGCGAGTTCCACAGCCCCGCCGTGATGGCGAGAGAGAAATCGTCCTCCTCAAGCAGCGTGAAGTCGGCCTCGAGGAAGGGCTGAAGAATGGCCGCGCGATCCTCCTGAAAGATGCCGCGCCCGAAGTAGGCGTTGGTCACATCCACGCCGAGGGTGATGTGGAAGGGTGAAGCCTCGTCTTGTGCCTCCTCCGACTCTGGCGCTGCCTCCGGCGGAGGTGAGGCCGGCGGCGATGGTGCCTGGCCGAGAAGGGATTGGCACCCCATCACCAACAGCGCGCACGCAGATGTCTTGAGATTGATTCTCATCAACGCGGCCTATCGGGCCAGAGCCTCGCTGCGCTTCGACCAGGACCGAAAAACCCGCGACCTCGTTGCCCCAAAAGCACACGCACACCGCCGCGAGGTGAGACGCGTTGCGAGAGAGCATCAGGCGCTGTTGGCGATCTTGCTGGAATCGCGCGGGTAACACGGGCTTTCAAGTGTTGGAGGCACATATGGTTGTGCCTGCAGCGTGCATTTCAGCCATTGACAGGAGGGGGGCCATTCTCCTAAACTCTCCATGCCCCGTTCGTGGAGTCCGTGCGCCGAGGAGCGAGTCAGTTCAACCAAGCTGTCGTTTCTTGTTGGGTGGTGTGGGAGGTGTCGAGGGACTCTGAGAGGCGGGGAGCGAGCGCACTCATGCCCACCAGCGAACTCATGCACAGTGAAGGGATCATCCGGCGCCTCAAAAAGGGGTCCCCCATCGTCTTGCAGAAGGAGACGATCCGCCTGCCACGCTTCACGGAGATCAAGGAAATCCACCCCAAAGAGGTCGGCGGCAGCGGCAAGGAGCTTCTCGTGCTGGCGCGTAGTCGAACGGCTACTTGGGCGCTTTTCCCGTGCCCGAAAAAGAGCGGGTTCGGGCTCACGGACGCCAAGAGTGTGATGAGAATCCTCGAAACGCTGCAGGAAGAAAATCCTGCGAAGCCTGTGAAGGGCTACGTGCTCGTGGAGGGCCCCGTGGAATCCAAGGCCGCGGAGCTCCTCGAAGGCAAGGGACACCTCGCCAGCACCGTGGCGGAGTGAGCAGCGCGCGGCCGAGCCGCAGCTTCACCCAGATCGCAGGAGGCCCGCCAACCTCTACTTTGCGCCGCCGTATCGAGCAGCAATGCGCTGGTAGGCATCTCTGAAGGGCAGCCCCTCCTGCACGACCAGCTTGCAGGCCTCCTCCGTAGCGAAGAGTGACGGATCCATGGCGACGCGACAGCGCTCGGCATCGAAACGCACACCCGCCAGCGCATGCGTGAGGATGGCGGTGCAACCGCGAGCCACATCCGCCATGCGAAAGAGCGGCGCCTTGATGAGTTGAAGATCGCGGTGGTAACCGCTCGTGAGTTTGGCGGGCACGTTCAACACGGCGAAGAGATCCGCAGAGGCCTGCGCCGAACGCGCCCGGAGAAGCTCGAACACATCGGGATTGCGCTTCTGCGGCATGATGGACGAGCCGGTGGTGAACTCATGCGGCAGGCGCACGAACGCGAACTCGCTGGTGGCGTAGAGGCAGAGATCCGCGGCCATGCGCCCGATGTCCTGCAACAGCAACGAGGCCTCGAATGCAAAGGCCGCTTCGCTCTTGCCGCGCGAGAGCTGGCAGGCAGTGACCGGTTCCTGCGGAGCATCGAATCCGAGCTCGCGACTGGTGGCGCTGCGATCCAGGGGCAGGAAGGGAACACCGTAGCCGGCGGCAGACCCGAGAGGGTTCAGCGCAACACGGGCCATGAGGCGACGAACGCTCGCCGCGTCATCCCGGAACTCGGCAGCGAAACCACCGGCCCAGAGTCCGACCGTGGAGGGCATGGCCCGTTGCATGTGCGTGTAGCCAGGCAACGGGAGAGCACCGTCGCGCGCGGCGAGGGCCTCGGCGGCTTGCGCAAGACAGTCCGCCATCTCCGCAAGCGCCGCGATCTCCGCGCGCAACCAGAGACGCATGGCGGTCAGCACCTGATCGTTCCTGCTGCGTCCGAGATGCACACGCTTGCCAGCCTCGCCGAGCTGTGCCACGAGGCGTGCCTCGAGGGCGGTGTGGGCGTCCTCTTCTTCGGGCTGAATGGACCACTCACCGCGAGCGTGTGCGGCGCCGATGTCCGTGAGCGCGCTGGTGATGGCGATTGCATCGGCAGCGCTGATGAGTTTCTGCGCAGCCAGCATGCGTGCATGGGCGATGGACGCCGCGACATCATGGACCACGAGACGCTGATCGAGAATCCAGTCCTCGCCTACGGTGAATTCGAGAATGGCCGCATCCACGGCACACCCCTTGTCCCAGAGTCTTGTCATGTGCGCACCTCGGCCGCGAAGACCTGCAACAGCGCTCGGTAGAAGCGGGCGCCCTCGAGTAGTTCGGATTCCTCCACGAACTCGTCCGCGGTGTGGGAGCGAGCGCTCTCGCCCGGACCGCACTTGATCACGGCGGCGTCGCGGAAGAAAACCATGTCGGACATGGTGCGAGATCCATAAAGGCGTGCCTCTGGTCGGGCGCGCTGCGCAGCACGCACGATGGCGGCATCTGCATCGCACTCGCACGGGAGCAGGCGCTCGGAATGAACACGCACGTTGCCTTGCACGCGCTCTTGCACGCGGCGCACGAGCTCGGCAGGGGTGCAAGCCGGCGTGGTGCGGAGATCGAGCCAGGCTTGAGCATGCCCCGGCACCATGTTGCGGCGCTGTCCGGCGGAGGCCATGGTGGGTTCGAGAGTGGTGCGGCCTAGAAGCGGATGTTCGTTTCCGAGATCCACCGCTTCGATGGCCACAAGATCATGAGCGAGAGAGCGCAGCGCGTTGCGCGCGCCGAGCGCGGTCGCATTCGCGGAGTGGCAGGCGTCGCCCTCGGTCGTGAGCTCGAGAATCAGCATTCCCTTCTGCGCCACTGCGATGTCGAGGCCTGTCGGCTCACCCACCACGATGCCCGCGGGTATCCAGCCGCGTTCCTTCAGCGCGGGCCAAGCAAACTCCGTACCCTTGCCCCCGGTTTCCTCTTCGGGCACCAGAAGCAACCCGCACTCCACCGGCCCACCGTGCGCGAGCACGTCGAGAAACGCTGCGACCATCGTGGCCACGGAGGCCTTGGCGTCATTGCTGCCGAGGCCGTAGAGCCGTGTGCCTTCGCGCGAGAGCGTGTGCGGCGGTCGCGTCCAGCCGGGAGCTGGTGGCACCGTATCGAGATGGCTGGTGAGAAGCACTCGCGGGCCGTTGCCCGCGGTCGCAAACACATTGACGCCGAAGCGCTCGACCCGCGCGCCACGCTCCGTGAGGAATCCCGCCACGCGATCCGCGAGCGGGGCCTCTTCGTGCGAGAGCGACGGCGTCTCCACGAGGAGGCGGTGCAAGTCGAGGAGTTCGGCGTCCGAGAAGTTCATGCGGTGGGTCCGGCGCTCGCGAGCAAAGTCTGGATGCGCGACGGAGGTTGCATTTCTTCAGGAAGCAGCGCGCTGGTCTCGAGCACCACGAGCGTGCCGCAGCCTTCATTGGTGAACACTTCCGTGAGCAGCCCATCCTCGACGCGGAAGCTCACCACATGCACGCGCGGCACGCCTCCATAGAGCGCATCCTTGATGGCGGCCGTCTTCGGCAGCATGCCACCGGAGAGAGAGCCCTGTTCCTGCAACGTGTTCAGACCCTTGATGTCGGTGTAGGAAATGAGGCTCGTGGCATCCTTTGCATTGCGGAGGATGCCGGGCACGCCGGTGACAAGCAGGAGTTTCTCCGCGTGCAGTTCCACCGCGAGGCGCGAAGCAATCACGTCCGCGTTGAGATTGAGCAACTGACCCTCGTCATCTGCGGAGATGGGGCTCACCACGGGCAGCATGTCATCCGTGAGGAGCTTCTGGATGAACGGAGCATTGATGGACACGATGTCGCCCACCATGCCCCAGTCCGTGGTGCTGCCATCAGCCTCGCGCTTCGGCGGACGCTTGCGAGCGCGCACGAGCCCGCAATCCACCCCGCTGACACCGATGGCAGGAACCTTCAGCGCGCGGGCCGCGGCGAGCACGGCGGTGTTGATCGAACCGGAGAGCGTCATGGCCATGAGCTCGAGCATGGCTTCGCTGGTGACGCGCCGACCCTGCACGAAGCGCGATTCCACGCCGAGCTTGTCCGCGAGTTCGGTGGCCTGTGCGCCGCCGCCGTGTACGAGCACGATGCGGATGCCGAGCTGGTGCAGGATGCCGAGCTGCTCCACCAGCGCGCGCGTGCTTGCGGGCGAGGCGAACACTTCTCCGCTTGCCTTCACTACGAAGGTCTTGCCCTTGTAGAGGCGGAGGTACGGGATGGCGCGCCGGAGCGCGGCGATGGCGACAGTGGGGGAATGATCAGATCCCATGGTTCAGCGGACTCCAAGGAGCGACAACAGCACGGCCTTCTGCGCATGCAGGCGATTGCCTGCCTGGCGAATGACCCGGCTGCGCGGGCCATCCAGCACTTCATCCTTCACCTTCACATTGCGACGCACGGGGAGGCAGTGCATGAACACCGCATCCTTCTGTGCCGGACGGAACCAATCTTCAGCGACGCACCACTCGCGGAGCGGTGCGCGGAGAAGGGCTTCTTTTTCCGAATCGCCGTAGCAGGCCGGAGCCTGCCAGGACTTGGCGTAGAGCACATGCGCTCCGTCCAGTCCTTCATGACGATCGGAAGTCTCGCGCACGCTGCCGCCGGAACGCGCGGCCTCGCTGTGCGCGAGGGCCATGACTTCGCGGGGCAAGGCGTAGCCCTCGGGGCGCAGCACGGTGACATCCATGCCACGTCGTGCGGCCATGCTGAGGGCCGCGGTGGGCACCGCGAGAGGCAGCGCCTTCGGGTGCCACGCCCATGAAAGGGTGAAGCGTCCGCCGCGTGCGGGAATCTCGAGGTCGTCGAGAGTCTTCCAGTCCGCCAGCGCCTGACACGGATGGTCGATAGCCGACTCCATGTTGATGAGCGGCTTCGTGGCATGGCGCGCGAAAGCGCCAAGCACCGGCTCCGTGAGATCGAGGGCGAGGTCCTTGCCGCCGGCGAAGCAGCGCACTCCGAGGAGGTCCGCGTATTGACAGAGCACGGGCACGGCTTCACGCACGTGTTCCGCGGTCGCACCGTCCATCACCACGCCATCCTGCATTTCGAGGGCCCAGGTGCCCTGACCGGGTGTGATGACGAAGGAAGACCCGCCGAGCTGGGCCATGCCGGCCTGGAAGCTCGAGAGAGTGCGCAACGACGGATTCAGGAACACGAGCCCGAGTACGCGGCCCTTCAGTGCATCGCTCACGGGCGTCTTCTCGATGGCGCGGGCGCGCGCGAGGAGATCGCGCAGCGTTGTGTCATCGAGCTCCGGAAGATGCAGGAAGTTCTTCACGCTCGGATCTCCGCGAGAGCGGCGGCGAGTTTTCGCACGTGTGCTTCTTCGATGATGAGCGGCGGCATCACCCGAAGGATGTTCGGATCACCGCTGCCTCCGACAAAGATGCCGCGCTCAAGCAGCTCCGGAATCACGTCCTTCGTGGGTCGCGAGAGCACGAGGCCGGTGAGCAGCCCGCGGCCCTGGATGCGCACAACCGGACCGGTCTTGCACGTCGCACGGATGAGCTCGCCCATCGCACGCACATGGTCAAGGAATCCCGGCGCAGCGAGAGTCTTCGCCACCACACTGATGAGAGCGCAGGCCATGGGGCCGCCACCGAACGTCGTGCCGAGGTCGCCGGGTTTCAGGACACCTGCGATGCGCTGCGGCATCAGGAGCGCTCCAGCGGGGAAGCCACCTGCGAGGCCCTTGGCCGCCGTGATGAGATCCGGCACGACCCCCGCCGCTTCAATGGCGAAGTTGAAACCGGTGCGCCCGAGCCCGCATTGAACCTCATCCGCGATGAGGAGCGCGCCTCGTGCCGCGGTGAGCTCGCGCACGGCGCGCAGGAATGAAAGGTCGAGGTCCTTCGCGCCGCTCTGGCCCTGCACGGGCTCGAGAATCACGGCCGCAACAGAATCATCCAGCGCAGCAGCCATGGCCGCAGAGTCGCTCGCAGAAACGCGCGTGACATCGAAGGGCGTGCGCGGAAACCCGTACCACGGCGCGGCATCGTAGGTGCATGCCGACGCAGCGGCGGTGCGGCCATGCCAACCACCTTCAAGACAGATCACACGCGAACGCCCTGTCACGCGGAAAGCCACACGCAAAGCGTTCTCGTTGGCTTCCGCCCCGGAATTCACGAAGAAGGCGCGGTCGATGTCTCCCGGCGCGAGAGCAGTGAGTGCAGCAGCAGCGTCGCGACGCACGTCGAGGTCCACGAGGTTGGTCTGGAAGAAGAGCCGCGTCGCCTGCGCATTCAACGCGGCGAGAAGCCCCGCGTGGCGGTACCCGAGGATGGCCACCGCGTGCCCACCGTAGAAGTCGATGAGCTCGCGGCCATCGGTCGTGTGCACCACACAGCCCACGCCGTCCGCGAGTTCCACGCCGAGGCGCTTGTACACCGCGACTTCCATACCGGCCTTCTGCGCACCTGCTTCCACCTGTTCCACAGACATCCTTTCAGTTCCAACCCGGACCGGGAATGAGCAGCCCCGTCGTGTCCGGAACTTCGAAGAGGCGATTCATCCACTGCACCGCGCCGCCAGCGGCGCCCTTGGTGAGGTTGTCGATGACGGAAATGATCACAGCTTCGCAACCGCGTGCCTCTGCCGTGATGCGGCAGCAGTTCGTGCCGACCACATCCTTCAGAGCGGGCGGCGCATCCTCCACGCGGATGAAGGGCATGCCGGACCAGAAGGCCTTGAGCTGTTCGCGCAGCGCGGCGCCGGTCATAGGCTCTCTGAGCGTTACATGAACGGTCGCATGAATGCCGCGCGCAAAGGGTCCGCTGGTGGGCACGAAGAGCACCTCGGGCTTCGGGCCGTCTGCACCGATGAGGCGTTGCATCTCCGGTTCGTGTCGGTGCGCGAAGGGTGAATAGGCACGCATGTTGCCGTGGCGCCACGGGTGATGGGTCGCGGCCACGGGCTCGCGCCCGCTGCCCGTGCTGCCGGTGATGGCGCTTGCGAAATACGGCCCGGCGGAGAGGCCGAGTGCTTGCAACGGGCGGCACGCAAGCGTGACCGCCGTCGTGAAACAACCCGGGTGCGCGATGAGCTTCGACGGCACACCGCGCACAAGTTCAGGCAACGCACACACAGCGCGCTCAAGAAGCTCCGGGGCCGGATGTGGCTTGCCGTAGACCTTCGCATGCAACGCGGGATCCCCGAGGCGGAGATCCGCGGAGATATCGACGATGCGGAGCTCGGCGCCGCGCTCTTCAGCGAGTTTCATCCACTCAAGGATGCGCGGGGCCGACTCGCCATGAGGCAAGGCCGAGAACAACGCCACTTGCGCGCCGCGCTCAAGCACCGCTTGCGCGGCGCTGACCGAGCTGAAGCACGCGTCGCCGTGACTGGGTGCGAGATGCGGAAACGCTGCCGCGATGCTGCTTCCCGGTTTCGATTCCGACACCGCATGCGCGAGCTCGAAGCGCGGGTGCAGCGCGATGAGTCGCAGCAGCTCTGCGCCTACATATCCCGCGGCGCCGAGAATGACAGCCGGCGTGCGCTCAGCTGCCATGACCCGCGCCTTCCGCCGCGGTGATTCCCGCAGCCTTGAGCATGGCGCTCGCGAATTCCGTTCCCGATGTGCGTGCGTTCAGACCGACAGCACCCATGCGGTCGCGCAGCAGGTCCGTGCCCGCGGCGTTGTCCGTGGCAGGGCCGGTGATGATGTCCGGCGTGATGTTGTATTCGCGCTTCAGGCGCTCGATGCCGCCCCACGCAGCGACAGGGTCCGTTGCTGCGAGGGCCATGGCGGAGAACGAAGCCCGGATGTCTTCCGCTTCGAGGATGGCATCCACACCGTAGTCGCCGAGGAGCCCGTCGCCGAGTTCGAGCACGATCACATCCACGCGCTCTGCCGCGAGACGGTTCAACATGGAGCGCGTGAGCGCAGGCGCATTCGCGCGCTGCGTGGTCACGGTTCCGAAGTCCGTGAACATGATCACGGGGCTCGCGCCGGAGTCCTCCATGCCGAGGATGTCGCGACGCAGTGACACTCCGGTCGCCTTGGCCGCGGCCACACGCAAGCGACGGCGCGTGAACTCCTGCACCAGAGCCTGACAAGCCTGGGTCTTGCCCGCATTCATGCACGTACCGACCACGGCGACAACAGGAATGCCGCGCAGCTCGAGCTTGGTGGCGAGAGGCGGAAGGCTGTAGCCGATGTTGGCTGGCACGCCGACGCGCTCACCGAGCCACGGGAAGTGCAACACCTGCCCCAGCACCTCGCACTCGAAGGGCTGACCGATGTCCGGATTCACGGAAGTGCAGATGCCGAGCACGCCGCCGAGGTTCAGCACGTTGATGCGATCACCTGTGGCGAGCTTCTCAGGAATGCGTCCGGCGTAGCCCTGCAGCGCACGACGGTGCCCGAGGCAACCTGCGATGACATCACCGGGCTTCAGGGCGGAGAAGCGCCCTGTCGGCAGCTCCAGCGTGTTGTAGGTGGACTTCCTCGTGAGGATGCGCACCGCGATCACGTCGCCTTCGCGGCAGGCGTATTCATCGCAGACCTTCACTTCGCGTGCAAGCCGCGCGTTGAGCGTGACGGACGCAATCTTGTCGAGAACAACGGCTCTCACGATGGACCTCCTGCGGCGCGCTGGTGCAGCATGCCGGGCAGCGCCAACAAGCGCGAGAAGCCGCGCGCGTCGGCAGGCGACCATTCGCCCACGGCTTCGCCATAGACCGAGCGGGACGCATCGCGCAGCGAATGCGGCGAGGTGACGCCCTCAACGAAGAGCGAGCCCGTGCGGAAGAGGACATGCACCTCTCCCTTCACACGCTGCTGCGTGTTCGTGAACAGCGCTTCCATGTCGCGGCAGGTTGGTTCGAGGAACTGGCCTTCATGCACCAGATCGCCATACATGCGCGCCACCGAGTCCTTCAGTTGTTGCTGACGCCCGGTGAGCACGAGCTTCTCCAGCTCGCGGTGTGCGGTGATGAGCGTGATGGCGGCCGGCGCTTCGAAAGCCACACGGCCCTTCATGCCGAGGATGGTGTCGCCGAGGTGAATGCCGCGGCCGATTCCGAAGGGCGCCGCGAGCGCGTCGAGCTTCTCGACGAGCGCGACGGCATTCATGGCCACGCCATCAAGCGCCACAGGCTCGCCCGCGTTGAAAGCGATGCGATGCCGCTCTTCCTTGCGCGGATTCTCGAAAGCACCGCGCGTGCGCACCCACGCCTCTTCCGGCAGGGATTCGCGCGTGTTGGTGGTCTCCTTGCCGCCGATGGTCACACCCCAGAGCCCGGAGTTCACCGAGTAGGCCGCACCGAACTTCGGCACGGGGAAGCCGCGCTTCTCGAGGAAATCCACTTCGTCCTGACGGCTTGGCTGGAGGTCGCGAATGGGCGCGAGGATTCCGAGCTCGGGCGCCACTGTGCGCAGCGCCACTTCGAAGCGCACCTGATCGTTGCCTGCGGCGGTGCAACCGTGAGCGATGGATGTTGCGCCAAGCTCGCGAGCAACACGCGCCACTTCGCGCGCTTGCAAGCTGCGCTCCGCACCGACGCAAAGGGGATAGACATGCCCGCGCAGCACGTTGCCCATCACGAGGAAGCGCAAGAGCTCCTGCCAGAGTTGTGCGCGGCCATCGACAAAAAGGTGCCGCTCGGCGCCAAGCGCGAGTGCGCGGCGCTCGAGATCTGCGCGCTCAACGGCGCTCATGCCGCCCACATCCACCGTCACGGTGATGACGCGGAGCTTCTTCTCCTCGCGGAGCCAAGGGATGCACCAGGAGGTGTCGAGACCTCCCGAATAGGCGAGCACTGAGAGGTCAGACATGGGCGGGAATCCTGAAGAGCGAAGCGAGGCGCTCCGCCACGGTGTGAGTGGCACGAAGGCCCGTGGTTGCGACAAAGAGGGTGTCGTCGCCGGCCACGGTGCCGACAACTTCGGGCCAACCAGCGGTGTCGATGGCAAGCCCCACCCGCGATGCGCCTCCCGGCACACTGCGCACTACAAGGAGGTGCGGACCGGCGGGCGTGGCGCTTCGGAAGAGGGGCGCGAGATCTGCAAACGGGCTGGAATCTGCAGCGTCCGTGGTCTTGGGCTCGGGGAGGCAGTAGCGGCCCATACGCTTGGCCACCTGTAGCTCCCTGAGATCCCGGCACACACTCGACTGAGTGACTACAAAGCCTTGCGATGCAAGCTGTTGAGCAATCTCGTCTTGGTTACGGACTTCTCCTGACTGGAGGATCTCGCGGATAATCTGGAGGCGTTGTTCGCGCATGGTTCTGGGAAACAGGTCGGCATAATATGCGCATGAACAAAACTAGGCAAGCATATTTTCCTGGAACCACGCACTCTGCTCGGCTGGCGTTTGGTGCACGCCATCCGAATCACGTCTGGCGGTTGGATTTCGCATGCGACATGGCGGAGGAAGGCCGTCGGATGAAGCGCTTGAGTCTTGTGGACGAGCACACACCAGTGTGTGGCGACGGGTGCTATCCACCATGAGCATCATCAGCGTGGCGCAGAGCTCGTCACCGCCGCGAAGAAGCCATGGGCGCTTCAGCCGTGGCTACCCACACAGGATCCTGAAGCGCCCAGAAATCAGCAGCGTTCGGAAGTTCACCCCAGCAGCCAATTCACCAGACGATGACCGTGCGCGCTGGCGTAAGCGCGAGATTCAGGCCGCCGAGATTCGGCCCTGACGGATCCAGCACCGCCGCCTGCGCATGGATCGCAACAGAGTGCAGCAGCGGGTTGAAAGGGATGGGAATCGACCAGGCAATGTTGCCGTTCGAGTTTGTCACACTGGGCAGCCAAACGAGAGGTCCCGTGAGGTCAAGATAGACTCCACAAGTATTGATTGGACCGGCGCTCAGCCCTGCGGCTATGGCCAGCACGCCTGCAGCATAGTTGGGAGCGCCGTAAAGGGTCACGCCAAAGCCAGGATTGCCGATCTGTGCATTGGATGCCCAAAGGCCCGGGGGAGCTGTGCTGCTTCCCGCACATCCGGACCCGGCCAGCGTCCGATTGTTGAAATAGAAGAAGGGGCTCCCACGGGGCGTGCCTGCCAGGTCAAGATCGGCATCTCCGTCGAAATCAGCAACGACGCTCACGGGGCAGGTTGCCGCATTATTCGGGCTGTGCGTCGTGTCCATGCTGATCGGATGGATCTGTCCACTGGGCAGCCCGAGGGCCATGCTCACATTGAAATCGCAAAGGGCCGCGGCGTTCATGGATGTGGAGCAGTACAGCACATCTCCAAAGCCATCAAGATTGACGTCACCGGCATGAACTCTCGCAAGGTTGATGTCGACCGTGGGGGGAACAAGGAATGTGCCCGCCGGAATCACTGTGCGAGAACTACTGCCTCGGACTATCTGTATTTGGCCCGTTGCAACGCCACCGACCATTGTCGTTGAAGTGCAGATCATGTCACTGCAACCATCTCCATCCATATCGGCGATTGCGCGAATCTTGGGCAGCCCGGCAACAGGGAAACCCGGGACACTGGCGCTGGTCCACGCAAACTGCCCTGCTCCATTGCCCCACCCCACCAAAGCGTACAGCGCACCGGGGAAAGTCAGTACGTTCTGAAAGACAATGTCCGCATTGCCATCTCCATCAAAGTCGCCCACAAAAGGACCGCTGCTGCCATTGTAGTAGAATAGAGCGTTTACTGCCGTGAGAATTACAGAAGTCCATGCGGGATACTGATTCAAGAAGAGGAGCATGTTTGCGCTGCTGGGGCCTTGCATGCCAATACAAAGGAGGTCTTGATCGCCGTCGTTGTCCGCGTCCAGCATAGCAATTCGATGTATGGTATTCTGTGGCCAACTCATGACCATGAGCCCTGTTGGAGCCACAAATGTGCCGTCTCCGTTGCCCAAGCTGATGCTTATCGCACCCACGCGAACGAAGACGAGGTCCACAAACCCGTCTCCGTTGACGTCGCCCGCAAGACCCTCCGTTGCGCCGCCAAGACCCGTCCAACCAATTCCATACGCCTGCTGCACATAAGGGCCGACACCACTCACGGCAGGGTCGAGATCGACTTGATAGTAAGCAGGAGCGCCGAGTCCGTGATCATCGTAATAGACCAGGTCGGCTGCGCCATTCTGGTTCAGGTCTGCGGCAATGACGGAGTAGTTGAGCCCCGTCGCCATGGGAGGCATGCTGTTGGGAACACTGAACGATTCGGACAAGTACTAACCAGGAAGTGCAGACGCCGCCGCAAGCAAGGCAGCGGCAAGCATCCGGTAATGCCGAAGGCGAGTGAGCAGATGGATGAGGTGGTTCATGACACGCTCCTCAGTAGATGACCTGATTCTCGCCAACGACGCTGGGGACAGAAGGGTTGCCGGTATCAGGCGCCTCCAAGGCGAGCACCGTTACAGTGGCCGGTAGCAGCATGTTGGCAGGCACCGTCACGCTGTACACACTCACATTCATGGTACCTCCGCCAGGGGCGGGGGTGGGCGTGGTGGAGACAAAGCTCGTAGGCAGCTTCTTGCTGTCCCATGTGCATGTCAACGACTGTAACGGCCACGGAGTGGCGCTGCCGAGGGTCGATGAACCGCTCGCCATCCGGTTGTGGCTGACCGTAATCGTGATGACACGGCCAGTCAGGGGCGCGGCGTTTCTTGGCATGACCTGCACCAGCGGGCGGCTCACAGGCTCATTCTGGACGAAAACACTTGTCAGGATATTGCCCCAAGGAGATGCCTTGGTGTCAATGGGGGTGGTTGAGTCCTTGAGTTCATTTCTTGCCTCCGTCTTCGACGTCGAGCTCGGCACTGCTGTGTATCCTCGCGCCAACGGTGACGCGCGGTGCTATTTCAGGAAAGCAAGACACGTGCCGCAGCAGACTGACCCGCGTATCGCCCTCGGGACTGCATTTACGGTCCGGCGCAAACCGCTACACGGCAATAACTAGTGGCGGAGTGCAAACTGTGTCGTCGCCTCTGCGCCTCCGCTCCAAAGATTTGCAACTTTGTTTCCGAATCGCACACAGTGTTCCCTTGAGGGAACATGACGTGAATGGGTTGCCGAGACCGCAAAGCTGCCTCATCACCAAGCCCAAGTTGAAAGCACTCACCTGCGCCAGGCACCGCTTCCCGTGCGCACTCCGGACTCGCCTCCGAATCCTCTGCATCGCAAGTCGTGCAAGATTGGTCTTGTCCGTCCATCGCCGCCGCCGCCAAAGGGGCTGAACTCTCTCATGACGCCTGCACCATCATGTGGGGGTCACCTCAATCAGGAGCAGTCCCGCCATGTGCATCCAAGTCAACATGGGAGTACATCCAGAGGGTTCCGACCGTCTGAGTGCATCGCGGTTCGAGCGCGCGCTTGTCAAGGCAGATCCAGTAGGCTCGGCCGCGTGCAACAAGTCCGCGGAAAGGACCGACGCTTTCTTGAGGCGCCAGGGCAGCTCCTTCCCGCGGCGAGGGCAGCGCTCCTTTGGATTGCTTTGGTCACAGGTGTTGTCGGCGTCGTGTTCGGGCAGGCGGGCGAGAATTCCGGCAGGCCGCTCGACGGCGCGGCAACTCAGGTTGCAGTGCGTGGATGGGCCCCGAACAGAATCGTGACGAGTGGCGCTGTCACTCACGAACAACCGATGGAAGGTTGGTTCACGACCAGCGCTGGGGCCGCCCATGCGACCTTGGAGGTCCTGCTTTCCACCGAGGACGCGGACTGGGCGGATGCAGCGCGCCCATCGGTGGTGCTCACTCTCGGCGTGGATGGTCAGCCCAGCGGCGATCTCGTGGTCACGGGGCGCGAGCGACCGTTTCGCGAATTGATCGGGCCCATCGGCGAGGGCCGCCATCGCTGGACCCTGCGTTGGCACAAGACGGCGTCACCTCAGCCCCGCGGAAAAGTGACGGTGCGCGAAGTGCGCATCACGCCTGATCGCAGCGGGCTGGCCGCTCATGCGCCACGCATTTTCGGTCGCCTTGCAGCGGACAAGCAGCGCGCCGTCATGGCCACGAGCGATGTGCCGCTGCTCCTTCTCGGACGCGCCACCGGGGAGGACTTCGAATACACAGCGGTGTTCAGCAACGAGGATGGCGGCACGGGGCTCTTGCCGTCACTCCTCATGCGCCAGTACGGCCGCACCTCCGACATCGAGCGCGTCTGTCGCGTGCAGGGCTCACGTTGTGAATTCCAGGGCGCGAACCACAAGACGCGCGAGTACGGCGGTTCTCTGGAGGGGGCCCATCCGCTGCTGCGTGTCGCCACCGACAACAACAACTTCACCGACGCAATTGGCGACGCATCCAGAGGGCTGCGTTTCTCGTTGGCGCCGCAACCATTCCCGGAGCAGGGTCCCCGGGGTCGTGTACTCGACCGGGAGGGCTGGATCTCGGCCATCGCCAACGCGGAGATGCAGCGCGAAGTCACCGAGCTGATGGGGTTCATCGGGAAGCGGAAGATCGAGAGCCCCGGTGATGCGGCCACGCTGGCGCTCTCGGATCTCCGGAACTACATCGGCATCGAGGCGCACGTCGACGCGGCGAAGGAGGTTGCGTGGCGCGTCGGCGCACGCGCGGCTGGCCAGTGGTACTGGTCGGACCACGGCGTTGCACGCGAGCGCGAGCGAGGCAGCGGCTGGCCACGCACAGGGGTGGAGCTCCCGCCGCGCGCGGTTGCTGATGCCGTTTGCGTCGAGTGTTGTGGGGAAGGCACCACCCTCACGGTCACGGAATTCAGAGCCTGGGCCTTTGATGCCGCGGCCATGCCGCGACCGGACGGCACACGCATGCGTGAGGCAGTTGCCGTGCGCTCCGGAACGCCCTTCATTCGTGTCTTCAAGCCCTGACGCTTTGCGTGACGCGCGCGCTGGGTACATTCGCGCCGTGCGTTGGACCGGCCGTATCAACCGCTTTTTTCTGCGCAGCGCTGTCGCGGCTTGGTGCACGGGCTGGCTGGTGCGCGTGTGGATGCTCACGCTCCGCTATCGCGTTGATGGCTGGGGTGAGTTGCAGCAGCGTCTGGGGAACCGCGGTTTCGTGCTGGTTCTCTGGCATGACAGCCTGATCCTGCCTCTCGGTCACGACGTCCGGCGCGGCATGCTGGCGCTTGTGAGCCCCGACCGCGATGGCGAGTTCCTCGTGCGCGTGCTGCAACGACAGGGCGTGGGCGCGGTGCGTGGCAGCACCAACCGCAGCGGCGTGCGCGCGCTCCGCGAATCGTTCGCGGCGCTGCAAGTCGGCGGCAAGGTCGTGGTGACTCCCGACGGACCGCGTGGTCCTCGCCGCACACTGCAAGACGGCGCCCTCTGGCTCGCGACGCAGGCGAGCCTGCCCATCGTTGCCCTTGGCGCCGTTCCGAAGAGCGCGTGGCACGCGCGCTCCTGGGACAGGATGTGCGCGCCGCGCCCGTTCACATGCATCGGGCTTGCATTCTCGGAGCCACTGCTGGTGACGCGCGAGGAATTCGCGCACGATGCGGCGGCAATGCGCGCGCGTCTCGTGCAGGCGCTTGAAGCAGCGGAGGCGCGCGCGCGACAGAAGCTGGAGCTCCGAAACGCATGAATACGCTTGTTGTCGAACTCGAAAGACTGGCGGCCCTCAGATTGCGGGATGAGCTCGAAAGCGCGGGCTACGAGTTCCGTGATGTGGGCTACGCGCTCTTCGCTGCCAAGGGCGAGAATGTCAACGTGGTCTGCTACACGTCGGGGAAGCTCGTCGTGCAAGGGAAGGGCATTTCAGACTTTCGCTTGCAGCGTCTCTCAGCTGTCACGCCGCAACGCAAGTCCACGCTGAAGACGGCACTCATCGGCGCGGACGAAGCGGGCAAGGGTGATTACTTCGGACCGCTCGTCGTCGCCGCGGCCGCGCTCGGTCCGGAACTCGAGCCATTCCTCGATGAAGTGCCGCTCATCGACAGCAAACTGCTCTCCGATGCTCAGGTCATCGCCGCAGCGGAGACCCTCTCCACGGTGCTGCCGAACGAGGTCATTGTCATCGGTCCGCTCCGCTACAACGAGCTCTACGAGCAGTTCGGCAATCTCAACAAGCTCCTCGCCTGGGCGCACGCGAAAGCCATTGGCGAAGTGGCGAAGAAGAGCGGCGTGAAGGATGTGCTGCTCGATCAGTTCACCACGCAGCCACTGGTGCAGGACAACCTCGACCGTGCGAACGTGGATGTGAACCTCACCATGCGCACCAAGGCGGAAAGCAACCCGGCGGTGGCTGCCGCGAGCATTCTCGCGCGTGCCGGGTTCTTGAAGGGGCTGAAGCATCTCGAACAGGAATTCGGCGTGCGGCTTGCCAAGGGCGCGGGTGACCCGGTGCTCAAGGCCGGTCGCGCGCTGATTGCCGCCAAGGGGCGGCGCATGCTCGACAATGTGGCGAAGCTCCACTTCAAGACCACCATCGACATCGGGGGCTGAGCTCGCGCACGAACGCGCGGGCTAGACTGCCTGCATGGGCTGGTGCGTGCTGACGCTTCTCTTTTTCGCGACGCGGCTGCCTGCGCAGGTCGTGCTCACCGGCCCTGGCTTGGAGATTCGCTGCGAGGAATCCGCACGTGGTGCAGGCATCGCCATGCTCAATGCGTGGGCGGATGCGCGGGGCCGGGTGCGCGCGGCGCTCGGCCTTCCGCCACCGGCACACACGCTGCTCGAACTCGTGCCGGACGGCGACACGCTGGTTGCGCGCGTGCGCACAGCCACGGGAGCGGAGTTGCAGCCGTGGGTCGCGGGCGTGGCACTCACAGCCGAAGGCCGCATGCTCATCCGCACGGATGCAGAGTCCGGTGCGCTCCGGCGGGTCGAAGGCATTCTCACCCACGAACTCGCGCACCTCGCTCTCGCGGCGGCGCGCGCGGAAGCTGGTCGGCCGCCCGTGCCGCGCTGGCTGGACGAAGGACTGGCGCAGGTCGCGGAGGGGCGGCTCTTCCGCGAGGGCAAACCGGCGCTTGCCATGCGCGCCTTCTTTCACACGTTGCTCGACCTCGGTGAACTCGCATCCGGTTTTCCCGCCACTGAAGGGGGCAGCGAGCTCGCCTATGCCCAGGCGGAGGAGTTCGTGCGTTGGATCGGACATCGCGGAGCGGGCGGCGTGCCGCGTTTCGTTGCGCTGCTCGCTGACGGAGCAGATACGGAGAGCGCACTGCGCGCGTATCTCGGAATGGGGCTCGAAGACGCGCAAGCGGCGTTCGAACGGGATCTGCGCTCCGACCGCTCGTGGATGTTCGGGCTCGTCGTGGAGATCGGATTCGGCGCGTTTGTCGCCATTGCCTGCGTGTTCGCGGTGTCGCGCTTCGTGCGTCGCCGCCGCGTGCTCCTTGATGCGATGGATGCTGACGATGCCGCGCGTTCCACGAGTGCCGAGGACACAGCGGGCTACCCCGGAACGGATGATGCGGCTGCGCGCGAGGTCGGTGAGGCACGGCCCATGCGCCGACACAACGCGCGGGGTTTCGGGCTGCGTCGCCTCAAGCCGGGCGAGCCGGAGCCTCCGGTCTGATCGTCTACTGCTGCGCGCTCAGGAACCGGCGACGGGCATGGGCACGACTTCGAAGAGATAGCCCGCGGGGTCGCGGATCACGAAGGACTTCGTGTCGAGGTTCTCGTGCACGAGCGCACCTTCCATCCTCTTCGCACGCTTCTTGCAGGCCTCGAAATCGCTTACGCGGACGACAAAGAGCGTGCCCCAGCCACGGTTGCGTTCCACGGGGCCGTATCCGTAGAGCTTCCGTTCTTCCTTGCTGAGATCGTCCTGGAACGCGAGCACCATTTCACCGAGGCGCAGCTCCGCGTAGTGACCGTCCTTGGTCTTTCTTTCCACGCGCTGCTGGAAGAGTCGGGCATGGAACGCAGAGGTGGCACTGGGGTTCGGACACGCAAGCATGACGTAGCTCATGGCAACCTCGGGGAGCGGGACGGCCCCACCCGGGCGGGCGGGGGGTGTTGTGGCCACCGCGGGGCTGTCCGCCGCTGCGGGCGCGGGCTGCGGTTTCACGACGGGCACCGCTGGTTTCGGCGGCGTGCGGGGCGGCGGCTTGCGGCCCAGAATGTTGGGCACAACCGCAACCTCGGCGCCACCATCGAGGATGCGCCTCGTTTCGTCGATGATCGGGAGCAGATCAGGCATCCGCTCGCCCTTGAGGACCACGCTGATGGTGTTGGGTGAATCCCCGCTCCCGAGGAAGGCGAGATACAAGTCCTTCACCCTCTTCAGTGTCTCGATGCACTGATGAGACATGGACTTGCTGCGCTCCGGGGGGCCGTTGAAGCGGTATTCCTGCGTCGGGAAGTGCACCCGGAAGGAGAGCAAGGGGACGCTTTCGCCGCCAATCGGGCCTTCGAAGCCCAAGGTCATGGTGTGCTTAGTCTGATGAAAGCGGAGCGTGGTCTTCGGGTGGCAAAGCCAGTAGGCAGCGGCGGTGCCAACCATCCGGTGCAGGCGCGTACGGTCTGGTTCCAGGCCTCGTTCGACCCGGTGTTGGAGCAGCTCTTGGAGAAAGCGCTCGGCGACCTCTTCCACGGGCGCATCCTCCCCACGAACGGCGGGAGGGTCAACCCTTGGGCCAGAAACTTTGTGCGGGATTCTTGTGGCCGGGGCCACGGGCCGAGGAGTATCACCCCAGCCATAAACTCATGCCCCGTTGCACACTTCAGACCGTGGGCCTATAGTGCCGCCGTTCACTTCGTGACCGTGCGAGGACTTTCGGGATGGCGGTTCCCGGAACTGGCACGGAATGGGGTGCGCCGCGTCAAGCGGCGGGCGGTGGGCCGGGTGCAGCGACGGGACGCGAGCGGTTGCGTTCTTTCGCCCTGACCACGCGCAGACGAGTTCCGGTAACGGACCTGGGGAGGTTCCGGTGCCCGAACCTGGACGTCTTTATCTATTCACCGGTGGCGGCACCGGCGGCCACGTCACGCCGAATCTCGCGCTCATGGACGAGCTCAAGAAGCTCGAGCCAGAGGCGCGCTTTCTCTACGTCGGCAGTGCGCATGGCTACGAAGCGCGTTTGCCGAATCAGGGAATAGAGCTGCTCCCTGTTTCTTGTGCGCAATTCACATCACCGCGTCATCCGGTGCGTTTCGCACTCATGGCGCTGCGACTTCTTCTCGGCACGCTGAAGAGTTTCTGGATCTGCGTGAAGCGTCGCCCGGCCGTGGTGATGGCAACCGGCGGATACGTCTCGGTGCCGGTGGTGCTCGGCGCATTCCTCGCGCGCCGTCGCATCTTCCTTCACGAGCAGAATGTGGAACCGGGCAAGGCCAATCGCTTCCTCGCATGGTTTGCAACCCGCGTGGGCACGAGCTTCCAGGAAACCGTCGCGCGCTTCCCGCGCGGCAAGAGTTTCCACACGGGCTATCCCGTGCGTCGGCGCATTTGCGAAGGAGACGCGGAGCGCGCACGCGAGGCGCTCGGCATCGCACGCGACACGAAGGTGGTGTTTTTCGTGGGCGGCAGCATGGGAGCGCGTTCCATCAACCGCGGCGTGGTTGAAGGACTGAAGACCCTGCTGAAGGGCGAGAAGATTGCGGTGGTGCAATCCACCGGACTCGCGACGACGGGTGAGTATCAGGCCTTCGAAGACACACGCGTGCGTTTGCAGAGCGAAGGTTTCGAGACCGAAGTGCGCGGTCGTTTCGTGTGCCGTGATTTCTTCCACGACATCGGCGATGTCTATGCGCTGGCTGATCTCGTGGTGGCGCGCTCCGGCGCGGGCACAGTGATGGAGCTCGCAGCTCTCGGAAAACCCTGCGTTCTGGTGCCGAAAACCGACTCTCCCGGCGATCATCAGCATTTGAACGCGCTCGCGCTCGAACGCACGGGCGCTGCGCGCGTGCTGCTCGAAGAACGCACGGACGATGGCAACCAGCGCATCACGCGCGTGCGCGGTGACCAGCTTGCGGGCACCGTGCTCGATCTCCTGTCCGATCAACCGACGCTCGACCGCATGGCGCGTCGTTCCGAGCGCGCGAACCTCCAGGATGCGCTCTCCGTCAACGCGGCCATGCTTCAGAAGCTCGCGGCCGGTGAGCCCCTCATCGAAACCGTGCGCGAGAAGGTGCGTATCGGGACGCTGCTCGATTCACGCGGCAAGGCTCACGAACTCGTCTTCCGGTCGACCACCATCGGGACGAGCGCGCTCGCGGACGTGCGTGCGCATTCCGCCACGGCGGCGGCGCGCGCGTTGGTGCTGCGCATCCAGCTCGAGAAGGCGACGGAGTTCCACCTCCTGCCGCGGCGCGGGCGCGTGGAAGTGAATGGCAAGGCGGTTTCGGAGCGCACCCGGCTGCGCGTCGAGGACATCGTGACGGTCGGCGACGACCGCTTCACGCTGATCGTGAATGACCGCGAGGTCGAGCAGCAGGTGGACGGCAGCGGCATCTCGCTGCAAGTGGCCGTGACGGGACTCGGCACGCTCGTGAGCCGTATTGCCGGTTTCGCGCGCGAGGGCGTGGCGATGGCCATCCTCGGGCTCGGCAACGTCATGGACATCATGGCCCTCGGCCTGGGTGTCACGAACTATCTTCGCGGTGTGTTTGCGGAAGTGGCCGTCGATACGGCCTTCATGCCGACCTACATCCATCTCGCGCGCACCGGTCGGCGTGCGGATGCGAACCGGCTCTTCTCCACCATGCTGGTGCTGACGGTGCTGATCGCGGGCGCACTGACGGTGGCCGCCATCTGGACCATGCCGCGCTGGCTGGGGCTGATCGCGCCGGGTTTTGTCGAGCGCGGGTTGATCGATGAAGCCGTTGCGACTACGCGGCTCATGTTCCCGTATCTCGTGTTGGTGGCCGTTGCGGCGCTCTTCGGAGCGGTGCTCAAGTCCTGCAACCGGTTCGCCGTGCCCGCATTTTCATCGGTGATGTTCAGCCTCGGCCTGCTGGCCGGCACGCTGCTCTTTCCGTGGTTCGGCTTGACCGGTCTCGCCTTGGGTGTGCTTTGTGGCGGCCTCGGGCAAGTGCTCATCCAGGTGCCGACGCTGCTGTCACCCGAGGTGCGTGGCGGCTATGGCGTGAGGCTGAAGCCGGCGCTTGCACTCCGCGACCCCGGCGTGCGCAAGGTCGGACTCGTGACGCCGAACATCCTCGCGGATGTGTCCATCAACAAGTTCAGCACCATCGTGGACAGCATCCTGGCCACACCGCTCGGCACGGGAAGCATCTCGGCGCTCTATTTCGGCATGGTGGTGTTCCAGCTGCCCTTCGGGCTTATTTCGCAATCCATCAACAGCGTAGTCTTGAAGGAGCTGTCGGAAGGACAGGCAACCGGCGACCGCGAGCGCACGCGGCGACTCCTCGCGGATGGCATCAACTGGACCGTGTTCCTGCTGCTCCCCATCAGCGTCGCCATGGCGGTGCTGGCGGAACCCATCGTGAATCTCCTCTTCGCGTGGGGCGCAGGCGCGGGCAAGACGGCCAGCGTGGCGCTGGTGCTGCGCTGCTATTCCATCGGTCTCGCGGGCTGGGGCTTGACCGCCCTCTTCGGGCGCTTTTTCAGTGCGCGCATGGAGCAGTGGACGGCGACGGCCACCAGCCTCGGCGGGCTGGCGTTCAATGTCGGTCTCTCCATCACCTTCGTGCGCATGGGCATGGGGGTCGGCGGTATCGCACTTGGAACGTCCATTGCCTTCACCGTGAACGCGCTCCTGCGCTTCACGATGTTGCAACGCACGCTGCGCGCGGAGGGTGCCGCACTGAAAGCCGCGGATGTCGTGCCGAGCCTCTTGCAGACGCTCGCGGCGACTCTCGGCGCTGTCGTCGTCATGCTCCTCGTGTGGCAGGCGGTGCGCGACTTCCATGCGCTGCCTGAAGTGTTCAACCGCCTCTTCATTCTGGTGGTGCCACTGCTCTTCGGCGCTTTCGCGTTCGCGGCCATCGGTGTCGTCGTGCGCTCCGAACAGATCGAGGAGATCCTGCTGCGCGTGATGCGGCGCCGCTCGCCATCCGGCGGCGGGTCCGGGCCCGTGAATCCGTACTGCATCGCGCCGGAGCGCCTGCTCAAGTTCGTGCAGACCAATCGTGAGTTGGCGAAGAACTACAACCTCGCCCGTCGGACCGCGGAGTTTCTCGAAAACCGCGCCTGGCAGACGCGGAACACGGGAGTCAAGCTGGTGGGCGAGCTGGGATTGACGAGCTTCCGCCAGAAGCTCTGTGAAATGGCGACCTGTCGCGTGCCCGCGCCGCGCGTCGAGCGCCTCCTTGGCGGCGATTTCAAGCAGCCGGGGTTTGTGCGCCGCAACGCCCTCGAGTCCCTCGAGAAACTGGGGGATGTGGACGTGATGGTCGAGCGCGCATTGCTGGCGTCCCTCGAGGACCCCTACTACGAAGTGCGTTCGCGTGCAGCGGCCATGCTCGGACGTCTCGCGGAGCGCATGAGCGGCGCGACACTCGAACAGGCGGCGGTACGGCTCGGGAAACTCGCCACCACGGAGCGTCACATCGAGGTGCTCAACGCCGTCGTGCGTGCGCTGGGGTCGGTGGCCCGCGACGAAGGTGCGGTCGAGACGCTGCGGAAGCTTCATTACCACGGCAATTGGCTGGTACGTGACGGAGTTGTGGAGGCCTATGACCGGCTCGTGCGCCGCGGCCTGCTCGCGCCGACGCGCGCCTTGGCGCTGCTCGACGACGTGCTCATCACCTGCGATGGCTTCGAGCCGCGCTTCCGCATCAAGGAACGCATCATGAACACCCAGCAGTTGTGCGCGCCGCGCGAACACGTGCGTGCGGCCGCGACGCCAGCGCGCGTTCGCGAAGAGGGTGCCTCATGATCGATGTCCTCTATCTGTGGTTGAAGGATTGGTACGCGCTGGACACGACCCCGGCGCGGCTCCTGCACTTCTCGACCTCGCGCATGGTGCTGGCCTTCATCACGGCCTTCCTTGTCGTCTGGTTCACGGCACCGCGCATCATCGTCATGCTCTACAAGCGCGGCATGCGCGACACGGTGCGTGAATACGACAGCACTGCTTGCTCGTCGAAGCGGGGCACACCCACCATGGGCGGCCTCATCATCGTGGCCGGCGTGCTGGTGAGCGCCCTGCTCTGGTGCAATCCGCTTTCCCGCGTGATGGCGGATGGGAGAGTGTTCCCGAGCCCCATGCCGCTGCTTCTCATGACACTCCTCTTCTTCGCTGGCCTCGGTGCCATCGACGACATGTTGAAAGCACGCGGCGGCCATTCGGATTGCGGCATGTCGCGCCGCATGAAGCTCGGGCTTCAGCTCATGTACGGGCTCTTCTTCGCCATGCTGGTGATGTCGGATGGCACCTCGCCGTTCCCCGCGGAGATGCGCACGCAGATCTACCTGCCCGGGATTCCGCCCTCGACCATGGCGCCCCCGGATTTCGCCTGGCTCTACTTTGGCCTCGTGGTGATCGCGTTCCTCGGCATCGGCAACGCCATCAATCTCACCGACGGCCTCGATGGCCTTGCGATTGTGCCCAGCGCGTTCGTGGTGCTGGTGCTCGGCATCTTCGCGTACATGTTCAGCCACGAGGCTCTCGCGGCAACCGCGCGCTTCGCTCACATTCCAAGCATGACGGAGGCGGCAGTCTTCGCAGCGGCCTTCCTCGGCGCGGCGGTGGGCTTCCTCTGGTTCAACTCTTATCCCGCGCAAGTCTTCATGGGCGACACGGGCAGCATGGCCATCGGTGGCACCATGGCGGCTCTCGCCATCATCACCAAGGCGGAGCTCCTCTTCATTCTTCTCGGCGGCATCTTCGTCTACGAGTTCCTCTCGGTTCTCTTGCAGGACTACCTCGGCATCAAGCACCTCGGCCGCCGGTTATTTCTGCGCGCACCGGCCCATCATCAATTCCAGGCCATGGGCGTCGCGGAAACGAAAGTGGTGGTCCGCTTCTGGATCATCGCCTTCCTCTTCGCGCTGGTCAGCCTCGCCACTCTCAAGCTGCGCTGAGCGCCACAAAAGAGCAGGCGCAAGAGTGGCAGTGGGCCTCCCGCACCTTGCGCTCATCACGCTCTCGGGTCGTGGCTCTGCCGGAAGGTGCGAAAGAGCAGGCATAGCGCGGGCGCAAGGATCAAGAGCGCGAGCACCAGCACCAGCGCGAGCACGCGAAGGGTGCCCGGACTGGCGGCCGCTTCAGCGAGTGTGAGCCGACCGGGAATCACGTCGGGCGCATGCGCGAGCCCCCAACCCAAGACCAGAATGCCGTTCATGAGAGCCGCGCTCCAACGCGCAAGAGCCGCGAAGCGAGTGAAGAGCAATTGCAGCGTCGCAAGGCCAGCGATGGATGCGGCGAGATAGACAGGCAGGGCGCGCTCCACCAGCCGTGCATGGAATCCGGGAGCCGCTTCGGCATAAAGCGGAAACGCGACGGCCGCAGCGCCGCCCACCAGCAGCGCGGTGACGATGCCGCGTCTGCGAAAACGCAGCGCAAGTTCCGGCTCACCAGCGGACTCGGCATCGTTGGTGAGGAACACCGCGGAGGTGTGCAGTGCGAGCAGCACGGCGAACGCGCCTGAGAGCAGCGGCAGCGGATGCAACAAGGCCTCGAGCGGGCTGATGGGCGCAAGCCCGGGCACACGTCCGGACGCCACGCAACCGGCCACAGCACCGAGTGCAAACGGGGCAAGCGGCGAAGACCACGCGAACATGTGGCCATGCCAGCGTTGTTCGGTGTCGTGATGCGAGGCGTGACGGAATGCGAAGGCAGCGCCGCGGAACACGAGTCCGATGCCCGCGACGCCGAATGCGATCCAGAGACCGGAGATCACCGGCGCGAACGCGCGCGGGAATCCGGTCCAGAGCAACACCGCTGCGAGGATCAGCCAGACGTGGTTCGCCTCCCACACCGGGCCCATGCTGCGTGCGATGAGCGCGCGTTCGTTGCGCCCGCGTTCGCCTCCACGCGAGAACATCTGCCACATGCCGGCGCCGAAGTCCGCTCCGCCAAGCACGGCGTGGAAGGAGAGCACCACAAAGATGCCGAGGGCCACGAACTCCATCATGAGGAGGCCTCCGCGTGGGTGAGTGTGTGAATGGTGTGCACGAACACACCACTCAGCAGCGAGAAGACCAACATCACCACGAGCAAGCCCGGCAGGAGACCGGTTTCTGATGTCACCGCGCTGGACGTTCGCAGCCAGCCGTGGACCACCCATGGTTGGCGGCCGAGTTCCGTCACCAGCCAGCCACATTCGAGCGCGAGAATGGCGGCGGGCGAGGCACAGACGATGAAACAGAGCGCGGCGCGTCCGGCACGTTGTCGGCGCCAGCATCGCAGCCCGTGCGCAGCCGCTACCAGCGCAAGAAACGCGGCTGCGGCGAGCATGCCCTGGAATGCGAGATGCACCGCGCCCACGGGGGGCTGCTCGGTCTGCGGGAACTGGTCGAGTCCGTCCACGACGGCTTCACGGTCTCCGTGCAGCAAGAGCGACAGACCGCCCGGGATTTCGAGGGCACCGTGCAATGCGCCGTCCCGCACGACTCCACCGATGACGAAGGGCGCTGCGGCCTGCGTGCGGAAGAGAGCTTCAGCCGCCGCAAACTTGATGGGTTCTTCGCGGGCGATGAACCGTGCAGCGCAGTCACCGGCGAGGAGTTGCAGCGGGACGACCAAGGCCGCGCATCCGAGCGCGAGCTGCAGGCCGCGCCGATGCAGCGCGGATTCGCCGTGACGAAGCAGTGCGAAGGCGTGGGCTCCGGCGAGCGCGAAGGTCGCCACCAACAGCGCGGCGAGCACCATGTGCAGCACTTCGGTCAGTGCCGCGGGATTCATGAGAACAGCGAGCGCATCCACATCCGTGACGCGGCCCGCGACAACCGTGAATCCCTGCGGCGTGTTCATCCAACCGTTCGCACACACCACGAAGACCGCTGACGCGAGTCCGCTGATGGCGATGACCACGCCAGCAGCCATGTGCGCGCGCGGCGTGATGCGTCCGCGTCCATAGATCCAGAAGCCCATGGCGATGGCTTCCGTGAAGAAGGCGAGGGATTCGAATGCGAAGGGGATGCCAAAGGCGTCGCCGAAACGGAGGAAGAGCCCGGGCCAGAGCATGCCGAGAGTGAACGCGAGCGTTGTGCCGGAAACGGCTCCCACGGCGAAGAGCACGGCGAAAGCGTGGGTCCAACGCGCTGCGAGGGCGGCTGCAACTGTGTCGCCACGCCGTGCAGCGCGTTCCGCGAGGAGCAGGAGCGGCGGCAGGCCAACGCCGAAACAGGCAATGACGATGTGCCAGGCCATGGAGAGCGCTGTCTGCAAGCGCGCGATGGCGAGCGTCTGGCGCGGACCTTCCTCTGCGGGCACCAGTGCGAAGACGAGCGCGAGGCCAAAAGCGAGCATTCCGAGAGCGGTGAAGCTCGCAAGCCTGAGCGGCACGGAAGTCGCGCGGCGCATGGTCAGGTTCTCTCGTGCACGCCGAAGTGGGCGAGCAGCGCCGTGGCGAAGGCGCCGGCAGGAAGCTGGAAGCGGAAGCGGATGCCGGCCGGATCGGCAACAGCACTCGCCTCCCGCACGAGCACGCGCAGTGCGCGTCGCGCGCCCGGCAGGGGAAGCGTGGTCAGGGTTTCCGGATCGCAGCCATGCGCGGCAAGCACACGGTCTTCCAGAACTCGTGGTTCTCCTGCTGGGCGCAGCAGCTTGGCTCCAGGCAATGGCCCCGTCGGCACGATCTCGAGGGCCTCCGCGCGCGCGACTTCGGCAGCGAGGTCTTCAACCACGAAGCACGCACCATTCGCGAGCTTCATGGCTACGTCTCCCTTTGCGAGCGCGGGGAGTGCCGTGAGGCGCGCCGCGAGCACCGCATCGAAGATCGACGATTGCCAGGCGTTCATGAGGAAGGTGGCCGCAGCATCCGGAGCCGTGGCAATGGCGCGGGCATCGTCTATTCCGCGCCGCCAGCATTGTGCAATGTGGCGCTCGAGCGCGAACTCGCGGGGGAAGAGGTCGAGGGCGCGCTCGGCTTCGCGCGCCGCGAGAGCTGCACGCGCGTCACACACACGCGGGGTTTCGCGCTCGGGCAGCGCGTGCGCAAGCAGCGCGATGGCGGAGGCCGCGTCGCCAACCATCAGCGCGCGTCCGAGAGCCGCGTTGTCGCCACGCACGCCATAACGTTGCGGGCCGTGGAAGTTCGGCAAGCCCAGACGTTCAAGCTGTGAGAGTTCCGCTTGCACGTGCGGGAGCAGCGCCGTGTCTGCGTCGCGCACGAGAATGTCAAAGCGATTGCCCGCGAGGTGACCGGTGCGCAGCTTGTTGCCGTGGAGCTTCGCCTCCAGCACGCGCACTCCGGGGATGTCGAGCGCGAGGGCAGCCTCCGGCGTCACGCGCGTGAGGCTGATCCACTGCGTGGTCACGGCGTGCCGGTCTTTCATGCCCGCAACCCCTGCATCACGCGGGTGGGCTCCGAGGGCGCGCGCCACACGGTCCACCATGGCCGCTGTCGTGAGGCCTGTCTTCTCGATGCGGATGAAAGTGTGTTCACCCGTGCCCGAGAGTTCGTAGAGCGGGCATTCCTCCACGCGGAAATCGCCGGGCTCGACGCGGAGCCGACCTGCAAGGCGCGGTGCGGTGTGCGGAGTGGTGTCGTTCAGGCCCGGATCGCTCATGGCCCCATTGTGCCCGCTGGCCGCCTCCCCGAAAGCGGGTAACAATGTTGCGCGATGGCCATGCGCGTCCTCCTTGCCGGAAAGCCTGATGAGCGCTTTGTTGCCGCGGCGCGTGCGGCGGGGCTGGTGCTCTGCACGGAGCGGCCCGACGTGGTGGTGAGCGTCGGCGGTGATGGCGCGTTCATCGGCGCCGAGCGGAGTCTTCCCGGCGTGCCGAAGCTCGGCATTCGCTCGGATGACAGCTGCCTCAAGTGCGTGCGGCACACCGATGCGGAGATGCTCACAGCGCTTGCGCAGAGTCGGCTCGCCGAAACCGTGCTGTTGAAGCTCGAAGCGCGCATGGGTGACACCACCTTGCGCGCAGTCAATGACGTGATGGTGCGCAACGCGGATTTGCGCGCGGCGGTGCGGTTTCGGGTCAGCCTTGATGGCCAGCGCGTGACCGACGAAATCATCGGCGACGGGCTCGTCATCGCCACACCCTTCGGCAGCAGCGCCTACTTCCGTTCCATCACGGGCGTCACGATTCGCACAGGCATCGGCATCGCCTGCAATAACTGCACCGACAACCAGGCGCACCTCGTGGTAGGCGAGGACGAAGTCATCGGCATCGAAATCGTGCGCGGCCCTGCGGTGCTCGCCGCCGACAACGATCCCGCGCTGCAACAGTTGTTGAGTGGTGCAGCGCTCACGGTCCGCCGCGCCTCGACGGGTGCGCGCGTTCTTGGCGCTGAAGCCCTCCGCTGCGCCGACTGCCGCTACATCAACGCCCCGCGCCGCCGCTTCTGAGCGCGCGAGTCCGCCCGCCCGAGGAGCCCCGATGGACGCAGCATTCTGGTTGGAGAAGTGGCAGCAGGGGCAGACCGGCTTTCATGCGGCGCGGCCGAATGAGTTGCTTGTGCGGCATGCAAGCGAGTTGCGGCCTGGACCACGGCGCGTGTACGTACCGCTCTGCGGCAAGTCACTGGATCTGCATTTCTTGCGCAGCGCGGGCTTTGACGAGGTGATTGGAACCGAACTCTCTCCCGTGGCGACCGAGGCCTTTTTCGCCGAAGCGGGCCTCGTTCCGGAACTTCGCCAGCATGATGGCTGGCGCGAGTTCAGTGTTCC
>SXGS01317465.1_pt1 | contig 30482 bp, 21 predicted proteins | sample 3174681 | NCBI WGS metagenome assembly SXGS01 (sample SAMN11356861, study PRJNA531348) | freshwater metagenome | isolation source: freshwater sample F1-80 | place: China: Fuxian Lake, Yuxi | collected 2017-12-25 | reverse complement strand
GTCACCTATCTGTTCGATGGCGCGATCGGCCACCGTGATTCGCTGGGCAGCGATCTGGTGATCGAGCCGGGCGCGGTGAACCTGATGACGGCGGGCAGCGGTATCGTCCACTCCGAACGCTCGCCCAGCGACGTGCGGCCGCAGGGGCCGACGCTGTCGGGTATCCAGACCTGGCTGGCGATGCCCGAGGCGCTGGAAGAGATCGACCCGGCGTTCGAGCATGTTCCCGCCGAAGCGCTGCCGGTGATCGAGGGGCAGGGGGCGACTGCGCGGGTCATCATGGGCGACCTCTGGGGGCAAAGCGCGCCGACGACGACCTATGCCGGCACCATCTATGCCGACATCGCGCTGGAGCCGGGTGGGAGTATTCCCATCGATTCCTCGGCCGAGGAGCGCGCGGTCTATTGCGCGCTGGGCGAAGCGAGTCTGGAGGGGATGCCGCTCGAGCCGCAGCGGCTCTACATCCTGAAGCCGGGGATCGCGGCGACCTTGCGGTCGACAAGCGGCGGGCGGGTGATGCTGTGCGGGGGGGATGCGTTCACCACGCCGCGGTATGTATGGTGGAATTTCGTCTCGTCCCGCCGCGAGCGGATCGAGGAGGCCAAGCGAGCCTGGAAGGCGCGGGAGTTTCCGGCGGTGCCGGGGGACGATCTGGAGCGGATCGAGATTCCGGAGATTCCGAAGACCGTCAGCTATCCGTGATTGAAGCCCCTCTCCCGGCAGGGAGTTTCAGGTCGGTCATGCTCCCAGCATGACCTAAACGATGCGGGGCATCGTTCACCGGAAACAGGGTTGGGGAGGGGCAAGAGCCACAAGCCAGGCTCTCTGTGAGGCACCTTGCCCTCCCCCGGCCCCTCCCGCCTGCGGGAGGGGAGAGAATATTTGGTGAGGTTTGGGCGTGGCCTTCGACTTCGCTCAGGCTGAACGGGGTTTGGTATTCCAGGCCTGATCCGACATCCGTTCAGCCTGAGCGAAGTCGAAGGCCACGGACCAACACCAGCCACGCGAAAACAGTCCACCAAACAGCGAACCGCTAAAACACCATCAATTGTGGGCGCAACCTAGAACTGCCCTGGCCTTACGAAGGCAAACGTGTTTCTGCAACCTTACCCCTGCAACCGGAATTGCCCCAATGCCTCTCAAGGCAATCCTGTGCTGCTCACAAGTAGCGTTTCATCGGATTGATCGGACAGATGGAGGCGGACAATCCTGCGATTGAAACGGCCGGCCGCGAAAATATTTCGCGCGAGAGCGGCGCCTAAACGGCCGTTCGGTGTCCCAGAATTTGCCATTGTTGCATGAGAGCCAGCGTTTCGGACGCGTAGCTAAACTGAAGCTTGGAATACTGCGTCAGCGATCGGCCACTGCGGGCATGATGTACGCGAACACATTATCATCCCGCCAGCGCCTCGTCGCTCAACTGAGCGGATTGCGAGATGCAAACCAGTCGTCGAAGCGCTGTCGAGGCCAGCCAGCTGGCGACTGTGGGGGACCCAGGACATGGCTCGTTTCGTGCCACGCTGCGGCAGGACCGATCCCGATGCGGGCGGCGGCCTCTGGCGTCGCGACATATCCGCGCGCGATGGCAAGCACCTCGTCGACTTTGATCAGGAGCGACCTGCGGCCCTTGTCGAAGCGGAGGAGTTTCGCCGATTCAAGCAGCGGGCCATCGATCTGACGCAGGTTCAGCACCGTCATGGCATCCACCTGCGACATGGATGGCGAGACGAAGGCCCCGTCGAGGAGGCAGTCGTCGGCGTTGCGCATCACGTGGTGGGCGATGTCCGCTGGAAGTACGTGGATGCGCCTGGCGATGGGCGCGGAGCCGTCTTCCATCCACGCCGCAAGCTGGCCTTTGCGAACCGCATCCAGTACCTGCCTCCACGGCTTCAGGCGGCCGCCCACGATCTTCAGCGCTGCGTCCAGCCGTACCACGTTCGGGGGTGGTGCTTCGTGCCGGCAGGCTTCCACGAGGGACGACAAGTAGGCGTCGGCGGAGGCGGTGAGCGTTCGCGGCTGATCAGCCAGCGTCAGTGCGAACGGATGCGTCTCGCGGGTCACGTCCCCTGCGCCCACGATCCTTTCGCAAGCGTAGCGGGGTAGGCCCAGCGCCCGGATCAGCCTGCCGATCGGGTCGGATCGCCTCCACGCCGACGCCGCTTCGTCGATGACGCTGCAATCGTAGAGCGCGCGGCGATAGCCGCGCTCCACGACCCCTTCAGCGACGAACATGCCGGCATCGGCGTGCCGCCGGAGGGCGGCATGCGAGATGCCCAGGCGCCCTGCGGCATCGCTGCCGAGCAGCCTCGCCCCGTCGATGCCGATGAACGACCGCCCAACCTCGCCTTGGATTTCCGGAAGTGCGGCGAGCAGGATGGACGGTGCCCCGGCATCATCTGACGGCAGCATGGAGGCGGCAGCCAGCATTCCTGCCCGCAGCCTGCGCCTGGCGGCACCATTCGCGGATCCGCGTACTGCGAGTTCACGGCGGACCTCGGCTCGCAGTCCAAGCGGCCATTGCGTTAGAGCGGCGGCCCCTCGCGCCGCAGCGCGCGACCGCTCAGCTGGCGTCGCATCGGTCAGGGCCTTGCGGGGAGACGACGTCGAATCCTGAAGAGCCAGACCGAGCCTGAAGACGAAGTCGATCAGGGTCGCCGGCGGAAGTTCCGCCAGTACGGGCGCGAGAGAGGCGCGGGCCATCTCCCGTTCCTGCGGGATGGGCGAGCATAGGCCTGCGAACGTTCTGTAGTCGTCCGCCAGTTCAGCAGGAAGAGGCTCCCCGATCGCGTCGAGCGGCCCGCAGCCGCGTCGGTCGCACCAGCCGATTCCTTCGGCCGCGAGCCACCGCTGATCGCGTCCGCAACGCGCACATCGATCGACGAGCGACTCCAGCGTCTCGGGACAGTGTCCAAGCAGCCGGTTGCACCAGGTCGCACGATGATGGTCGGACAAGCGGAGCGAACCGGGAGCCACTCGGCGCAATCGGGAGTCCAGCCATTCCCGCTTGATGGCGCCGTCGCCCCATCGCACCACGGCTCCGTCCCGCGCGTCTATAGGAGGCGTGGAGGCGGCGACGATCGTCGCTTGCGGACAGCCGAGCCGCGCGGCAAGCGCGGCCTCGTGCCCAACGACGAGCCCCCCGACGTACCCTGGGCGGAGCGGAAGGCCGGCCGATCGGAGCACCGGCTTGACGTTGCCGAGTACGTTCAGCCTGGCGGACGCTGCGATGAGACCCGGCAGGCTCACGCCGATCGGGGCGTATGGAACGAGCAGAAGCGGGCGCGGCTTCACCATGCCTCGAGTTCCGGGAACGGATTGGCGACGCACCAGCCCGCCGGTATGGCAAGATGGGCAACCGCGAACGACAGGTCGAAGTCCTCGATGGCGTCCGCTCCCCGGGCGCAGGCATGTTCGAACGCGGCGGCGACGATGCGGCAGATGCGCCCCACGTGCCCGCTGCCGCTCCTTCCAATGCGCTGAACCCGCTTCCCCGTTGCAAGACCGGACATGCCGGTCAGTCCCGTGCACGCCATCCTTTCGTCGAGCGAAGCGAGGAATTCTCGCAGGTTTCTGACCTCGCCCGCCACCTTCGGGTTTGCCGCCGGCAGGCTCAGCGGCGCACCGAGGCGACCGCGGAGCTGGGGGTTGACCTCGAAGATCTCGCCGGCCTGCTCGTTGCCGGCGAACAGTATGCCCACCACTCCCTGATCCAGCATCGACTTGAGGGCGTCGGCGACCTCGTAATTACTCGACGTGTGTTTCCCGATAAGCTGCACCTCGTCGACCGCGAGGAGCTCGACGCCGACGCTGGGCAGCAGCTCCTCGCAGCGCTGCCGTAGGATCTCGAGGCTGTAGCGGCCGAAGGCCTCGGGATCGCCGATGCGTGCCAGGATGCGCTGATACAGCATCTTGATCGTGATCCGCTCCGTCAGGCCGACATGCAGCATGCGGTTCGGGTTGGCCGGTTCCTCCGCATTGATCCTTGCCGCGCATTCGCTGATCGCCCGGCTCTTGCCGGCCTGGCTCGGAGCGCTGAGGCTGCGACCCGGCAGAGGCATCCCGTTCAGCCCGGCGCAGCTACGGTGGAACGTGCGGATCCTGGTGATCAGCGCCTCCTGCACCATGGTGGGCTGATAGAGGTCGATCGAGAAGCGGGCCGCGGCAGCGGCCCTGTCCCCGTGCGTTTCATAGTCGCAGACGGGGGATCCCGTCCTCGGTGCGGCACGGCCCTCGACCCCGCTCAATCGTCCGCTCCTACATCGTCCCCATCCTCGAACCGCGCATCGTCGTCCCAGCCGTCCGATGGTGAAGGCGTGTGGGGGTCAGGTGCATGCTTAACGCGAGGCGTGGTCGCACCCCCTTCGAGGGTGTCGGGATGCTGTTCGATCGGCGACACGGTGAAGAGCGGCTTGCCCGCGAGTTCCCGGAGGTGGGGCGACGCGAGCAGTGCCCCCATCTTCGCTCGGGCGCGGAACTTGGACTTGGGCAGCATCTCCTCGTGCAGACGCCGGGTCTCCTGCATCGACTTCAGTCGAGCGGTCTGACTGCCGAACGCCTCGCGACGACGCTTTGCGGCTTGGGCGTATTGGAGATGCTCCCAATAGGACAGCCCCGCCGTGTATCCGGGCTGAGTGGAGGGCAGGACCGTCCATCGCTCGGCATGCTCGTCGTAGATCTCGATCCGATCCATGTCGCCATCGGCGCGGCGGGCGCGCATGCGGAACCCGTGCGACTTCCTGGCGCCGCCCATGCGGCCGGCGTTGTTGTTGTACAGCACGTCGATAGCGGCGGCGTCCCGGTAGCGTATGCCGTCCTTCTCGACGCCGTTGCGCGTGAGATAGGCTTCGAAGTGGCTGCAGAGGTTCGCCCGGACGAACGAAGCGTCCTCGAACGGGTCAGTCGCGCGCGTACCGGAACGCAAGGCGAGCATCTCGATGGGACTCATTCCGCCGGGCAGACCCTTCGATGCCGAGACGTTGTGCTCGGCGGCCGCTTGGGCCACGTGCACGCGCAACTCGTGCATCGTCATCTCCGCCATACCCTCCACCATCTCAAAGCCGAGTTCCGATGCCCGCCGGGGGTCCACCAAAGTGCCAGGGAGGGAGGCGAGGATGCCCTTGAGCGTACGGAAGAACCGCTCCAGCGCCGCCTTCGCGGTGGGCATGCCGACGGGAGCCGGGATGACGACCATTCCCGCCGCGTTGTATCCGGGCAGCGTGTCGGGACCGATCAGCGCCTTCTCGTTGTCCGGTAGCAGGGCGGCGGGCCGCCCGAACGCGAGACGCAGCTGCGGGTGCATCTGCACCATCCGCGGAGGGAACTTGTTCGGCTCGAGACAGTGCAGGACGGCCTGAGCGGAGGTCTCCGCACGGTTCGGTCCGGCGTACACGTGCCAGCCGAAGAGCGTGTGGGTCAGGCAGTCCAGAACCGCCACGATCCGCATCTTGAGGCAGGGGATCGTACGATTCTCGTCGAACGTGACGATCTGCTCGAGTTCGGTCGCGTCCATCAGGCATATTTCGAGGACGTGATCGACCAGCAGCGGCTCGCCGGCGCCGCGGTACTTCCTTTCGGCGGCATCGCGTCCATACTTCGCTTCCCATGTCTCGATGCATTCGAGCTTCTCGATGCGGAGGCGGAGGGACTGGCGGGACGGCTTCCTGAAGCTGCGGCCGGGATTCTCTTCGTTCAGCCGGCAGACGAGACCGTCTAGGTGGGCGTCGGCGGCGGCTTGGCTGAAGCCCGGACCAGCGCTGTAGAAGAACAGGGCGGCCTCGTTGAGCGCGGCGTCGACCTCAGGCGGAAGCTGCGAATGGTTGCGCGGACGACCGGCCTGCGAGACGAGCGCACCGATCCGCATGCCTCCCTTTCGCATTGCACGCATCCAGCGACGTAAGGAGCTGCCGGACGGACGGGGGAAGGCGAGATCCCCCGGCAGAATGCCGTAGTTCGCGGCGAGCCACTCGGCGCAGGACGCGTCGGTACAGACGACGCGGTCCGAGCTGGCGCGCCATGCCAGCGAGTGCCTCCACGTCGCCTTCGCGTCGCGAATGGAGGCGGAGCTCGCATCCATGGACAGGAAGCGGGCCTGCCGTTCGGATACGGTCTCCTTGGATCCCACCACCGACGACAGCCTGCCAGCGGCGTATTCTGCGCGCAGCCATTCTACGGTCGGACGCGCCGTCGTTCCGTCCGGATTGCGGACCACGAGGAGCGCGCCCGTCTTCGAACTCCGCAGATCGAGACCTCCGTCGGCTTCGATGCGTTCCAAGCGGACGCGGGCGGTGCCGTGCCAGAACTCCCGGCCCGCGGCGAGCCCGTAGTCGAGTCCGTCCGCACGTCGATCGTGGGCGAGCGGCGTCGGCGATGCCGCGAGGGGATCGATGGAGGAAGGCATTTGCGCAGCTCCCTGGTTAGTAGGATGGTGATCGCTCGCTGCGGTGGAGCGTGGCGACATGGCGATGGTCGGCATGCGCTCGTCAGAAGTCTGGCGCGCCGTCGTCCTCGATCAATGCTGCCGGTATCAGATCGTCAGCGACTCCAGCAGCGGACCCTCGCGGATCGGACGGGCTGCGGAAATTTCAAGATCCGGCGTGATCGCTGCGGACAGATCGTAGGAGGCCACGCGCCGAACCAGCAGCGAATTGAGGACCCTGACACGGTTGGCGTCGTCCACTTCCAACCGTTCTCCGAGGCGTGCGAGAGAGACGGAGCCGCCGGCGAGCACGTCCCGCGCCTGCTGTTCGAGGTGCTCGTCGAGGCGCCCGAGCCCATCGGCGAAAGCGCGGCAGACGTTGAAGCGGCGGCGGCGGTCGGCACAGAGTGCGTTGCCCGTGATACGCGCCAGCCTGATGCCGGCGGTGGCCAGCCCCCTCTCCGCCGCCGCCAGGAGCGCGGCCGTGGCGGGCTCGGCGAAGTAGCCGTCGCTCGCCTTCACTTCGCCGCAGACGACGTGCCCGTCGGCATCGGTCCAGACCGCATCGGGGCCGTACGTGGTGACGCTGCCGTCGTCGTGCGTGAACCAGGCCCGGTGACCGTGGAGGCGGTAGGGACCCCCATCCGGCGTGGTCTCGAGGTGCTTCGCGAGGAGCAGCTCCCAAGGCCCCTCGCCCTGCTGCACCTGACCCGTCCGGACACTGTGAAAGGAGAAGGTGAGACGCTTGCGTCCGAAGTTGACGGTCCTCTCCGGCTCGACCGTCCGGAACGCGAAGTGGGCCGTGGCGGGATCAGTCAGGGGCGACGGATCGGTGGCACGCCAGTACACGTCGTGCGAGCGTCCTCCGCCGCGGCCGCAGGTTGCGGGGAGGGCGCTGAACTGGTCGATGGTGACGGTCGGGTCGGTCACGGTCATGGTCATGGTCGTGTTCTCCTCTTGGGTGGCAGGATCAGGCGAATTCGTGCTGCTCGGTCTCGGCCTCGGCCTCGGCCTCGGCCGGGGCGGAATCCGCGCGACCCTCGATCGGCGAGTCGGCAAGAGCCGGAGTGGCTGCCGGTGCGGCCGACGGGCGATCGGCGCGGGCCGACGAGCGGATGCTCCGACACGCACCTTCGAGGAGGAGCCCGTCGATGAGCACGGCATCGCCGGACGCGAAGAGCGCCTTGAGGACCGACCAGGCGATGCAATGCGGCGATCGCTGCGGCTGGCGGCCGAGCGGGACATGGTGCAATTCGACTTCGTCCTCACGCGCGTCTGCGAAAGAGGACCGGTCAACCGTGTAGAACGAACCCTCGATGACGACGACGGGGGCATTCATGGACCTGATGATCATTGTCTTGTCTCCTGGGCCTCCGCCCGTTGACGATGAAACGGTGGGGTGCATGGTGGCTGGCGGCATCTCTCCCGCCGCTCGTCTGGGCGGTCGATCTCCGGCGAGAAGAGGACAGCCGCCGTTGGGCATTCCGGTGTTCACTCACCGCGTTCCTGCCGGGCGGCCCTGCGAAGGGCGGTGCGCCACCTGCGAACCTTCCACGGTTCGTCGTGCGGGCCGAAGCGGGCCTTCAGAGACGGAGTCCAATTCGCAGTAAGGAAGATCCAGATGGCTTTGTCGCCCTGACGCACGTCGGCTGCGTCGAGCATCTCAATCTGCACCCTCATCCGCTCTGTCTCGGAAGGTTCCTCGGCGTCTGACGCCGGGATCGCCTGACCGCGCTCGATCATCTCCTCGAGCGAGGAGATCCTGGGCAGCTGGATGGTGCCGTCCGTATCCTGGATCAAAAAGGTGTGGTGAGTGCGCAGATCCGCCGCGAGGACGCGCTTCTTCACGAGCGCCACTATCCGATGGGGCGACCCGAGGATGTTCAGGATCCGTCCGGGCGTCATGTGGCTCGAGTGGATGTTCGCCGGGGCCACTGAGGAACGGTCACGTCCGTGTCGCGGGTTGCATTCGTCCGCCATGAACCCCATCGTCAACTCCTCAACATGAACTTCGAAGCGAGCCAAGGAGCTGATTGTGTCGTCAACTGCTCGGTATGATAATGGCAATCTAGGGGCGGCCGCCGCATCTTCAACTCCTGAGGATGATAATTTGGCATTTTCGTGCCAGGAGCCGTCGTACGCCGGCGCGTCAACGTCGTCGGCTTCCGTTGAAGTTGGCGATCTGGCTGAACTGATTTCGCTGTGGCCGCTCGAGCTGCCGGCGGAACAGGTGGCCATCTGGGCAGGCATGACGAAAGCCCACAAGGAGACCGCGATCAGGCGTTTGAGCGCCATCGTGCGCTATGAGGCGGGCGGAAGCCGGACCGCGGCCGACTTCGTGGAGGACGCGGGGGTCAGTCTTCCGAGGTTTCACTCCATCCTCAAGGCCTGGCGGACGGACAGGTCGCTTCTGGCCTTGGTCCCGCAGGCTCGTCGGCGTGCACCTCGGACGTTCACCCCTCCACCGGGCATCGAAGCCGCCGCGCGTGCCGCCGTCCGAGATGATCGGAACAGCAGCATCGAGTCGCTTTCCCAAGCGATCCACGCGCGTTTCGGTCAGCCGTCCCTGAGTTGGACGAGAAGACTGGTGACGAGGGTCCGGCGGGATTTCGAACGCGAACTCGTCGGTGGGGCGGCGGGATTCGCAAGCCGCATCGTCGTGGACAGCACGGCTCTGCCGCTTCCGCTCGCTCCGTCCGCATCTGGTACGAGCGAGATTGGCGATGACGGTCATCCAGATCAATTGGTCGAATGGGCGGTTGCGGCTTTCGCTTGGGACGCCGCAACCGGCCGCATTCTCGGCAGCGCGATCGAAACGGCGCCCGCGAGTATGGCTCTGCACGCCGCCGCAGCCTTGGCCGCGGCTGACTGGTTGCGTGACATTAAGGCTGTGCGCCGCCCGAAGGTCGATCCGGTCGTGGTGACCACGATCCCGCTTGACTCCATGGAGACGTTGCGACTGATGGTGGATTTGGCTTCCGTCGGTCTGGAGGTCGTCCACTCCTCGCGAGCCTCGGGTTCCGAACTGATGAAGGCCTTCGACGGCCGCCTCGGGCAACTGGATTTCAGGCCCCGCTTCGCGGCTGATGGGTTCGTCGGACGCACGTCCCGTGCGGAGGCGTTGGCGCAGGCGGGCCGGAGTCCAATGAGCCTGTCCGAAGCCCGCCTGGTCGTCGAACACGAGGTAGAACGGCATAATGCGGCAATCGCCCCACCCGATCCGGGTCCGGCCGTGGCGCCTGCCGTCGTGGCCGACCGGTTGGAACGCATCTTTCGGCGTTTCGCGGATCGGTGATAGTTGAACGAATGGACGGGGCGGCGCGACGTCCGCCCGGAACCCCGAGGTTCCGTCGACCGTGATCGAGGGAGAGCGGGATCGCTCCGCCGCCGAGTCCATTATCCTCAGCGGTGAGGACGATCCATGGTGCCGTCCCCATCGTACGGACCAATCAGCGGCGAGTCGAACCCTCGAAGTTACGCAGGGCGGAGGCCAGCACCCTCGCCTCGGGAAGGTACATGGGCGGCCCCGCCTGTGCGTCGATCCGTTCGTTGAGCGCAGCCTGCGCCTCGGCGAGTGGAATGGGACCGCCCAAACGCGTCGAGCGCGTCAGGGGACGTCTTGCTTCGGCAGGACGGTGCGCCATCCGGGGACGAACGTCGAATCCCAGGATCTGGCGGCCGAGCGAGTCCGCCACCACCGCGCCTGCGGGCATCCGTACGCCGTCGGGTCCCCCGCGCTCGAGCCCGTACCGGCCGAGGATGTTCCACAGCGTCCTCCACTCCTCGTCCCTCGCCGAAGGGATCAGCGCGGCACTGATCCTCGTGCCGCCGCCGTCCGTCGGCAGGCCGTCGAGCCAGCGCGCCAGAGCGGCGGCGATCATCGCGGGAGAGGGTTCGCCGAGCGAGAGGTGGACGGACAGCACCGACGAAGTTCGAGGATGCAGCAAGACCGCGGCGAGGGGGAGCGTCGTGACCCCCGCCTCGCTCACCGCAATCTCGATCGGCACGACGTCGAGGCCGATCGTTCCCGCCGGCGATCCTGCGAGCGGAGGAGGGGTGTGCTCAGCGTGGATCTCGCGCACCAGGCGCCGCAACGCGGACCGTGATCGCAGGGCGACACCTTCGGCCGTCGCGGACCTTTCGACTTCGAGGACCTGGGCCTCGACCGACCCGCCCTCAGGCATGGTCGCGAGCAGATCGCGGACATATGCGCGATCATCGACCGGATCCCGGAGACCCCGGGCAGCGGTGGCACCCTGCAGGGCGGCCGGATCGCGAAGCGTGCGCCATGAACGCCAGAGGCGGTAGAAGCTGGGCGGGGACAGCCCCAGCGGTTCGCTCAGGCGCGTCAGTTCGCCGGCCGTCCGGCAAGGAAGTCCGTCGTATTCCTCCAACGCGGCTATCCGGCGCCGGACCGTTTCACGTCGTTGTGGCAGGACGCCGCTGAGATCGACGTCGTCGCCTCCGGTTCGTTTGGTCATCTTCTGTTTGCTCCCAGTGATCGCTCCCCACGCGATCTCGAAGCTCCTCATCTCTCCGGAGCGGCCCCCTCGGCGGCGCAGGTTTCGATCGTCACAGCTTGCCGCCTGGTTGATTCTGCCAGCCTGATGCTGCGACTCTCTCCTTCCTCTTTGAGCGTGGAGGTCGCCGATATCCTGGGATCGTTCTTCCTGCCGATGTTGGCCGACGCGGGCCCGAGACCGATGGTTCCGTTCGGCGCCGTCACGGTGTCCTGATGACCCACGTCACGACGCTGGCGGCTAGCAGCCCGCTGAAGTCGCGGTTGAGGGCGGTGGCGACGACCCCGCACATCGCCTCGTCCAGGCCGCCGTCGCCGTGGGCGTCGGCCCATCGACGCACGAGCCGCCAGGACCCCTCTGCCGTCACGCCCCTGAGCGCCCTGACGCGCCGGAAGGAGGAAAGCGTGCAGTCGTCGAGGAAATGGATTTCGACGGACGATACGCCTGTGAACTGACGCTCGTGGCGGTTCGCCAAGAACGGGCGTACCGTCTCTTCGGCCTTGACGGACGCCATCTCGATGGCCTCGACCGTGAACGCGTCGGTCGTCGCCCAGGCGTTGAAGGGATGAGTGCGGTCGAAAGTCCGGGCGACCGAGGCGGCGGGCCCGAGGTCCCGTCGAGGCGCACCGTTCGTTCCGGATGGCCGCCGTCGTCGGCGCCCGCCATCGGGGTCACGTTGACCCGCGCTCACGGCGACTTCCGCCGAAGCGGACGTGTGCCGGTGCAGCGAGGATAGTCGGAACAGCCAAGGAAGAAGCGGTTCGGGGAGGTGCCCCCGCGAGCCCACCTCTTGGTCATGGGACCGCCGCAGGACGGACAGGAGGTGCCCTTCCTGATCTTCGCCGGCTTCGGAGGCGGAGCGACTGGACATCGGTCGCGCTTGTTCGCTACGACGTCCAGTCCGAGATGGGACAGGTCGAGCAACGCCTGGGCGTGATCGTGCATCACCCTTGCAAGGCGAGGATCCGCCACTTCGGCGCGGCCCATGAGGGCGTCGATGGCCTGATCGAGCGAGCGCACCAGCCGATGCAGTCGCTCCTCGGCGATGATCCGCCTCCTTTCCCATTTCTCGGTCATGGCCTTCGAAGCGGCATCGACTTCTTCGGGTGAGACAGTCGTGCGCCTTGCGATCACGATGGCCTGCATGTCCCGCCACAGGAGCAGGGACGCGGTCCCACGATCGCCCATGCCGCGGACGCCGCTCAGGGCGTCTAGCGTCAGGTCGCTCATCGTCCGAATGCCGGCCGCTCCGAGGCGCTCGATCCCGCGCGGGCCGATCGGCGCCGCTTCGGTGTCGGCGATCATCATGCGCGACAGCTCATTTTTCACCGCCGCGTCGTGCAGATGGCGGTGAATGCGGGCGATCTCGGTCTGGTGTCGGCTGCCGGCCTGCCGCAGCCGCTCCGCCTCAAGGCGAACCTCGGACGCCTGCCGCGGAACCGCCCAGGCTCCGATCCGCGCGCGCCAGGCGTCCAGCTCGACGTTGAGCGCGCGCTGGGCCTTCGCATGCACCTTCCCGAACGTCCGGCGTATCTCCGCCTCCACGGCGGCGAAGCCCGAGCTGGTGGTTCCGATTGCGCGATGGCGGCGGAAGGTCTCGGCGGCTTCGGCGGCAGCGGGCGTGGGGCTTGCAGCGTCGGCGCCTGCGGGCGGTAGCACGGCCTCCCCGCCGTTTCGATCCGCCCGCGCCGCCGCTCGCATGGCTGCCTCCAGGGCATCTCCGTGGCGATGGGGTTGGGGTGTCCGCAAGGGGCGCGTGTCCGTCCCAAAGCTCGGCACCCCGGAGCGGGCATCAATCCGGCACCATGGACAGTCGCGATCCGGATCTGGCCGCTGGTGCGATGCCGCGCGTGGACAGGGCGAGATGCCGCTCTCGAAGGTCTCGAGCTCGCGCGTCCATTCGGTTGCGAGGGGGCGGACTGGGAAACCGGCGAAGGCTCGCTCGAACATCGTTGCCAGACCGAGGGGCAGGTCAGGCAGGCGGAGGGTGTTCGGCGGAGGCGCGAGGCGGGAGGGCCTGATGCGTGTGTACGCGAATATGTGGTTCGCGATGGCGTCGTTCAGCGCTATTTCCCGGCGCACCGGCACCCCTGCATGCGGATGGCGGCCGAGGAAGAGTATCTGGAAGATCAGGACGGCGAGCGCGAAGGCGTCGTGCTGTTCCGTCCTGAGGACGCCGTCGAGGCTGGTGCCCTGGAGTTCGGGAGGGGTGTATTCCGGGACCCCAACACGGCAGGGATGCTCCGATCCCAGCTGGAAGCTGTCGGCATCGATGAGCGAGACGACAGCTCGATCGGAGACGAGCACGCCTGCCGCGTTAACGTCTCCGATCACGACGCCGGCGCGATGCAGGCCGGCGAAGGCACGGGCGGCGTTGAGCGCCGTCCTCACAAGGAAGCGCCAGTCGGCCAGCGGGAACTCGCTTCGTCGGGAGCGGGGAGAGAACAGTTCGTGGACCGGCTTGGCGTCGGTCACGATCGGCATCACGAACCCCGCGAAGGCGCCATCGTCCGTACGAACGACGAACTCGGGAAAGGCTGCCGCGGGGCAGCGCTTGCGCAGGTCCGCGGCGATCATGGCGCGGACCTTCGCATCCCGCGCCGTGTCGGGCGCATGGTAGAGCTTCACCGCCCGTGTCGGATCGTCCGTGAGCGCCATGACGCATCCTTCGCCACCGCGCCCGAGCAGTTCCCCGATCCGGAGGGGACCGTGCGGCCCGAAGTAGGTGGGCGGGTTCATGCGAAGCACGCCAGCAGGAGCGTCTTGTCGTCGTCGGTGTGCTCGTTGACGCGTTCAGACCCGAGGTACGTTCGAAGAGCGCATGACAGTTCCGCGTCAAGGCCCCCCACGCCCCTAGCGGCGAGGGGGGCCGCCATCGGTTCCATGAACGCCGCGTGTGCCCGCGTGGTCGCAAAATCGAGGGCGAGACGCTCAAGACCGTCCGTCATCGCCGCGATCCGGTCGATCCGTCCATCGTGGACGGCGATGCGGATCGCGGGACCGTCGGCATCGGTGAGGAAGCGGGTGGTGTTCGCGTACTCCCCGTGCTCGGGCCAGCTCAGCGCCAGCCAGTCGCGGGTAGTCGCGTCGCGCGCTACGACCGCCCCGTCGCCGACGTGCGCCGTCAGCGTGACGGAAGCGTCGCTCAGCGTCATGACGGCTGTGGTCGCAAACTCGCAGGGGGCAAGGTCGTGCGCGGCGGCCGTCTGCACGATCTGCCGCCTGGCCAGCAGCATCCAGCAGACGAGGACATCGGGATGCGGAAGACGTCCGGCTTCGTCCAGCCACGTCTGTGCACATCCCGCAAGGACGCGCGCGGCTATCGTCGCGCCGACGCCCCCGCGGGGGGCACTGCCCGCTCCGTCACAGGCGACGGCAGCGAAAACCCCCGAACCGTCGGGAGGACCAACGATGCGGAAGGTGTCCTGTCGGGGTTCGCCGCGGCGTTCGTGGGAGACGCCACGGCGGGAGGCTGCGGCCCAGCTCCATGCGGTCATGCGCTCAGTCCACCATCGCCCAGCCGCCGGGGGCGGCGGGGTTGGCGAGCGGTACGGCGGCGTTGGCTGCCGATCGGGACACCGATCCGAGAGAGCTGGAGAGCCAGCGGAACAGTTCGGCGAAGGCCAGACCCCGCAGGCGCAGCGGAGTGCGGACGGAAAGCCGTCCGAGCATGTCCATGTCCGCGCCTTCGACGCCGACCGCGTAGAACGCGACCTGTCGCCTGTCCTCAGCATCGGCCACTGCCCGAGCTGCGCTCTTCCACTTGTCGGTAGGTTCGCCGTCCGTGATCAGGAAGATCCACGGGCGGTAGTAGGGGATGCCGCTCTGGCGGTACTGGTTCTTGCGCGCGTCGAGGAGGTCGAGGCCGCGCTCCACAGCCTCGCCCATCGGAGTGCCTCCGGCTGCGGTGAGGCTGGGGGGATCGAACGTCTCGACCGTGCCGAACTGGCAGACGGTGTCGACCCGGTCGCCGAACGTGATCACCGCGATGTCAACGCGCTTGGCCGCCAAGCGGTCCTGCGCGAGTTCGGTGCGGAAGGTCTGCAGTCCTTCGTTGAGCTGCGAGATCGCATCGCCCTGCATGGAGCCCGACGTGTCGAGCAGCAGCAGGCAAGGGCATCGCTGCTCGGCGTTGTCGGCGAATTCGGCGTCCCCGAAGGGCATCTGTACGTCGTCCATGTGGTTGGCGCTCCCAAAATGGTTCGAACCCGCCGGACCGCCCCATCGGCGTCCATTGGCGTCCGTCTGGCAAGTGGCCTTCGGAGGAGTGGTTCGCCATCCGTTCCGCGGTACGCTGGACATCCATCGCGGTACTCTCGCAGTCGACGTCATTCGTGTCGCCCGGAGCTCGGCCAACGGAATCCGGCACCTGATGACAGTCCGCTAAATCAGATGTGCCCCTCTCGATTTCACCGCAGGCGAAAGGCGACCGAAGGGCCCGCGAACGGCTGTCTGATGTCAGGGCGGATGCTGGATGCTGACGAGGGGCGACTCGCCTCAGCGTTTCGAGCGGGAATGCCCCTTACCAATACAGCTCGCCAACCAGTTGAAGCTGCTGCCGCTCGATTCGACGCCGGTGCCCGACCTTCGCCCGACGTTCCCGCAACTTCGAAAATCTATGCCTCACGGACCGGTTTGTGTCCAAGTATTCGAAGGCAGTTTCTGAACGTCAAACCCGCCTGCGTCGGTAAACTCGGCCGGCATCACGTCATTTGTCCTCAAGAGAGATGACAGCTCGCGACCAAAGTTGGCCGTACGCGTTCGCTGCGGCGACCGTTTGATCTCGACAGTAGCTGTCGTTCACCATAATCAAAGCGAACGATTGTAGCACGTCGAATGAACGACCGTCTGCGTCGCGTTCAAACCTTTGGCGCGAACCAGCACATCGAAAATCTGGTGGAATACGGCCTGTCTGCTTTCGGGCACGCAGATAGCGTAAGCGGACGCTTGTTCATAAAGCTCGCGACGGCAGCTGCGCGCCCCAACTTTGGTCATTCGACCACGGCTCAGCATTTGCCAAAAGCCGCCGTTGAGGCACGCGCATGACGCCGGTGATGGCCAGTCTGCGAACCGTTCAATTGCGTCGCGATCTGATAGAACGCTCCTATATTGGCGCTAAATGCCGGCGGACCGAACATGAGGCTGCAAACAGATGGGAATACATCTCAGGAGAAGGGCGTCGCAGATCGACCGGCTCGCCCAAGCGGTCGGATATATTTCTGCAGATTTTGAAAAGTTCGGAGCAGCATTTCTCGACGCCCTTCTTCTTGTCCCAATGAGTCATGCCGGTACCAACTTGCTCGGTTATCCGGTGGCTGGCGTTGTCGACTCCGTCAGCGACGATGGTCGTATCGCAGCCGAATATTCCGATCGGAAAGGCTATTTCGGGGGGCAAATGTCCAAAGCGAAAGGGGATTTGTTGAAAGCGATGGCGGGCAAGCCATCGGCAACCGACATCTTCCTCCTGGCGGGCGATCGCAAGCGGCCGCAAATTGCCCAGGCATTCGAAACGCGGATGCAAAGGCTTCCCCAGATGCAGGGTCGCACCCTGCATCTCTGGGGCAGCGAGGAGATCGCCGAGCGCCTCATCGACGAGCTCATCGTGAGCGATACCGTCGTCAGGCGGCTCGCCTCTTATCTCCCGGAACTGCAGCGACTCCGCGACGAGGAGGCCGTGAGCAATCTCGCGCCGCTGCCGGACCGAGCCTATCTGGCGCGCAGTCTCGTCGATGAGGAGATCAGCGCAAGATTGAAGGCCGATGGCGGCATCGCGATCAGCGGCATGGGCGGGCTTGGAAAATCCGCGGCCTCCGCGGCCTATGCTTCCAGCCACGAAGATGACTATGATCTTGTCATCTGGCTGGAAGGTATGGGCGTGACCAGCATCCAGCAACTTCACAGCATGCCCCTCGACCGGGGCGGCGAGCAACGCAATATCGCCGCGCTGCTGCGCACCCGCGCATGTCTGCTCGTCATCGACGATGCCGACCCGACGCTGACCGTTCCCGCGCTGGTCGAACTTTGCGGTCAGGGTTCCCACGTCATCCTGACCCAGCGTCAGGCTTCAGCCGTTTCCTATGCGTTGCCGTTGATGCAGCAAGAGTTGGCGAAAAGCCTGCTCAACCAGGATGTCGAACCCTGTCCAGGCGAGGTGTTTCAGACCATCTGGCAGACGGTCAACGGGCATCCGTTGAGCCTGGCCTTGATGAATGCGGTGGTCCGGCAAGGGACAAGCTGGTCCGAGATCGAAGCCGATTGCCAGGCGGTCGGCGAAATGGCTGATGGCACTCAGCGCCTCGCCGACAGGCTTCTGGGACGGTTGTGGCCTGCACTGGAGCGGGAACTCTCGGTGTTCGCCTGGGCAGGACAACCCGGTTGCGGGCGTGACTTCCTCGAAACGACGATCCTGCCGCTCGGATTGCGCAAGCTGCGCACGAACGGCTTGATGTCAGCCGACCGGCCGGAAGTTGTCCGGCTCCACGATGTCGTGTTCGGAGCACTAAGCGCCCGAACCTGGTGCCGCGCCGAGCGCGATCGCGAACTCGATGGGCTGTTCGAAGCGTATCTGATTCAGGTGGCGGGCGAACCCGGCCTGCGGTTCTGGACGATCTGCCGGATCATGCTGCAGAAGCTCGAGCGCCTGGTGGCGTCGGGAAGCCGGCCCGCTATTTTTCGCTATGCGCTGCTTGCCGTCTGGGACACCGGTGAGTTGCGTCCCGAGCTGATTCCCGATCCGGTCGAGGAGGCCAAGGGGCTTCGCGGCGCAAAGCCTCCGCTCTTCGCGGTCATCGCCGTGATCGAAGCGATCGAGCAGCTTTTTCTCCATGACAAGACCGACGGCGACGACGTCGCGGCGGGACGGCTGCGCGAGCGGCTCGCCGCCTTCGACCTGCTCGCAGATTTGCCTGACTTGTCGGACCTCGAAACTGCCCAGGTGCGGCACCACAAGGCCAAGGCTTTGAAGCGCCTCGGCGAAACACGCGAGGCCGCCGAGCTTTTCGAGCAGGTGCTGAAAGGGCCGGCGCCCTTGAGCGAGACGCGTCTCCAACTGATCGACATCTACCGCACAAACAAGGATACCGCACCGCGCGCGGTCACCCTTGTCGACGATATCCTCACCCAATCCGCCGGCACCGAAGAGGTGTCCTATTCCGTGTTCCTTGGTGCGGTCGAACGTCTGCCTTGGGGCGGCGGGGCGTGGCGCTCCGACCTGTTCCGCAAACATGCCGACGTGATCGCCAATACGATTGTCAATGCCGCCGAAATGGGCGTCCAGCAGGCATACCGCACGTTCGGCGCCATCGGTCGGTATCTTTCAACCGAGCAACCGCAACTCTTCGAGTCCATCTTCAGTCGGCTGACGCGGCCAACCCCGGAATCGCTGTCTTCCGACAACGACAAGGCTTCGTGGGGCGAAATCTACTTCGAGGCATCGCGGCTGCCCGGGGGCGAGCGCGCCGCGCTGCAAAACCAGGCGCTCGCCTTCTATTCGGCCGAAGTCGCCCCGCAGCCCTTTCACCTCCAGCGAAAAGCCGAGTTGCTCATTGACATGGGGCGAGCGGCGGATGCCGAGGCGATCCTCAGAGCGCGCAAGGATCTGAACAGCAGCGAATGGATCGAACGCCTCATGGCGCGCGCCCGTCTCGCCCGGGGCGACCCGGCAGACGCACTCCGCTGGATCGACTCAGCGCTCGGACGGCTGACCGCTGAGCATTTTCGCAGCGAGTTCCTCGAGCTTCGGTACGACATACGTCACGCGCTCGGCGACAAGGACGCAGTTGAAGACCTGAAGGCGGCGCTAGTGGCAAGTCAGAAGGAAAACGAGGCCCTGCGCCTTGGCGAGCGCTTGAGCGATCACGGTGGCGCCTAAGCCGTTCGCCGTCGCCGCACCGAGACGTGACAGGGCGCCGAGCACCCTTGGCGATTGCGGCGGTTTGGTCGAAGGAGCACATCGAGCACCACACATTGGATATGGATGCGACATGGGACATTTCAGTGAGCTCGCGATTATGGAGGAAGACCAGTCGCTCAGGCTCAGTCACATCGATGGCAAGACGGTGTGCACCGCCTGCTTCGGCGATCCGCACCTAAAAAAGGCGGTCGCTGACAACGCAGTGGCGAACGCTTGCGATTATTGCGGCGCGCTCGGCAAAGGAGTCGTCGCCGCACCGCTTACGGCGGTACTCGAGTTCATGCTCCCGCAGATCGAGCTGGAATATGCGAGCGCCGATCAGACCCTGCCGCAGGATCCCGAGACCAAGGATCGCATGTTTCCGGAGGACGAGTTCGACGCGCGAGAGTTGCTCGAGACCTATATCGAGCTTGAACTTCCCAACGACTATGATTGCTCGCTCGTGGCGGACATCGCCGACGCGCTGCCCGAGCAGGACTGGTGCCTGCTGAACCCTTTGGGGACGCCCGATGACGAGGCGATCGGGAATAGCTGGGAAGCCTTCAAGAACGTCGTGAAGCATCGTCGGCGCTTTTTCTTCCTCCAGCACAAGGATCGCGACCTCGACCACGATCTGACCTGGGGTGAGGCCGCCTATGACGTTCCCCAGTTGCTCGAGCGGATCGGCAGGTTCGCCCATGACCATCGCCTGATCATCAGGCTCGCCGTGGGGTCGCTGTGGTTCCGCGTGCAGGAGTTGGGGGTCGGCGAACATGATTTCAGCCCGAGACGGATGGGGCCGCCGCCGTACGAGCTGGCCAACATGCCCAATCGGATGAGCCCGGCCGGGATCCCGATGTTCTATGGTGCGATCGACCAGGCCACCGCCCTTGCCGAAGTCGCCGATCAGAACGCGCGCTTTGCTTCGGCCAGGTTCGAGACGCTGAAGGACGTTCTCGTGCTCGATGTGCGGCGTGCGCCTGACGTCCCGAGTCTTTTCGACCCCGAATTCGCCAAGGATCGCGCGGTCGCCATGTTCATGCATTCGTTCATCGACGACTTCCGAGCCCAGATCGATCGGAAGCGCCGACCCCATGTCGATTATCTCCCTACGCAGGTCATCACCGAGTATTTTCGAACAGCGGTATCGGGGGGCGACGACGAGCCGGTCCTTGGCGTACTCTATTCCAGCACCAAGAATGGTCGTGACGCGATCGTGCTATTTGCTGAAAACAGCGACGTAGTCCCGGGGGACGCGGACAAAACCGAGTCAGGCGACGATCCGTGGTTGCGCGTCGTGGAATATGATGAGATCGACCATGTAGCCCCTGCAGCCGCGCCGCCCGCGCCAGACTTGAAAGGCCACCGCGCCGGGGAAGCCTGACGGCCTTTCCCGCTACCGGATCGCGGGGGCTTAAATAAGACTCAGCAACGCGCCGCGTCAGTGGGGGTCAGCGATCGCGCTGCTCGCCGGGTTGCCCACCGCGGTCGCCGCGAGGCCATTGCCGCTGATGTCGAACTGGGTGCCGATGACCGGACCGGTCTGGGCGCTGAACGCGGAGCCCGTCACCTGCGCGATCACGGCACCGTTGTCGGTCTGGAGGTTGGCGATCAGGGCGAACGGCAGCTGACCGATTTTCGATACGGTCCGTCGTTGGTCGCGCTGTTGCCATAGGCGGTGGCGGCCGCTTCATTCCCGGTGATGCCGATCGAGGATCCGCGTACTCTTCCCGCATTGAGCGGCATACCGGCGGTTTCGACCGCGGACGCGAGCACCGAAGCGGCGTTGGACTGGTTGTTGACCAGCGCCGCTTTCGCCTTGCCGGTCACATCGAACCGTGTGGCCTTGGTCATCGCCGGTGTTGCGCCGCCGGGCGTGCCGAGCGCGAACGTCACAGCATCGTCGGCAGCATTGCCTCGCGCCAGTGCCGTCGTGCTGTTGCCGTTGAGTGCGACCTGTCCGTCGGCCACCGTGAGCGATGTCGGCGAGGAGTCCAAATCGCAACCCGTTGGCGGCAGCTTTGCCGAACCCGCATCTGCGAACTGTCAGTCTGCAACCGGCCCACCTTCGGCCTCGCTCACGTTGATGAGGAGTTATCGGGCGCGTTTGCCGCCTCATCGGTTTCTTCGTCTGCTTCGTTGTTTGTTTCACCGGGCTGGCCGTCGGTGTCGCGTTCAGCTACGGCCTCGTCACCTTCGCCCGGCAGCACACCCTCGAGAAAGCGGCTGTACTTCTCCTGCAGGTGCTCGACCGCCTGGCTCTCGCTGACGGTGTGCTGCATCTGCTCCTGAAAGAACTGCAGCCGGGCGCGGTTCTCCTCTATGATCTCACCCCAGGTCTTGATGCCCACTGTGTGGTCTCCCGTCCGGGCGATCAGGCGACGCTCGGGATCGGGACCAGCCTCGATCTCGTACTTGGCCATCTCGTCGTAACCGTTCGAGACGATCCAGAAGTGCCAGCGGATGCCCTTCACGGTGCTGAACCGGTCATCGGCCCTGACCGCCTGCGCATACTTCTTGATCTGGTTCATCTCGTCGGCACCGATCTTGACCTTCGGCGCCTTGAGTTCGACGACGAGGTGCTCGATGTCGTTCGCGCGGTGACGGCGTGTGGATCGCGAGAACATCAGATCGACGATGGCGCGCTTCTGGCCGGAGACCTTGACCGGATCGTCGATTTGCAGCGAGGGGTCGAGGACCTTCTTGTGCCGCACCAGCACGTTGCGCAGGTCCTTATCGTTGACCCACAGATTATACTCCTCGCCGAATATCCAGGTATTCTCGGCCAGGATCTTGTGCAGCTGGCTGCGCTCCTTGAGGCGGCCTTTGGTCACGGGATCGAAGACGATGCTCTCGAGCGCTGCGATGAACTTCAGCCGGTCGGCGACCGTCTTCGCGGCGGTGATGATCGCGGTGAGGCTCGTCTCCTGGAGAAGCGCGGCGAGCTCCTTCTGCTGTCTGGGCGGAAGGTCAAGCACCTCCTTCAGGATGAGCTGCAGCTCCTCTGGACCGCGTTCGATGGCGTTGCGCAGCATGCGCAGGTGGAGCGCCTGCGCAGTCGCCGAGCTCTCGCCAATCTCGGGTGCCAGTTCCTGAACGTGAACGGCGACAATGTCGAAGACCTGGCGCTCCGCTTTCTCGACCGTCGTCAGAGGTTCGCCCTCGTATGGATAGACCTCGTCGGCCTTCCATACGTCGACGACCGTCCGTGCCTTCTCTGCGGCGCGGTTGCGGAAATAGTCCTTGATCCCCGACCGGGCGAGCTCGATCGCGCCGGACAGCGGCGGGTCGAGCTCGATCAGGCCGAGCCGTCCCTCGTTCTGTAGGTGCTCGACGTAACTCGATCGCAGATAGGCGGAGAACGAAAAGCCCGGAACGTGGAACTTGGTCTCGAACTGGTCGAGCGGAAAGCCGTCACGGGAGCACAAGTACAGTATCCGCTTGGTGTCGGCGCGCCACTCGATCACCTGAAGTTCGGCGTCATGCTGCGAACCGTCGGAGGCCGTGATCGGGGCTAGCGTCATCGAAGCCTCGGACCGGATGGCCTGGTCCGGGTCGATCCGGTTGCCTCCGACCGAGATGCTCACGGCCTTGTAGCTCTTCAAATAGAGGGCGAATATCTCCGCGAGCTCCTGGAAGCCCTCGTCGGTCTCGAACAAGCGGAACTCGCGCCGCAGGTTGTCGATGACGACGATCACGCCCGTGGTGCGGTCCGGTGCCGGTTCGTCCGGTGTGATCACGACGTCGATGAGGTCGTTCTCGGCGATGCGGATCTCGAACGCCCGGTTCCCACCCTCGGCCGCGTAGCATACTTTCCAAGTGGCCATGCCGCCTAGGGAGAACGCCTTGTAGCGGCCGCGTCCCTCCTGGCCGTGGATCATGCGGTCGCCCGTCCTCGTCCGCCGCGTCATCCTCTTCCAAGACCCGCCGAGGTTGCCGAACAGCCCCTTGGCCTCGTCTCGCGAGAACCCGTCGCCGTTGTCGTGCACGACGATTCGCGAAAGCCCTCCGAGTAGACTGCCGTAGACGAGTTCCACTTCAACCCGCGTGGCGTCGGCGTCCAGGCTGTTCCAGATGAGTTCCGCAAGGGCGGGGATTGGTTTGGCGCGCGTCTGCCGTGCGACAAAGTCGTCCTGAACGGCTACCGATACGTGTTCGTCTGATGCCATCTGCCCCTCTTACGATTTCATTGCCCGCGCGGCGGCTGGACGGCAAGTGGCGGTGCGAACCTCCCGCGCCTTCTGGAAGCGAGATGTATCGGCTGAATGTCCGTGTCGCTTTTTGTGCCGATTAGATTAGCTCCTATCGGTTGCTGAGCCACCGTCGGTCGTCGCCACTATGTGGAGCGGCAATGGTCATTTTCGCGTGGCGGAGCCCGAGTATCCGCATCATATCGGCATGCCCCGACGCCAAGTAGAAAGAGCGTGAATTGTCGAAACCGCAGCCCGTTGCCGATCTGTTGGCCCGTCTGGTCGCTGCCCGGACCCAGGCCGCGATGGTCGCGCTATTGCGCGCTGAAGCGCGTCCCCCGACGTCGAAGGCGCTCGCCTCGGAAGTCAAGGCGCACGTCGATGTGCTTGAGCGCCATCTGGCCGACGACCGGCCTCGCGAGGCAATTGCGACTACGCTCGCGATGGTCTTTATGGACGCGGATCACGCGATCGCTTGCGTGCGGCGCGATGGGGTTCTGCGGGCCTCCCGCTACGGGTTTCGCGGTTCTTTGATAGCTAGGGTTGCCAAGGCCGCGCTCGGTGTCCGCGACCTTCTGGCCGCGTCGCCGGACCGGATCGCGTATCTCGAATCGGTCGAGGCGCTTTCGCGCCTCGCCGGCAATGCTCTCGTTTTGCAGCGGGAGATTCAGGCGACTATCCGGTCGCGCCGCGCCGAGGTGCTGAAGACCGTGTTCGTCATGGTCAACAGCATATTCTACCATGGCTGGCTGAACGACAACGAGGCGAGCTCCCTGAGCGGCCATCGCTACTCCTCGGAGGAGTACGCGGAAGCCGCCTCGTTGGTCCTGCGCACCTATGCCTCGATGTTCCCTGTCGATGGCGCCAGCTTCGCCTATGTGGACGCGCACGCCGTGGGCAAGAACGCGCTAGTCTACGAACGGCTGCTGGTCGCCGCGATCCGTCTCACCAAGTTCAGGGAGGCGGAGCTGTTCATCGATGGCCTACCTTACCGCGCTGACAACGCTGGCGAGACCGTCACGGTCTCCTCCATCGATCCCGACGTCGAGCGCTCCATACGTCTCGGCTACATCCAGGCGCAGAACCAAGGGATGATCCGGTTCACCTATCTGCAGGAGGCCGATCCGGCTGTCTCCATGCGATCCGTGATCGATCGCGGCTTCGACAACGGCACTTTCCAAACTCTGCTCGAAATTCTCGAGGAGCCCGTGCGCCGGTTGGTTCTGAAGCTGCCGGCCGTGCCCGAGCTATTCGAGCAGTTCTTCGGACGAGACGACCTATTCCGTGACGAGCTTCAGACGATGCTCGCGCTCGACGTCGACAACTTCGGCACATTCGACGAGCTGATCTTCCCGATTACCGACCGCGTGACCTCGATGGATATCTTCAAGGTGCAGCGCTACTTCAATTTCCTCAGTTGCGCCTACCAGCGACGTCTGGCTGACCTAGAGGATCCGGCCGAGCGAGGGGAGCTCACGCTCACCTCGACCCTACTTGTGATCAGACACGCCGACCTGGTCGAGCAGATGCGGCTGATCTTTGGCGACGAGGACAAGTCCCGGGAGATCATCTCGCTTCTGACCATGGACATAGGCGAGCCGCACCTCGACCTCCAGTACCGCCCGTTCGTGGATGCCGGCGGCTACTACGTGATTGCGCCGCACGTGGTCGCCGTCTCGAACCTCGTGCGCAACGTGATCGTCGCCAACCGCCTCCGCGCCGCCGCCATCGGTCCAAGGGACCGAATGGTCCACGCTGTGACCGAGGCCCTCCGCTCCGTCGGCTTCCTAGTCCGGAACGATTTCAAGACAAAGATCGCCGGCAAGGAGGTGGAACTGGATGTCGTTGCTTGGCGCGACGGGTCGCTCTTCATCCTCGAGTGCAAGAACGCCTACCATCCGGTGTCCGTCCATGAGATGCGCAACAGCTGGGACCACATCCGCGGCGCCAGGAAGCAGCTCGACAAGCGGCGTGAGATCCTTGCCGACCCGGCCAATCAGGTGGCGTTCTTCCAGAAGCTCGGCTGGGAGGTCGACGCGCCGTGCGACGTGCACACCGGCATCGTCATCGCGAACCGTATCTTCCACGGAGCAAGCCTCAACGGCCACCCGATCCGCCAGGCCCATGAGCTGATCAATGTGCTGACCAGCGGGCGCATCGTCGCGGACGAGGACAGCCTGTCGTTCTGGATCGGCCACGACTTCCAGACCGCTGACCTGATCGCCTATCTCGGAACCACGTCGATTGCCACCGATCAGCTTGCGGCGCTGGACCCTCGCGAGTGGCGCTATTCGATGGGATACCGCGAGCTCGCGTTCTCGTCCTACGTCCTCGACATGGCCAAATGGGACCGCGAGCTGCGAGCCAGGCATGGCCCTGCGATCCCTGGAGGCCGACGGGAGGATGCCGGCTGAAGCGTTGGTCCGCCGGGGCGCTGCGCTCGCGGAGAAGTGCGATTTCGAACGGAATTGAGAGTAGCAGACACTAGCTAAGTTCCAACGTCGCTTTGATACCGCAACTCAGCAAGCGATCCGCTAAGGTAGACTGCGTCAGCAGCATCTTTGTTTCTGCTTCAGGTGATCGCTGTATCGGAAGCGGACAGTCTGCTGGTGGCTTATTCCCGGCCGTAGCATCTCCCTGAACGAACGTCCGCTTACGGGTAGCGGCAGAGCAGGCGTGAACGACCGAAACTGGGTCAGCGTGGCGAAGGGGAGTGCGGTAGCTCTACCCAAAATTGCACATCGTCCTTTTCGAACGCGACGAGGTGAGGGGGGCGTATAACGCCGCGCTTTACCTTTCCCCGCGTCGGCGCATGCTCGTGGACTGGGCCAGGTTCATCCAGAGCCATCTGAACGCCGTGCCAACGGTGGATGACGCCTTGGGTCTAGTGGAGAGAGATAGGCAGGGCTGCCTTGAAGACAGCCCTGCCTGACCGGTTATTCGCCCGAGAGATGCGCAGCCGCGGCGCTCTTGGCGGCCTTCACGCCCTTGGGCTTGGCTGCGCTCGCGACCTTGGCACCCGGCTTGCGGCCGAGGCCGATCCTCTTGGCCATGGCTCGGCGGCTTTCCGAATAGGCCTCGGCGACCATCGGATAGTCGGCCTTGAGGTTATAGCGCTCGCGATATCGCTCCGGCGTCAGGCCGTTGGTTGCAAGGTGACGGCGCAGCGTTTTGTAGGGCTTGCCGTCGATCATCGAGATGATGTGGTCCTTCGACGCCAGCGACTTCCGCACCGACACCACAGGCGTGTATTCGGTGGTGTCGACAGCGTCTGCTGCCGCCGTCTCGCTGCCACCAGCCAGCTTCAGGATGGCGTTGTGCATGCTGTCCAGAAAGGCCGGGACCTGCTCGGCGTCGATGCGGGTGTTGGGATTGCCCAGCCAGGCAATGGTCAGTTCGGTAGCGAGTTCGACCGCATGCGCGGTGTCGGTGATGGTTTCGTCAGCCATGGTCTATCCAGATGGGAGTGGCAGGAGTGTTAAACGCTGCGCGGTTCCAAGGAACCGTAAACGGCCATGTCACAGCAACGGCCTTGCAGCAGCAATAACGACATGGCGTCAAGCAGCGATTCGGTCCGATAGATGGCCGATCTGTTTCATCGCGTCACCATGCATAGTGGATCTTTGATTTGTCTCATGCCGTTGAAGGCATCGTTGGTTATTCAGTGACGTATCTCCCACGCCTGATATTTGAGCTGCCCCGTTCAGATCAAATTGCTGAGGCGGCACGAACGGCGGTATGTGCCGACCGTTATCTCAGCTATCCCAAGCGCATCTTTAGGCTGTGGGTTTGTTCCGTCTTCGGGGAGTGGGTGGCGTCGCACCCAAACCCGCGCATATGGAGGCCGCTCCACAATTTGAGAGCATGACATGAACAATTCCGACCTCGCCGATCGTATCGCTGCCAACCACGACGTCAGCAAGGCTGATGCCCGCAAGCTCGTCGACGGTGTCTTTGCCGCCATTGTCGAGGCCGCGGTTGGCGGCGACGAGATTGCCATCACCGGCTTTGGCAAGTTCAAGGTCAAGGACAGCCCGGCGCGCGAAGGTCGTAACCCCGCCACCGGCGAGGCCATGCAGATTGCCGCGTCCAAGAAGCTCGGCTTTGCGCCGGCCAAGGCCGTTAAGGACAAGCTCAACGGATAAGCGTCCGTCGCTCCGCGCGCATGTCGGGCGGGGCGGCGCGATAAGCCTCACATAGGGCGGACCCCAGCAATTGTCCCCTCTCGGGCGCACCAGCCCTCTCGTGCTATGAGGGTCAAGCAGCACCTTCGCTCATTATTGCCGAATATAGATACTGTGGAGCGTCCTCGATTGAGGAGGGAAACGGACTGGCGGCAACCAGTCCATTTCCCGTGCGAAGCGTTTGTAGGCGACCGTCTGTTTGAGCGAGCCGGTTGCGGGCTGCCCCTGTCAAATTTCGCAGAATGACGAGAAAACGCGAGGGAGAACCTCGACCGCTCACCATAAGCCACCGACCCATCGTTTGAAGCGGGCTGGCGCCGACTTCATGATAGGATGAAGACCCGTAAACGCTTCATCGCAGGAAACATTCCTAAAGGTCTCGAAAATTTCCAAGCGGTGCTGTTGATTGTGGTCATATGCAATGATCTACATTAGCGAAGGCGCAGGGACAGGCCGGGGGGCGAGGTCCGCTTTTGGATGGCGGAATGATCAGAACACGACCGAGCAGCATTTTTGACCGGATCGTCATCTGGTCCTTCGATCGGCATTTGTCGGGTGTCACGCGTTATGCCTTGGCCGCCTTGGTGATAGCGCTGGTGGCCACGGCACGCATCCTTTTTGTGCCCGACGAGTTGCCCTGGCTGCTGTTCATTCCCGCGGCGATCGGCGTTGCGCTGGTGCTCGGACAGGGAGCCGGGTTATTTGCCGCCGCGCTGTCCACGGCTGCCGGTGCCCTTTCGATCGGAAGCGCCTCCAACGACTATTGGTTGCCGGAACCGCAGTGGGTGGCGGCAGGCCTCTTCGTCGTGATTCTGACGGGCATGGTCATGCTTGCCGGCGAACTGCGCGAATCCATGCGTCGGTCGGTCTCCCTCAATGCCGAGCTCGTCGAGCGGGAGCGTTCGTCAGCGGAACGCGAGGCCTTCCTGTCCAGCGTCCTTGCTGCTTCGACTGACTGCATCAAGGTTCTGGATCTGGACGGCAAGCTGACCTTCATGAGCGAAGGCGGCATGAAGGTGATGGACATCAGCGACTTCAACGCGGTCCGTGGTTGCCCCTGGCCTGATTTCCTTAAGGACGGCGGCTCGGTCCAGGCCCGCGCAGCGCTGCAGGCGGCGGCCGAAGGACGCTCGTCGCATTTCGAGGCCGCAGCCGACACCTATATCGGCATTCCGAAATGGTGGTCGGTATCCGTCTCGCCCATTCCTGGCCCCGATGGTCAGCCTGCTCGCGTCCTGTCGGTGTCGCGCGACCATACCGCATTGCACGAGTCGCGCGAACAGCAGCAGCTTCTGAACGGCGAACTGAGCCACCGGCTCAAGAACGTGCTGACCCTAGTCCAGTCCATTGCCAATCAGACGCTGCGCGGAGCGCTTAGCGTCGAGGACGCATCAGCTGCCTTTTCCTCGAGGCTTGCATCGCTCGGGCGGGCTACCGACGTTTTGACCACCACCGCGTGGCAACCGGCTGAGCTTCACGACGTCGTCGATGCCGGCCTGTCGGCCGTGTCTGGCATGAAGGACAGGATCACGATCGAAGGCCCGCGCATCCGATTGAACTCGCAGGTCGCTCTGGCGTTGACCCTGGCTCTCCATGAATTGGCGACCAACGCGACCAAGTATGGCGCGCTCAGCAACGACACGGGATCGGTAGCGCTGCGATGGCAGGTGAATGGCAACAACGGAGCGTCCTGCTTCCATCTGATCTGGCAGGAACGGGATGGTCCGCCCGTCGTGCGACCGACGCAGCGCGGCTTCGGATCGCGTATGATTGAGCGCTCGCTCGGGGCCTATTTCAGAGGCAGGACGTTACTGGATTTCCCAGTCGAAGGCGTCGTGTTCCGGATCGATGCGCCACTCGGCGACACCGGCCAACTGATCGACGACTGACATGGGACAGGCCATTCCCCCGCGCAGCATCCTCATCGTCGAGGACGAGCCTTTCGTCCGCTACGACCTTGTGGACTTTTTCGAAGACCGAGGCTTCAAGGTGTTCGAAGCCGAGGACGCGGACGAGGCGATCGAGGTGCTCGCCGCGAACGCGTCCATTCGTATCGTGCTGACCGACGTGCAGATGCCAGGATCCATGGACGGCGTGAAACTCGCCCACTTCGTCCGCGACCGCTATCCGCCAACGATCCTCATCGTCGTTTCGGGCATGGCCAATCCATCTGCAGCCGACCTACCCGACCGGGCGGTGTTCGTAGGAAAGCCGTTCGACCCGCGCCATGTACTGGGCGTGATCGACCACCTTTCGGCGTGATGGACCGCTCCGCCCGGCGGAGGTCGAACCTGTGAACACCCCATCATTCGGCAAGCGTCAGTGTCGGCGTTCGCCAGATCGTGCGATACGACGCTGCAGCGCGACCGACAGTTGGCCAGCCGAATAGGGCTTTCGGAGCAGATCGATGCCTTCGACACCTTCCTGCGCAAGGACATGGCTATAGCCGCTGGCGAGCACGACAGGCATGTCAGGCAGATCCCGCATGAGCCGCTTGGCCAGCTCGACACCGCCCATGCCAGGCATCACGACGTCTGAGAACACGATGTCGAAGCCGTCCCCATCGGACCCGAGCCGTTCGAGCGCTTCCTCCGCGCTGGTTACCCACGCAGTCTGATAGCCCATATCCTCGAGCAGTTGGGTCGCGAACTGGCCGACGCTGATATTGTCCTCGACCACGAGCACGCAGCGGCCCCCTCCGTCGATGTTCTCCTGCTGATCGGCGGACCTCTCTTCTGCGGCGATCGCCGGATCGGCCTGTGGCAGATAGAGGGTGAATGTCGCACCCTCTCCGACCACGCTCGAGACGTCGACGTCGCCGCCTGACTGCTTGGCACAGCCGAACACCTGGCTGAGGCCCAGGCCAGTGCCCGTGCCCACGTCCTTGGTGGTGAAGCAGGGCTCGAAGATGCGCTCCAGATCCTCGGCTGAGATGCCGGTGCCGGTATCGGTGAGCGATATGGCAACGAAGTGGCCCGTCCCGGGGCCATGCCCGCGTATCGACGGCATCTGCGCGTCGCACCGCAGGCGGATCGTGACCGTGCCCTCGCCATTCATCGCATCGCGTGCGTTGACGGCGAGGTTGACCAAGGCCGTCTCGAACTGGCTGACGTCAGCACGCACGCGGCATATGCCGTCCGGGACCTCGAAACGGACGAGCACGCGGCTGCCGGTGATGCTGTCGAGCATGTCGGTGATGGCATCCAGCCGCTGCCCGACCTCGAACACTTCCGGCTCCAGCGTCTGCCGGCGAGCGAAGGCGAGAAGCTGACCGGTCAGCTT
>SXGS01307155.1_pt1 | contig 30521 bp, 22 predicted proteins | sample 3174681 | NCBI WGS metagenome assembly SXGS01 (sample SAMN11356861, study PRJNA531348) | freshwater metagenome | isolation source: freshwater sample F1-80 | place: China: Fuxian Lake, Yuxi | collected 2017-12-25 | reverse complement strand
CGCAGATTAACGGGCGGGCCAGTTCCGCGCAAGCTAAAAATGTCGTCGGGTGCGATCGACAGCTTTCCAGCCGTCGCGCCAAGAACGGCGCTTTTCCCCTTCATCTTCCAAACTTTAAGTGAACTGTCGCTGTAGTGCTAGGCTCGCCATGGAATTTTTGGAACGAAGCTCGTGGGTTAGTGGTCACTGTCTTAGTGATCTCAGGGACGCTGCAGGAAGCGGCACTTGTCGACAATGCTATTCTGCAGAAGTGGGGAGATGCGTTTTGATGAAGATTGGACCTCGCCTTCACGGCCGTGAACTCCTTGGGATGAGCGGTCCAAATACTTGTGCCTGATGCCTAAATTCTGGTTACATCGAATTCTTCAAGTTCATGAAAATACTCCGGAGCCATTGTCTGACGATTCTCACGGCCTGCCTTGCACTGGAGGCATGGTCCGGTGTCGCTGAAAACTGGCCCTCATGGCGAGGTCCTGCTGGCACTGGCGTGGCCAAGGAAACTCAGTTACCCACGCGATGGGGAACCAACGAAAATGTGCGCTGGCGGATCCCATTGTCAGATCGCGGCAACTCCACGCCTATCGTGTGGGGGAACCGCGTGTTTCTCACTCAGTCGACTGAGGCAGGGAAGCGCCGGTCGTTATCATGCCTCGACAGGGTCACCGGTCGGCTGCTTTGGGAACGGAGTGTGCTCACCCAAACTTCAGAGGTGACTCACGACACCAACCCGCAAGGGTCTTCTTCCCCGGTGACGGATGGAGAGCGTGTCGTCGTGTGGTTCGGCTCCGCGGGGCTGTTTAGTTACGATCTTACTGGGACGCAACTTTGGCACCGGGACCTTGGGCCGCAAAAGCACATTTGGGGTTGGGGATCTTCACCCGTGTTGGATGGAACTCGCTGTTACCTGAATTTCGGACCAGGCGATCCGAGCTTTTTGGTGGCACTAGACAAGGCGACGGGCAAGGAACTTTGGCGCGTGGCCGAGCCGCACGCGGACGCTGGTGAAAAGCGCCCGGGACAAGAGAAAGCCGTGTGGGCTGGATCTTGGAGCACGCCGCTCCCCATCCGATCGGGTGGACGCGACGAACTGATTCTGAGCTGGCCGATGCGATTGATTGCCTTCGAGCCGAAATCGGGACGAGAGTTGTGGAGTTGCGGCGGGTTAAACCCCCTCGTGTACACATCACCCCTGTATGAACCATCCAAGGAGATTCTCGTGGCAATGGGTGGATACAATGGCAAGGCGTTGGCGGTAACGGCAGGTGGTTCCGGCGACGTGACAGAATCACGACGCTTGTGGCATCATCCCAAGACCAAGCAGCGGATCGGATCGGGAGTGATCCATGACGGTCACATCTATATCCTGAATGACCCGGGTGTCGCGGAATGTATTGAGTTGGGGACTGGGAAATTGGTTTGGGAGGAACGGCTGCGAGGCCCGGCGGCGAAGTCGGACAATTGGTCGTCCATGATCGTGGCAGGAAACAAGATTTACTCGATCAACCAAGGGGGCGACGCCTTCGTGCTCCAGGCGAGCCCCAAGTTTCAAGTCTTGGCGACCAATGCGTTGCACGAAGTAATGATCGCTTCCATGGCGGCATCTGATGGAGTGCTGTTCATTCGAACCTACAACGCGTTGTGGTCTCTTGGGGAGAACATGAAGTGAAGAGGGTCGGAACGTTTTTGAAATTTGGTTGGGTCCGTTCGATGGATTCGCCGCATCTGATTTCGCCTGCCAACGGCCTGTTTCAAATCCATTCACGCTGCCCATGAGCGGTTTAGACAGCACCCAACTGAAAACGATGCGACACACTCGAACGACGGGCGTGGACAAGCGCAATCCACAGGACTCTCATTCATTGAACGGATGGAGCTTTGCGTTGCTAATCATCGCTGTTCTTGGTCTGGCGAATCAATCAACCGGAGCCAATTCGGGCGACTCAGTTCGGTCGATTGCTGACGTCAATTCATCGCGACTACGGTTATGAGCACAGCTTGATTTTGCAAAACCTGCTGGGTTCGCATGACACCGCGCGCATCGGTTCAGCGGTGGTGAATCCCACGTATCGCCAGGACCACCAGAGCAGCCCACAGGATAATCGTCAGTATGCCGTTCGGCAGCCTACCGGGGAGGAAAAACGTCGATGGAAGCAACTGGTGGCGTTTCAGTTTCTCTTCCCCGGCGCCCCCTACATCTACTATGGCGATGAGGTCGGGATGTGGGGTGGGGACGATCCGGATTGTCGCAAGCCCATGCTGTGGCCGGATCTCAAGTTTGCTGAGGAACGTACGCACCCATTTGGACAAGAACGACCCGTGAATGTCGTCTCGCCTGGCGGAGAGATGCTCACGTTTTATCGCCGCTTAGCGGAATGGCGACACGGGCACGAAGTCCTCCGTACCGGCCAGTTTGAGTTCACGTTAATGGACGATGAAAGACACTTGGTTGCATTCCGCCGTCTATCCTTGGAGACGGGCAAAGTCGTCCTGGCCATCTTCAACGCTTCGGACCATCAAAAGACGATAGGGCCTGGGGACATGAAGCTCGAGTCGTTCGTGGGCTGGACAGATCTGTGGTCAAACTCAACCCCATCGACGACGTCTCTGCAAATTTCTCCACGATGGTTTGTGGTCCTTGGACGTGAGTAACGGAACTATTCAACAACCAGCACGGCCATTTTAACCGTATTTAACGTCGTCCGGTTTGCATCTTCTCGTAGGATGCGATCGCAGCAACGGCCCGTGCGTCACCCTTTTCTGCCAGGCTGTAAAGCTCTGTCATCACTGCCGCGAGGCTGTCTTGCAACGCCATGCGCTGCTCCGGCGAGAGCGCCGGCATGTTGCGGAGCAACTGTAGACGGGTGACGGCATCCTCCATTTTACCGGCCTTGTAGTCGTCCATCGCCTGTTTCACTTGCTGAGCCGGAGGCGGGCCTGCAGTGGCAGTTGAGTCGGCCGCTGCGTCAGTTGGCGGCGGAGTTTCCGCCGCGTTGCCCATTGCCGCAGCTGCCTTTTCCAATTCCCCGACAGGGTCTTGTTTGCGACAGGCTGCCAGAGCGAGTGCGACTGTGACCAGAAAAGCGCACGTCATGTAATGGCGTCTCATGCGGTTCGAAGCTTCGGGCCTGGGGATTTCAGCGACCATTCGGTGAACCTGGGTTGCACCACAGGCGGTTTTTCCCGGCAACATTGCCTTCGGCGTAAAATTTGAGGGTCTTGAGATACTCGATGTGTCCGTCCACAATGCCGACGGTCGTGCCGACGGAATGCAGCTTGGTAATGCCTTCGGCGGGGCTGCTGCTTCCATCATTGAAGTCGCCGGGATTGGTCTCCAAGGCCTGCCAAAAGATAACCGCATCGGATTGGAACCTTGAAGCTTTGTACGAGGCGGGAGAGACACCCCCAAATCCGCAAACGGCCCCATTCATCAAGTAACTCGACATTTTTTGAGCGCGCCCCCGCCAACCGGCGGTATTGGTGCGATCCATGGGGCAGCGATAGACGGCATGACTTTGGACATAAGTATAAAGCAGACCCGTTTCATACGCCCTAACTTGGTTGGTTGAGTAGGGTGGTCTGCTAATATCGGGAGGGGAGCCCAGTGCGGCATTGTAAAGCCAGCCCTTGTTGATCCACGGAGAGTTCCAGTTGGGTTCGGGCAGGAAATCGTTGTAGTCGCCCGTGTACATGTGCATCCCCAAGGTGATCTGTTTCACATTGTTTTGGCAGGTGGCTCGAACAGCCTTTTCTTTCGCTTTAGAAAGTGCGGGCAGGAGCATGCCGGCCAGAATGGCAATGATGGCGATGACGACTAGCAATTCGATGAGGGTAAAGCCCTCGAGCCGGTCCACATTCGGAGATCGACTCGTGGTCTGGAAATTGGGGTGAAGCATAACAAACCTATTTTGAGGCGACGGTCCTAATATCCTAGGGGTACTTGACTGAGGTAAGCACCATACCGATTTGCCGTCAATGTATCAAAATCAACCGCGCGGGTCCTTTTATCCGAAGGGATGGATCTTTGATCCAATGCATTTCACTCGAGTCGATGGAGTTGAGGCCTCCACTCACGCCAACAATCCCCTCACGACTTGCCCGTGGACGTCGGTCAGTCGGAATTGTCGTCCTTGGTAACGAAAGGTGAGGGCCTCATGATGGATGCCGCAGAGATGCAGGATGGTCGCTTGCATGTCATGCACGTGGACGGGATCCCTTGTGATATTCCAGGCGAAGTCATCGGTTTCACCGAAGGTTGTTCCAGGCTTCACTCCGCCACCGGCAAGCCACCAACTGTACGCACGGCCAAAGTGATCGCGGCCAACCGGTTTATTGGGATCGCCTTGACCAAACGGAGTGCGACCAAATTCGCCGCCCCACGTCACCAGCGTGTCCTCGAGAAGCCCGCGTTGCTTGAGATCTTTTACGAGGGCGGCGCTGGGTTGGTCGGTATCGCGGCACTGCTCTTCCAGTTGGGTGAAGAGATTCCCGTGTTGGTCCCAGCCGCTGTGCATGAGTTGAACGAAACGCACACCGCGCTCCAACAGTCGCCGTGCGATAAGGCAATTGTTGGCGTAAGAGCCCTTCTTCAAGACGTCGGGTCCATAGAGGTCGAGGACGCTCTTCGGTTCATTGGAGAAATCGAGCAGGCCCGGCACACTCGTCTGCATCCGAAAGGCCATTTCGTATTGCGAAATCCGCGTCTCGATTTCCGGATCCCCATAATCCGCCAGGTGCGCGGCGTTGATCGCCTGAATATCGTCGAGCAGCAATCGCCGCGACGCGTGGCTCACGCCGGGCGGGTTTTGCAGGTAGGGGACGGGATCGCCGGTGTTTCGAAATCGAACGCCTTGATAACGGCTCGGCAGAAAGCCTGCACCCCAATAGTAATCGAAGAACAATTGCCCGCAGGTTTTGCCGCGGTCGGAGGAGGTCATGACGACAAAGGCTGGCAGATCGCTGGATTCGCAACCCAGCCCATAACTCAGCCAGGCACCCATGCTGGGCCGCCCAGGCACTTGGGCGCCGGTCATGAAGAACGTGACGCCGGGTGCGTGATTCACGGCCTCGGTATTCATGGAACGGACAACGCAGATGTCGTCAGCGATGGATCCGATGCCCGGGAGCAAACTGCTGATTTCAGTGCCACAATTTCCCCAGTGCTGAAATGGCTTGATTGCCGGCACAATGGGCCATCGCTTATTGCTGCTCGACATGGTGGAAAATCGCGTATTTCCGCGTACACGATCCGGGATGTCCTGTCCGGCCAGTTGATGCATTAAGGGTTTGGGATCAAAAAGATCCACGTGAGACGGGGCGCCACCCTGCCACAGGCAGACAACTCGATTAGCCTTTGGCGCGAAATGAGGCAGCCCTGGCTGCCCTCGCTGTCCGCCGGGAGCCGACGCCCTCGCGGTGTCCTGCAAAAGGGAAGCGAGTGCCACCCCGCCAAGTCCTGACGCTGCCTTGCCGAAAAACTGACGGCGCGTCACTCGCTGCAGATTGAGTTCGAGTGGGTTCATGCTATTGACGGGTCAGGGATTCATCGAGATTGAAGAGAGCCAAGCACACGGCGGTCATTGCGGCGTGGTCGGCGGTGGGGAGTGAGGGGTCGATGCTTGCACGGCCGGTACCGAGGAATTCGTCAGCTGCTTTGGAGTCTCCGGCGTAAATGGTGTGTTGTCGTTGGTAGGCGCTGCTTAGAAGCTCCAGATCGCGGTCGGATGGATCTCGGGCAAGAATCCGACGAAAGGCCCAGGTGATTTGAGCCGTACGATCTGGCGCCGACTTCATCGCACGTTCCGCCAGAACGCGCGCCGCTTCCGTCCAAGTGACGTCGTTTAATGTGGTCAATGCATGAAGTGGCGTGGAAGTGACGGCGGAACGGATTTTGCATGCTTGCCGTGGAGAGGCGTCGAACATGTTGACTGGCCCGACGGTGCGCCGCCAGAACGTATAGAGGCTGCGGCGGTAGAGGTCGGAACCGCTGCTGGCTGGGTAGGTGAAATCGCGTTCCTTGGTGATGGCCAGGGTCTCCCAAACATCGCTGGGTTGATACGGATACACCGGTTTTCCGCCTATTTGTGACTGCAGCTGACCACTCGCGGCGAGGGCGATATCTCGCAGGACCAGTGATGGCATGCGAATGCGCGAGGCCCGCCCGAAGAGTCGGTTCTCAGGGTCGCGCTGTAACAATTCACGACTCATGTGGCTGCGTTGGCGGTAGGTGCTACTGGTCAGAATCAGACGAACCAAGTGCTTTTGGCTCCATCCCTTTTCGCGCAACTCCACGGCCAACCAATCGAGCAGGGGACCATGTAAGGGCACCTCGCTCTGCACCCCCAGGTCCTCCGAGGTCTTCACGAGCCCGACGCCGAAGAAGTATTGCCAGTGACGGTTCACTTGGACGCGTGCCGTGAGTGGATGCTCGGGACGGAACAGCCATTGGGCAAAGCCAAGACGGTTCTTCGGCGCGTCCGCAGCCATCGGAGGAAGAAATGCCGGTGATCCGCTTGTGACTTCTTCGCGAGGTGTCAAGTAGTTGCCTCGGTCGAGAATCCTTGTCTGCCGCGGCTTCTTGTCGGACATCACCATGACGCGAGGGAGGCTGAGTTTGTACCCATTTAGAGACTTCTCCGCCGATACGGATCGTTCTCGGGCGCTGGTGAGGTCCGTTGGAGCCAGACTCTTGGAAACGTATTCGCGCAATTTGTCAGCCTCCTCTTTGGAACGTCCCGTCTTCTTCACGATCGCGGCGATGTCGTCTGGGAGAACTTTGCGCGAAACCGGTCGATCGCTACTAGTTGCGGAAAGACGAAAGCGCCCCAAGATGTGCTGTTTGTTTGGCGACTGAAATTCGAGTGTCACCTCGAATTTTGCACCTGGCGTTATCCTCACGGGTTCGGCGCATTGGAGTAGGAGCGAGTGAGGTTTGGAAGTCTCCGGATTGAATGCCCATCCGGTATCCGAATTGCCATCGAGCACGGCCTCAGGAGGGAAACCACCCTGAGCATAGGTGGCGGAAGCGGCCTTGAGTTGAACCTCCTGTCCATCGACCTTGACGCGCAACGTTGACAGCACAGCGTTGCCGCTGTCACTGCGGCCGGCACCTTTGGATGGTAGACGATCATCGGGAATCGTCTCGACCCGAATGCCCGTCAGTACCTGGTTGGGAGCGGTCGCAGTGATAGTATAGTTCGCTCTGTCCGGCCGCGGGCCACTGGAGAAGACCGATTGGTCCTCCAAAACGGAGAGTTGTACCTCGTCCGTGGCGGCGAACTTTTCCGGTTTGAGAACGGTCCAGTCCACGGGCGGATCCACGATGAGAGATTTCTCTGTCGCTTCATACGCGGCAAGGGTCTCTGGGAGTTCCGCGATTCTCTTTTCTTCCGCCTTGGCCTTGGAGGCCGTTTGTTCCAACTCTTTCAATTTGCTTCGTTCCTCATCGTTTCCGACGGCGATCCACGGATCGGCAATACGATATTGGCCACTGCCCGATGGAACGCCGGTCTCTGGAACGTTGTTGAAGAGAGCCATGAGCGAATAGTAATCGCGTTGGGTGAGGGGATCATACTTGTGATCGTGACATTGTGCGCAGGCCATAGTGAGTCCCATCCAGGTAGTGGCTGTGGTGTCGACGCGATCGAAAAGCACGACGTTTCGCTGCTCTTCTGCAATGGCGCCCCCTTCACCATTGAGGAGGTGATTGCGATTGAAGGCGGTCGCTATGAGTTGGTCCTCCGTGGGGTTGGGCAACAGATCGCCAGCGAGTTGTTCGATACTGAATCGATCGTATGGCATGTCGGCATTCAGCGCTCGAACCACCCAATCGCGCCAGAGATACTGATGAGTGTCCCCGTCCTGCTGGAACCCGTTGCTATCCGCATAACGCGCGGCATCCAGCCACGGCAGGGACATACGCTCACCGTAATGTGGCGAAGCCATGATGCGGTCCACGAGTCGTTCATAGGCATCGGGCGCCGCATCCGCCTTGAAGGCGTCCACGTCCTCCGGGGATGGGGGCAACCCAGTGAGGTCCATGTGCAGTCGGCGACTAAGCGTGGCTCGGTCCGCTTCCGGTGATGGTTGAAGGCCGATGGATTCGAGCTTCGCGAGTACGTAGTGATCTATTGGATTGCGCGGCCATCCCGTATCTTTCACCTCGGGCACAGTGGGCCTGGTTGGGGAGTTGAAGGCCCAGTGAGTTTCATACGGCGCCCCTTCCGCGATCCACTGACGCAACTGATTGCGTTGCTGCTGGCTGAGTTGTCGATGGGAATCCGGTGGCGGCATTTGGTCGTCGGGGTCGTCGGTAAATATCCGCCGCACCAATTCACTCGCCGCGGCGTCGCCAGGAACAAATGCCTTTTTCGCCAGCGCCGAGACACGATCATCAAGCCGGAGGTCCTGCTTCCGTTGGTTGGCGTCCTGACCGTGACAATAAAAGCAATTCTCGCTTAAGATGGGACGAATATCGCGATTGAAGGATAGATCCCCGGCAGCGCAGGATAGCGTCGTGGTGTATAGTATGAGGAGGATCGTTCTTAAATGCATGGGCAGAGAGCAGCGTCTCCGTTTCATGGCCGAGATGGAGTCCGCACGCAACGAAATCCGATGACAAGGGAACGGAACGGGATGGAATCGCGAGGCTCTCTCTCTTGAATCGTCAGCGCACACTTTCTGAGAACTTAATCATGCCTAGACATTCTCTACCAGGATGGAAAAGGCCACTCCTGACGAGCTTGCTGTTGTCTGTTCGCTTGGCCTTCGCGCTTCGACCTCCCAGATCGGGTCACTGACGCGATCTAGAAGGGCGAGTCACTCGCGCTTGATCGGAAAAAGGCAATTGCAGCTGAGTGGTTGCATGGACTTTTCGTTACAGTTTCCCCAGTAGTAGAAGAGGCTGGATCTCACTCGGCCCTGGGAGTAATTAATTCAAGGTTGCTACTGGTGAACACCTTGAATTTTCGTGAAACAAACCGTCGCCTTACTGGGTGGAATTTCTCAGCAGCTACGATCATGAACACGTCGCCAACCGCCCTTGTTTCCCGTCGCCGTTTTGTCGGAGATCTGACTGTCGCGGGGTCTGGCCTGCTTCTGGCTGGATCCTCTGGCTCCCCACTCCTTGCCGCATCGAAACAGGCTTACAAAGGTCCCAATGTTATCTTGATTCGTTTTGGGGGTGGTGCCCGTCGACGCGAGAGCATTGATCCTCGACACACCCATACGCCTTTTACATGCCATGAACTTGTGCGTCGGGGGGTGTTGTATTCACGAATGGAAATCGACCAGCTTCTCGATCTCAATACTTCCCATGGTGAAGGCACCTTGAATCTGATCACAGGATGCTACGAAAAATATCGGGATATTGGTGAAACCCGCGCCGATGCCAGCCGAAAGTTGCTGGGGGCGCGATTCGAAGCGCAGGTGCCGACGCTCTTTGAATATTTGCGAGCCTCTTTCGATGTTCCAGATCACCAAGCGCTCATTGTGAATGGGGAAGATCGAGGCGATGAGGAATTTTACAACTTCAGTAATCACCACCTCTTCGGGGTGAGCTACAGATCCCAAACACTCAGCCTTCGTCGCTACAAGGGATGGCTCCTGCGCGAACAATTGGCTGAGCACAAGTGGGATGGGAAAGCACTCCTTGAAAAACAGGCGGAGCTTCGGAAATTGGAGGACATCGATTATCGGGCGACGAAGGAAACCGGGCAGGGAGCGGAGATCGCAACTTTCTGGGCGAATTGGCGACGGTACTACGGGGAATCAGGTCTCGTGAACCCCAGAGGCGATCGCCTGCTAACGGAACTGGCGTTGCGCGCCATCAAAGAGCTCCAGCCGCGCCTCATGATGATCAATTACCATGACTGCGACTACGTTCATTGGGGTTATTTCAGCCATTACACCCGTGCTCTCTCAATCATGGACGATGGTATCAAGCAAATCGTTGCGGCGGTGGGGAACAACCCGGAATACCGCGACAACACCGTCTTTGCCATCGTTCCGGATTGCGGTCGCGACGATAATCCATTCATGAACGTGCCCTGCCAGCACCATTTCAACTCGCGTGCCGCTCACGAGATCTTCGCCCTGTTTTTTGGACGAGGAATCGCTCGGGGGCAGGTTGTCGACAGACGCACACAGCAAATCAGTGTGGCACGTACCCTCGCCCAATGCATGGGGTTCTCTGCCGAACACGCCAAAGGACCCGTTCTCCCTGAAGTCTTTTCCTAATTTTTACGGCGCGAGCACATGGTCACCGCAATGTGGTATCCCATCAAAACCTTAATCTCTCCTCCTTCCCATGAATCCCCAGGGGGCAATGTCTGACCTCTTAGCTGAAATGGCTCAGCCAGAGATGCCTGCCAATTTGGGTGGCGCGGCCGACTCGTCAGCCGAGCTGCCAATGCGTCCAGGGGTTATCTGGCGAACTTTGGTCGCCTTCTGGAAACTCATCGCTGGCGCCTTGTTGTGCCAGACGTTCCTTGGCAGTGTGGTCGTGCTGGGCTGGGTCCAGAGGAGCGCGCGCCGTGCCACTCTTAAATACTGGTGGCGGATGCGTCCTCCCCAAGCTGCCCGTTACAAAAACTTCGAGTCATTTGCTTTTGAAGCCGAACCGACGCAGGAGTTTGCCCACTGGCCGAACTGGGTACTCTCGGAACACGGCCCAACCAAGCTCCGCGGTGGACCACGACGCTGGTTTGGGGCGTTCCTCAACAATGCGCGACTGGGTACGCAAGCGATCTTAAACACCTGGGTTCTCACACTCCCAGGATCTCTGTTATGGAGCATCGCCTGGTACGATGGCTGGCAGAATTCATTCAACAAAGGCTATGAACATGCGTGGGTCGGGCCGACGACATTCGGCATCGGTACGATGCTCTTCATCGGCGCCATGTTCTACGTTCCCCTGGCGCAAGCCAGGCAAGCAAGCACTGGCCAATGGCGCTCGTTCTATGACTTTAAACTGATCTGGTACTTGGTGCGTCGTCGCTGGCTTGCCTCCCTGGGACTCGCCATGCTCTGTGCCGGATTGAGCTTGCCCGCCCTCGTGCTCAAGACATGGCCCGCCTTCATGCCCCAGGTAATCGAAGGTCAGATCCTCAAACTGGAGAGAGCCGGCCAGCCCATTTCCCCGACCCTCAAGCATCCTGCTGAAATGGCAACGGGCGAGCTGGTTCACGAACTCAACCAATTCTTTTTCTTGTCCGCACTCTACGTGTTTCCAGCATTTGTCGTGCTCCGTATCGTGTCGGCGCGGGTTTACGCCCGGGGCATTTGCGATGCAATTCGATCCGGTGGGTTGACGGAAGATCAACTCGATGATGTCGAATGGCAGGCGCTTCATCGTCTGGGTCTGACGCAGCCCCAGATGATTTCGTCGAGTCCAGCGCTGGTGCGATTTATGGCGGGACTTGGCACTCGAACGGGGCAGTTGATCGCTGGAGTAGCTACGACGCTGGTCTGGCTGCTGTTTATGGTGCAAGTGACGACCGCGGAGTTCTTCAAGTATACCTCTCTTGGAAGAGGTTGGTGGAATCAACCGCTCATCCAGTTGCCTTGGTTCAATTACACGCCCGCCGAGTTGGAAGCCGCCGCGAAAGCGGATCCAAACTGACTACATGTCGCCGAAATGGGAGGTGTTTCATGGGGGTGGCTCAATCGAGCTTCGTCATTGATTCGCGTGGACCTATTCTGCTTTGATCAAAGCCGTCACCATGAACCGCCGCCACTTTTTGTCCGCGGCCGCCAGCATCGCGGCCACGTCCTGTTCAACAATTCAGCAGGCGCCCCCGGACGCGCTCATCATTGACACGCACCAGCATCTTTGGGATCGGCAGCAACTCCAGCTGCCCTGGCTGGAGGGTGCCGCCGAGGTCTTGCGCCGCGATTACGTCAATGGCGATTACCTGAAAGCGACTGCGGGACTGCGAATCAAGTCGGTTTATATGGAGGTTGATGTGACCCCCAGTGATCATATCAAAGAAGCCGACATGATTGTGCAGCAATGCAGGCGTGGTGACACGCCGACGATTGCAGCGACCATTGGTGGACGTCCTGCATCGGCCGATTTTGAAGACTATGTTCAACGCTATAAGGGCAACGGGATTGTTAAAGGGATTCGCCAGGTGTTGCACGGCGGGTCCACGCCCCAGGGGTTTTGCCTTGGCAATGACTTCGTGCGCGGGGTTCAGACACTGGGCAAGCACGGTCTCAATTTCGAACTCACCATGAGGCCGCTGGAGTTGTTGGATGCCGCTGCGCTCATCCGAAAATGTCCAGAGACGCACTTCGTGCTCGATCACTGCGGCAATGGGGATCCGAAGTGGACATCGTCGGCTCTCTCCCCAAGCGGACTACGTCCCGACTTGGCAGACCAGTGGAAGCGTGGCATTGATGCGGTGGCAGCCTGTCCGGGAGTGATGTGCAAAATCAGCGGCATCGTTGCTTCCGTCCCTCCGGGTAGGTGGCAGGCCGAAGACTTGGCGCCGGTGGTCAACTACTGCCTCGATGCCTTTGGTCCGGACCGAGTCTTCTTTGGAGGCGACTGGCCGGTTTGCCTCCTGGGCAGCCCACTGCTGGGTTGGGTGGATGCCCTCAAGCAACTCGTTGCATCACGTTCTGCGGCAGCACAGCGGAAACTGTGGTCCCAGAATGCCATTCGGTTCTACAAACTCCTCAGTTGATCGCGGCGTCCATCGGCGTAGGCGGTGAACACGCGGCGGATCTCGTCCCGCACCCGGCGGAAGACCGCCAGTATTTCCTCTTCGGTGCCGGTGGCGTGAGCCGGATCGTCAAAGCCCCAATGGTGACGGTTCAATTGGCCAGGGAATATTGGGCAAGCTTGGTCCGCGTTCCCGCAGACGGTGATCACGGTCTCGATGGGTTGACTCAAGAATTCGTTCATATGTTTCGAGCGATGCGCGGAAATATCGATGCCGATTTCCTTCATCACTTGAATGGCAAGTGGGTGGACATAGCCTGCGGGCTTTGATCCGGCGCTATGGACTTCGAGAAATTCGCCCGCGACCGAGCGCAGGACACCCTCGGCCAAGTGGCTGCGGCAGGAATTGCCAGTGCAAAGGACGAGGATGGAAGGTTTGTTCATTGGCTCGATTGTGACAGGCAGTGTGGCATCGGTCGAATACCATTGGGAGGCCAACCAGCTGAATGGGCGTTGCGGCCCATCATGCGGCGGGATGGCGTCGGCGCTCGCCAAGCGGTTGGTCCTCGATTAAAATCTCATCACAGACTTGATCCGTGTGATAAAACGATTTCTGAACCCTCGCGAACAACTGGAGAGTTTGCGCCGTGTCGGTGCCTGGCTCGTGCTGGTGACTCCTGTTGCGAGCCTTACGGGTTCAGCCAGCGCGTTGTTTCTTTGGGCACTCGACCAGGTCACGACGCTGCGGTATGTGCATCCATGGCTGCTTTTTTTGCTTCCACTTGCTGGACCAGTGATCATTTGGGTTTACGGCGCCCACGGCGGCAGCTCCGAACGCGGCACGAACTTGATACTGGACGAGATCCACGTACCCGCGGCCGGCGTTCCATTGAGAATGGCCCCCTTGGTTCTAGTGACCACCTTGCTGACGCATTTGTTCGGTGGCTCGGCCGGGCGCGAAGGCACCGCGGTTCAGATGGGCGGCGGGTTGGCGGGTGGGTTTATCGATTGGTTTCGAATCAACGAAAAGCACCGACAGACGCTGTTGTTGGCGGGAGTGGCGGCAGGATTTGGTTCGGTGTTTGGAACACCACTAGCGGGAGCTGTTTTCGCCGTGGAAGTGATTGCCATCGGCCGGATGCGTTACGAGGCTCTAGTGCCATGTCTGTTGGCGGGACTAATCGGAGACATGGCTTGTTCGGCTTGGGGCATCCACCATACGACATACCAGATCGCGCTCGTCGCCACCTCCGCGCGCTTCGGGTTTGGGCACCTGGATCTGTTGCTCCTGGCCAAAGTGGTGTTGGCGGGAATGCTGTTCGGTCTCGCGGCGTGGCTCTTTTCTGAACTTTTGCATGCACTCCAGAAACAGTTTTTAAGACACATCCGACGACCTTGGCTTCGTCCAGTCATCGGGGGAGTGTTCATTATCGCTTTCGCCTATTTATTGGGGACTCGGTCCTATCTCGGGCTGGGGGTCAGCAGTCCGATCCCGGGTGAAGTTAGCATTCTCAGTTGTTTCCAGGAAAATGGCGCCACGCCCTGGAGCTGGCTTTGGAAGCTGCTCTTTACCGTGATCACGCTCAGCTCTGGTTTTAAGGGTGGGGAAGTGACTCCGCTGTTTTTCATTGGAGCGGCGCTAGGAAATACCTTGAGCGAGCTCCTGGGAGCCCCTCCAGATTTGTTCGCCGGACTTGGGCTTGTTGCCGTCTTTGCGGGAGCGAGCAACACCCCGCTTGCCTGCACCCTTATGGGGATTGAGTTGTTTGGTGCGGAACACGCGCCCTATCTCGCCGTGGCCTGCTTTGTCGCTTATCTATTCAGTGGGCATGCGGGTATCTACGGCTCTCAACGCGTCGCGATTCCGAAGGTGCTAAACGACGACTGTCTAAAACAGGACCATCCGGCAGATATCACCCTTACCGATCGGCGTCGGCGAGGCGAGGGGGTCGAATGACCAAAGCATCTGAGCCTTCACGGTAGGCTGGTAACCCACCCAACTCACATCACCCTGATGGTCACCCATCCAGCAAGGGTTCACCGCGGGTATACTTTTTCAATGCGTCGCGGTCCAGTGTCAGCCCAAGACCTGGACTGGTTGGAATTGCCAGCATCCCGTCGGCGTCGAGGGACCAACCGCCGGCGGTGATGTCATCGATGAAAGGGGAGCCGGTGAGGTACTCGACAAGGTCGGTGCCTGCAAACGCCGAGGCGAGATGCAAGTCTGCGGCGAGACCGACAGCGGTGTTCCAGCCGTGGGGGATGAAGCGCACGCCGTGGTCCTGCGCCATCCAGGCGATGCGTCGCTCCTCGCTGATGCCTCCTACTTTAGTCACATCCGGTTGCACGATATCGAGGGCTCGTGCCTCCAACCAGGGCTGAAAAGCTTGCCGGCGTGTGAGCACTTCACCTCCTGCGATGGGGACGGGCGAATGTTCGCGGAGCTTTGCGGAGTCTTCGATGGCGTCCGGCGCGAGTGCCTCCTCAAACCAAAAGACATCATAGTCGGCGAGCATCGCCGCTGTATTGAGCGCCCACTTGTAGCCATTGGGCCAAAAGGCGTCGCTGGCGCCTGCATCCACCATCAAACGCGAGTCCGGCCCGATTGCCTCGCGTGCGGCACGGACGATGGCCTCATCGGTGGAGGCATTGCGTCTACCGAAGGGTCCCCAACCGATTTTGAATGCGCGAAAGCCCTGAGCTTTTACGGCGAGCAAATGATCGCGCAGCCTCGCAGGTTCGTCCATGAGCAGAGAGGCGTAGGGTTGCACGCGTTCGCGATGGCGTCCGCCGAGCAATCGTCCGACCGGTTGTCCTGTGGCCTGGCCCAATAAGTCCCACAAGGCGATATCCACGCCGCTGATGGCATGGGTGATGGAGCCGCCCCGTCCCAGCCAGAACATGTGTTGGTGCAATTTTTCGCTGACTCGTTCCGGCTCGAGTGCATTTTCGCCATGATAGAGCGGCTCTAAAACTGCCAGCGCCCCGCGAACTAGCGCGTCGTTCGTGAACACACTGCCTAGACCTACCGCGCCCTCATCGGTATGCACCGCGATGAGGGTGTGCACGCAATCTTCGGGTCTCAGTTCATTGCTCCAGCCGCCTTCGGGTGTGGCGCCTCGCAGGCCCGCGCATCGGATTTCGCGAATTTTCATGAGTTTGCTTTAGCAGATATGGAATTCTGGGTTCTTTGGAACAGAGTGGCCGTTGGCGTGAATTTTACGTCGGAGTCGAGTGGGAAGATTGGGCGCGGGCAACGGGTGTGACCGAGGCTGCGCAGGTTCGCGCTGGAGGACCCGGGTGCGTCCACGTTCACCAGCCGCACACACCAATCGGCATACATGTGAGGCTGGCAGTGCGGCGACTTCACGACGACGGCATCGAAGTGTCTGGGGTTTCGGCCATGCGCCAGGAAAAACGAACGGTCGTAAAGATTCACCGCTCGGCTGCTGGCGATGATTGTGAAATTGTCGGACTCCAAAACCGCGGTTGGCCCGGCGAACCATTGCTCGCCGAAGGATTCGCTCCGGAATCGGCCGTCTGAAAGTTGTCGGACTGTGGCCTTTATTGAGAGCGGCTGAAAACGCCGGGGATCGAGTGTGCCGCCCAGGGTGGTGTGAATCGTCGCGCCGACGCCGGCTCTGAAGGCCTGTTGCACTGCTGGGGCATCCACGATCGGAAGCAGGGTTGAGCCCCGATAACTTGCGGTGAGGAGTTGGCGCAGGACCGCGTTGCTATCCCCAGAAGCACCCGAACTGGTGGCGTCTGCGGCGTCCACAAGAGCGACGGTTCCAGTGGTAGTCGCCATGGCGATGCGTGCCATTTCTTCGAGGCTCACGAGTGGAACCTGCATCAGTTCATGGTTTGCCCAGAAACCCTCCGCCAGTTCCCTGGCCGCAATCGCGGCTCCCGCCGGGTCGTTATCGGTCACGGCGAAGCTGTAGGTCTGTAATGCTGGCACGTCGGTGAATGGATTGCCGATGAAAATTCCAGCGGACAATGCTTGGGAGTTTTTCTCCAATGACTGTGCCTGTGCGATGCTGTGCCCGAAACGGCCGGTGGCCGTGATGAGTTCATCCCCGCGTACGAGCGCTGGAATGGCGACCTTCGCGGTCACGGGATTTACCTCTCCCGCGACTAGCCTCAACAGTAGTCGCGCGGCCCGCTGACCGGTCTCGAAAAAATCCACATGTGGATACGTGTGATAGGCAACCACCGCGTTGCTGTGCTCCAGCATTCGGTCGGTGAGAATCCCGTGCAGGTCCAGCGACACGACGATGGGTATGGCATCGCCGAGAATCTTTCGTGTTTCGGCCAGCAGGTAGCCTTCCGGGTCACATTCCTCTTCGGTGGCCATGGCACCGTGCATGCAGAAATATACCCCGTCGACGGGTGGCGCCGCGCGGACGCTGGCGAGGAATTCGGCAGCGATTTGCCGCCAAGCAGGGGTTGCCAGGGTGCCACCTGAGGTGATGAAGAAGGCACTATAGGTGGGCACCAACTCCAGATCGGGTTGAGTTTCCAGCACACTGAGTGCGCCGGCGATCTCATTGCGCACAGTGCGATGATAGCGGACCAATTCTGCGCCGCGCCGCACCGCGAAGTCGTCATAACCACTGAGGTGCGGATTAAACGTAGAGACCTCTTGTTTACATTCTGCGATCAGAATTTTCTTCATGGCATTGGCTTCCATTCCTCATTGAAGAATCCGGCGCGAACCACTTCCTCGGGAAACGAGGGAGAGGAAGGCTGCCACGATTCCGCTCCCGGAAAAACCTTCAGCTGAGCCCAGTCGCCGAGGCGCGGAAAGAGCAGGTAATTCAGGGAGGCAAACTCCTTTTCGTGAAACGTATGCCCGCTATTGATCACGAGGTAATGGTCGTCTGCGCCTGCGAAAGGGCTCGAACAGATGAGTGCTGGCGCGTGATCCTCGGCGGAACGAAGCTCCTGGCCCATCCGAAGGATTTTTTTGGTCCAGATAATCGGCAGCCGCGGGAGCGCTTTGCGAATCCACAAATTGCTACCGGGATCGCCGAAGAGAATCAGATTCTTAGTGCGGACGTCGTCCTGGGTGACTTCGATGTCGTCCTTCAGCGGAAGGCCGCCACGCATATACCGAGCCCACTCGTAGTTGAAGCGACGCAAAGAGGCATCCGCCCACGCGCCGACAGCGGGGTTCCATGGTCGGCCGGTTCCTCGCACACAAAGAAAAGGGGTGGCGAAGGCGTCGTCCAACGGACCCTGGAGGCCTGGCCGTTTGCCCTTCAGCGTGATTGAATCGCGATATCCAGCGAAATTCCAACGGCCTTTGTTCTTCGAGAAAATCAAGGCGCGTCGCGTGCCATCGGTCCTTCGCCTGGGCAGGTCCACTTCCTTCCCGGCGATACGCAGTCTGGCCATGGGCGAAGTGAGCATGGGTGGATGAATGGCAAACTGCCGAATGTTCCTCGTGAGTTGGACCTCCACCGAACCATCGTCGGCGACATTCGCGATGATTTCGGCGCGCGCATAATGTTCGTTCAAGGCCAGCAGTTCAAGCCAGTGGCAGCGATTGTATTTCAGGGTCCACGTGACAAAGCGCACTTGCCTCGGTGCACGGTTAAGGCCGGCCGCTGCGTAGTCGTCGATGCGACGCATCTGCTCACGGTGTGTCACTGGGTCGATGACATGGCCTGTCCCGGGGGAAATTAGATTCACCATGGATAAGCCTTCCTTCGCCATGGCTTCGCCCATGATGACGTGCGCCTGGAAAAAGACGTCTTGCTCACCGATCGCGGCAATCGCGGGCACGACCCCGGCATTGGGGGCGTAATCGATCGAGTCCAGCATGTGCAGGGCGCGCTCCTGGTGGGGAGGCAGCGTGCCGACGCGGATAAAACTTGGGATTGGTGTCTCGGAGAACTGGTGCGTGTCCACGTAACCGCAGTAAGGGCCTAGAGCCACAAAGCGGTCTGGATATTTGAGGCCAATGTGCCAGGTGCCCGATGCGCCCATGGACATTCCGCGAAGCACCATACGGTCGCGATCAATGCGATAATTGCGACTGACAGCTTCGATGGCCTCGAACACGTCAGTCTCCCCCGCCCAGCGGTAGCAATTCTCGACACGCCCGAGTGGATGCAACTCGATGAAATCTCCCTCTGCCGCAGCGGGTTTACCATCGGTGTCTCCGTCATCGAACCGTTCACCGAAGCGCAATTCGCTTAGGCCATGAGGTTTTGAGCTGCCGTGAAGGACGACATCGAGTCGCATGGCTTTGGTGCCGTCGTAGCCTCGAGGAATGATGACGCCGTAGGGCTGAATCGAGCCATCGATGCGGGAAATGAAGCCACGGAGTACCTTGCCGTGTCTCGTGGCCCAGGGCGTTTTTTTCGCGTCGAGGGCGGTGGCGCGCTGCCGGCCGCGTGCGAGCGACTTCTGCATCAGGGCTAGCTCGTTTGATGAAAAGGCGGTTTCATAGCGCAATGCCCAAACAAGTCCTTTATGAAAAAGTCGGGCATCGGCAAGATGGTCGTCGGCGGTGGAAAAGCCCAGGCGGTCGAGTGAGTCGCCCAGACTCTGAACATCGCGCTCCAGCTGTCGACGAACATCCTCCGAGAGGGGTGTGGGCTGCTCAGCGCCCATGGTGTGCCACGCGGCCAAGAATAGCCAGCCGGCGATGTTCCGCAGGCGAGCAGGGATTGAATAGGCACGGGAGCTCATCGGCGGTCAGTGGACACGTGCGTAGTCGCGCCGGAAGCAGAATTTGAGACCCACCGTAATCACAAGAGCCGCGACGAGGTAGACGAATCCGGTGACGGTGAGTAGGCGATCGAGTCCAAACGTTTTCTTCCACATACCTCCAAAAAGCGGTGCGAAACCTGAGATAGCTCCGCCGAAGAGGTTCAAAATGCCGACGGCAGAGGCGCGGGCGCTCGTCGGCACAATTTCGAAGGCGGCGGGGAAGATATTTCCCATAAAGAGGCCGCTAAAGAGCCCGAAGCTGGCGGAGGCGATACGGGTGGCGATGAGTGTGTCACTGCTTCCGATTGCATGGAGGCATGGGGCGCAAAGCAGCAGGCTCGCGGTGAGCAACCAGAAGCGTGCGGCCTGGGTGCGATGAAAGAGCCAGTCGGCCAGCATACCGCCGCTCAGCAAACCCACGAGGGTTGCGCCTTGTAAAAAAGCGGTGGCGTTGAAGGCGGCATCGGAGAGGTTTAGCTGGAACTTTTCGTGCAGAAAATTGGGGAGCCAGCCGTAGATCAACCACAAACCAAAAACGAACGAGGGAAATACCACACAGAGCAGCAGAAATGTTGGAACTTTCGCCAACTCGACGACGGCGAGCCGGTTGCCAGTCCGCGTCGCCCCGGACTGGGCGTCCTCGCTGACGCCGCGAAGGAAGAGGAAATAGGGAGCGGCGTAGAGGACTCCCAAGGCGCCGAGGACCATGAATGCTTCGCGCCAATGGCCCTGTTGGGCCATCCATCCACCGAACCAGCCGCCAGCCACAGTCCCGACGATCTGGGCTGTGGTGAGCACCGCGACGGCGCGGGAGCGCTGAGTGGGCGCATGAGCATTGGCTGTGAGCGAGATGGCCGCGGGCATATAGAGCGATTCGCTCAAGCCCATGGCGGCGCGCAGGGCAAGGAGCATGAACGCGGAATTGGCGAAACCAGTAGCCACCGTGACAATACTCCAGATAACCAGGCTCAGCACGACCAGGTGGCGTTTCGAAAATCGGTCGGCGATCTGGCCTGCAATGGGACAACCGACGGCGTAGACCCAAAGAAATATGGAGCCTGTAAGTCCGAGTTGTCTATCTGTGAGGCTCAGGTCGGCCTTCAGGGCGGGGAACATGGCGAAAACCGCCTGGCGGTCACTGTAATTCAAGAAGTAAGCACACCACATGAACGCCACCAGCCAGGTGGCCTGGCGCATTGGGAGGGAAGTCGATGGAGTTGGGGTGATCACGCTTTCAGCACTTGTCTGGCACTGACTCTTTGGGCGATGACGGCCACGCAGTCGCCCTGTTGCGTCAGGCAGGGTGCTCGCATACAAATGAAATACCCCGATGACTGGGCGACGATGGCTTCAGGAGCGCGGTCAGGACGTTCCAGGTGGTGGATAAACCCAACGATTTGTCCTCGCCTCACCGTCGCACCCAAATCAGTGGCGATTTCCAAGACACCACTCTCTGGGGCGAGCAGGTAGTCCTCTCGCTGCAGTCCCTGCGTCAGAATCACGGGTGGCAGTCCAAGGCTGGCTCGGGTGTGCTTGCGGCCCTTGAGAACGCCGACATGGATAAGCACGTTGCGAAGTCCACTCTGGGTTACTCGATGAACCGCGGCGGGGATGCATTCCCCGCCACCCATTTCTGTGGTGACCACGAGCTTGCCCTGGTTTTCCGCCTCGACCGGTAACAGGCCGGTGCCGGCGATATCGGCATAGAGGAACGCGAAGTCGGAATTCCATGCCAGCATCGCGTCGAACATTCGCGCGCGCTGCTCTCGATCCGACACGAGATGCATGGTGGAACACGGCACGAACTCCATGCTGCGGCCGCCCGAGTGGATGTCGATCACCACGTCGCTGAGCGGAAAAAGAACGGTTGTGAGATAGTGAGCGATCTGGCTCGTGACGGCTCCCTCGGGTTGACCTGGGAAGGCGCGGTTCATATTCATCCCATCCAATGGTGAAAGCCGGGTTGAAGCCCGTGCTGCCGGGAAGTTCAGGGACGGAATCAGCACGATGCGACCGCGGACCATCTCGGGTGCCAGTTCACGAGCGAGTTTCATTGCGGCGATTTGTCCCTGATATTCGTCCCCGTGATTACCCCCCAATACGAGTACGGTCGGTCCTTTCCCGTGTGTGATGACGGTGATTGGGATGAGTACGTTGGCCCAACCGCCCAGATTGTGGGAATAAGGCACCTGCAAGAAGCCTTGCTGCTTGCCGGGCTTTTCAAAATCGAGTGCTGTGATGATCATGAGTTATTTCGTTTCAGTGCCAACAGGGTGCTGATGATGTCCGCGGAGTCCCATCGTCGCGAGTGGATGATTCAGTGCGTGCCGATACCGGAAGGCTTCCAACACAATTTGAGTTGGAAGCCTGGTTCACAACGCGAGCACGCGAGGGTCTTTTGGCAGCGAGGTTCACGCTAAGATTTCTTTCACAACGGTACCACTCACATCGGTCAGGCGAAAATCGCGGCCGGCGTGGCGATACGTCAGTTTCTCGTGATCGAAACCGAGCAGGTGCAGCATGGTCGCGTGCAGATCGTGCGTATGGACTGCACCCTCGACCGGCAGAATGCCATACTCATCCGACTTTCCATGCACGATCCCATTTTTGACACCGCCGCCTGCCAACCATGAAGAAAAGCACAAGTTGTGATGTTCCCGACCTGCATGATTCGCTTGCTGGTGGAACGGGGTGCGGCCGAACTCAGTGGTCCACACCAAGAGCGTCCGTTCCAACATCCCCCGCTGCTTCAGATCCGTAATCAGCGCGGCTATGGGTTGGTCGATGGCCTTGGCCAATTTCTCGTGGTCGCCCATGTTTCCATGTGAATCCCAATTAGAACTGGAGCCCACGTCGATCAACTCGAGGAATCGTACGCCGCGCTCGGCCAATCGTCGGGCGACGAGGCATTGCCATGCATAACCGGACGTTGCGCCACGTTTGAGGCCATAGAGTTCTAGAGTTGCCTGCGATTCGCTGGAGAGATCGAACGCTTCGGGCGCCTGACGCTGCATGCCAAAAGCAGTCTCAAAGGAGCGGATTCGTGCGTCGAGCGCCTGGTCCGCGGCTCTACGTTCCAGGTGGGTACGGTTCATCTGATTGAGCAACGCCAACTCCATTTGCTGCAATTCGAGGCCGGCTACGCGAGGGCGAAGGTCTGGCAACGGATCGTTGCCGGGGATCACATGCGTTCCTTGGTGGCAGGCCGGCAGGAAGTCGTTGGCCCAGGTTTGAGCACCGGCGTAGGGAGCTGCCGGGGCCAGGACCATGAACGAAGGCAGGTTCCGATTAACGGTACCCAAACCATAGCTCACCCACGAGCCGACGCTGGGCCTGGCGAACTGGGCCGATCCTGTGTGTGCCGCCAGCGTTGCTTTGTCATGGCCATCGCTCTCGCTGTGCATGGCGTTCAGAACGCAGACGTCGTCGATGACTGCGGCAAGATGCGGAAACAGGTCGCTTACCCAGATTCCACTCTGACCATATTGTTTGAAAGCCCAGCGCGGTTGGATCAGGAATCGCTGGAACTGGCCTGGCTTATTCAGCCATCGCGAAGCCGTGATCGACTTGCCGTGGTCCGCCTTGAGCTGCGGTTTGCGATCAAAGGTATCTATGTGCGATACCCCGCCAGTGGAGTAGAGAAATATGATGCGGTCCGCCTTGGCCGGAAAGTGGCCGGGGCGAGCGGCGAGTGGATCGGCTGGAGATCCCTGGAGCTCATCCCAGAGTCCGGCCAGTGCGAGAGCGCCGAAGCCACCCGAGGCATGCTGCAAGAATTGGCGTCGAGTCAAGTTCATGGCCGGCCTCGAATCAGTCGACATATAGGAATGCATTGCTGGTCAAGAGAACCCTTGCCAGCGCGGCCCACGCCGCTGTTGTCCGACGATTCGGTGGAAACCCCTGGGTCGCGAGTTTTAATTGATAATCCGCCAAAAAACCCAACAAGGCACTGACTTCGTCTTCCTCAGGCGCGCGTCCCTGTGCTAATTCGCACGCCAGTCGTACCCGGGCCGCCTCATCGCCTGGCGCTTGGATGAGTCGGTTTGCGAACGCCTCGGATTGATCGTGAACGAACGATGAATTCATCAGATACAACGTCTGGGTCGGGGTGATGGTGGACTGCCGTCCGGCAACGCTGATGTTTGGATCCGCGGCATCGAACAGTGCGAGGAATGGATGCCTCCGGTTCCGTTGTACCATCAGATACACACTCCGATGATTGGAATGGTACACGGCATGAAATGGTTGGTGGATGGTAAAGCCCCAAGTCCCTACCAGTGGGAAGGGGTGTTGCGGCGGGCTTGAGCGGTCGAGCCGTCCACCAACCGCCAACATCGAGTCCCGGATCGACTCGGCATTCAATGCCTGCCGTGTGTACCGCCAGTGCCTACGGTTTTCAGGGTCGATTCTCAAGTGGATCGGTTCATCATCGCTGGCAAGCTGGTATGTCCGGGACTTCATGATCAGTCGATGGAGTGATTTCACCGACCATCCCGAGGCGATGAATTGCGATGCGAGCCAATCCAGCAATTCGGGGTGACTTGGCGGTTCGCCTCGCGTGCCGAAATCGCTCGTGGTCGATACCAATCCCTGGCCAAAATGCCATTGCCAGACGCGGTTAACAAAGACGCGAGCTGTCAGCGGATTGGTCCTTCGCGTGAGCCAGTGCGCCAGTTCAAGTCGTCCACTTCCTGAGGTTTCTGCCGGAAGTGGATCGCCGCCGAGGATGGCAAGGAACCGGCGAGGCACTTCATCCCCGACGTTGTTCGGCTCGCCCCGCTTTTGAATTCGCGCATTCACCGGTGTGCCTTCGCTGACACCGTAGGCCACTTCGTAGCGCTCCTTAAGGACCTCGGCTTCGCGGAGTTTTGCCAGGGCGGCGATTTGGGCACCGATTTTGGTCAGCCGCTCCCTCGCGCTCAGCCTGGGAACCTGGGGCGACACTGGTTCGCGTTGGCCCGTGGTGAAAGCGTCCTTCTTCACACCACTGCCGAGGGGGTGCGCTTCGAAGACGAGATCGACGCCGCCTGCGAACGAATTTCTATCCAGTGCGGCTCGCTCAAGTTTCAAGCCAACCATCTGACTGTCGAGTCGCGCGAGTTCGACAACTCTGACTTGGTCGCAGTGCACGACCATTTCCGGTGGTACCAGGGCAGGGAATTGGGCGGGACGTTTCAGCTCTTCGCCGCCAGGGAACGCCCACTTGGTGCTTTGAAAAATTCCGTAGAGTGCGTAGTAGTCCGTGGCACTGATCGGGTCATATTTGTGGTCGTGACAGCGGGCGCAGCCCAGTGACTGACCCAGCAATGAGCGCCCCACCGAATCGATGACGTCCGCAAGGTCGAGATGCTGAAAATCGGGGGCGGGACTGTATCCGTATCGCTTTCCGATGGCGAGAAATCCTGTAGCTATCACTCGGCTGGCGTACTGATCCGTAGGTCCCATTCTCGCAAGAATGTCTCCGGCTATTTGCTCGCGGACGAATTGGTCGTACGGTTGATCGGCATTAAACGCCTGAATCACCCAATCGCGGTACTTGCCAGCTTCTCGCACCGGATAATCGGCTCCATCACCAGCGGTGTCGGCGTAGCGCGCGACGTCGAGCCAGTGCCGTCCCCAACGTTCTCCATAAGCCGTGGACGCCAACAGACGGTCGATTTGAATCTCAAAGACATTCGGAGATGGATCCTTGAGAAAGTACTCAATCTCCCTGGGTGACGGCGGCAGGCCGGTCAGATCAAAGGTCGCCCGGCGGATCAGCGTGCGTCTATCCGCCTCGGCCATGGGTGCCAATCCAGACGTCTCCAGTTGCGCCGCAATGAAGACATCAATCGGATTCTTCACCCAGTGCTTGTTTTTGACATCGGGCAGTCGTGGCGTTCGCAAGGGTTGGTACGCCCAAAACTTGTGGGAATCCTCCTGGCCCCTTCCGGACTTGTTCGACGGGAGCGCGGCGGATTGCCGGCGCGGATCGGGCGCGCCCATTTTCACCCAGTCCGCCAGATCCCTTATTTGAGCTGGAGAAAGTTTCTTATCCTTGGGCGGCATCTGCAAGTCCGCATCGACATAGCGCACCGCCTTGATGAGCAGACTGTTTTCCACGTCACCCGGCACGATAGCTCTGCCGCGTTGACCGCCATCAAACCAACCATCACGCGAGTCCAACCGCAGGCCGCCTTTGAGTGTCTGGCTGTTGGCACTGTGGCATTCGTAGCAATGCTCCACGAACAGGGGGCGTATCTTCTGTTCAAAGAACTCAATGGCGGCAGGGGTAGGTTCCAGAGCGACTATTTCAGCCGTACTGGCAACGGCGGCTGGTCCGCAGTTTAAGAGCAGTATCGCCGAAAGAAATTGGCCCCCGAGTTTCATTCAATTCCGCCGGTTTGGGCGTGAAGCGATGATGAGTGTTGTTTTCATGGAGGACTCACGAAACGCTAATGAGGGCTAAGCCAATGGTCAATCCACGGCTTGGTTAGAAACTCTGCCGCATTCAGGTGTGATTGCAGGTTGACGGGATTTCGGATCTCGCCGAAATCATGGGTATGCGAGCTCCGTCGCCCCACCAGGATTTGTCGGTGAAGCTGGATCGACTTTTCGAGGCGGCCAAGCGGTGGACTTCAGTTTGGGGTTATTCCAGGCTGATGCGCGAGTTGAACATCGAGTTTTCACCTCCGAACCAATCCGCACTGGGGCGCTGCGACCTCACTCGAAAGACCGTGACGTTGAACGGCGTTTTACTGCTCGATCCGAACGAAGCGCTGTTGTTCGAGACGCTGTGTCATGAACTGGCTCACGTCGTGACGGTGATGCGCTATGGCAATCGGGTCGAGGAACACGGTCCCGAATGGTCCGAGTGCATGGAGAAAGCGGGTTTTAAGGCTCGAGCGAAGATTCCCAAGTCCTTGATACAGTTTTCTGGTTGATTGAACCCTTGTGCCATGTGACTGCGTCACGCTTCAGTCCAGATCCAGTGATAGGACTTTTTCCTGGAGGAGAAATCTCGTGATCCAGGGATCGCTTCCGCCGAACCAGCGGGCTAATCTGGGCTTATGAAACCCCATCGACTCCGCAGATGCCCTGATGCGCTCAACATCGTGCTTTGGATCGCCTGGATGTGCCTTGGCATTGAATCGAGGACTCAGTCGACGACGCTGATGCCCGTCGTGCTGGAAACCCCAAGCGGTACTCGGGTCGAGTATCGATCCGAAGGACGGCTGGTTTTTCGATCCCCTGAAGAAGCGCCGGCGGGGGTGCAGTTGAAGCTGCCGGGGCGGGACTGGACGATGGTGCGATTCCAGAATCCTTCCCGGCCCGATGGCAACTTAGAATTTGGGCCAGTCAGTTTCGGAGATCTCACGTTGCGATGGCGGCTCGTGCAACGGACTCCATCGTTGATCGAGCGGACGTTGGAGGTGCGGGCGAGCACGGCACAGCGATTCGCTGCGGCGTTTCCGCTGGATGTGGCCGTCCAAGGGCAATTCGCGTCGTTCTCCGGCGCGCAGACGGTGCGGACCGTTTTCGATACCGTTCGCGGCGCGCCGAAGCTGGAGACCTTTCCGGTGGTGATGGTTCGCGGGGAGAACCAGGTGATTGGGCTGGCGGCCGATTCGCCAGGTCTTTGGGAGAATCGGTGTCTGGTCTTGGTGGATCCACCGATTCGGCGCCTGTCGGTTTTTGCAGGAGATGGTCGCGATCCGTATCCACTTATCATTAAACCGCCCGAGGACGCTCGAGATACTTACCAATATCCGATGGACGGTTGGCAGGCACTGGGTGCGGGCGAAACGCGACGCTTCACAACATGGATGTTTATGAGTCCTGCGCGGAATCACTATGATGCCCAAGTGGCATCTCACTTGGCTGTAGCGAATGCCAAGGGTTGGAACTCTTCGACACTCGAGGCGATCCTGCGCAATACCTCACTTTACCTGCTTCGGCGCAATCTGGCGTTGGACGCCAACCAACAACCTCGCGATGGACGCTACATCTTTATCTCCGGTCCCGGATATGGCTGGAAACAGTGGGTTACCGACGGCTTCTACACGGCGATGGGATTGGATGATCCGGAGAAGACGATCGAGTCCAATCGTGCAGTCTTTTGGACCCGCATGGACTACGAAGATAACGCGCAGTATTACTTGATTTGGGCTGTGTTAATGAAGCGGGCTGGCGGCGACGTGAATGACGCGTTGGTGCGGAAAGCCTATGGATTCATTCGGCACCATGAAACCAACGGGCTCTACGTTCCGCCGCCCTTGCCTGGCTCGCCCTCGGCAAAGGGTTGGAAGACGTATCACGATGTTTTGGAATACGACCATGACGACTCGCCGACCAGCAATCAGGGATTCCATTGCGGGGCATTGCTTGCGGCGAAAGAATTGGGGTTGGACGTCTCTGACCTGGATATTGAGAAATCGATCCAAGGGTATCGGGCGCTGTTCAATCGGGAACGAGGGTTTATGCCTACGAGCCGCAAGAAGCGCGACATTTTGGGTCAAGATACGCTGTACGGTGCCACGCTGACCTATGCGGTATTTGGGCAAAAATTGCTCACGGACGAGCAGGTGCTCACGCATCATCGAACTTCTGAGAGAGTAAAGACGCCCTTTGGGTTGCGTGTGATTTCGCAAGCGGATGGCTCGCTTCTCCCGGGCCACAGCGGGGTGTACTGTTATGGCGGCTCGTGGTTCTTGAATGACGCGGCTAACTATCTGTTGGCAGGTGTCCATGGGTTGCCGATTGCCGAAGTGGATGCGCTGTTAACTGAGCGGATCGCACGAGAAATTGCCCAAGTGCCGGCCTTCAATGAATCCATCAGCACCGTGGACGGCCATCCGCATGGACACATTCTGTATTCGTGGAATTCCGGATTTTGGTGGCTGCGACGGGAGATTCGTCGGCGCCTTGGAGAAGTCGGCGACGATCCGGTGGGGCAAGCCATTGATCGGAAATTGGGCGTGAACCGTGAGGGCGGGAATCTACGGCTCTCGGGAAACGTTCGTTCACCTTAAAACGCCTGGGGAGAAGCCAGACCTGGGCGCTATCCCAAGGTCTCCTCAGTTGGATCGTGAGAAGTTCACAAATCCAGCGACCAACGGGCGCCTCTCCGAGTTGTGGCGCCGCATTGGATGCTGGAGGAAAAGCGGCAGCGGGCTGCGCGCACTCCAAATGAACAGCGTCGTGCGACTCGAATGGCAGCGCGGTGGCGGCGGGATACACCGTAGTCCTCTGTTTCATTGGCCTCTCCGGGCCTGCCACTTCTGAAGAGCGTGTGGCCATGCGCGTGAGCCAGGGAGGTCACGATGTGCCTTCGGAGAAATTGATCACGGGGTATCTTCGAACGTTGGCAAATCTGCGGGCGGCGATCCGCCGACTTCCTCATGTCTTGATTTTTGACAACGAGGATTTGAGAACCCCCTTCCGATTCGTCGTTGAGACGAGCAACGGACACATCGTTCACATCTCAAAGCCAACTCCGCGATGGTTGCGGCCGATATTGAAGCACTGACTTGTGGGATTTGATGGTTTCGTTTGGGTTAATCCTGACAACGCTAGTTGCCCAATGGACACCTTGGTTGGACGGTACTTGCTGGGTAGTTTGGATAGGCGCTCGACGTGAGTCATTCACATCGGGCTTGAGAGTGGTGGCTCGATTGCCCACTATCACGAAATGTCTGAGGTCACTCGTATCTTAGGGTGCATGGATGTCGACGATCCAAAGGCGGCCGAACAGTTATTGCCTTTGATCTATGAGGAGCTACGCCGCCTCGCCACGGTCAAAATGGCGCACGAGACTCCGGGCCAGACGCTTCAACCCACCGCGCTAGTGCACGAGGCTTGGCTCCGGCTCGTGGGCGAGGACCATTCTTGGGTCAACCGCCACCAGTTCTTTTCGGCGGCGGCGGAAGCCATGCGGCGCATCCTGATCGATCGCGCTCGCCATCGCGGCCGGGTCCGGCACGGCGGCGGCTTGCAACGGACCTCCCTCGACGGGTTGGACCTCGCCATCTCCACCGACGAAGACCTGCTGGTACTGGTCAGCGAGTCGCTGGACCGGTTGGCCCAGCACGATGCGCCGGGTGCGGAACTGATCAAGCTGCGGTTCTTCGCGGGCCTCTCCAACGTCGAGGCGGCCGAAGTATTGGGGCTTTCCGAGCGCACAGCCAAAAGGACTTGGGCCTACGCCCGCGCCTGGCTCTACGAAGAGATTCAGCGCCAACTCTGAGGCCGGGCCATAAATTCTGAAAGCCACTCAAGACGATTCATGACCGATCCGAAGCGCGAGCGGCAGATCTTCGTTCAGGCGATGGACATCGGTTGCCCCACGGAACGTGCAGCCTATATCCAGCACACTTGTTCTGGGGACGCGGCGTTGCTCCAGCGCGTCCAAGCTTTGGTCCAGGCCAGCGAGGTCTCGGATGACTTTTTGCCCGGCCAACCTAGCGGTTCACCAGCGACCCTTTGCGCGGCCGCCCTCGCCCTGCCTGCCTCGGTGTTCGGTAGCTACAAGCTGATGGAGCAGATCGGGGAGGGCGGCTTCGGCGTCGTCTTCATGGCCGAGCAACTGGAACCGGTCCGTCGGCGCGTCGCGTTGAAGGTTATCAAGCCGGGCATGGATTCCCGCCAGGTGATCGGCCGATTCGAGGCGGAACGCCAAGCGCTCGCGCTAATGCAGCATCCGAACATCGCCCAAGTGTTTGATGCGGGTGCCACGGACAGTGGCCAGCCCTACTTCGTGATGGAACTGGTCAAAGGCGTTTCCATCACCAGGTTCTGCGAGGATCAGCCGCTCGACCTCGAAGCCCGGCTCCAGCTCTTCATTGAGGTCTGTTCCGCCATACAACACGCGCACCAGAAGGGCGTGATCCACCGCGATCTCAAGCCTTCCAACGTCCTGGTGACGGTGAACGACGGTCCCGCGTCTGCGCATTCGCGTCAACCTAACGGGAGACGGACTTGAGCTTGCGGGTCGGTCGAGCCTTCGCACGCGTTTGAACCACCGTGTTCTTGTCCTCGACCGTCCATTCGAAGTCCTCGCCTTTGACAACTCCCAGCGCCTCGGCCAGCGTCACCGGGAAATTGACGTAGTAGCTCTTGTTCGTGGGTCGTTCGACCTTCTGAATCTTCACCGGAT
>SXGS01181376.1_pt1 | contig 30548 bp, 26 predicted proteins | sample 3174681 | NCBI WGS metagenome assembly SXGS01 (sample SAMN11356861, study PRJNA531348) | freshwater metagenome | isolation source: freshwater sample F1-80 | place: China: Fuxian Lake, Yuxi | collected 2017-12-25 | reverse complement strand
TGAATGTTCAGCCCGCCGGGGGCTTGCTGGAGTGTCTCCAGCGAGTTCCCGATCCTCGCGGGCGCTTGGGACGGCGTCATCCGTTGTCCGCCATGCTGGCGGCCGTGGTTTGTGCCACGCTGTGTGGGTTTCGAGGGATTCGTCCGGTCGTGCATTGGCTCGAATTGCACGGCGCAGGGATGTGGCATTTGTTGGGCTTTCGTCGGAAGCCGCCGGTACGGCAGACGTTTGCCAACGTGTTGGCGGAGATCGATCCCGATCTGCTGGAAGCGGTGCTCTTGGAGTTTGTCGAACAGTTGGAGTTGTCCATCGAGACCGGCTCTCCGGGTTCGTCGGTGAAGACCGGCACGGCCCCGTCATCGGCGACCGTCACGTCGGCCGAACCGCTCGACGTGGAGATCTGGGACGGCAAGACGCTGCGGGGGACGCGGCACGGTGAGCGTCGTGCGGAACAAGTGCTGATTCGCATTCAGCACACGTTGGCGAAGGTGTTGTCCAGCACCGCCATCTCGTCGGACACCAACGAATCGAAGACCGCCTATGATCTGGTCCGCAGGCTGATCCTCAAAGGCAAGCTGATCGTCGGCGATGCGGCCTACTGCCAACGCGAGATCTGCGAGGCGGTCGTCGAACAAGAAGCCGACGACCTCGTGACGGTCAAAGGGAATCAGCCGCAACTCCTGCACGACATCGAGCAAGCCTTCGTGATTCCACGAAGCTTTTCCCCCCTACGCCGTGCGTGAAACACTCGCCCAACAACAAACCGCCACGACCGTCGACAAGAATCGCGGCCGCCTCGAAACGCGAACCGTCACCACGACCACCGCGACGATCGACGAACAATACCTCGACTGGCCCGGTGCCAAGCAACTCATCCGCCTGGAACGCCAGACCGTCGAGAAGGGCCAGACTCGCCACAGCACGACCTACGCGATCACCAGCCTGCCGCGTGCCAAAGCCGACGCGGCCTTTCTGCTGAAACACCTGCGTGGCCGCTGGCACATTGAGAACCGTTGCTTCTATGTGCTCGACACGGTCTTAGGCGATGATGCCAGCCGCAGCCGCACGGGTCATGCGGCGCGCGCTCTGAACGGCATTCACCTCGCAACCCTCAACCTCGCCCGCCGACTCGCACAATCCGTCGGTGCTCTCTGCCGTGAACATGCCCTCAAACCCAACCTCTTGATGAACAGACTACGCATCTTCAAAAACTAGCCTGCCGTGCGAATTCATTCACAGTTTCTGCCCGTGATAACGCACGAAGCCCTCCAGAGCGAAGAATTCCGGCAAGCCGAGGTCGTTGTAGATCTGAGCCGTTTGTTTGGTTCGATCTTCGGCACGCATCCAGAACTCGCGGTCGTCCGAGCCCATGAACATGGCCCCATCCTTTTGGCTTTCGTGCCGCAGAATGGCCTGCTTCTTCTTGGCCATGACTTCCGGGCTGAGTGGCACGGCCCGTTCGATTTCGTGAGGCTCGAATTCCTGCCACGCCCCTCGATACATCCAGACTTCCGGCGCATAGCTCTTGGCATCAATTCGAGCGAGCACTTCGATGATGATCTGGGCACAAACGCGGTGCGTCCCGTGCGGGTCAGAGAGATCCCCTGCGAAGTAAATCTGATCGGGACGCAGTTCCTCGATTTTGTCCGCCACGATCTTAATGTCCGCTTCTCCCATCGCACGCTTCTTGACGCTGCCCGTTTGATAGAACGGCAACTCCAAAAAATTGAGTCGCTCGACAGGAACCCCAACCAACTCGCAGGCGTTGATCGCTTCGGTCTTGCGGATCAGGCCTTTGAGGGTCAGCACATCGTCAGCGTCATGGTCACCCGGCTTCTTGGCGCGGACGAACTCGCGGCACTTCTTCAAACGAGCGGCGGTCTCGGGGTTCAGGCCGCCGAGTTTCTGTGAACTCTCCTCGACATAGTCGATGTGTCGCAAACAAGCATCATCGCGAACTGCGATGTTGCCACCGGTCATGTACGCGACATGCACCTGATGTCCCTGATTGACCAGCGTAATGAAGGTGCCTCCCATCGAGATCACGTCATCATCTGGGTGCGGGCTGAAGATCAGCACCTTGATCGGCTGGGTGCCGGCCGGCTTCGTACAGACGGTCTTCAGCAGTTCGTCAAAGACCGATTCGCGAATCGCGGCCGCGCCTCCTTCGAGATGCAAGATGTCGTACAAGTGATGTTGCAAGAAGTCCTTCATGTCGAGCTTCAAGAGCGGCTTGTGGCAGACCTGCGACAACCAAACCATTGCCCGTTTTTGAAGGGTCGGGGTCCAATCAACAATACGGCCGCCAGTCCAAGGCGTGCGGACTTGGGTCAGCTCGGCGCTCGCGGCCTCATCGAGAATGAAGGCCGCATTCAAATGATTCTGCAAGAAGCTGGCTGGGACGTTCGGAGTTGGCTCTCCCTCCAAAGCCTTGCGAATAACGAATGCCTTCTTCTCACCGAGAGCCACCAGAAAAATGCGTTTGGCTTCCCAGATGGTTTGCACTCCCATCGTGATTGCACGGGCCGGGACTTTCTCCTCGCCACCAAAATCCCCGGCCGCATCACGCCGAGTCATCGGGTCCAGCGCCACCAATCGAGTCCGACTGTTGCGGTCACTGCCCGGTTCGTTGAAGCCAATGTGACCATCGCGTCCGATCCCCAGCAGTTGCAGATCCAGCCCACCCATTTGAGTGACCTGCCGTTCGTATCCGGCACATTCCCGCTCGACGTCTTCCTGTCGCGAAAGACCGCTGGGGATGTGGACGTTCTCCGGAGGGATATTGACGTGTCCGAAGAGGTGCTCCCACATGAAGCTGTGATATGACTGCTCGGACTCCGGCGGCATCGGCCAGTATTCGTCGAGGTTGAATGTCACGACATTCGCGAAATCGAGTTCCCCCGCTTTGTGCATCCGCACGAGTTCACGATAGATGCCGATCGGTGTCGAACCAGTCGCCAGTCCGAGCACCGCCTTTTGTCCCGCCGCGTTCTTCTCGCGAATCAGATTGGCAATCACGATCGCCACAAACCGAGCCGCATCGCGTGAATCGCTGAAGACGCTCGCCGGCAGCTTGCCGCAGTGAATGATCTGAGCCGGTTGAGGTGCTCCGTCTTTGTATTTATCGTGCCACATGCCATTGCCTTTGTTGGTGGAACGATTCCGTAGCCACACTCGCCAGAGTGTGGGTGACCCGCGTTCTGGCGAACGCGGCTACCAAGTCGACACCGGCGGCAATGAAAACTGTCGAAAGGCGAGATTGCAATGCACCGCAGCGTTTCCACTCCACGAGTCCTCGCGATTCACGCACACCCCGATGACATTGAGTTCCAATGTGCCGGCACGCTGGCGTTGCTCAAGCAGCGTGGCTGCCACATTTCGACCGCCACGATGACTCCGGGAGATTGCGGCTCGGCGGAACTCTCCCCTGAAGAAATCTCGGCCGTGCGCCGAGCCGAAGCCAAAGCCGCCGCCGACCACATCGGTGCCGACTACATCTGTCTTGAGTTCCGTGACCTGAGCATCACGCACGACAACGACGCTCGTCGCCGAGTCACCGAAGTCATCCGCCGTACTCGGCCCGACATCGTGATGACTGCTCCGCCGGTCGATTACATGTCCGACCACGAAGTCACCTCGCGACTCGTCCGGGACGCCTGCTTCAACGCCAGCGTGCCAAACTACAAGACGCAGCAGTGGGAGCCGGCCCCGGCGACCGACCATATCCCGCACCTGTATTTCGTCGATGCACTTGAAGGTCTCGACTGGTTCGGCCGCCCGATCGAGCCGGAATTCATCCTCGACATCTCGGCCACGTTCGAGCTCAAGCTGAAGATGCTCGCCTGCCATGCCAGCCAGCGCGAATGGCTGCGAAAGCAACACGGCGTCGACGAGTACCTCGAAAGCTGCCGCCGCTGGAGCGGCGCTCGCGGAGCCAGCATCGGAACTGCATTCGGCGAAGCTTTCACACAGTCCAAAGGGCATCCATTTCCGAACAACGACCTGCTGCGCGAAGTGTTGAGCTGACGATCCGGCTCAGCAGCGCGCGGGTAAGATGCTTCTGCCAATCATCGTTCGATCGCAACGCCAACCGTATTCGCCGCGAGAGCAAACCGTTATTGTTCCGCCCCGTTACGGACTCAACAAATCTCGAAGGAGTGCATCGTGAAGAGCGGTCAAGGAAAGGATGGAGCGAAGAAGCCCGTCATGAAGTTTCCAGGTTTGGTGAAGAAGCTTCAGGCAGAAGCGGCGAAGAAAGCACCCAAGGGCGAGCAAGGTGGCTCAGCGTTTCCGGGTGGCCCCATTCTCGGCAAGAAGAAGCCGTGATGGCGGCGATTTTCAATGAGTGACCGCTGCGGGTTGTGTGGCGGAGTGCAATTGCACGACGACTCCGTCCAGAAATGTCGCGAGTCGTGTGGCGGCGGATTGAGCCTGCTCACGCATGTGCCACATGTCTTTCGCGGCGGACGGGCGTTTCCACAACGCTCCGATTGCGGCTCCGAAACGGACGCTGCCCGTCGCACCGACGACGCTTAGAATCTCCGGCGGCAAGTCGACTGAAAGATCGTCGCTGATGACTCGCACTGCCAAGAAGCGAGTTTTACGTTCCCGCGCGACTTGGGCGACGGCGAGGCTTTCAAGATCTACAGCCAGCGCGGAGTGTTGCTCGCCAAGCTGCTTCTTCGACGCGACGGTGCGAACCAACTCATCAGCAGTTAGCAATCGTCCAACGAATAGACCGCGCGCGGGATCGGCAGGCATGTGCAGATCGATCTTCAAGCTCTGCTCGTGCTGATCGACGATCGAATCAGCGACGACGATCGAGCCGGCCGGAATGTCGGGGCGTAATGCTCCTGCGAAGCCGCACGACAATAACCAACGCGGCGAGTGCCCATCGACCAACGCTTGCGTCGCTCGGCGAGCTCGCGCGAAGCCCATGCCGGACTCGACCACGGCGATACGAATGCCGTCGTAGAAGCCGCCGCGGAATTGAAAATCGCCCCCCGTGTACTTCTTCACGTGCTGGCAACGATCCAGGAATGCGGCGATCTCGATCGGCAGCGCGCACACAATTCCGATGTCGGCATGAGTGTGATCGGCGGGAGCGGAGGTAGAGGCGGACATCGGGCGGGGTACTCAGTGAACAGATTTGGTCTGTCGGGCGGGAGCGTTGGTAGAAGCGTCGTATTCGGCGGGCGAAAGCACGGTCCGGAAGCCGCAATGAAATGCACCAGAGGAAGGCTCGCCTTTCATCCGCGAGGCGCAGCGATAGCCCTCGCAATAGTTGAGGTTGCACATGAACGACCCACCGCGTTGCACACGCTTGGGCAGCCCCGGTTCGTTCGGATCGAAACTGTCACGCGGGCCGCGCGGATCGCGACGCGGACTGGCCGAATAATACTCCGGCTGATACCAGTCGGCGCACCACTCCCAGACATTGCCGGAGATGTCATACAAGCCGTATCCGTTCGGTCGAAATGATTTCACGGGGGAGGTCATCTCATACCCGTCGCGTACTTTGTGCTCTTCGGGAAACTCGCCCTGCCAGATGTTGAGCAGCCAGTTGTCTTCTTGCTTGAGCTTGTCCCCCCAAGGGTACTCTTGCTGTTGCAAGCCGGCGCGTGAGGCGTATTCAAACTCGGCTTCGGTCGGCAATCGCCTGCCCGCCCACTCGCAATAGGCGGCCGCGTCGTCCCACGCGATATGGACCACGGGATGATCCCTGCGATCCTCGATATTCGACTCCGGGCCATTGGGGTGCCGCCAGTTGGCTCCCTTCTGCATCATCCACACATGATACGGCCAATTGACGTTGGCCGGATTCTCGCGAATCTGCCGGACCATCTCGCGGTCGAACTGGGGATTGAAACAAATCGAACTGGGAACCAAGTCTTCGTCTCGGATGAGGCTGGCATCGACCCCAACGAAGTCCTCTCGCTTGGGAGTCCGCTCGGCGAGCGTGACATAACCGGTGGCGTCGGTGAATCGTTGAAAATCCGCGTTCGTGACTTCTGTGGCATCCATCCAGAAGCCCGTGAGTTCGACGACATGAACCGGTTTTTCATCAGGTTTGCCGTCGCGGCTCCCCATCTGAAATTCCCCACCGGGAATCCAGACCATCCCGGCGGGTGTGGGGTGCGGCCCCTTCTCCGCGGTCGGCTTGTCACGTTGCACCGTTGGTGGTGGAGTCAGCAAGCACCACGCCAGGACCGCACTTGAGAACGACAATGCGATGGGAATCAAAATCGCTCGTTGAATGGGCATGATCGCATTCCGCTAGTAGAGACCATCGCGGCAAGCACCGGAGTTCGGCGCGCGGGAACCGGGAGACGATGGTCATGGCAGCAAGATATCAAACGACGCGACGACACGCACTGGCGGCAACAACTCAAGCGGCGACTCGCGAGCTGTAGTAGTGGCACAATGCGACAGCGAAGGCATCCGCAACGTCGTGTGGTTCCAGCAACCGGCCCAAGCCCAGTTCTGTTTTGATCGCACGCTGAATTTGCTCTTTGCCCGCCTTGCCACTGCCGGTGAGCAAGCGTTTGACTTGAGTCGGCGTGTAATGGACGACCGGAACCCCATGCTCCACCGCCATGCTCAGGATCGCGCCGCGCGCGTGGGCCATCAGCAATGCCGACTTTGGATTGCGGACCAACGAGAAAACTTGCTCGATGGCCAAGACATGGGGCTGGAACTCTTCCAAGACTTCACGCAAGCCAGAGGCAATCTCATGCACACGCTCGGCGAGCGAACGCCCGCGCGTGGACCGAATCAAACCGCCTTCTCGGAGCACTGGGCCGCGCGGCGATCGTTCTAACAAAGCGTAACCCGTCCGATTCAATCCCGGATCGATTCCCAAATATAGCGTCGGGACACTCATCCGTGAGTTCCTTGGATTCCGTCTGCAGTGTCTGACCTTGATCTGGGCAAGTTTGCCGTTGCCAATTGCTTAATTGGCAGGGCTCATCGGCGCGGCACCGCCGGCTTTCTTCGGTGCCGCCTTCTTCGCACCTTTGGTGCTACCTTTCTTCAACGGGTTTCCCAAGCCCGTCTGCCCCATTTGCCCCATCGGGTTGTCGGATCCCGCAGCACCAGAACCTAGGTACCCCCCGCCCCCGCCGCCTTTTTTTCCAAAACTTTTCAAGTCCCCACCTGCGGAACTCGCAACTTCCGTGCGTGCCTTGATGTCAGCGCGAATGCTCTTACGTTCGTTCTCCACGACCTTTTCCGCTTGAGCCACGTCATCGACGGAGGCTTTCGGATCGAGCGTCACCAGTTGGCCAAATCGATCCACCAACAACGCCTTATCCACGACGCCCAATTGCTTGAGCTTCTTAAGATCCAGCTTCAAGTCCGCGTGCTCCGCCAAGTCGATGTCGGTGGTCGCGGCGGACGCGATGTCGGCCAGCACGCTGCCTGTAAACACGGGAACCTCTTCATCGCGCAGCGTGTCGTTGGCCGGACGAAAGACTTCCGTCTTCGGCGGACGTCCACCCACGAATTGCCCCAATTGCAGCTTTTCGAGTTTCGCCGCAATCGTCGTCCCCGCTTCGGAGAACCACTGATAGACGTCAAGGTAGGCGCTGGGTAACCCAGTCTCGATTTTCGCTTTGTCGGCTTTGGCGAGGAAAATCCGCTCTTCGTTGGGAATGAAAACGGGGGGAGTCGGTTCACTCCACGGAGTCACTCGAACCTCGACGAGAGCCGTTTCCTCCTGGACCAATTCCTCGACCGATCGCTTAAAGTTCGGATTCCGCAAACTGACTCGCATGCGATAGCGGTATGCGTTTCCAGGATTGACTTGGAAATCGAAATACCGAAGCAACAAATACTTCGACATGCGACCGTTGTTGCGAGTCAATTGATCTTGATAGCCGCCCATCGTCGACGGATTAGCGATGCCGCGCATCATGCTCGAGTCAATTCCCCCTGAGTACGGCTGCGCGTCTCCTTTTTGCATTGCCGTGCCCATCTCTTGCATCATGCCGGCCATTTCGTTGCCGCTGAATTGGCTGCGCAAGTTTCGGCCATCAACCTGGATCCTCGACAGTCCTTTCTTCTTGCCTGGCTCCTCCTTCTCCTTACGCTTCTCGGCCTCATCGAGCATTTTCTTCGTGATCTGTGCCTGAAGCTCAACTTGCTCGTCGCTCATGGCCTTGATCAATGGATGTGATGCGAATTTTTTCCAACTACCAATCACACGGTGTGGCAAAGGCATTGTGAAAACCGAGTCGGTGTAAGCAATGTCAACCAACTCTGTGTCGAAATCGACTTTCTCGAGCAAATCCAGTGTGGCTTGGAAATCGACCTTCTCCCATTTGCCAGACCATGGTTTGTCGCCGGGTTGGGCAACCTGTCGTTCGACTTCGAAGTCCGTGAAATTGACTAACTCAGCGGCTTTCGCTTTCTGCTCATGCATCGCTTTGACGAGTTCATCCAGTTGGTCACTCAATGGGAAGACCGCTCGGATCGAAACGAATCGCATTCCGCGCGCATTGATCGTGGGGCCGGTGGATGCCCCCGAACTTTCGGGGCTCGCACCGCCAAAACCGGCTCTCGCGCGATCGTACGCAGTCGCGGCGGCCGCCCCGGCACCTGCAGTCACCCCTGATTCAGCAGGGCCAGCCGCAATATTTGCTCCGCCCGTTCCATCATTGCGGGACTTAGGAAGTGCGAAATCATCATCATCGTCTTTCATTGGACGATCCACGACCGCGAAATCCTTACCCTGCGGTTGCTCAATCGAGTTTTCGATCATCACAAACTTGCCGCCATCGGCGATCGGCTGGATCGGTGCAAGCCACCTCGGCTCGGACACTTTGACCCCAGTGGGGTACATCGGCCAGTACCAGTTGGTTGAGTACACATAGCGGCTCGTGTCCAGCGGCGAATGAAGCATCTTCACGGATTGGCTGATGTCGCGAGAGGATTTGAACTCAGTCGCCTTTTCCTCAGTCCAGGCAGAAGCTTGAATTAAAGCTTCACCCTGCTGGACCTTCGCCATGAATTCTTCCGGCTGCTTGTCGTAGCGGCCCCAACTGGTGAAGGACAAGCAGACCAACACAAACAGACCGATCACACCGAGAATCACCTTCTCACCGTGATCGATGACGGCTTGTTTGTAGTTAATGCCTTTGAGTTTTGCGGCAAAGTTTTTCATGGCTAACTCCCTTTACCAGCGTGACTGGTGACTGGCCTGTCGACGAATGGCTCGATTCTGTGCTTCCGCAATCGTGATGGACGGCTCACGACTTTGGTTCGGCGGTGGATTTCTCAGAGGACTCTGGAGATGGAGGAGATTTTTCTGCAGGTTGGTCTTTGTCGGTCTCCTTTTCGGAGCCTTTGTTTTCCGGCTTCGCCGGTTCAGACTTCGGAGCCTCTCCGTCATCAGGTTTCTTAGGCTCGTCGCCAGGCACTTCGGAAGTTTCCGCAACGGCTGGTTTCGTATCGGCCACAGTCGAATCGGTTGGCTGTGCTGCCGGTTCCGAAGAGGATGCAACTTCAGGCTTGGGAGCAGTAATGGTTGGTGGAGATTGCCCCGCGTCCGCAGCGGGGACCGGCGGACGATACAACGTCCAAACTCCAAGAATCGCAACTTGAGCAAGATTGGGATCGGACATCGCCGTGACCGAACTTGTACCACTCGATCCTCCCGGCCGCGCGAACGCACCAGTGGGTCCCGCCCCAGCGTCATCCATGGGAGCAACTGCGGCACCGGCGTCGGGGCCACCCGCTGGATACGGGCTGCCGCCGGAGCTTTTCCCCGCTCCCCCGCCAAATGGCGAAGCAGAGCCACCCCCAGATGGTGATGCCGAATCCGACATCCAGACCTGCTGCACGCGCACAATCTCGACGGGGAACGGCGAGTTCATCAACTCTGCGATCAAGTCCGGGACTTTCGTGTGGTCCATGATCACCTTGATATAGAATCCGCGCCGCTTGTAGGGCTGTGTTTCATCCAGGTCGACATAGCGCTTGTTTTCCGGCTTTCCAGTAGCCGTTGTTCCCGTTGTGCCCGCACTTGATTGCGATCCTGGGTAACCCTCACCCATAAAGCCTTTATTCGACGCCCCGCCGCCACCTGCGTCACCGCCGCCGGAGAGCACCGTGGAGTCAGTGAGGAGCGTAAATTCTTCCGCGATGTTGATGTCGGCGGAGAGTGCTGCTGATTTGTTTGAAGTGCCTCCGCCTGCCATACCTGCCATTGGTCCAAAACCGCTGTCTCCGGCGTTGGACGAAGCGACGGCAGTTGTAGTAGCTCCAGCTGCTGCCTTTGTTGCTCCAAACAACAGGATCTTTCCCAACTGCTTGACGAACGCATCACCTTGTGAAATCGAGTTGGCGTTCACCCGAGCAATGGCTTGCAGCAATTCCGTCTGCAACCAGATGTCTTCTTGGCATTCCCAAATGTCTTCCTGCGTGGGAGGAAATTCAGACCATCTCGCCGTATTCGTCTGATGCAGATCGGCCATCGCAAAGGCGACTTTGCGGCGTTTATTAGAGTCACGCAAATTCTTGCCGTCATCCAGCGGATCGACGATTTCCCAGAGCCGACGAATCTCACCGAGATAATCAAACTGGTACTTAAACCCCAAGTCAGCGCCCCCCTGTTCTGGAGACACCGACTTGAAGTACTCCGCCTTGCTCATCACGGCCGCGATGTCTTCTGGCCAACGCAACTTTTCTTTCTGATCGCGCCACAGCTCCTCGATGGCCAGGCGATTCTTCAACGCCTCCTGTTCGTTCAACGCTTGCAGTGCCTTCGACCACGAATCATTGGGCGAATTCGCGCCGGACGGAATGCCTTTGAAGATCGACTCCAGCGCATCCGTGCGCGTTTTGATCTGCGCGGCGAGTTCTCCGGTGGTCATGAAGTAACCGACGATGGGGAGGATCAAGACGATCGCAAAGAAGATCCAAAACTTGTGAGCCAAGACGGGCTTGAGTTTATCCATGACAACCTCGATTTGATGGGATCATCGACGTGATGAAAAATTCTGTAATCACATTTCCGCGTCTCATTGAGACGTGTTGTTGGCGGCCGGAGGCGCTTGCACGGGGACCGTGGTTGGAATTGCCGGGTTTGCGGCCGGATCACCGGTTGCCGGCGCGATCGGCGTCGCCGAAGGGTTGTTCGGATCAACCTGGACCACGGGTTTCAACCGCAATTCGGGCGGAGTTGGCACCCAGGCAAATTGAATTGTGAAGTCCGTGCGATCAATCATGCGGCTGTCGGCGTCGCCGCCCTCTTTTTTGGAGCCATCCGTCTTATCGGGAACGGCACTCGGGACGTTGCCCGATGCCTTAGGAAATCCGCCGAATACTTTGGGTGCTCCTGGTCCCGTTCCGTCTCCTGCTCCGGCGGACTTCGCCTTCTTGCCGCGTGGGAAGTATTGAACGGACTTGTATTTGGGAACGAGTAGCGGAACACAGGCATGCGAGATCCCTATCTTCCTCACGGGCACAGGCTGCGAAGATCCAGGCTGGGTCACTTCGAACTTGTTGAGATCACTCAAAATGGTGGATGTCACGAACCCTCTTGCCTTCTTGGACTCGTTGACGGGATCGTTGCGATAGTGTTCGCAAACCAGCGTGAAAACATAGCCCGGACCAGACGGTCCTTTTTCACGGTCGGCCGGGATCATTGAGAGGATGATCGACTCTTTTTCCTTGACCGCCTTCATTTCATCGAACCACTTGCCAACGTTGTCGTACTTTTTGGCGGTGACGCTTTTTAGATTGATGCGATTCTTGAGCGTGATGTCTGGCTCGTCCTGATCATTGCCGACGTCCCGCGGCAGGCATTCGTTAATGGCGCGATAGACCTCCAGCCACATCTCGCGCGTATCGAGCGCAGTGACAAGTTTGCCGCCCGCGTCCTTGAGCTTCGCATTGGCGTCCTTGGCATCGGAAAAGGTCTTAATGTGCCCCGACTCCAGCGACTTCAATGCGGTGACCTTGTCCTCAGCCGCTTTGAACTTTGTCACACTGACCGAACTCGCCACGTTGCTGTAGCCGGCCGTGGACATCGCCAAGCCGAACAACAAGCTGGCGGCGGTGGCAACAGCCCAAGGTTTCTTGCGGCGGATCTTACGAGCGGTCGCAATCTCGGACGGCAGTAGAGTCGTGTGAATTCGAGTCAGCTTTAGGGCTTGCAATGCCAGCCCATACGGCACCACGAAGCTGAGCACGTTCTCTTGAAACAGCGGAGCATTCAGCACTGCGTCGCCGACCAAGGCTTGGAAGTTGTCGACTCGTTCCACTTCGTATTGCAGGTTCTGCTGCAAGAATTTTTGTAGGCCGGCCAGTTTGAAGCCGTTACCCGCTCCGACGATCTTAGTGATCTTCGCTTCGCGGTTGACGCTGGAGAAGTAGCCGATCGACCGCTGAATTTCGGAAACGTAATCGTTGAACACCGGACGCAGGGCCTGGAATACGGCTCGCGGGTCGGGAGCTTTCGTGGCATTGCATTTCAGGTGCTCGGCCTTGGCGAAGGTCAGTTTCATTTCCTTCGTGAGAGCACGGGTGAAATGGTTACCGCCGATTGGGACGTTGCGAATCCAAATCTTGTTGCCGTTCGTGACCAGCAGCGTCGTGTTGTCTGTGCCCATGTCGAGCACGATCATGTGGTCGCCTTCCCCTTCCAGCTCCTGGCCGGGACGCAGGCCGATCTGATCGAAACACAAAAAATTGTGCATGGCGAGCGGCGCGATTTGCACTAGTTCGACTTCTATCTTGTTCGTGACATAAGGCTTGATGGCCGTGTAGATGCCTTCCTTCTTCATCGCGAAGAGGCCGACTTCCGCACCGAGCATGAAGCCGCTTTCCTCAATGCCGCCGCCGAGCGTTTGGTAATCCCAAATTACGTCTTCCAGCGCGAATGGAATTTGTTGCTTGGCTTCGTAGCGGACGATTTCGTCCACTCGGCTGGACTCGACGGGAGGGAGTTGAATGAATCGTGTCAGAGCCGACTGGCCGGGAACGCTGATGGCGATCAAGTCCCCTTTGGTCTCGTTGCGAGAGAGGAAGGTCGAGATCGCAGTTTGGATCAGCTCATCCGGTACGGCGTCGGGCTGGCTGAGGATTTTTGCGTGCGGGATGTAATCGAATGCGACCGCAATGACTTGGCCCGCCGCTTCGGCGTAGCGGAGCCGAATCGCCTTTAAGCCGGCCTGGCCGATGTCGATGCCCCAAACGGCCTGAGTATCCGCCATGGAATTCACCCTAAATCACTGAGCGATTGGAAATGAGTTGCAGCAAAAGCGTCTGGCCACAAAGTCGAGAAATGAATTGGAGTTCTACGTCGTTCAATGTTTTGCCAACTTGAGTGTGTCACGCGAATCTCCAGTCGGCGGCAGGCTATCAGAGGGTTTTTCGACCCGTCAACCAAGAACCTTATACCGACTGGTGTTCCGCGCACAGCCGTCAGACACGGATCGGGACGGGGCGGTTCCCATGAAATTGAAAAACAACTTCGGCAGACTCATCCCCCGGCTCTCTCCCAAGTGACTCCCTTCCACTCGCGATGAGCGTTTAACATCCGTCCCGAATCCACTGTCCAACGAGAAACTCTGCACGACCAATGCTCACCGACGTTGTCATCCTGATTCCGTGCCACAGCCTCGAAGACTTCCCCACCGATTTGGGAGACAAGCCAGCGGAAGGGCTTTTGAACGCCTTCGCGGTCGCCTGGCATCCGTGGCTACTCGCGCAAACGCGGACCTTGCCCGGCTGGCATCGAGCCGACAGTCCTCCCGAACCGGCCCCCAACCGGGTGATTATCGTCCCGACCTGTTGTGAAGACCGGCTGGAAACGGATTGGATCAAGCGTCAGCGAGAAGCCGGTGCCCATGTCATCGCCGGACTGCACAAGCGGGACGAACTGCTGGCCGAAGTTCTCGCCGCCGCGCGCGATTGGGCTCCGCCGACCGGATCGAACGCCAGCACGACACCGTTGGTTGGAGAGACGCCCAACGACTGCGGCCCAACCACCGGCGTGACCGGTCCGGAACAATTGGATGCCGAGCTCGTGGCGGACTTCTTCGCGCTGGGGCTCACCCATTTGCTGGTCGAACTGCTCTCTCGGCAGATGCACTATTTCGGCGAGATCGACGAAATGCGTCTGCGGCGCGAAGCGATCGAAGCGGCGGAAGCGTTAGTGGCCGGACGGCTTGACGATGTTTCGCCGCGGCTCACCGCCTGTTTCGAGGCACTGCACGAGGCTCGCGAGCGGTTCTATCCGACCGATGCGTATTTGCTCGACATGTGCCTGCTGATTCCGAGCATGGCAGACGACAAGCTGATCCCGCTGCTGACGGGCAGCAAGCCGATCAGCTATTTGCTGACGGCTCGCGACGCCGAGCAGATCGCGAAAGAAAAGCCAGAACTCGCCAAGCTGCTGCGTGAGGCGGTGCTGCGCGAGACCGCTGAAATCCTCGGCGGTGAGTGGTCCGAGGGGCCGTCACCGATCCTGCCGCTCGAATCGCTGCTGCACGACATCCGGCGCGGGCGGGCAACGTGCCAGCAACTCTTCCGCAAAGAGCCGACCACTTGGGCGAGGCGACGCTTTGGTCTGGGCCCGATGCTGCCGCAGATTCTGTCCAAGAGCGGTTACTCGGCGGCGTGTCACTTTCTGCTCGACGACGGCATCTATCCCGATTCGGAAAACAGCAAGCTCCGTTGGGAGGGCTGCGACAATTCGACCATTGAAGCAATCTCGCGATTGCCGCTCGCCGGGGACTCGGCGACCAGTTACCTGCGCCTGCCGCAACGCATGGCGGAGGCGATGCAGCAAGACCAGGCGGCTGGGTTGATCGTGGCTCGCTGGCCGGACGTCCGCGGTCCATTCTTTGGGGACATCCTGCGCGGCGCGAAATACTCGCCGGTGATTGGCCGCTTCGCGACCTTTCGCGAATTCTTTGAGCGAACCGATACGCCGATGCGGCACACACGCTACGAAGCGGGCGAGTATCTCGCTCCGTTTCTGACTCGTTCCGTCGCCGCGCGCGAACCGAATCCGATCTCGCGCTTCTGCGATCACTTTGAGCGTCGGCAGCGATTCGATTCCGCGTTGTGGCTGCGCAGCATCGCGGCCGTCTTGCGAGGCCGGCGACTTCACGAGATTGATGCGTCGGCTGCGGAACGATTGGTCGAAGCGGCTGGCCCCGACGTGGGGCAGGTTTCCAACCTGCCAGTCTCAGCATATTCCAACGCGATTGCCGGGCAGGTCGAAAACCTGCCCCACGAAGTGGCGATCGCCGAACTGGCTCGATCCGGCGAGAAAGAATTAGCTCAGACGATTCTGCACGGTACGACCGAAAGATCGCCAGGCGTTCTGGTCGTGAATTCGCTCTCCTTCACGCGTCGGGTTCCGATCGCCTGGCCGAAGAACATCCCGTTGCCGGCGCACGGCGGCGCGGTCAAAGGGGTGTATGAGCACGACGCCGTTCGAGAAGCGCTCGTCGAAGTTCCGGGCTGCGGCTTCGTGTGGTTGCCGGCCTCCGGCGGCGGCACGGCAAAAGTCTCGGCGGGCGAAATCAAGACGCCGCTCGTTCAAGATGAGGTGCTGCGAAACGAGTTCTTCGAGGTTCAAGTCAGCTCAAAGACCGGCGGCATTCAGCAAGTGAAGGAATACGGTCGTAAGCCGAATCGGCTGAGCCAGCAGCTTGCGTTTCGATTTTCCCGCGAGCGAAGCATCAAGGTCTCCGACGACGACACTGCGTTTGAAGAGAAGACGTATTACTCCGAGTCCCGTTGCCTCGGATTGGAAGTCATCAGCCGAGGTCCGTGGCTGGGAGAAATCCGCACTCACGGCGAGATCGTCGATCAGAAGACCGACTCGGTGTTAGCCTCGTTTCGGCAGACGATTCGGTTGTGGCGTGGCCGCCGGTTGCTGGACATCGACATCGAGTTGGATGAAGTGAAGATGCCCGACGGTGAACCGTGGACGAATTATTTCGGTGTCCGTTGGGCGTGGATGGATACGACGGCCGCACTGACTCGGTCGGTGTTGGGAGCCGCTCAGCCGCTCGGCCAGGATCGCTTTGAGAGTCCGCATTATCTTGAGATCGCCGACGACGACACGCGGACCACGATCATCAATCATGGTTTGCCCTATCATCGCAAGACGGGCGCTCGGATGTGCGATTCGCTGCTGATCGTTGAGGGCGAGACGCGACGGCGCTTCCAATTCTCGATCGCGTTCGAGCGGCCGTATCCGTTGCAGGCGGCGTGGGACGCGATGTGTCCGGCCGTGGTCATCCCGACCGAGATCGGCCCGCCGCGTTGTGGAACAACTGGTTGGTTCTTGCAGGTCGATGTTCCCAGCGTGCAGCTCACGCGGTTGACCGATCTGATGGACGAGCCGCGCAGCGAAGCTCCTTCGTGGGAGTCTTCGGAGCCGACCGCCGTTCCGTCCGGCAGTGGCTTCGCCGTGCGGTTGCAGGAAACGGAAGGCCGGCAGCAAAGTATTGCGATGAGATGTTTCCGAACGCCTCTATCCGTTCGGCAACGAGATTTCACCGGCCGCACGAGCGGTCAGCCGCGCATTGAGGGGGACTCGGTTCGATTGTCGTTGTCTCCGTTTGAGATCACCGATGTGGAGATTCGATTTGATCCGCCGACCGTTGCGACTCCCACGGAAACCATGAGCGATTGAGAGCACGATTCATGATTGTGACGATTGATGGTCCCGCTGGTTCGGGGAAGAGCACCGCCGCTCGCGGACTTGCGCGGCGGTTGCAGTTTGATTTCCTGGACACCGGGTCGATGTACCGTGCCGTCGCGTGGCAATGTCTGCAACGCTCGATTGACCTGCACGACGCGGCCGCGGTTGCCGAGTGTGCTCATGCGATGCAATTGCAGCTCGACCAACAGCACGTCTACGTCGATGGTCGGGACGTGACGAATGAGGTGCGGTTGCCGGAAGTTTCACATGGCAGTTCGGTCGTCGCGTCGAACCCGGAGGTGCGTCGTGAACTGGCTGGCCGTCAGCGGGAATTCGCGAGCGGCCGCAACATCGTGACCGAAGGTCGCGACCAGGGGACCGCTGTCTTTCCGCAGGCCGAGTGCAAGTTCTACGTCACCGCCAACGCCGAAGAACGCGCCGCTCGCCGTCAGCGTGAGCTGCATGAACGTCACGAGCAGGCCGCTCCCTTCGACGACATCCTGCGTCAAATCCGCGAGCGGGACGAGCGAGATAAGACCCGCATCGCCGATCCCCTCCGAGCCGCAACAGACGCGATTCGCGTCGATACCTCCGGCCTCTCTCCCGAAGCGGTGCTCGATCAATTGGAGAGCATCGTCCGCCAACGCATGGCGGCAAAGTAGCACGAGAGATGTTTCTGCGAGCGGGGCGGCGTCAGCCCCCGGTTCCGGGCGGTTCATGCACCGGGGGGCTGACGCCGCCCCGCTCGCCGATCACCTTCGTGATTGTGCTTCCGTTGGCGATCGTGCCGGCCGCGCGAGTCGTTCCAATCGGGTGGATGGGGTCGCCGCAAACGGCATGTTGTTTTTCGGAAACAGGGGGACTTGGAACGCACGCGAGCGAATCTCTCGCATGATTCTGTGACACGACGGAAAGAGTCTCCGTGGGCTTCCCCTGTTCCCCGGACTATGTCATGGAATCCAACTTACAAGATTCGCAACCAGATCCCCCCAAGCGTGCCGGCGGGCTGCGGTTCAGCTCTGGCGCGTTTCAGCCACCGACTGCGAAGATGAAGTCGCCGCCAGTCACGATGGCCACGCCGCCTCGGGCTCCCAAGGGGCGGTTCTTTGTCGTGGCGATGGTGCTGACGCTGCTCGGCTTCGGAGCCTTCCGCGTGTGGGACTCGTTCTTCCATTACACCGCGTTTGGTGTGATCGACGGGCGAACGGTCGAAGTGCCCGCTCCGGTGACGGGGCTGGTGCGGTACGTCCATGTGCAGGAAGGGGACCAAGTCCGCCAGGGGGATCTGTTGCTGACGCTCGATCAGCATGATCTCGAACTGCGGCTGGGCCGGCTGGACGATCAACTGAAGCTGGTTCAAGCCAAGCTGGAAGCGGAGATGTCCACGACCCAGTGGCGACTCGCGCAATACTTGATCGAGTTCCACGAAGCGTCCGGCGAGTATCGCGACAAGTGGGCCGACGTGCGTGAGCGGCAAGTCCGTTGGCGACGAGCTCAGCAATATCGTGAGCGTGTTGCCGGCATGGTCGAAAAGAAGTCTGCCACTCAAGACGAACTCGAAGCGGCCCTTGCCGACGAGCATGCGCTGCGGGATCGTTTGGAGACGCTTGTCGAAGGTCTCGTTTCGTGGCAGAAACGATCGCAGGTGGCCGAGCTTCAATCGCAAGCGGGGCTCGACGTGTTGCAGCCGTTGCTGGCCGAAATGCGGAACCTCGAAACCGAACAAGCTCGATTGCGCGGCGAGATGGCTCGCGGGGAAGTCAAAGCTCCGGTCAACGGAACGGTCCTTAAGCGGCATCGCTACACCGGCGAAGGGGCCGAGCAATTGCAGACACTGTTCACGATTCTGGAAGAGAACTCGCTGGAGATCGTCCTGTATGTGCCGCAGCAGCGGATCGACGAATTCGATGTCGATCAAGGACTGCATGTCGCGCTGCCGCCGTTCCAAGATCAAGTCGCTTGTAAGGTCAAACGCTTGGGGAGCGAGAACGTCACGCCGCCGACGCACCTCCAACGGCACTACGCTCATCAAGCCAAGCTCTTGCCCGTGCATCTGCTGCCGGCGAGCGATCGGCTGGAACATTCGCACGTGCAACTGGGGGCGGTGGTGCAACTCCCCTTTGATGCCAAACGCTGGTGGAACAGCGGTTCGCCCGTGACGGAATTCCTGCCGCAAGAGGCTCGCTCTGAAAAGACAACACGACGTTGAGGTTGCACCCATGTCCCAATTGATATTCGCCAACTCACATCAGTCCGAACGCGTCGTCACACCGGCAGTCTCGCGCGAGAGCAAAACCAAGACGATGCTCCAACGCATGCTGATCGTCGCAGAGCCGGAGCAAGACCTCGCCTGGCTGGGCCGATTGAAGGCGATGTACTTCGAACCGATCCTGATGTTCTCGAACTTCGACGCGGTTCATCGGATGACCTAGGAACTCGACTTGCGGATGGTGTTGTTCGCTCAGCACTCGCCGATGATGGACGGCATCACCGCGTGCCAGTTGCTGCGACAGAGCCGCTCGGAAGACGACGTCGCTATCGCGCTGCTGCTCGACAGCCAACTGGAGGTGTCGATCGCGGAAGCGTTCGCGGCGGGTGCCTCGGAAGTCGTCTGCCAACCCTATTCGCCCGTCGAACTTGTCGCGCGAGTCGATGCCATGCGGCAGCGCCTGCAGTTGTGGAACGACGTCGAATCGTTCGGAGGAGTCGCCGAGTCACCTTCTCTGAAGAACGAAGCGGAATGTGCTCAGGCACGTCCGCACTTCGGCGTTGCGAAACGTCCTGAACCCGCCAGCGAAACTCCGCCGCCCGCGAAGAAACCGCCCGCGGTTGAGCCTCCGGTGGCGAAATTGCCTGCGCCTACACCGGCCGTTGTGGTCCCGGAAGTCGCTCCGGCTCAACAACCAGCGCGACTAACTTCATCACTGCTTTTGGGAGACTGGCTGCTGACGCATGACTTGCCTCGCGGGATCAAGCCGCCGGCTCTCGATTTGACACAGCTCAAGTTCGTCCCGACGTTGCCGGCTCGGCAAGTCGAAGCGGCTCGGCAGCGCGGTGCTCACAGTGAAACGCTGCTCGACCGCGTCTGGGTCTGTCCGCAATGCCGCGCGCTGCCGAGCTTCAGGCCGGCCTGTCCCTGTTGTGGATCGGGCGGAGTCGAACGAGACAGGATGCTGCATCACTTTGCCTGCGCATTCGTCGGCTCGACCGGCGAGTTCCAAGTCAGCGATGAGGGTTTAGCGTGTCCGAAGTGCTGCACTCAGCGACTGACGGTCGGCACCGATTGCGAATACCTCGACGGCCCGTGGCGCTGCACGGACTGCGATTGGAACACCGCCGAATTGGAGATCGTGGGGCATTGCCTGAAATGCGGCTTCCGATTTCCGGCTCAGCAAGCGGTCCTCGAAGATTTGGTAGGGCACTGCATCGCCAACTGACTCACCGGCGAGCGGGGCGGCGTCAGCCTCTCGGTTTTCCATATCGCATCGCAATCACCGGGGGGCTGACGCCGCCCCGCTCGCCAATCACTGTTCATGAAACAAAACCATGCTCACCGATTGGCTGCACTGGCTGACGTCGCTCACACCCACCGAGCTGGTGACAATACTCGGCGTGCTGCTATTCGTTGACGGTTCGCGCTACGCCTATTGCACGGCCAGTATGGCATTGTTCGATCTCGGCCAGTCCTGTTGGAGTTGGATGCGCGGCGTCCGACCACCGCTGAAGTACACGCATTGTCCGAGCGTATGCGTACTGCTGGTTGGACACAACGAAGGAGACACGATCGAAGAGGCATTGGCCTCAGTGTGGGGCATGTACCCGCGACTGGAACTGGTCGTCGTCGATGACGGCTCGACCGATGGCATGGCCGAGAAAGCTCAACGCTTTGCCGCCGAGCACGCGGGTGTGCTGGTCCTGAGCCGCTCGGAACGAGGCGGCAAATCCAGCGCGCTCAACTAGGGCTTGAGCTACACGCGAGCCGAGGTCGTCGTCTGCATCGATACTGACTCACGCTTCTCCGGCACCGTTCTGTGGGAGATCGTGCAGCCGTTCGCCGATCCGCAAGTCGGCGCGGTCTCGGCCAGCGTCGAGGCGTGGAATGCGTTCCACAATGTTTGCACCTGGCTGCAAGCCTACGAGTATCGCCAGACGATTTTCGTTGGCCGGCAGTTGGCGGAACGGATGGGAACACTGGCGATCGTTTCGGGAGCCTTCGGCGCGTTCCGCCGCGATCTGCTCGAACGACTGGGCGGCTGGGACGTCGGCCCCGGCGAGGATGGCGACATCACGCTCCGCATTCGCCGGCAAGGCTATCGCATCGCTGCCGCACCCTGGGCACGTTGTTTGACCAACGTGCCGACCACTTGGAAGCGACTGTTTCATCAGCGCCGCCGCTGGGATCGTTCGGTCGTGACTTACGAATGCCGGAAGCATCTCGATCAGGCGTACTTCTGGCAGAAGCATTTCCGCTGGTCGAACTTTGAAGTCTTTCTGGAACGCTGGTTCTTCAACATCTACTGCCTGTTCGGCTGGTGGGCCTACGGCATCTGGCTGTGCGCGATTTTCGCCAACGACATCTGGCACATCGCGGCGTTGTTGTATTTCTGCCTGCTGGCCTTCGAGTTCGTGCAGATGCTGCTGATGCTCTGCTACTCGCGCACACCCGGCCGAGACTTGTTGATTAGCGCGGTGCTGCCGTTTTACCCGCTGTACCAGGCCTTCCTGAAAACCGCCGACGCCGTGGCTGTTTTCGAAGAGTTGTTCTTCCGCCGCTCGAAGCAAGACAACTTCGTCCCGGCCAAAGTCCGCGAAGTCACCTGGCACTGGTGAGCCTTGAGGCAGTTTCAAAACCAGCACGAAGCGTAAGCGAGTGGTCGTTTTGCGATGATTTGGCCACTCGCTTGCGCGTCGTGCTAGGTTCTGCAACTGCTTCGGGTGACGAATCCCTTTACGGCAATTGAGATTTGAGACCTCAGCGTTCAGACTCCCGCTCGGTTCCCAACTCATTCCACAAGGTGCCTCAACGTGTCTCAGACCACAACAGATTCGTCTCCCACGTCCGATAAGCCGCTGGTGCTCGGCAAGCATGTACTGCAATCACGCTTGATTGTCGGCACCGGCAAGTACGCCACGTTTGAATTGATGCAGCAGTGTCTCGCGGCGAGCAACTCGGACGTCATCACCGTCGCGGTGCGGCGCGAGCGATTGATCGACGCCGCAGGTCGAAACATTCTCGATTTCATCGACCTCTCCAAGTACACGATCCTGCCCAACACAGCCGGATGCTTCACCGCCGAGGATGCCGTGCGAACTGCTCGGCTGGGACGTGAGATCCTCGAAGGCTTGGAAAACCCTGGAGCCGATTGGGTCAAACTGGAAGTGCTGGGTGACAAGAAGACGCTGCTCCCCGATCCGATCGCCACGCTGCACGCGACCGAGCAACTCGTCGCCGACGGCTTCCAAGTGCTCGTCTACACGACCGACGATCCGATCACGGCGAAGCGACTGAAGTCGGCCGGAGCGACCTCCGTCATGCCAGCCGGCAGTCCGATCGGCAGCGGACAGGGCGTGCTCAACCCCAACAACATCCGCATCTGCCTGGAATACCTCAAAGAGAACGATCCCGAATACCCGGTGATCATCGACGCGGGGGTCGGCACAGCCAGCGACGTCGCGTTCGGCATGGAACTGGGCTGCGATGGCGTGCTGCTCAACACGGGCATCGCCGGAGCGACCGACGCGCTGCGCATGGCCTACGCGATGAAGTGGGCCTGTCAGGCCGGCCGGCAGGCGTATCTGTCTGGCCGCATTCCGAAGAAACTGTATGCGACCGCCTCCAGTCCGGAATCGGGAACGATTTCACCAGGCAGCCGATAGCGGGTTCCGTCCTAAAAAAGCGAATGAACCGATTCGGAACGATCATGCTCACTCGCCTGCCGCAGTCTCTCTGTACTTGGAATTTTCGAGTGCCGGATACATCTGCGGGAACGGCCGAATTGAACTTCAACTTTTTGTCGGAGCAGGGCGACATTCGATTCGATGGCCAGGACTTTGAAGTTCGCAAGCACGGTTGGACGAGCGGCCGCTGGACGTTGGAAGCCAATGATCGAACGCAGGCCGAGGCGCAGAAAACCAGCCCGTTGACTCGCACATTTGAAGTCACGGCCGGAGGCCAACAATTAACGATCCAAGCACAATCGATGTTCACACGGTGTTTCGACATTCTGGAGTCGGGACAAATCCAAGGGACGATTCGGCCCATGCATCCATTCACGCGGCGCGCCGTGATTGATTGCTCAAGCCAAGTGCCGGAACTTGCCCAACTCTTCTGTTTCTGGCTGGTCGTCATCACTTGGCGTCGCGCCCAAAAAAACAACAACAGTTAATCCACAGAATAGAAACGAGATCATGTCAAAGATCGACTGGAGCTATCACCGCCCTGGCTGAATGACCTGTGTCAAAGCCCAGGAGTTCTTGGGCCGCACCACTGTCGAGACCGTCGAACAGATCGACGCGCGCAAGAAGAAAATGCCAGCCGCCGACGCGCTGACTTTGGCCAAACAGGTCGATCGCATCGTGGCCGCGAAAGGCTCGAAGGTCGTTACGCTGGACCTGAAGAAGGACAAGCCAGATGCCGAGACGTTGCTGGCGGTGCTGCTCGGCCCGACCGGCAATTTGCGAGCCCCCACATTTCGCGTCGGCCGCACGCTGGTCGTCGGGTTCCATGAAGAGACCTATCAGGCGGTCTTCGGCAAGCCTTCATGAGCGGCACGGCGCGAGCCGCCGGTGTCAGCACAAAGATCGCCCATACCGGCGGCTAGCGCCGTGCCGCTCACTCATCACGGGCTAACGCCCGAATGCTTGGGCGATGGCCTTTATGCGCTGGCGATTCACTCCCAGGTCTGACTTTCCCACGCGCGACGCCGATCGAAAGTGGATCACCCGTTGCTCGCGGTCCACGAAGAACTCGACGTCGTCGACAAAGCGAAACAGAGCGCTGGTGAATTCCGCATGTAAATAGTTGTCATCCGCCGTAATGATCCGCGCTCGTGGCATTGCGGAGACAACGGATCGCAACCGCGAGTGTGCCTCAGACGGATCGTCAACGATTGGGATCGGTTCCATCCGACTCTCTTCGCGATCCGTCTGACTGGAAACGCAGTTCGGTGAGTCGGGGCAGGGAGCCAATCGGCCGTCCTGTACGCCCAACGTCTTCGGTCGTCGTGCCGATGCGCTGAGCAACGCCAGTCCGACGATCAGTAACAGGGGCACGCCAAGCACTGTGATCCACATTTTGATTCGCTTCACGAGATTGTTTCCAAAGGATTTCCGCCTGGTCTTCCGGCCGCGCCTACTGAGGAGAAAATGTTATACACCATGCGGCCTCGAATGAGACGCCTTGCCGCTCGCCGTGCTTGACAGGCACCGCTACAGTCCCGCCCCCATGTTTGTAGATCGTTACACCATTGAATGTCAGGCGGGCGACGGAGGCCACGGTTGCGTGAGCTTTCGGCGCGAGGCTCACGTCCCGCGCGGTGGACCGGACGGCGGTGACGGCGGCAAAGGGGGCGATGTCATCATCATCGCCGACGAGAACGTTAGCAGCCTGACCAATCTGGTTGGTCATAAGCATTGGAAAGGGGAGCGGGGAGCCAACGGGAAAGGCTCACGCAGTGCCGGACGCGATGGGGCCGATGTCGAACTCCGCGTCCCCCCCGGTACGCTGGTCAAAGACGAGAAAACCGAAGAGATCTTGTGCGATCTCGATCACCACGAGGCGCGATACGTCGCCGCCAAAGGGGGACGTGGCGGGCGCGGCAACAAGCATTTCGCAACCGCGACCAATCGCGTGCCGCACGAATTCGAGCGTGGGGAACTCGGCACCTCACGCACCGTAATGCTCGAACTGAAGCTGATCGCCGATGTCGGTTTGATCGGCAAACCCAATGCCGGCAAATCGACGCTGCTCAGCCGGCTGAGCCGTGCGACGCCAGAGATCGCCGATTATCCGTTCACAACCAAGTACCCGAATCTCGGCGTCGTGCGCATCGGCTTCGAGCGCCAGTTCGTGCTCGCAGACATCCCCGGATTGATTGAAGGGGCACACGCCGGAGTCGGGCTCGGCCACGAATTCTTGCGACACGTCGAGCGGACCAAGGTTCTGGTGCATCTCATCGAGCCGACCCCCGCCGATCAGTCCGACCCGCTGACCAACTACCGCGCGATCCGTGAAGAGTTGCGGTTGTACGATGAATCTCTGGCGACTCGGCCGGAGTTGGTCGTGGTCACAAAGTGCGAACTGTTCGAGTCCGAAGAGGTCGCCAAGCAATTGGAATCGGAGATTGGCCAGCCGGTGTTCCGCATCTCGGCTGTGACGGGCAAAGGACTGCCGGATCTGGTGAATCGCGTGTTCGAGGTGCTGAAGGATATTCAATAATCCGTACCGCGACCGTCAGGGAGCGGCTGGTCTCGATATCGCAACGGGCCGCTCCCTCACGGTCGCGGTACGGCTTCGGAGACATCTTATGCAAACGATTCGCGTGGCCGCCGTCAGCATGAACGCGGCGTTCGATCGGCTCAGTCACATTCTGGAAGACGTCGAAAGCTGGTGCCGCCGCTGCGCCGACGCGGGGGCGGAGTTGGTGCTCTTCCCAGAGTTGCTGATTCACGGGCATTGCACGCCGAACACTTGGGACTTGGCCGAGCCAGTTCCCAATGGGCCGAATACAAAGCGGCTCATCGAACTCGCCAAGAAATACCGGCTCGTACTGTCGGTCGGGGTGAGCGAGAAGGAACAAGACATCGTCTTCAACGCGCAGGTGCTGGTCGGGCCGGATGGCTACATCGGCAAGCAGCGCAAGCTGCACATGTCGCGCGACGAAACGCTGTTCTACAAAGGTGGTCGCGACATCCCGGTGTTCGACATCGGCAAGTGCAAAGTCGGCTCGATCATCTGCTACGACAATCAATTCCCTGAGCCGGCCCGCATCCTCGCGCTGCGCGGGGCGGAGATCCTGCTGATGCCACATGCCGCACGCATCAAGATGTGGGACGACACGCCGGAGTCTGCCGCTGCCGCCCGTCAGCATGCTCACGACTATTTCATTTCCTGCTACGCGCAACGTGCGCGCGAGAACGCTTGCTTCGTCTTACTGACGAATCAGGCGGGCCGAGCCGGTTACGTCTCGAACTATCCCCCCAACTCGCCGGCCCAACCGCATCATTCCGGTTGTGCGTTGGCGTTTGCTCCGGATGGCGAGCTGCTGGCCTCAACCCAGCGTGATGTGATTCAAGATGAGATGATCGTGCTCGACTTTGACGCCGCGCTGATCGCGAAAGAACGCAGTCTGCCGAATTACACGCTGCGTACTCGCCGCCCAGAGCTGTACGCTGAACTGGTCCGCGATCAGGTGACGTCCTAAGTAGGTTGGGACTCCGTCCCGACCATGTACTGGCGAGCGGGGCGGCGTCAGCCCCCCCCGGTGATAGCGGATGTCGTGAATGGACCGGGGAGCTGACGCCGCCCCGCTCGCCGGAGATTCGGAATGGACGATTCCGCAAACGATGACAAGCTGGGAATGACGCCAGAGCGGCTCAAGGAATCGCTCGCGACGGCGGGGTTCGCGTTTCGCGGGTTTGACCAGACCAACATCGGTAAGACGCCGGAACTGCTGGCTCATCAGATTTACGGACCGATCGTCGAGAAACATTTGCTAGGAGCGTCGGCAATCACTTCCGACGTGCTGGGGCACGCGGTTGATTTGGTCGCTCGCGTGCGTGACCGTCGAGAACCCAAGCTGGCGGAATACGGCGAGGCAATCTCGCTGATCATCGCTGTCGAAATGGCGCAGCTCGAACTGTTGCGAGAATTCTTCGGCATCGAATATTCGGCCGCGCAGATGGCGATCGGCTACAGCTTGGGTGAGGTCGCCGCGCTGGTCGCATCGAACGTCTACAGCATCGACGCGGTACTGACGCCGCTGCTGGCTTTGTCGGACGATATGGTCGCCCAAGCCGATGACGTGCGGATGGGGATCGTCTTCTCGCGCGGGCCGGAGATGGAGTTCTCGGCGGTGGAGCGGCTCTGCCTGGAGATCACGAATCAAGGGAAAGGGACGATCGCGATCTCGTCCTATCTGTCGCCGAACACGGTTCTGGTGTTGGGGCAGCGCGGCACACTGGATGAGATGAAGGTCGCCGTGAAAGGACACTTTCCGAAAGGGACGAACCTCAAAGAGAACCCGCACCGTTGGCCGCCGATTCACACGCGGATCACTCGGCAGAAGCACATCCCCGATCGCGCGGCTGTCATGATGGAACGTATGCCAGGGGGGTTCATCGCGCCCAAGCCAAACATCCTGTCGTGCGTCACCGGCGAATTCAGTTACACCGACATCAACAGCCGCGACATCCTCGCCCGCTGGGTGGATGAGCCACAACGACTGTGGGACGTGGTCGATCAAACGATCTCCTCCGGCGTCGAGTTGCTGGTCCACGTCGGCCCGCATCCCAACATCATCCCCGCGACGATGCAGCGGCTGAGTCAAAACATACAACAACAATTGGCCTCGAAAACCTGGGGCGCGTTCGGCCTGCGAGCCGTCTCACGCATCGTCCGCCGCCCATGGCTGGCTAGTGTGATGTCGTCGAAGTCCAATTTGCTCCGAGCGCCGTTCATTCAAGAAGTGATCCTCGAAGACTGGCTGCTGGCGCAGATGCCTTGAGTAACGTAGGGTGGGTCGAGTCATCGAGACCCACCACAAACCGCGTTTGACTTGGTGGGTCTCGATGACTCGACCCACCCTACGTTGGCACGTCACACACGCACGAAAATCTTGCGGCGATAGAGCCACACACAGACCAGCCATAAGCCAAACAGGCGAGCGGCATGTCCCAGCGGTGTGGCGAACGAAGAGTCGCCGAACAGTGTGTAGGTGATGCCGCGCTCCCAGCCGAAGATTGCGTCGAGCGTCGCGAGGTGTGTCTTCAGCGTGCCACCCATCCAGGACTTGATGAGTTGCGCCATCACATACATCGCGATGGAGTTCATGCCGACGACCACCAGCGGCCACGACCAGAGTCGCCACTGCCGGACATCGATTACCCAATAGAACGCCGCCAGCATCCAAAACGTCCAGCCGGAACTGAACACCGCCCAGCCCGGAGTCCAGATCCGCTTCACGATCGGCGCGAGATGCCAATCGCAATTCGGAATCGCCACCGGCCAGATCGAGGTATCCAGCGCCATCGAAACTCCGAAGCAGACCGCTCCCGCTGTCAGCAGCCATTTCACCTTTTCACCGTCACTGACGCCTGACCGCAGCACGGTGCCGGCCATCAAGCCGAGCAACATCGTCGCGAGAGACGGAATGAAATTCAGCGTCTGATAACCGCCATCGTTGACCCAAAACTTCTGACCTCGGAACGGTTCCTTCTCGCTCGGAAAGATGTTTAAGAGTTTTCGGTCTACGTCAGACGCCGCATTGACGTGTTTGTTCCAATGCGAACCGAAGCCGGAGAACTGAGTCCATTCCTGTTCGGGAGGAGTTTTGTCTTTCACGAGATTGGGATGCCGTTCGACGATCTCCGCGGTGACATCCTCAAGCTGTGACGTCGGAATCGTGTAGTTCGCAAACCAGCCCCAATAGCCAACCAGGATGACCGCGGCGGCGGCAAACTGAGTTCGCAGCGACCGTTCGCGGAAGAGATACAGCAACGGATAGCCCAGGCCGATCTGCGACAAGACATTCATGAACGTGAAGTTGGTTTGCTTCGAACCGTTCGACGAGAGAAACACGCCCAATGCCACCAGCACGAACGATCGCCACAGCACATGGCGAAAACGAACGGCCGCCGATTGCCCTTCGCTCTCACGCCGCGAATACGAAAACGGCAACGCCACGCCGACCAGAAACATGAAGCTCGGCTGGATTAGATCCCAGAAGCCGCAACCGGCCCACGCGACGTGATCGAACTGGTAAGCCAAGCTCTTGAGCAGCCAATCCGGAAACGGACTCGAGCCGGAATCGGCGAGCTTTTTCAGGTTCTCCGGCTTCGCCAGCGCCGAGAATCCAAATCCGCTCGACGCCATCGCCAGCATCACGAAACCGCGATACGCGTCGATCGACATGACACGATTGCCGCTTGATTCAACGTGGCTCTTGGACATGACCGGTCTCCCTTGGGAAACAAAACTTGAAACCGCTAATTGACGCTAATGTTTGCTAATTCGGACTCACTTCATTAGCGCAGATTGGCGTCAATTAGCGGTCCCTTTTCGCTGGTCTGCGGTCCCGGCACCCACTTCGCCGACAGCCACAACAGCAGCGGCATGGCCAGCGCCCATTCAATGCCGATCACGATCATCGCTCCCCAGAACGACCAGCCGAGGCCGATATCGACCGAGCCCCACTTCACGCCGCCGTAGTAGGAGAACGGCCCGGCGATCGCACCCATGAAGGCTCCCATCTGATACCGGCCGCGCAGCCACTTCATCGAACTGTTGAGCGTCGCCGCGAAGTTGGGCCACATCATCACCATCCACAGCGGAATCGGCCATCCCCAATAGGAAGGCTCGTGAAACTTCAAAACCCCCATCAGCGTGATGATCCCGTCGAGTACATAGCCGATCCCCGCCGAGGCCAGCAGCAGTTTGATCTCACCCAGCGGATGCTTCACGTTGACAAGATGCGCGGTCAGCCAGCCGACGATCACCACCGGCCCCGATCCGGGATACTTCATGTTCGACCCGGAGAGCGCGGCAACGAACCCGAAGTAAAACCAGAACCAGTTTGCGAACGGATGCGCGAACCAAGTGACCCACAGCGGGCGAACTTCTTTCCGGTTGGTGTGCGGCGCGGCCGCTTGTTGCGGATCAACACGAATCTGCGGTTCGACGACGGACGTCGCGTCCGCCACGCGTTCGCTGGTCGGCGCAGCGGGAGGTGAGTTCGGGTTCAAAGAATCGGCCGCAGACATGCCGGGGGGTCTCTCGTCTCGGAATCTCTCAGCGAGCGAGGAGGGTTTGTAAGCCGCCAAGCAGATGGTTGCCAGCGGGAGTCTCGTGGCCGACGCTGCCAGCGTCGGTGCCGACGCAAGCTGCGTCGGCCACGAGAACGCTGCTGGCAACGAATTCCAGCAATTGCTACTTTCCGACCGCGATCCTCGTCCGTTACTCAACGTCCCTGTGAAGAAAGTTTGGTCGATGTCTCAGTCCGATCCCGCTGCCGCCGACAGTTCTTCCACACCGGAACGCTCGCTGAATTTCATCGAGCAGATTGTCGAAGAAGACCTGCGCAACAACCGCTACGGCGGGCTTCCCGTGCAGACACGGTTTCCTCCTGAACCCAACGGCTATCTGCACATTGGACATGCCAAGTCGATCTGTTTGAACTTCGGGCTCGCCAAGAAATATGGCGGCAAGTGCAACCTGCGGTTCGATGACACCAATCCCACCACCGAAGACACCGAATACGTCGATTCGATCCAGAATGACGTTCGCTGGGTCGGCTTCCAATGGGACGGCCTGTACTACGCCTCGGACTACTTCGAGCAGCTTTACCAATGGGCCGAGCAACTGATTCAAGAGGGGCTTGCCTACGTCGATAGCCAATCTGCCGACGAGATGGCCAAGCAGCGCGGCACGGCGACTGCCGCTGGGGTCGAGACGCCGTTTCGTAATCGCACAGTTGAGGAGAACCTCGACCTGTTCCGCCGGATGCGAGCGGGCGAGTTTCCCGACGGGGCACACGTCCTGCGGGCGAAGATCGACTTGGCAGAAACGCATCTCATCATGCGCGACCCGGTGCTGTCTCGCCTTCGGCACGCACACCATCATCGCACCGGCGACAAGTGGTGCATCTCTCCGCTGTATGACTTC